>Ga0153920_1000140_pt1 | contig 28486 bp, 24 predicted proteins | sample TSNJ004MetaG_FD_104713 | JGI IMG/M metagenome (GOLD analysis project Ga0153920, IMG submission 104713) | Attine ant fungus gardens microbial communities from New Jersey, USA - TSNJ004 MetaG | ecosystem: Host-associated > Fungi > Mycelium > Unclassified | place: USA: New Jersey, Brendon T. Byrne...
CGCAAATCGCTCATTGTCCGAAAGAAATTGCTGCATTAAATTGTTTGTCTCTCCCATACTATCTCCTTGTGTTGTTTTGTCGTCAATATAAGAGAAACATTCTGGGTTTATTATAACATCAATAGTGTGGCTTTACAAGAATCCAACTCTTATATTTAGTTGTTTGATTATTCCATTCGGGAATACTTTGGCAGAATTGCCTGATAAATAATAGTGCTCTTTTATCATATAATAAAAAGGAGTTTTTTTCAAGTAAAACAATTAAATACTTGAAAAATCCTCCCCCATTGGTTATACATGACATTGCATGAACACCTATTGAATTTGATACCGTAAAATCGTTTTTCTCAATGCAGGCGCAATCTTTCTTGGGTCTTTATTAAGATATATTTCCCTGTGAGAATGATTTATCCGCTTCAATCCTTTATCCTGAATAAATGCGTCCATAACGGCAAATGATTTAGGCTCATCGTCATATGAACCTTTGTGCAGTATTTGGACACATTGACCATCTTCTACGACGTCAAAAATAATTTCTTTTAATAATGGGTGAGGCGTTCTCTCTTCTACTACCGCATATGCTGATTCAAACATGTCTTGGGTAATAAAATCAGGTTGCCTAATCATTATTGTATAGACAAAGCTGTCTTTGTCTAACGGATTGTCTGGATTAGAAGACGTCCAAATGCCTTCAAGTGGAAATATAACATATTCATGGTATTCAGATAATTTACGCAACTCTGAATCATTGTTACACAATGCTTTGTACCTCATTTTTATCGGCCATGCCAGTGAATAAAGAACACCGACTCTTTCAGAATAATCATTATTATTGGGATTGCCCTTTCCGCTAATCATTATGAACTTTTGTTGCGGTACGACAATAATTGATGGCTGCTCCTTGGCGCCATAGATTTCTTTTTCGTGCTTTTTCCATTCATGCTTCATGATCATATAACCTCCCTGTTTTCAAAGTCTATGCCTTTTGACATAACTATATCACACATAACTTGCAACCCTGTGTCATGTTATATATTTGTTTTAACCAAAATGCCCAAAACTACACATAAAACACAAATAAATGTGGTATGATTATTTAAAAAAACAGACAGATACAGGAGTATTCCATGAATAGCATACTAATCATTGAAGATGATTTAGATATCCAAGAATTGTTAAAAGAATATTTAACCAACAGTGGCTATGTTGTCACAACTGCGGAGGATGGCGTAGAAGGGATTTCAGCATATCAACGGGGATCATTTGACTTGATTCTCCTTGATCTGATGCTGCCCAAGATTGATGGATATGGCGTATGTGAATTGATTCGCAAGGAGTCGGATATCCCCATTGTGATGCTGACAGCTCTGGATCGTGAAGAAGAGCAATTAAAAGGTTTTGATTTGAATATAGATGATTATATTACAAAGCCATTTTCCATGAGTATTTTGCTTAAAAAAATCGCTGCCATACTGCGGCGCACTTTAAGCGCAACGCCTGGAAGCAGACAGGTATACAGGGATCTTATCGCGGATCATGAAGCATATAAGGTTCAGATAAAGGGAAAATATGTGGAATTAACGCAAAAGGAATTCGAAGTGCTGTGGGAACTTTTAAGCAATCAGGACCGGATCCTGACAAGGCAGATGCTCTTAAACAGACTCTGGAAATATGATTTTTATGGAGACGAGCGGGTAGTGGATACACATATTAAGAATCTGCGGAAAAAGCTGTCTGTAGATTATATAAAAACACTTCGAGGGGTGGGGTATAGCATTGATAAAGCGGATAAAAAGTAGCCTTACGTTTAAGATTTTTTTAATAACAAGCATCTTACTACTGACGATTTGTGGTATTACATATGGCTTCCTTGCTTTTGCTGTTCCTAAAATCTGGTACTCCAGCATCAACGAAAAGGTTATCGAAGAAACAGAAGGATTGATTGAACAGTTAAAGGACGTGAAATTTAACGAGAGCTTGGATATACTTGATCAGTTTAGAACTGCAAATGATATACAAATAAGCATTTTGGATTCGGATGGGCAATGGAATGATTTGAGAACGGTAATTCTGTCTGACCAATATGAACGGGATCCTAAACAGCATTCGGAAATGATTGCAGAAATGTTTCCGAAAAACAGCAGAATCGGGAGTTTACTGTTCTATGACAGCGAAAACTATGTCCGCATATATTCTGTGGTTTTTGCCGGAAATGAAGAGCATGCACTGATCTTTAACGGAAATGTCTTGCAGGTGAACCAAGTAACAGAAGTGCTTGATGAAATACTTCCCTGGTTACTTCTAATATTGGCTATTGTTTCTGTACTGGGTGCAGTACTATATTCTTTTTACATTACAAAGCCCATCGTTAAGCTTAGCAAAGCCTCCGAAAAGATGGAGGCGCTTGATTTTAGCTGGCAGCTTGATACTGCCAGAACAGATGAGATTGGCATCTTAACATCTAATCTATCCCAATTAGCCAATCGTCTGTCAGCGGCATTAAGAGAATTACAAAGCTTTAACGAGATGTTGCAAGATGATGTCAAAAAAGAAAAAGAACAAAAGCAAAAGCAGATGGATTTTTTTTCGGCTGTTTCACATGAACTAAAAACCCCGATCACAGTAATAAAAGGTCAATTGGAAGGAATGATAGACAATGTCGGGGTATATCAAAACCACGACAGATACTTAAACCGCTCCTTTATGGTCGCCTGCCAAATGGAAGAGATTGTTAAGGAGCTATTAATGGTGGCAAGGATGGCGTCTTCTGATTTTGATTTAAAGCCAGAAGATATCGATTTTAGCGCTTTGGTTCACGATTGCATCAAAGACCATGAAGATTTATCAATCGGAAAAGAGATGATAATAAGCAGCCAGATTGAAGAAGGGCTCCTGCTTTTAGGGAACCGCAAGCTTTTGTTAAAAGTACTGAACAATGTTATGAACAACGCAATACACCATTCTCCAAATGGCAGCCTTGTCTATGTGCATACATATAAAGAAGATGGGAAGGTTATTTTTTTAGTTGAAAATACTGGAGTTCAAATACCCAAAAATGAGCTTCCAAAACTATTTGGAGCCTTTTACCGTATTGAAAAATCCAGAAACCGTAGCACTGGAGGAACCGGTCTGGGGCTATATATTGTAAAAATGATTCTGGATATGTATCTGGGAGAATATATGATAGAAAATACAAAACAGGGTGTTTTATTTACGATCAGATTGAATATCTCCAATTAATGATTTTTCACTTCACTTAAACTCCATATAAAAAGCCATGAAAACACAAATACTCTTGTTATGCTTGCATTACTAAGTAATAGTGTATCGAGCTGTGAATGGAGGAAGTGGCATATGATAAAGAAAAAGTACTATCTAACCGGATTAACAGGATTGTGTGTAGCTATTGTATTTGCGATTACAATGTTTACCAGTTTTAGCAAAGGATTTTCAGGAAAATACATGGTGACGGCTCATCGGGGCGATTCCGCCAGGGCGCCGGAAAATACATTGCCGGCAATTGAAAAAGCGATTGAGTCCGGTGCAGATTGTATAGAAATAGACGTGCGCCGGACAAAGGATTTAGAATTAGTGCTCTTGCATGATGCTTCCCTTGAGCGAACGACCGGCTTGAAAGGGAACATATGGGACTATGAGTACCATCAAATTCAGCATCTGGATGCAGGAAGCTGGTTTGACGACGCTTTTTCTGGCACCCCCATCCCGACGCTTAGGCAGGCTCTTGAGATTTGTCAGGGGAAAATCATTGTCAATATCGAAATTAAAGACGGTAATAATAATGAAGGCATTGAAAAACAGACAATTGAATTGATACAGGCGTATGGCATAGCGGAGCAATGTGTCATAACTTCTAAAAATTATGACTATTTAGCAACGTCCAAAAGATTAAATGCTGATATAAAGATTGGTATTATTTTGGATGAATATATAGGAACGCTAGATTATGAGCTTGTCGATTTTTATTCTATTAATTTTGCAAATCTGACAGGATCAATTGTAGAATCACTCCATAATAAAGGGAAAGATGTACATACATGGACAATCGACCGTATGGTGGATATTTATGCCGCAGAGGATATGAATGTGGATAATATAGTGTCCAATGACCCGCAACTTGCCGTCTCTTACCATTATGCAATAAGGGAATAAGTGACATCCCTTGTTGACTTTTACCCATTATTCTCTTAAAATGAGTAAAAAGCGTGGTGAAGTAATGGATAAAATAACAGAACAAATCTTACGAATACGTATGCATGGGTTATATTTATCACGCAGATGTGAGGATATCACCCAACTATCGCATGAGCTTCTCGGATTGCATTGCTGGTTTCACCGCAATGTCGCCTTTTCTGCGTTGATTCGAGCGCCAAACTAATGGGCTGGAAAAATGCATTAACCAAAACATGGCTCTATCGAGGCACGTTACACGGCGTTGTCTTTGAAGATTTACCGTTGCTGCTTGGTTTACATTCAAATGATTCCTTTGCGTGGCTCCTTGACGAAGAGCAGTTAAAAGATCTGGCCGATAAAGTAGTGAACCTTATGGAGGACGGGGTGTATTCCCGCGCAGAAATGCGGCACATATTCGCCTTCGACCTCGATGAGCAGACAATTAACAGGGCATTCTCGCCTTGGGGCGGTATTTTCGTTTATTTGGCACGGCTTGGCAAAGTAGCGTTTCGTGATATGACAAGCCGTGATTTTGATTTGATAGATGCGGAGCCGACGCTGACACAAGATGAAGTGTTACCCGAACTGCTTCGAAGATTCTTTGCCGCATACGGACCCGCAACACTTGCGGATGCAGCTTGGTTTTTGGGGCTATGGAAAGATGATAAGAAAAAACTGCTCGCATTGAATATGGATGAGTTCGCACGGCTTGAATATGGCAGAAACGTTTATTATTTCGTTGACGATAAAACAAATATGGGCGACATTCCCGAATTGACATTGCTGGCGGGTTTCGATCCGCTAATCGTGTCGTACATGGAGCGAAGTGCGGTTCTAGCACACGAATATAAAAACGCAGTCATTATGAAATCAGGTATCTGCTTACCAACAATCGCTGTAAACGGGCAAGTGGCAGGGCTTTGGAACATCAAAAAAGGCAAAACGGTTGTGGAATTTTTTGCACCGCAGCCCAAACGGATAATAGATACCACATTTGATTTAGTTAACGATATCCGGCATCAAACGGCAGCACAGCTATAATCTATTCAAGGTATATGCTTCACATATATGAAACCATTATTTGACAGATTCATCGTTGCGAAAATGGATAATTATATTCAAAAAACCATCTCCTTTTCCGCTAGAACTGCTGATCCCATCAAATTGATTTCATCAGAGCCTGTATTGCCGCGCCTTGATTGCGCAATGCGCAGCCACCCATACCCTCATGTAATAAATGGCTTTTCTGACGGATTTCCTGTAAAAGTGGCGAGGATAGCGCATCTAACAAAGATCCATCCAGCACGTTGCGGTCAGAATACGCAGCAAAAGGACAAGGCTCTAATTCTCCAGATGCGCTGATATGGGCAAACCCACGTCCTGCTGCGAGGCAGCCATCGAAAATTGTTTCGTTACCAGGGAATGCGATAAGAAGTATATCTTCCCGCTCTGATTCCCGGCGGCAGAACTCTTGCAATACCAACCTGCTTTCTTCTGTTAGAATGCGTAATTTTTCGCTATCATCTACAGGCACATATTCAGTAAAGATTGACAGGCGGCAACCTAGGCGCATATATGGCAGGAGGAATTCTCTATTGGCAACTGCCTTTATATTATGTTCGCCAGTTGTAATCGACAATCCAAACGGAACAGACCGCTCATAAAGCAATAGCATCGCCCGCTCAATACGCTTAGCAACCCCCTGTCCGCGCCGCTCGTCTGTCTTATCTGCTGTTCCCTCAACGCTGAATAAAGGTATCATATTGCGATTATCCGCAAACCAATCGGCTTGATCATCATCCATTAAAGTACCATTCGTAAATACCAAGCCCAATAACTCTTTGTAAGACGCAACCGCTTCCAGCCAGTCTGTGCATAAAAGAGGCTCCCCACCGGCAAGTAAAATGATCGAACACCCGGCGTCAACCGCTTGATCCAATAGGTTCTCGATCTGCGTCTTTGTCATCTCGTTCTTAGCATCACGGTTATGCGTTTGCGCATAGCAACCAGCACATTGTAGGTTGCACCTTTGCGTGGTACTGATAATCAAAAGCGGTGGAACAACAATCCCCTGCTTTTTCAAGGTATTTCTCCGTTTAGTCGCTTTAGGAATACAGGTCATGATACGCATGAGGGCTGCTCGGCTTTGAGGATATTCCTGTAATATTTTCAATCCTGTTTTTGTAACGGATTGAATGCTTTTGTCAAATAATACACTATAAGATTTCATTTGATGCAACTCCTTTCGGGAAATGTGAGGTTAAAAGAGAGTCAATGACTTGAACACGTCCATCATGCTCTAGGACATCAATTCCAGCATAGTTCCAAAAATCTTTAGCACGCAAAAATAGCAACTGGAGCAGCGAAATAATCTCATAAGCCGTAATTCGCATACTGGTTTCGGTTCGTTCGTTCCCGCAGATCTCCCGGATGAGCGGAAGGATATACTGCGGTACTGTAATATCTGCTTTCATTATTTCATATTCCACCGACATGCTGGTGAATTGGGAATACTTGATGGTAATATCACAAAGGCTTATCAGCATTTCACGCAATCGCTGATAAGCAGACATATTCTTGCCCTTGATCGAAAACCAGGCATTGACCTCTTCGCGCATAAGCTCTCCAACCGCCAGATATATCAGCTCATCCTTAGATTTAAAATAGTAATTAATCATGGCAAGATTTACATCAGCGGCGGTTGCAATATCGCGAGCGGTTATACTTTCCGGCTCTTTTTCACTTTGCAGCAACTGAACCGTTGCTTTGAGAAGCTTTTCCTTGACATCAGTTTTCATGGCATCCCCCTGTTAATCTTGTATTAAACATGTTTAGCTTAACCTATTTCATCCTTCTTGTCAAGCAGAATTTTGTTTTCATAAGAATGTGCGCCCGGCGGGCGCACCACAAGAAAGGCTGCTACAATTAATTCTTGTAACAGCCTGACTCATACGTACCCTAAGGTACTTTTACATTAGATTCTCTTTTTTCTTTTCTTGCCAATTGACCAAAGCACACACAACACACCAAAACTTATTATCATCAATAAAATCCCTGTCTGGATTCTCCCACTGTCACCGGTAGATGCAGATGTCGATTCTGAGGTCTGAACAGACGTGACCGCCACTCTTAATGTCGTCTCGGCATAACCGTTGGCAAATTCTGCTTTCATAGTGTAAGTGCCGTTTTTCAGAGTTTTCAGGTATGCCTCCTTAAGGATTATGACCGTGCTGCCTTCGATTACAGTATAGTTTTTGGAATCCATTTCCACACCGCTTATGAACAGCCTTACAAAGTCCGAATAGGGCGCATCGATCGTTCCGCTAAGATCGCCGGAGCCTGTGAATGTAGCAAAGGCAGATATGAATTTATACTCGTTGGACAACAAAGCGATCGCATCGTTTATCGCCTGAGCCGCTGCGTCAACTTCTGCCTGGGTCTGATTCGCCCGCTTCCTAAGAGCCTGCCCCGCAGTCAGAGCTGTTTGCAGGGCAGCCCAAGTAGTGTTCGTGTAAGTGCCTTTTAATAATTTCTTGCCATTTGCGATGGCATCATCAAGCTTAGTGAAATCAACCACTATCAGACTGTTTTGGAAATCCTCTATAGCTTTTTGTAAAGCTTCCTTTGCCGCATCAACTTCTTCCTGCGTGGCATTGGGATCACCAGCGACCTCCTTGGATGTGTCGATTACCTCCTGCAGCTTATCAATGGCTTCCTTGGGATACTGTCCGTCACCGTCTCCGATCTTCTCTGGTTCAAGGTCATCGATCAGTTCCTGTGCCACATCAGTAATATCTTGCAGATCCTCAGTATCTGCCAGAACCCGAATTTCAAAGGTCACCGTTGCCATGTTATAGTTTATGGTCGCTTCGGCTTTTACGGTGATGGTCGCCACACCCACGCCCATTATGACAAAGTTTTCATTCGTATCAAAGTCTATGACCGCTACATCGCTGCTCTCAAAGGAGATTCTCGGATTTTCCGCAGATGCATTAGTCCCAGGTATGACGGCGAAGGCGGCTTGACCATTGATTTTAATCAGATCCTGTAAGCCTGTTAGTATTTGCTCTGCTTTTGCTACAGTCACGACACAATCAGAGGAGGTTTCTGCATAATTAGCCGTTGCCGCCGCCGTGACGGTGATAGTCGTAGTGCCCTTGCCGTTTATGGTCACCACACCGGTGGTGTAATCTACACCCGCAACCGCCATATCGCTGCTTGTAAAGCTGAATGTCGGGTCTTCATTTGCCTGAGCCTCAAGAGTAAAGGGCAAGTCACCATAGGTTTTATTGATATCCGAAATATTTGTAATGGTGTTGGCAGCCTTATTAACGGTAAGCCCAAAGGTTGCTTCCGCTGCTTTATAATCTGCTGTTTCGGCAGCTCTCACGGTGATGACTGTCGCCCCCGCACCAATAATGATAATTTTGCCGTTAGCATCAATCGTCGCTATGTCCGGGTCTCCACTCTCAAAGGTAAGCTCCGGATTACCAAGCACAGTGGGTGTAATGGTAAATGATGTGTCACCATATATTTTGGTCATATCCGATAACCCGCTAATGGTCTGGCTCGCTTTTTCCACATTAAGTGTAATAGTGGACACATTAGGTGCTTCGTTGTCATCGTCGGCTACGTAGCTTTCACCCATCGGGTTGTAGGAAATTATCAGGTCATATTGTCCTGCTTCCAGAGTTTCAAGATAGGCTCCGCTAAAGGTGATGTCACCGTTCATAGCAACCGTATAATCAGTGTCTTCTGTCAATATCTCCTCATCATTTTTGATCTCTCTTACGGTGTTGCTGTTCAGCTCGACATTAGCAGTCGCACTACTCCCAGTGGTTTTTACATAAGTGATCCCTGTGGTAGTTAGTATGCTATCGGTATACACCACGATGCCATCACTGTTGATGATCGTGAAATTCCCTGCATTATCAATGATTTTTGCATACAAAATGCCTTTCTCATTAGCGGGCACAGATACGCTGCCGCTATATGTTATCCATGCACCATTTTCGTCATAATCGCTTGATGATTTCACTATCTGGTATTCGATTTTTCCCACGTCGGATCCAGTGTCACTTCCCGTGATAATTACATCCACCATATTCTTAAAAAATAGCTTAAAAGTGATGGTATCGCGGAACGAGGTGAATTCTTTGTTTTTAATTGTTATCACACCTGTGGGTGGAGTCTCATCGGCTGTTCGGATCGACTCGCTGACCGAAGCTGTGCCCGCATTATATTCGGTATTTTCCATTGACCTAGCATAGATGTAATAATCTGTATACTCGCTCAAGCCGGTAAAGGTTGTACCAGTCTGCCATGTGAGTGTTGAGGGGTCATCATTGCTGTTCATACTGATCGCATAGCCTACCACTTGCCCAGTGCCAGGAGCCGCTACATCGTCCACCGTAATGCTCTCCTTCGTCACCTCACTCACCGTCGGAATGTCTACCTCGGCACCGGCAGCCTTGTTTACCTTGATTTCTACTATATTGCTGTAAGCCGTATATCCATTATCGTTTGTGGCATAATACCGCAATGAAGAATTGTTGTAACTAACAGTCAGGAGCTGACCATTATAGACTTCCCACTGGGTCTGGCCAGTCATTAAGAGCTGCCACCCCTCTTCGATGATCATCTCTGTGCCCGCATTGACCTTGGGTTTTATAAGCGTAAGGAACTTCCCTGAGGTAATCTCTGAAGGCGGGCCAATCGCCTCAATGGTCTGATTGGCCTTCACCACCCGAACGCTTTTCTCTGAGATGGCATTCTGCTCATCCGTGCCGCCGTAAAACACCGTAAGCTCGGGATAGTAATAGTAATCATCACTAGCTGTCCGCTTACTCCAGTTGATTGCACCTAATGCCGACATGGCACCGTTCCCTGTCAATGTATCGTCTGCAATCATCTGCACCGTCATAAGCCCAGTTACTCCTGCCGCATTTGCATTGTTGCCCACGCCGTTTAATTCGGCATTCACTGTACTGTTGAAAAAGCAGTCTGTGATGCTTCCGCTGGATTGAACTCCTACCAAAGCACCGATTTCGGTACCGGTGACTGTGCTTGCGGTGTAGCTTTTTAAAATACTGCCATCGCTTTGATACCCCACCAGACCGCCGACATTGTAGCCTAAACTGCCAATGCCGCTGACGGTTCCCGTTGTGTAACAGTTCTCAATGCTGCCGCCTTGTTGCCGCCCCACCAAAGCGCCAATATAAGATAAGGTACCGGTGACGGCACCAGTGACATAACAGTTCGTGATGCTACTGTTATTGTCGCTTTGGCAGCCCACTAGCCCACCAACTCTGGAACTGCCCGAGACGCCCTTGTCACTAATTTCTAGCCCCAAATTTTTGATCGCCGTATTCATGGTATAACCAAACAGACCCACATAGCTCTGATTCCATGCACGATCAATCCACAGACCGGTGACAACGTAACCTGCGCCGTCAAGACTGCCTCTAAAAGGGATCTCTTCAAAAGTTTCATTGTCAAATTTTCCAATCGGTTCCCAGCCCGAAGTGCCCCATTTTTCATAACCAAGACCACCCTCAGATAGATACCCTGACAAATCAATATTGTTGCCTAGCTTAAAGTTGCTATGAAGGCGCATACGCATATTGTCAAGCTGCGCCGGGGTCGTGATGATATAAGGATCCGCTGTCGTACCGCTACCGCTATCAGCAATCTGCCAGCGCAGTGTCGGATAGCTGCTCCCCTCGCTTATACACCATACGTCATCAAAATCCCAGTATGTGAAGGTATTCTGTCTCATCATCTCAGCAGTGTTTTTAGGATAAACGACCTGAGTGCTGTTGCTGCCCACCCCGAGTTGCTGACCGGTTGTTTCAGTGTCGAAAAAGCAGCTCCCGATGTCTATTCTTATAAAGTGCCCCAACAAGCCACCGACATTGGTATCACCACTGACTTTTCCATTTGCATAGCTATATTTGAGATAACCGCCTTCTTGTTGTCCTCCCAGCCCACCAACTTTGTTGACGCCTTTAACAGAGCCTGAGGCATAACAGTTTGTGATGCTGCCAAAATACACTCCTACTAGCCCACCGACAATGTTCTCTCCAATGACATCACCCGTCGCATAGCTGCTCTCGATGCTGCCGTCATGGTATTGAAATCCCACCAGTCCGCCGACATAGTTGCCGGTACCGTTAACATTGCCGACAGCGTAGCTGTTCAAGATGCTGCCTCCATTTTGGTATCCCACCAGTCCGCCAAGCGACCCACCGCCATTGATGGTGCCTAAGGTATAGCAATTCTTGATACTGCCACTATATTGATACCCAACCAGCCCACCGGCACTACCGGTAGCATTGACAGCGCCTGAAGTGTAGCACCCCTCGATGCTGCCTCCCCTTTGACCTCCCGCCAGACCACCAACATCGCTGAGACCGCTAATTCCCTCAGTGCCTAGCTTCACAACTAAATCCTTGATCACAGCATTCAACACGCCTCCAAACAGACCAACATAATCGTTGTCTCGCTTAATCCACAAACCAGTGATCTGGAATCCGTCTCCGTCAAGGCTGCCGCTGAAATCGTCACTATAGTAGCGACCAATCGGCGCCCAACCCGAATCACCCCATTTGAGGTAGCCCTGCCCTCCTTCGGCCAGATAAGCCGACAGGTCAATGTCGTTCCCCAGCTTATAATGGGCGGTCAAGTCGTTCCTCAGCTCATCTAACTCCTCCGCTGTGGTGATGATATAGGGGTCATCCACTGTACCACTGCCAACTTGGCCAGGCATAATATAGATACTCATCTGTTTGAAACCTGTTCCAGAGGTGTTGCTTGCATTAACCGTAAAATTAAACGTGCCTGACTCAGTGGGTGTGCCTGAGATCTCACCGGTTGTCGCATCAAGACTTAAACCCGCCGGCCAATCGCCGCTCCCGACGGACCATGTGATCGGACAGTCGCCAATCGCCACCAGCATCTGACTATAAGCCTTTTTACCTTTGCCGTCCGCTAGGTCGGTTGTCATGATGGCCGGAATCACGCCGGCATACCCGCCGGTTAGTTCCCAAGAAAAACGAGGGTAGTCCACGTCTTCGTCAATAAACCACACATAATTAAAATTCCATTCCGTAAAGGTGGCCTGTTTCATCATCTCAGCGGTGTTTTTTCCGGTCACACCACTTGCGTTTGCATCATTGCCCACGCCATTTAACAGCCCAGTGGTCTGGGTATCGAAAAAGCAGTCCGTACTACTGCCGCTATTTCGCCTCCCCACTAGAGCACCGACATCGCCGGTGCCTCTGACAGCGCCAACGGCGTAACAGTTTGCGATACTGCTATCGAAACTTTGTAAACCTACCATCCCGCCGGCATTGCTGCTGCCATCGACGGTGACTGCGGCATAGCAGTTGACTATGCTGCCTCTATTTAGCGTTCCAACCAACCCACCGACAGTGTTTCCAGTGACGGTGCCTGTAGCATAGCAGTTGATAACACTGCTGTTAAGTTGATACCCCGTCAACGCCCCTGCTCCGTTAGTGCTTCCGATGATCCCTTTTTCGCCGATCTCAATTCCTAGGTTGTTGACCACGGAATTACCTATATATCCGAACAACCCCACAAGTTCGATGCTACGGTTAATCCACAAACCGATGATCTTGTACCCATTACCGCTAAGACTGCCGGTGAAGGATTTACCAACCACTGCGACTCCGATCGGTTCCCACCCTGAGTTGCCCCATTTGGCATAGCCTGTTCCGCCAAGAGCCAAGTAGTCGGTCAAGTCGATGTCATTTACCAGCTTGTAGTGGGCAGACATATTGTAACGTATCGCATCAAGCTCAGCTGCCGACGCAATGACGTATGGATCCGCTGCGGTGCCACTGCCGTCTTGCCATGCTGCTTCAATAACAATACTTAGATTAACAATGTCACTGCCGATGTTGTTTTCTGCCTTGATAGCTAAGTCAAAGGTTCCCGCAACCAGAGGCAATCCTGATATCTCACCTGTCTTAGCATTAAAGCTTAGCCCCTCCGGCAGGTCACCGCTTTCAATTGATAATGTAAAGGTGATATCGCATGTAACCGTTAGTATCTGACTGTATGCCGTTCCTACCATACCACTAGACAGGGTGGTTGTTGTGATGGTCGGGGCATTGCTGACGATTAACTCCCACTTAAGGCGTGGGTAGTCATTGCCCTCGTCTATCTTCCACACGGTATTAAAATCCCAGCCTAAGAAGGTGGACTGCTTTCGCATATTTTCTGTCATTACGCCAGTCACGCCGCCATCATCACCTAGACCCACACCGTTTGTCCGCCCAGTGCTCTCGGTGTCAAAGTAACAGGCCGTGGTCAGCCCTCCGTATTGATAACCTACCAACCCACCGGGGTAGTCAGAGCCAATGACCTCGCCTGCAGCGTAGCTGTTATAAAGGTTTCCATATTTCAAGCCCACCAGTCCTCCGGCATACACTGTCCCGTTAACATCACCTATTGCATAGCTGTTTGTAATAGTTCCGAGTTGATATCCCACTAGTCCGCCGGTGCACTCATTGCCATTAATGCCACCTGTTACGTAGCTGCTTTCAATACTGCCGGAAAACCTTCCTACTAATCCGCCGACATAGGCTGCACCAGTGATACCAATAACACCTATTTTCACACCAAGGTTTTTAAAATCGGCTGACAACGTATACCCAAACAGGCCTACATAGTCTTCTGACGGGCGTTTGATCCATAGACCGGTGATTCTATATCCAGCTCCATCAAGACCACCGGTAAAGATACCACTGTATGTTCCGATCGGTTTCCACCCTGCGCCGTCGTTATAGCCGGGATTGCCCTCCGAAAGATATTCGGTCAGATCAATGTCATTCCCCAGCTTATAGTAGGCGGCCAAATCGTTGCGCATCTCGTTAAGCTCCACCGCCGTCTCGATAATGTATGGGTCAGTCTTTGTGCCACCGCCGGATAAGTTAAGCAACCCGACTCCAAGGGTATTTACAACACCTTTTCTGTCTGTGCCCATTGTATCATCCCTAGCAGGTTCCTCCGGCTCTTTAATGGTGGACTCCTCCGACTCTTCAGTGGTAGGCTCCTCCGGCTCTTTAGTTGCAGGCTCCACTGTCACGTTAATAGTCGGCGGCTCTACGCTTAAATCAAGCGCATATCCCTCTGGCAGAACTGCTGCAAAGGTATATGTGCTTGCGGTATCACCAGCATACTCTGGTGTAGACTCCCATGTGATACCGGTCAGCGTGAGTGCCACACCCATTCCATCCATAGCGTCCAACTCCTCCGGCAGGTTCAAATCGGTGATAACCGTGCCTAGCGTCACACTCTGAGCCGCCACATCTTCATTAAGCGTATCAAAAGCCGTTATCGTCTCTGCCTCATTAACCGGCAGCTTATTTACCTCCTCATTGTCAACTAACTCCCCCGCCACCGTCGTGCCGAGGCTTGAAAAACACATCGCCAAGGTCAGAAATATTGCCACTATCCTGCTTATCTTGGTTTTCATAGAAATTTCTCCTTTCTCGTATCACAGCTATGTATTGTCAGCACGCCCTCCATTGAAATCGGATGACGCTTTTGGCCATTTCCACTATGCCACTGCGCAGCGGTTATCAACCTCCCCCTTCTGCGCTTCCTTTGCACTTTTATCAATGTCGCCCTGCGTAGCGCAGCTTGGGCGATCTCAACGCTGTTCCACATGAAGTGCGCTCCTTTCGATAGATTGAGACTCCGCTTTGATTTACCCTTTTACTTATTAGAGTCTCAAAATCAAGAAAACTCGCAGTTATTTTCAAAAAAACACAAAAAATAAAAACCGAGATAGTTGTTATCTCGGTTAAATGATTTGGTTACAAAGATGAATTGTCTTCATCACTCTCATTTGTCCCTCTTGACCCTTTTTTCAAGAGAACCTTGTAGCAAAATATCGTGACTGCGCAACCTAGCGCAAACGCAATCACCGCCACCAGCACATAGGCGCCAAAGTCGGCAGCAGTCGCCATAGCTGCACCGTATATCCTGGCATCATTGACGCCGGGAGTATTAGTCAACGCTGTCGGGATGGCAACAGCTAAGATCACGACTGCTGCAAGGCAGACAGTCACCGCCAAGGTAGTGTAAATCCTTCTTTTTCTTATCGCCCGCCGCTTCCTTAACAGCTCGGCACGCTGTAAAGCCCGTTCGGCTATCTCCTTACTATTCCACATTATCGAATCCCTCACTTTTAAGCTTCTTTTTCAAAGAAGACTTCGCCCTGTAACTAAGGTCACTGATTTGTTTTACGGTCTTGCCCAACGCCTGCCCCGCCTCCGCATAACTCATATCCTCAAAGTATAATAGCTGCATTACCTTACGATAGTCTGGTTTCAAATCATTCATAGCCGCCTGAAGCCGTTGTTTGTTTTCCTCCCGCTGTAAAAGCTCATCGGGTGTTTCGCTTTCGCACATGAGCTTCTCAAAAACTTCATCATAGGAAAGATGCATTTCACGCCTGCGCATCTTTAAATACCGTAAAGCAAGGTTCTTACCAATTGTAAACAAATAAGTCTTTAGCGTCGACCTTCCCTCATATCGTCTGCCGCCCACCGCCAGTTGGGCAAAAGTGTCAATCAGCAGATGCTTTGTCTCGTACATATCCCCGACGATACTGTTAATAAATAAAGCTAGGTCATGCTCATAAAGCTTGACCAATTCCTCAAAGGCACTTTCGTCACCAGCCAGATAATAGCTGAATAATTCCTCACCGCTTTTATCCGGCGCATGTTTATCGTTCTTCATCGCCGACCTCCCTTTTGCATTGCCTGCGAAATGAATATGAAAACCTATATAATTAACTGATTACTAATATATTTTTCAATCTATACCATCTAATATCATGATTATATTTTAGTGCGTATATTTATGTTTGTCAATGTTTTAGCAATGAATAACGATATGTGCAATACAATACATTTTGGAGTTGTAAAAATCGCTCCATGTGCTATACTGGTTATTAATGGAAATTATTGTTGAGGCACACGCTATCTTATAGCTACAAAAGAAGCCGCTCATAAAGCTTGAAATGGTTAAGGCCACGGTAGGAGAGCCCCAAATCCACCGTATCAATATAGGTATAGCCGCAAGCTTCATACAACTTGATAGCCGGGCTATTATTTTCATACACGTCAAGCCTGATCGAATGCATATTTAATTCTTTTGCATGGCGCAAAGCAAAATCCATAAGACGCTTTCCAATCCCTTGCGACAAGCAGCGAGGGTGCACTGCCAATGTGTGGATCACGATAATATGCGAGTAGTCGCAGTCGATAAGCCAATTAGCTTTACCATAAGCAGATTCAGGCTGATGGTTTAAAATCACTGTTCCAACTATCGCATCGTTTATTTTTGCAACAAACAGGCTCTCGTTAAGAAATCCCATTTCAGCATCTTTATAGGTGGGATAGATGCCTTTGATCCACCCTGGATAATTCCGGCCGGATGAAAGGAAGTCGTTTAGATCGTCGTACAGCCTTGCAAGCTCGGCTATGTCTTTAACAATTGCAGGTACAATTTGAATATCCTTCATCACTAATATCTCCTCATCACGAATACAGCATATTCTTCCTTAGTTAATACTGTTGTCAACTTTGGAATCTGATTAGAATTATAAATAATTTTGTTAAAACCGTCAAGAGATGTTCGCCGCTTGAGCATTTCAAAAATAGCAGAAATTATCATGCAAATACCTCCATGTTTTGCTAGACTAAAATCAAAACCGAAAGGAGAAATGTATGATTACGATACAAACAAGAACAGCCCAGCTTAGTGGAACTAGCTACGAAATCGGGTTTCAGCTCGGAAAAATGACTGCCAATATCCCCCCGCTTAAAGCTGTGCATACAAGCAGAATGAACGGCTTTAACTCCGTGGCGGTTAAAGCGGCAACAAATCTCTTTAACCGCTGGTGCCCCGGACTTTCCGATGAACTTCATGGATTTGCAGATGCACTTGGGGTCCATCCTGAGCAGGTATTTTACTATGGAATGACTTATCTTACGCCAAGGTGCAGCCAGATTGCTGTGCTTCCCGAAGCATCGGCCAACCGAAAGCCGCTTCTTGCCCGCAGCTATGAGTTCGATCATAAATCCGAGGATTTCTGCCTTGTGAAAACAGCCGTTACGGGTAAATATACACATATGGGCACCAGCGTGCTTCACTTTGGCCGCGATGACGGCTTTAATGAGCATGGCCTTGCTGTGACCATGAGCTCCTGCGGCTTCCCCGTCGGATCAATGCCTTATATGCGCGCACCGAAACTTACGGGCTTACAGTTTTGGGCAGTTATTCGAGCACTTCTTGAAAACTGTAAAAATGTGCCCGAGGCGCTTGATTATCTTGATGATATGCCAATAGCCTTCAACATTAATCTGATGCTGCTTGATCGTTCAGGAAATGCGGCACTGATAGAAACTCTGGATGGCAGATATGCTGTGAAAAGACTTGATTCACAGTCACAGGAACAGATTCTATGGGCAACTAACCATGCCGTCTTGCCGCAGATCAGTTTGCACGAGCCCGAAGCACTGGTTCACTCAATTCGCCGTTATGAATGGATAGCGGCGCAATTGACCGGCGCTTCTTCAATTACAAGAGGACATCTGAAGGAGCTGCTACTTTCCAAGTATCCGGATGGTCTGTGCTGTCACTATTTTGAAGAGTATTTCGGCACGACAAAAAGCATGGTCATCTCTCCGGCTGACGGCACAATTGAACTTAACTGGGGCGGCCGATTGGAAAACGGCTGGAACAGCTATGATATCAACAAAACACTGGACAACAGAATCTACCCGATAGAAATCACGCCAGAGAAGGCAAATCCGGCTATTTATGAATACCTACCGTTGTAAGAAGTAATGAAAGGGGACAGCCATGGACTATCGCAAAGCACTTGAACAGGCAATTGTCTACATCGAAAACCACTTAGGCGATAATCTGAAAGTGGAGGATGTGGCAAATGCCGTAGGTTATTCTTATTATCATCTGAATCGACAATTTGTGGCTGTTCTTGGTGAAAGCGTTGGAAGCCACATTAAAAAGCGACGCCTGGCCGATGCTGCGAAGAAGCTGATTTACACTGATCGTAAGGTGATCGACATCGCAATGGATAATGGCTTTGAATCTTCAGAAGCGTTCAGTCGCGCATTCAAGCTAGTGTACAAGGTCAGTCCACTAAGCTACCGGCGTAATAGGTTCGATACTTTTATTAGTGCGAAAGAACAGATGGACAAGGCGCTCTTTCATCATATCGTCCGAAATGTCACCGTCCATCCTGCAATTGTTAATATCCCTCCGCTAAAAGTGGCAGGCTTGCGCGGCGAGACTACGCTTCGTGATAACAGGTTAAGAGATCTGTGGGGAAATTTTCACAAGGTGGCGGAAAGTCTTCCGCATAGTAAGAAAGACGCAAGAAGACTTGGAATCTGTGAAGCCTGTCAAGACAATACGATTTACAACATGAATAACGACGTACTCTTTACTGAGGTTGTCGGAATTGAGGTCGATTCCTTTGAGGGAATGCCAGAATCATTTGTCAGAAAGGAAATCCCTGGAGGGCGCTATGCGGTGTTCACGCATAAGGGCACACTGCGAATGCTGCCACGAACATTTGAGTACATCTGGGGAACTTGGTTTCTTGAAACAAAAGAGGAGCTCGACTGGCGGGAAGACTTCGAGCTTTATGACCATCGCTTCACTGGTTACGATCATCCAGATTCTGAAATTGACCTATACATTCCTGTACACTAGCGTGAATCGCCGTCGGCCTTCTCTATCTGCAGCCTAAGCCTTGCATTCTCTTTTTGTAGCTCTTCATATTTCTTGACCAGCTCTTCATGCTTTTGCTGGAGCCGGATGATACATGTGTCTGTTCCGTCACAATCGTGCTCCTTGATCAGCTCCTGCTTATCTGAGCGGCCAGAGGAATCTCCCAACGGCTGGGCATTCGTGCCGCCGCCACAATATGTGGTAAGGGTGAATCGGATCTGGCGCATATGGCGCTCCAAGCCACTAGACAGCTCCCGGAATGCTACATGGAATGGACATTGCTGCTTATCCGGTATATAGGCGCATTCATGCTCGTTTGCCAGGCAGCGGTTTAACAGGAGTGGTCCTTCTGTCACTTCCATTACGTCATAAAGGCTGATCTCCTCAGGCGGTCTGCCAAGCTCGTAGCCCCCATGATTCCCCAAATAGGAGTTGATAATATCCGTATGGGCCAGCTTCTGCAGGATATTTTTCGTAAAGCGCAAAGGCGTACCGATTGCTTCCGAGATTTCAATCGCTCCCTGGCGCTTGCCACAATGTATCAGATAATCTATGATCTGGATGGCATATTCTGTTTCCAATATGATCCTCATGCTTACTCCTCCTTGTATATCCACACTTTCATCTTTGCTGCAGGTTTTTACCAATTCGCAAGCTTTAATAAAGTGCCAAAAGCCAGAAGATTATGTCAACTAATAAAACCCGCTTAGATGATTTCGATTCATAAATTTTCTTCATTATATCATTCTTTACTTAACAAAACAAGTCTTTAATAAGTAAGCCTCAGGGTTGTTTCCTTTGACCGGTTTTTCCTTCACAATCAATTCATATGCCCGTTGTCCATCTTGAACAAGTCCCAGCAATGACAGCTCCATGTCTTCCCATTTAATGAGTGCTTTTACCAGTTCGCCTACCTTCTTCTCGTCATCAGCAATTCGTACATAGCTGATTCATTTTGTTCCTATACAAGCTCTCTCTCTTTCGCTATCCTAATAGCATCTGTGTTATTTGAAGCACCTAGTTTATCATAGATATTTTTAATAACGCTGTTTACCGTGCTGACAGACAAATAACAGCTTGACGCAATTTCAGCTCTTGTCAGTCCCCGGTAAAGATGCGCCAGGACTTCCTTTTCGCGCCCAGACAAGCTGATCTGATTTTTATTTTCCAACGCATGCTCTTGGTCATACCTGGAAACAATATGTGAGATCTGTTTTGCGTAGGCGGACGATTTTGTATAAATATGGTTAAGCCATTCTTTCGGAGCTTTACAGTCGTCTGACCGTCTTGCCGCCCGGATCAGCGTTCGCATTTTGTTCCCATATTCGATGAACTGCATGACTAATTGATTGGGATAAGCCAGCTCATACGCTTCGTTCAGCGCTTCTATAGAAGCTTTATAATTTTTCGTATAATGATAAATAATTGCTCTTGTGATTTTGTTCTGGATGATCGCAAACAGTATGCCTCTTTTCCCGTACAACCGGTCTGTCTGCTGCATAAAAGCTAAAAGCTCATGATACCGGTTTTCGGCAAGCAGATAATCAGATCGGGTCAAATATTCCCTGCCTAATATCACCGGAGCTAGTTTTTTGGGTATTCCTTCTTTGTCTTTTATCCAATTGGAAACTTTGTCGGTTTTATCAATTTTCACAAAAAACCAACTTCTGATAATATCGTTCAGGGAAATACAACTAGAAGCCTGGAAAGTTTCCACTTTTTTCTTCATCTGATGCAAAATATCTGATATTTCCACATATTTCCCTTTAGCGATAAAAATCCGCAGCAAGACAAAGCTGGCCATATACTCAATGTCATATTGCTGATACTTCTTAGATTTATATATCGCCTCATAAGCATTTTTTTCGGCATTCTTCAGATCTCCAATATAAAGGCTTGATTCAGCGGCATTTAAATACTCTATACCGTAGCTGCATCCGTTCATTACCCTACATGCATACGGAGCGACATTAAAAATAGCATCTTGATGCCTTTTCAGCTCTCCAGGTGACGATTCTTTAATGCTGCAGACGTTAAGGCCCTCTGCTATGTTGAGCTTTTGGCCGACCAGCTTGCTTCCCTCTGGCAAGTATTCATCTGCCATTTTAAAAAGTTCCACAAACTTATAATCCAAGTTGACGATACTTATAAGTGCAAGTGTTATATATGCTTCCCCCAAAATCGCTAGATTTTCCTTTGTTTTTGGTAAGTTTTCATATTCATTCTGTATTTTTATAAGCTCCTGCTTGGCTTCGTCAATACGGTTATTGTTAAACATAAAAAACGCTCTAACGATACGCATAACAGGTCTCTTCCTAATAGCATCCTTAGGAGCCTCCTCAATCAGTTTAATAAATACATCTGCGGTTTTTCGTGCGACATGGTAGTCAAAAGATATAATAATATCAAAAAGCTCGTCATACATGCCACATTCCTTATAATGAAAGATCGCTTCATATCTGCGATTGTTTTTAATATACCATTCGGCTGCCGCTATATGTATTTTCAAAACTTCTTCCTTATCAAGCCCTTTTTCTTGCGTCTGCAGGAATTTCTTGAATAAAGGATGGAAATGGTAGCTGTCAGATAATGAATCATAACGAATAAACAGATGTGATTTATTCATTTCCTCTACAAGAGGCAAATCGTCATGTACCAGTTCATCCAAAAAGCCGGCAGGTAAACAGTCCAATACAGATAGCTGAATCAAGAAGTTTTGCAGTTTTTCCGAGACAGAGCCAAATACTTCATTCTCTATCAGATCATAAATATCGATTTTAACCTCCAGAATGGGATTTTGATTGCTCAGATTTCCTTTCTTTATAGCCAATCCCACAAGATAAATGGCAAAAATCCACCCATCTGTATAATTATAGATGTCTAAGGACAAGCTTTCATCGAGGTCGAAATCCTGTTTATGGTAATAGGCGTCCATCTCATCTCTGGAGAAACGCAGGTCGTCCTCGGTAATACGCGCAAGCAGACCTTTTGACAGCAACTCCGCCAGGCTAAGATCTGGAATTGTCCTTGAGATCAGCACTATGGAAATATTCTTAATCCTGGCTGAAATAAACAGTTTGAAAAACTCTAAAATCGTTTTATTATTTATACGGTGAAAATCATCAAATACAAGAATAAAATATTCACTTTGTGAGAGTTCTTTTGCAAGCTGGCGCAAAAACTGATTAAAGTCCGCAATTGATTCCAAATATCCAATGGATAACAAGCTTTCAAACAGGCTTTGGCTTTGCGGCTTGAGCGAATAAGCGATATGCTCCCAAAATCTATCCCCTAGGTTGTCCAGTTTCGAAAGCTGTATCCATGCCGATTTGCATTTCACTGTCTTTAGTGCCGATAGAACCGCCTGAGTTTTGCCATATCCTGCTCCTGCTGTAACTAAGGTGAGCGGTTTTTTGAACGCATCTTTAATTAATCCTTCAACAGCCGGGCGCATAAGGTAATGCTCCGCAATCTTTGGATGTTCCGATGAATAAAGAAATGATAGTTCATTATGAATTGAAGTTTCTGGCATATCACTCACCCTCTTATATCTCCAATACTATGACATTACCTCTTGATACCTACCAATTGCTTTGTTAAGTAAATATTATCATACATATACATCTACGTATATTATATCATATGATAGACTACGTCCGCAACCTTACGAATTAGTATTGAAGAACACATTTGAGGCAGGGGAGACTGTAGCAATTGAGTCACCGTGAAATGACAAGCTCATATGTTTCTAAATTCGTTATTGAAAAATCAGGAAAGACTGTTATTGCAATTACTCATCGACTTGATTCGATCAGAGCATTTGACAACATCCTAATGTTTCAGGAGGGTCGCATTGTTGAGCAAGGCGGATTCAATGAGCTGATTGAAAAACGTCAATATTTCCACAAACTGTATCATTTATAGATGCCCTTTTCATTCAATATTGCATAAGTGATTTGTGCGGCGGCGCTGCCGCCGGCATTATCTTCGCCTTGTATATTTGTTGCGAATATATATGTGTGTCCACGGTTTTCAACATATCCAATAAACCAACCATTGACTGTCTTGCCGTTCACTGAACCGGTTCCCGTTTTCCCCGACAGCACAGCATCCCCCTTCTCGGATAAACGCAATGTGCCTTTAACCATATCAACATGCTCAGACTTGAAAATGGTTTTATTTAGATAAAAGTCCTTAAGAAGCTCAACCTGCTCCATAGGAGATATCCGTAATGATGACTCCATCCAATATTCCATGATACCGCCAGATAAGTCATGATTTCCATAAGATAGCTGCGTGAAATAAGAGGTCAGCTCTTTCATGCCTACCTGTGCATCTAGATTTTGAAAATACCAAGTCACCGAATTTTGCATAGCTGACAAAAGCTCCTGATCCTTGTTCCAGACCTCATAAGGGTAAGCCGTTCCATCCCAGCTGCGTCCAGAATTGTGGCGCTCTATGATGCCTGTTTCCAAGGCAATCAAAGCGCTGTATATTTTATAGGTCGAATCCGGAGAAACTCTCTTAACGCTCTGATCTCTATTATAAATGGTATATTTATCAGCTTCCATGTCATAAAGGACAAAGCTCCCCGTGAATTCCTCAAAAAAAGAGGAAAGGTCTTCATCAACGATATTTTCATTTTGAAACTGATAATTCGTATCGTCATAAGAAGCCAATGCCGAAATTGTCGGAGTCAGAATAAGGATAAGAAGGCCCATGAGACTAAAAATGCAGGCGCTTTTTACTCTTAGTCGCTTGGCTTCCTTTACAAAGGAAGCGATACTTTCAATGCGCTTTATAATTTGTCGCTTGGAACCGCCGATTTCCGCTGCAAAATACAGCGCTTTCGAGCGCGACAGCTTAACAGCGAAGTTTAAAAGGGTTTTTCCATAATCTATATGATGCTCCTTGGGAAGCCGCTTCAACACCGAGGAGTCGCAGGCAATCTCCCTATCTAGCCGCATTTTCTTGAACACAACATATATAAGCGGGTTAAACCAGTATAGGATTTGAAGCCCGCACATGACATTGTTTACCAGAATATCCCTGTTCTTACAATGAGTCAGCTCATGCAGCAATATATAACGGATGTCTTCTAAGGATAACGTTTGTCTGATATCTACAGGTAAAATAATACGCATCTTGAAAAGACCGATGGTTGTCGGCGATTTTACGATAACGGATGTTCCTAATATAATATTCTTATTAATGCCAAGCTCGGCTTTGCACCGATCAAATAAGACTGCCATCTCACCGGTCTTAATCGGCTTCATGGATTCCTTAACCAGTCGGAGCTTGCGGTTACAAAAGAACGTAAAAATGACCAATGCCACAATGCCGATCAGCCACATAAGCATGAAAGCAGAAACGATGTAACTAGTCGAGACGCGATCTACTGACACCGTAAAATCCTGCAGCCAATTCAAGCCGTTCGCCACCTCCGCTCCTCCTTCAGCAACCGCATTCGTACTTGCCGCCCTGGCAGGCTCAAACTGCAGACCGCTAAGTAGGGCATTTCCTATATCAAAAAAGCTTAACAGGTTAGCCGGCATCAACGGAATAATCAACAAAACCAAAAATAACAAGTCCATGTAATACTGCCATCTTGCCGCAATATGCTTTTTCAACCCCCTTTTCACCATCAAAATGAGCAGCATGATGATCGATGATACGAGGGTGGCCATCATAAAATATGTGAATCCGGTGGCATATTCTCTAAGAAAATCGTTCATGATATCACCGCCCTTTTGACAGCTTCTTCTCCAAAATAAGCTTTAATTCATTTATATCATCCTCAGAGAGTTTATCTCGCTCCAGCAAGTTTACGATCATGGAATTCACTGTTCCGTCATAGAACCGATTTAAAAAAGAGTCGCTTTCCTGATCCAGAATATCTGACTCCTGCACCACTGGCGTATATACAAATACTCTGCCGCTCTTCTCATAATTCAAAGCTCCCTTCTTGACCAATCGGGAAAGCAGTGTTTGAATTGTCTTGGGTTTCCACGCCGTGGTCTTTTCTAGCTTTTCAACAACATCGTTAGTACTGATGGGCGCACTTGACCATATAATCTTCATCACTTGATATTCAGCATCTGAAATAGCCGGTTTATTCTTCATTAAAAGACCTCCGTATTCTTACGTATGTAATATTTTTTATTATAGCATATTCGCATTATTTGTCAATTGTTTACGAACATCCTATATTGTTAGTTTTACGAACATCTTATAATGTTAGTGTGAAAAATGACTGATAATTCAAACAAGAAGCTGCTGACGGCAGCTTCCATTGTTCAATAATGATAGTGTTATACTAAAATCAACGCAAAAGGAAGAGAGGTATAGTAGATGATAAACAACCACTGCCTTATGATGTAATTATACTCAAAAATTTAGAGGAAATGAACATTACAGACATTATAAAAGCGGATAGAAATTCGCTTGTGAACATAGATACCGTAGAAATAGATGCTTCATTCCAATCGAAGGTATGGATGCCGGCGCATAAAAAGCAGTAGGTGGAAAGAGGCGTATAATCGCCTCCTCAGCCAATGTTTTTAATAAAATCTCCAATGAAATTAATTGCTGCTCCCGCCGCAACGGATTCCATTTTATACTTGCATGGAAAGAGATACTTCTCAGAGCTGTCCTTAAATGGATTCAAGGCATCCACTCTGTTCCTCAGGTCTTCTATATATTCTTCGATATAAGACCCAACATATCCCCCAACGATTATATCACTATCAAATAAAATATGAACATTGCTAATCGCCAATGCCAAAAATCCTAAATATTGATCCCATGCTTTAACGGCATCTTCATTCCCCGAAGCTAGCAGATTAAAAAATTCATTCAAATTTCCATCCGCTAGCTTCGACAGTATTAATGCATTACAACAGGTCTCAAGGCAACCTGCTTGCCCACAATAGCACTCTTCACCATGCTGGCTGACAATCATATGGCCTATTTCTCCTGCCTTATTTGTATTGCCGCGGTAAACCACATTGTCGATCAGCACACAGCCGCCAACACTATTGCATAGGCTTATATAAAATGCATTATTAATATTTTTTGAGCTCCACACTTCTGCATAACCTGCAGCATGTGCATCATGAAATAATTTCACAGGATACTTTATGTACTTTGCATAACGCTCTGCTGTCATCCCCTTGTTGGGTATGACAACGCCATAGGTAACCTTCTGCTCTTCTTCGGAAACCAATCCTGGAACTGCAATTCCAACGCCTAGAATACTGGCTTCAGGCACATTGCATTCACGGACAATCTCCTCTACCGCTTCACCTAAAATCTTTAAATACTCATCTGTATTATCGTAAAGTTGCCGCAGTTTCATAACCTTAACTACATTTCCTGACAAATTAATCATAACAAGTCTTATGTGATTCTTAGTAATATCCACCCCAATAGCAACCTTGGCATTTTCAATATAAGAAAATGCTGTGGCGTTACGCCCTCCTGTATTCGTTATCTTACTGTTTGTGTCAATTAACCCTTGGCCTTCTAAATATACCAAGTTTTGAGTAACTGTTGGCAGACTAAGCTTTAAACAAATTACAATTTCCTGCTTTGATACTGAACCATTATCACTGATAAATTGATAAATTAACCTAGTGTTTCTTCCTTTTCCTTCTGGTGTGCTCATCTAAAAACCTACTTTACTTTAATATTATATAAATCGTCAGGCATTCTTATACACATTTTATCTATATTATCCACTAAATGCAAGAAGTATTTTTGTAATAATTTAGATTGCATCAAATTCCTTTGATATACTCACAATATAACCTTAAAATTCTTTTCTTAAATAGTTTTATAAAAATACATATTATATATACCATATGTCACATAATAAGTCAACTTTTTTAAACTGTCTCATTGCAGGAGGTAAATAAAAGAAGTATACTGATTTAAAAAGGAGGAAATAGTTATGGCTAATGAAGACAAAAAAGATTTTAATGCAATGCTGCATAAAGACACTGGTATGCCTAAATCGCAGATTGTAACAGATGAAGCCACCATTGTAAAATATGGCGGAGAGAGAATGTTTTTTGCCCCTCCCATTGCTTATGATGAAGTTATGAAAGCAGTGCCTTATGGGAAGGTCCTTACAGTAGGCGCAATCCGTGATTTTTTCGCACAGAATAATAATGCTGACTTTACTGATCCAATAACCGCCGGCATCTTTGTTTCGATTGCAGCCTGGGCGAGTTACCAGCGAACCGAAAAAGAGACACCGTATTGGAGAACCCTAAAAGCTAACGGAGAATTAAACCCCAAATACCCCGGTGGTGTTAAAGCTCAACAGGAAAAGTTAGAAGCCGAAGGGCACACAATCATTCAAAAAGGCAGGAAGAATATCAGATACTATGTACAAAATTATGAGCATGCTCTCTTTCCATTAGGATCAATCACTTTCACATGACGAATATATAGTGAACGGGCAAGGGAGAGCGATCCCCTTACTTACAATCAAAGAGGTGGAACGAATGTTTCGAATCGGTGAATTTTCAAAATTAACACAAGTATCAATCCGCATGTTAAGGTACTATGACCAAACAGGCTTATTAAGGCCTGCGAAAATTGATAAATTTACAAATTATCGGCTATATTCTTCAGAACAAATCCCCACGCTAAATCAGATTATATTCTTACGTGATTTAGGCTTTCATGTCGCTGAAATTGCCGTAGCCCTCAGTCAATGGGATGATAAATATATTTCACATCTGCTCGACAATAAGCATTCTGAAATCGAAAAAACAATTAAGTCCGAACAAGATAAGCTATCTAAAATCGAATTAGCCAAAAGAGATATTCAACAGGAAAAGATAGCCATCCATTATAATGTATCAATCAAATCCATTCCCAGCTATCAAGTGTTTTCATTGCGACGTGTTGTTTCCGATTATTATGCCGAAGGCCAACTGTGGAAAGAAATGTCTGCCTTTGCAATTGAAAATAAAATTCCTATTTCAAACAATACCTTCAGTATCTATCACGATCCTGAATATAAGGAAACAGATGTGGACATTGAAATATGTGCGCCGGTGACCCGAATGGGCGAAAACGCAAATGGGTTCACATATCGGCATACAGCACCGGTACCAATCATGGCATGCACTATGGTGTATGGGCATTTTAAAAATATTGCCGGCGCATACCTTGCATTTGCCGACTGGTTGCAAGCACACAGCCAATATTGTATGGGCAAACATAGCAGGCAAATCGTTCACCGTGGACCATGGAATGAAGAAGATATTGATAAATATTTAACTGAAATACAAATTCCATTAAAAAGGATTGACTCTCACATGGTGTAAGGGTCTACACTGGATTTACAGAAAATAAAAATCAGATGGAGGATAACGTGAAAGAAGTAGATTCTGCAACATAGCAGAAAAAAGGCACATCAAGAAGACCTTGCGGTGGTAAAATTCGCAAGGTAACACAAAAGAGAAAAGTCAGCTAACAGCTAACC
>Ga0153920_1000144_pt1 | contig 28064 bp, 23 predicted proteins | sample TSNJ004MetaG_FD_104713 | JGI IMG/M metagenome (GOLD analysis project Ga0153920, IMG submission 104713) | Attine ant fungus gardens microbial communities from New Jersey, USA - TSNJ004 MetaG | ecosystem: Host-associated > Fungi > Mycelium > Unclassified | place: USA: New Jersey, Brendon T. Byrne...
ACCGAGACCACCAGGGTGCGCTCCAGGCCCCAGGCACGGATCAGCCGCGGGGTGAGCAGCCCGAAGACCGCGAAGGCGATGGGGGCCAGCATGGCCAGCAGCCCGGTGGTGAATTCGGTGAACGCGATGTTCTCGGAGATCCGCTGCAGCAGCGGCGGCACGGAGACCACCGCGGCACGCAGTGACAGGGCCATGAGCAGGATGCCCAGCAACGCCCCGATGCGGCCCTTGAGGGGCGTGGTGCCCTGTCGTTGATTCATGTGCTCCCTCAGCAGACCGTCATTGGTTGAAATCACCCAACTTTTTCAGTTTCGGCACCAACTCTAGTAACTGAGCCAGCCGTGCATCAAAATCCGAGTCGTGCCACCATGCCGGGCGTCCGGCGTGGGCGTAGATCCCCTCGCCGATGAGCATGATCGCCTGGGCCACGGTCGGGTCCCCGACCTCGCCCAGGATCAGTTCGTACCAGTCCTGGCTGATGCGCTGCAGGCTCTGGGCCGCGGCGTCCACCCCCGCCTGCGCCAGGCGTTCCACGGCCAGCAGGTAGCGGTCGAATTCGGTGCCCAGTTCCGCCGAGGTGCGCACGAAGTACACCGAGATGCCCTCCGGGGCCCGACTCATTAGTTCACAATCCTGCGCCGCCAGCTCCTCACAGGCGCCGATGACCGCCTGGGCCAGCGCCTCCTTGGAGGCGAAGTGGTAGAGCAGCCCGCCCTTGGAGACCTCGGCCCGGGCGGCGGTGGCGTCCATGGTCGCGGCCCGCTCCCCCTCGTCGCACAGCAGCGCGACGTAGGCGTCGAGGATCTTGGCTTTGGCCAGTGGTGGACGGGCCATGGATTTACCTCCCAATGGCGGTGATGAAGCAGACAACACCTCCGATTGTAACAATACCGTCCAGACGGTACAGTAATGGGGGTGGGCTACTCCCTACCCACTTTCCCTTCGTTCACAGATGGATTGACCATGACTTCACCAACTACCGGAACCCTGCCGCGCGTCTTGACCCCGCGCCGCCGCTGGGCGGCACTGGTGGTGCTGCTGTTCCCGGTACTGCTGGTCTCGGTGGATAACACCGTGCTGTCCTTCGCGGTACCGGCGATCTCCGCTGCACTGCAACCCACGGGCAACCAGCTGCTGTGGATCATCGACATCTATCCGCTGATCCTGGCCGGCCTGCTGGTCCCCATGGGCTCGCTGGGCGATCGCATCGGGCGGCGCAAGGTGCTGCTCACCGGCGCGGTCGGCTTCGCCCTGGTCTCCGGGCTGGCCGCCTTCGCCACCGACGCCGGGCAGTTGATTGCCGCGCGCACCCTGCTGGGCGTCTTCGGCGCCATGCTCATGCCCGCCACGCTCTCCCTGCTGCGCAACATCTTCAGCGACCCGATGGAACGGCGCACCGCGATCGCCATCTGGGCCGCCGCGTTCTCCGGCGGCGCCGTGCTCGGGCCGGTGATCGGCGGGATCCTGCTGGAGCACTTCTGGTGGGGTTCGGTGTTCTTCCTGGCCGTGCCGATGCTGCTGCCGCTGCTGGTTGGCGGGCTGATCCTGCTACCCGAATCCCGGGACCCGAACCCGGGCAAGGTCGACCCGATCTCCATCGTGCTGATCATCATGGCGCTGCTGCCCTTCGTCTACGGGATCAAGTCGATCAGCTCCGGGCCCTGGTACGTCCCGGTCGCCGCGATCACCATCGGGGTGGTCAGCGCCGTCGCGTTCGTGCGGCGTCAGCTGACGCGCAGCATCCCGATGCTGGACGTGCGCCTGTTCGGCAACCGGGTGTTCTCCGGGGCGCTGGCGGTGAACCTGATCGGCGTGTTCTCGCTGGTCGGCTTCATCTACTTCGTCTCCCAGCACCTGCAGCTGATCTCCGGGCTCACTCCCTTTGAGGCCGGGGTGTGGATGACCCCAGGCCTGGTGCTGACCATGGTGTTCGGGCTGCTGGCGGTGCGCTTCTCGGCCCGCTACGGGACCTCGAACGTCATGATCGCCGGACTGGTGCTCAGCGCACTGGCCTACGCCGTGGTGGTCCTCGCCGGGGCCTCGGGCAGTGACACCTGGCTGATGGTGGCCTTCTGCCTGCTCGGACTCGGGGTGGGGATGAGTGAAACCCTGTCCAACGACCTGGTGCTCTCCGAAGTGCCGGCCGCCAAGGCCGGGGCGGCCTCGGCGATCTCCGAAACCGCCTACGAGGTCGGCTCGGTCCTGGGCACCGCGGTACTGGGTACGATCCTGAACGGGATCTACGCCTCCAGCCTCATGGTCCCCTCCTCGCTCAGCGAGCAGCAGGCCGAGGCCGCCACCCAGACGCTCTCCGGGGCGCACACCGTGGCCGAGCAGCTGGACCCGGCCGCCTCGCAAACCCTGCTGCAGGCCGCGGCCGCCGCGTTCGACCACGGCGTGCTGGTCACCGCGTCCCTGGCGGCATTGCTGGCACTGGTGGCAGCGATCGTGGTTGGAAGGGTCGTCAAGCCCCTCGCAAGGTAACCATTGGTCGATTCTTTACCAAAATCTAGATTAATTCGGGCGAAGTTATTCAGTTAGGCCCGTAGACCACGTAGGCTAGGACATGTAGTTTCAAAGTAATTCGCGAAGTACCCTTTAGAAGCTTGCAGACGTCAACACGTTGAATGTCAGGCAACCTTTCTAGACGTGAAGTGAATGACCTGGCTGCTTCGCACAATCGGCCGGCGGAACTCCCAGCGGGAGAGCCTTCGACGGTTTGCGTGGAAACAACCATTTCCGCCACGAGGTGTGGCGGGATTACGTCTGAAAGGACCAAGGAATAAATGGCAACTGGAATCGTGAAATGGTTCAACGCTGAAAAGGGCTTCGGCTTCATCGCTCCGGACAGCGGCGATCCGGACGTCTTCGCACACTTCTCCGCCATCCAGACCCAGGGCTTCCGCACCCTGGACGAGGGCCAGAAGGTTGAGTTCGAGGTTGTCGAGGGCCCGAAGGGCCTGCAGGCAGCTGACATTCGCGCTCTCTAAAGGCGAAACGGCTACACGCCAAGCTTGAACGGTGCCGAACCGGGACTTTCCCGGTTCGGCACCGTTTTTTGTGAGCCTTTCCTCGCCCTCGGACTGTCTCACGACGGAATACCGTGGGTCCCATCGTGGTTGGCACCACTGTGAAGCTTTCCATTCTTGATCTTGCCCCGGTGGCACCGGACTCCACGGTTGCCGACTCCTTCAAATCCTCGGTACGCCTGGCCCAGATGGCCGAACGCGCGAACTACGAACGCATCTGGTACGCCGAACACCACAACATGGCGACCATCGCATCCTCGGCCACGGCGGTCCTCATCAGCCACATCGCCCACCACACCAACCGGATCCGGCTGGGGTCCGGCGGCATCATGCTTCCCAACCACTCCCCGCTGGTGATCGCCGAGCAGTTCGGGACGCTGGCCGAAATCTTCGGGGACCGCATCGACCTGGGTTTGGGCCGGGCCCCAGGCACCGACCCGGTCACTCTCCGTGCGCTGCGCCGTGAACCAAACGCGGCCGACACCTTCCCGCACGACGTGCTGGAGCTGCAGGCCTACCTGGCCGATGAATCGCGCATCCCCACCGTCCGGGCGATTCCCGGGGCCGGCACCCGGGTGCCGCTGTACATCCTGGGCTCCTCGCTGTTCGGCGCGAAGCTGGCCGCGCAGCTGGGCCTGCCCTATTCCTTCGCTTCCCACTTCGCCCCGGATGCCCTGCACCAGGCGGTGCAGCTGTACCGGGACGAGTTCACCCCTTCCGAGCAGCTGGACAAGCCCTACGTCATTGCCGGGGTCGGGGTCCTGGCCGCCGACAGCACCCAGCGCGCCCACGAGTTAATGGAACAGGCCAAGCGCCAGCGGGTGGCCTCCTTCCTGGGCCGCAATCGGGAGGAACCGTTCACCGAGGCGGAAATCGACATGCTCATGGGCACTGCCCCCGCCGCCCAGGTCCTGGACATGATGCGCTACACCGCGGTCGGCGCGCCCTCCGACGTCGCCGAATACCTGGAGCATTTCGCCAAGGCCAGCCAGGCCGACGAGCTGATCACCGTGCACTACCCGCTGCAGGAATCCGAACGCCTGGATTCGGTGTGGCTCACCGCGCAGGCCGTCGGCCTGGCCGCCAACGCCTAGCAGCACCACGACCCCACCCCCATGCCGGCGCCGGCACCTCCGCTCGGGCGTCGGCATGGCCGGCGGGTGGAATCAAAAAATGCCCCGCAACGGGGCATTTTGCGTTGTCTGGAGGTCCGCCGCGGCGGAATACCGCGCAAGGTGGCTCAGGCGCTTAGCCGCACCCAGCGCCGGACTGCCATGAACAGTGCCACGATCAAGGTCACGGTAAGCAGGCCCTCCACGCCGATGTAGGCGTAGTGCCACAGCGAGCCGCCCTCGAAGTTTCCGGCCAGCACCGCGTCGGTGCGGCGGGACAGGCCCGGTCGGATGGCCACGGTCTTGATCACCAGCCACAACCCGCTCAACCCCAGCACGGTCCACCAGGCGCGGTCCACGCCGCGCCGAACGCTGGCGGCCAGCCAGGCCAGGAACAGGACGATCTCCACCACGTTCATCGCCGCGAAAACCAGTCGGCCAATACCCAGCCCGAGCGGAATGGTGATGCCCGGGGCGGTGAACTTCAGCGGCGCCTCGATGAAGGAGATCCCGATGATCAGCCCCAGCCAGATGGCCGGGACCAGGAGCCGGGTGGCCCCGGCCCATCGGGCAGCGGTGCTGGGTCGGGTGGCGCAATCGGTGCGGGACAACGCGTTCATGCTTTCCACTCTACGCCGCGCCGGCAGCCCGGTGCCGCCGGGCGCCTGTGGGGCTAGCAGGTGGCACCGGTCCGCGCGGCGCGGGTGGAGCGCACCGAGGCGATCCCCAGCCCCAGGGCCATCAGCACGCAGCCAATCAGGAACACCTGGATGCTGGCCTGCAGGCCAAAGTGCCCGGCCGCCCACCCCAGGCCGATGACCGGAATGGTGCTGCCCAGGTAGGTGACCACGTAGATCGCCGAGACCGTGCTGGCGTGCTCGGAGGGTGCCACCGCGTCCACGGCGGCGGAAAAGGCGGCACGGAACGCCAGCCCCTGCCCCAGCCCGATCACGATCATCGCCAGCACCACGACGGGCAGCAGCGCCGCCTCCAACCCGAGCAGCAGGGCCCCCATCCCGGCGGCCATCAGCAGCAGCGCCACCGTTTGCAGGTGCCGGCCGCGGATCTGGGTCAGCTGCACCAGGGCGGAGACGCCCAACGCCAGCCCGGCCAGCGCCCCGATCACCGGAAGCCAGGAAAGGGCGAAGATCTCGGCCAGATAACCCGGGGCCAGGGAAAGAATGAAGCCGAAGATCGCAAAGCTGAGGAAACCGGTCAGCGCGGCCAGCCAGAATTCACCGCGCGCCCCGGAGGGCACGCTGGCCACGCGTGGCGCCAGCGCCCGGCCCCGGGTGCCCGGTGCGGCCACGGCGATGGCCGGGCGGGCCCGCACCAGCAGCAGGGGCACGAGCAGCAGCACCAGCGCCACGGCCTGGACGGTGAAGGCGGTGCCCAGCCCGCCGGGCAACAGGGCCAACAGCCCACCGATGACCGGTCCGACCGCCACCCCGCCGGAAGAGGCCAGCAGGGTGAAGCGCGAGGCCCATTCGGGCTTGCTGGGCAGCAGTTCGCGCAGTGCCGCGGCGCTGGCCCCGGTGGCCAGGGCGACCGAGGCCCCCTGCAGCCCGCGTCCGGCGCACAACCCCAGCAGGTCATCGGCGGTCCCGAAGACCAGCGTGCCGGCCAGGCCGATCAGCACGGCCAACAGCAGCGCGGCGCGTCGGCCGATGTGGTCGGACCAGTGCCCGACCGTGACCAAAAAGACGATGAGTGCCATCACGTAGCTGCCGAAGGCGACCGAGGTGCCCATCGGCCCCAGGCCCAGCGACTGCTGCAGCCCCGGGTAGAGTGGGGTGGCCAGGTTGGCGCCGCACAGCAGCACAAAGATCGCCAGCCCGGAGAGCACCAGGCGGGTGCGCGGCGTGGCGTCCCACCGGTCGTAGCTGGCTGCCGTGCCGGGACGCATCCTCAGCTCACTGATCACCGACATTGCCGACCCGCCTTTCTGGTGTCCGCCAGCCACCGGACGTGGCGGCGTGCTGGTCCCCTGCCGATCAACAGGGGTGGAAGAGATTGAGCATTCTGCTTCGAGATGGCTACGCGAATAGCCTGTTCCTTCACTAATATGGAATACTTCAAAGCATTGCATCGCCAATTGACGGTTCCATTGAGCAAAACATCCAAAAATTGGCGGATCGGGAGAGTACGGAGAGTAGTTTTGGTGCGTTTGGACGACGTGGACGTGAAGATCTTGCTGGCCATGATCGCGGATCCACGGATCCAGATTTCCGAGCTGGCCGATCAGGTGGGCATCGCCCGCAACACCGCCCAGTCCCGGATGCGCCGGCTGCTGCGGGCCGGGGTGCTGCGCGACGGCGGACGCGACATCGACCTGGCGGGCCTGGGCTACGACGTGCTGGCCTTCGTGACCCTGGAGGTGATGCACCGCGACATTGATGCGGTCATCTCCGCGCTGCGCGGGATCCCGAACATCCTGGAGGTCCATGAGATCTCCGGCAACGGCGATCTGTGGCTGCGCCTGGCCGCCATGGACACCCATCAGCTGCAGTCGGCGCTGCGCCAGATCCTGCGCATCCGCGGTGTGAACCGCTCGGAGACCACGTTCGCGCTGCACACCCACCTGTCCTACCGCTGCGCCCCGCTGCTGGAGCAGTACCGCCAGGACCACGGCTAGGCTTCCGCCGCCTGGGCCCAAATCACTGCCGCAGAAACACACCGATTTCAAGACTTCCTCTGGCTACCTCCACGCCCTAGGCTGGAGATACCAAGTAGCCCCGAGGGGTGTTCCCCGGCTGAGGCAGGATACTCCTCGACAACCGAAGGAGTACGTCATGAGCCGCGATATGGAACCCGGGGACTTCGCCCCGCAGTACGGCAACGATCTGTACGAGCCCGACGACGGACGCGATTCGCAGGCCTATGAGGGCTCCAGCGACATGCCCGAAACCATGCGCAACATCGACCCGCTGGCCCAGCGCGGTTACCTGCTCGACGACGACCTCGAAGAGGACTCGGACCTGGATAACGAGTTCACGGACGAAGACGATGCGGAAGAGGACGACGACGAGGACGAGGAGGACGACGTCCCGGTCGAGGACCTGGAAGAGGCCTAACACCTCGCAGAAGCGTCCTTTCGCCCCTTCCGGGTTCCGCCCCGAGCGGGGGCGGCAAACCCGGGGTGCAATGCGCCCGGCTCCGCCCGGGATAGACGGCAGGGTAGGTTCCGGCCGCTTCCCGGCGCCCGCGTGTCCCGCACCAGCGGCGCCCGGGCCCGGGTGGGCCTCCCGCTCCCCACGCCGTGGGGCACGGCCGTTGCCCGCTTCCCGCGCGCACCCCATGCGCCTCTTGTCTTGCACCGGCCCGGGGAACAACACCGCCTAGACTGGGATGCGTGATAAATCCGGTTCACCTGCGCACCCTGCTTGAAGTCATCGCCCATCGCTCCTTTGCCACGGCCGCTGCCCGGTTGGGCTACACCGCCAGCGCCGTGTCACAGCAGATGACCGCCCTGGAGCGCGCCGCAGGAACCACGCTGTTCCTGCGCGGGGCGCGTTCGATCACCCCCACCCCGGCCGCACTGCGCATGGTGCGCCACGCCAAGCGGGTGCTGACGGACATCGACGCGCTGATGGCCGACGTGGCCACCGCGGAGGCGGACACCAGCGAACGCGAGGAAATCCGGGTGGGAATCTTCCCCTCCCTGGCCGCCTACGCGCTGCCGCAGCTGCTGGCGGCCGAGGACTGGCCCGCGCTGGGCATCAACCTGCGGCTGTGGATCGGCGAACCCCAGCAGACCGTGGCGGGCCTGGGGGCCGGCGGGGACCTGGATTTGGCGCTGATCTTCCAGGTCGGGCCCGGCGGGCTGAGCTGGCCGGCGAACCTCTCGCGCACCTGGCTGGGCGATGACCAGTTCCGCGTGGTGATCCCCGCCTCCTGGCCGATGTCCGATGACTCCACCCTCAGCCTGGACCAGCTGGCCCAGTGGCCATGGATCATGCACCATCCCGGCGCATCCGATGCAACGCTGATTGCCCGGCTCTTCGCCTCCTACAACATCCACCCGCAGGTGGCCGCGTACTGCGACGACTTCGAGGCCTCGCTGAACCTGGTGGCCGCCGGCTTCGGCGCCGCCCTGGTCCCGGATTTGGCGATGGCCCGCGCCCCGGAGGGACTGCGCCTGGTCGATGCGCCCGAGATCCGCCTGGCCCGTTCCATCTTTGCGCTGATGCCCGACCAGGCCGCCAAGCCCAAGGCCAGCCTGGTGCTTGACCGGCTGGCGCAGGTGCTGGACCGTCACCCGACCGTGCGCTGATCCGCCCCGTCACGCCGGACGGCTGCCGGGGACCGGCCGCGGATCCGGCGCAAACCGGCAATCCTTGGCATACTCGGTGGTGGGCCCGCCCCGGCGGCACTGGCCCCGGACCAAACACAGCAACGAGACAAGGAGCACCGTGAGCGAACTGGTGGTTTCACGAACCCTCGGACCGATAGGACACCTGGAGCTGAACCGGCCGGAAAAGCTCAACGCACTGAACCTTGAGATGCTCAGCGAGCTGGATGTGGTGCTGCGCCGCTGGGCCGATGACCCGCAGATCCAGCTGGTGGTGCTCACCGGCCGCGGCGAGCGCGGGTTCTGCGCCGGCGGGGACATTGCCGCCTTCCACCAGGCCGTGACCAGCGGGGACCACAGCGCCTTCCTGCAGCTGCTGGAGCTGGAGTTCAGGATCGACCATTTCCTCTCGGTCTATCCCAAGCCGGTGCTGAGCATCGCCCACGGCATCACCATGGGCGGCGGGATTGGGCTGGCCAGCCACGCCCCGGTGCGGGTGGTGACCAGTGATGCGCGCATGGGCATGCCCGAGGCCCGCATCGGCTACACCCCGGATGTGGGCGGCAGCCACCTGCTGGCCATGGCTCCGGGACACTTCGGCGAGTACTTCGCGATGACCGCCTCCAGCTTCACCGGGGCCGACGCCCCGTTCCTGGGGTTCGCCGACGTGGTCATCGACCCGCAGACCGCTGCCGGGCTGCTCGATGAGCTCGATGACCTGGTGGGCCTGGAACCGGCGCAGCTGATCTCCGCGCTGGAGCTGCTGCACGGTTCGGTGCCGGCCAGCGCGCTGCAGGCCGAACAGGGCTGGATCGACCACGCCTTCTCCGCCGGCACCGCCGAGCAGGTGCTGCAGCGGCTGGATGAGATGGTGCACCCGAAGGCCGCCGAGGCGGCCGCCGCGATCCGGGCAAACTCCCCCACCAGCGTCACCAGCGCATTCCTGGCGGTGCGCCGTGCCCGTGAGGAGGCGCTGCTGCGCGGGGCCCTGGACCGGGAGCTGCGCCTGGCCGACTACCTGATGTACCTGCCGGACCTGGCCGAGGGCATCCGCGCCCAGGTGATCGACAAGGACCGCAACCCGGCCTGGGAGCCGGACACGCTGGCTGCGGTGGACACCGCCAGGCTGGCCGAAGTGGTCCAGGGACCCTAGCTGCCCTGGTGCTGCATCTTGCCCGGCTTGCCTTCCGGCCGGGTGACATCCTGGTGCACCGGCTTGACCACCTGCCGGTCCTTCGGCTCGATGCGCGGGGCGGGCACGGTGTTCGGGTGCCCCGGCTGGCCGGCCGGCGGCATCAGGACCACCGCGTGCGGGGTGCCGAACCGAAGCGGCGCGTGCTCGCCAAAATGATCCGAATCCGCCTCCTCCCAGTCCTCCCGCCAGGTGGTGGGCGTGTCCTCCAGCAGCTCGCCGGGGCGCAGCCAGTGGAACAGCGAGGCGTAGGAGCGGGTGCTCTGCAGGTTCACCCGGCGCCGCAGCATCCGGGTGTTCAGCTGGTCCGGGCTGGTCAGCCCCATGGAGGCCATGATCTGGTTGGCCTCGGTCACCGTCAGCCGGTGGTAGTTGTACACCCGGTTGCCCTTGTCGTCCACCACCAGGGCGCGCATCCGGCGCTTGTCCTGCGTCGCCACCCCCACCGGGCAGGTGTTGGTGTGGCACTTCTGGGCCTGGATGCAGCCGGTGGCCATCATCATTGACCGGGCCGCGAAGCAGAAATCCGCGCCCTGGATCAGCCGCTTGACGATGTCATTGCCGTTGGCGATCTTCCCCGCGGCCGCCACCCGCACCTCCGAGCGCAGCCCGGTGCCCATCAACGCGTTGTGCACCAGCATCAGCCCCTCCGTCAGCGGGGTGCCCACGGTGTCCTCGTACTCCAGCGGCGCCGCCCCGGTGCCGCCCTCGGCCCCGTCCACGGTGATGAAATCGACCAGGGTGCCGGTCTCCAGCATCGCCTTGCAGATGGCCAGCACGTCGGTGCGCGAACCGACGCACAGCTTGATGCCCACCGGCTTGCCGCCGGAGAGTTCGCGCAGCCGGGTGACGAAGGTCAGCATCTCGCGCGGGGTGGAGAATTCGGGGTGGCTGGCCGGGGAGATGCAGTCCTCCCCCTCGGGCACGCCGCGGGCCTCGGCGATTTCCGCGGACACCTTCGCGCCGGGAAGCACGCCGCCCAGCCCGGGCTTGGCGCCCTGGGAAAGCTTAATGGTGATGCCCTTGACCTTTTCATGGGCGGCCTTGCGGGCGAAGACCTCCGGGTTGAAGCGGCCCTCACTGGTGCGGCAGCCGAAGTAGCCCGAACCCAGTTCCCAGAACAGGTCCGCCCCGTATTCCAGGTGGTACTTGGTCAGCCCGCCCTCACCGGTTTCATGTACGAAGTCACCCATCGCGGCGCCCTTGTTCATGGCCAGCACCGCGTTCTTGGACAGGGCACCAAAGCTCATCGAGGAGATGTTCAGCAGCGAGATGTCATACGGGGCGCTGCACTGGGAGGAACCCACACGCACCTTGTGCTGGTCCGAGACAGCGGCGGCCGGCGCGGTAGAGTGCAGCAGGTATTCGTAGCCGACCGCGTTCACCTCCCGTTCGGTGCCGAATGCCTTGTGGCTGTCCGCGCCCTTGGCCCGGGCGTAAATCAGCGAACGGGTGTCCCGGTCAAAGGGCTTGCCGTCGGTGTTCCGCTCAATGAAGTACTGCTGCAGTTCCGGGCGAATGAACTCGAAGAAGAACCGGAAGTGGCCCAGGATTGGGTAGTTGCGCAGGATCGCGTGGCGGGTCTGCAGCAGGTCGTGGATCCCCACCCCCAGCAGCACCGCACAGAAGGCGGCCAGCACCAGCCAGGCGGCGCTGCCCAGCGCGGAGGCGAAGATCGCGGCCACTGCGGCGGCCGTGGTGATCACTATCAGGAAGATCAGAATGAAAAACCGTGCCATGGCCTGAGCCTAGCCCCACTGGGTTGGTGCCCGAAAGTGGCTCTTCCCAGTGATCTGGCAGTTCCCAGCTTCGGGGTCTGCAGCGGCAGATCAGCGACGAAAGTGAGCGTAGCGAAGCTTTCCGCGCAGGTAAGGCATCATCCTGGGATGTCTGCCTCGACGACGGAAGCAGCTTCAAGCGCTTGCTGGAATTTCGCGGTGACGTCTCTGCCGTTCTCAAATGCCTGCAACGTTCCTAGACGGAACCCGGTGGCATGCCTGGTCACCAGGCTTTCCACCTCGGCAACATCGAATTCTCGAGCCCACTGCAAGGCATTCGTTTTTCGATCAAAGCGCAGGCATACCGCGAGGTCGAAGTCCAGATCAGCAAAGGCAAAGATGCGTTGCGTATCGCGTGGAAGGGTACGTGTCTTGATCTGAATCCGTCGCTTCTGCCCATCGACAAGGTCGAAGGACTTGTTGCCCGGCGCCGTGAGGTGGCCTCCATAGACACGAAGTGCAAGGTACTCACCAAGTTCTCCGCCCAGATCGCTGTCCGTCTGGGTGATCCCGCGCCGTTTGAACTCGGCTCGCAGTGCTGCTTCCATCTTCAGCAGATCGTCAACGGTCCACCCGCTGAAGTCGATATTCCTCATAGGAGCAATTCTACGAACTCTCAGCGGGCCCGGGGTACGCCAGAGCAAGGGTAGGGACGGGGCTCAATTGGCCACCGGTTCGGGGTCTGCTACACCCCGTCCTCGATGCTGGCCAGTTCGCGCCGACGCATCCTGGCGAAGAGCGAGTCGGGGCGGTCCAGCAGGGCGGCGGCGCTGCCCCGCTCGATGACTTCCCCGTCGGCGAGCACGATCACTTCGGCGAAATCCTGCAGCACACCGAGCTTGTGGCTGATCATCAGCAGCCCCATGCCCGCATCCACGCGGCGTGCCAGGGCCTGCATCACCAGGGTTTCGGTGTGCGTGTCCAGTGCGCTGGTGGCCTCGTCGAGGATCAGGAACTGCGGTTCGCGCAGCAGCGCCCGGGCCAGCACCAGACGCTGGCGCTGCCCGCCGGAGATCCGCGATCCGCGCTCCCCCAGCCGGGTGTCAAGCCCCTCACGCTGGGCGGCGAACCACTGGCCGAGCCCCAGCTCCTGCAGCACGCCGGCCAGCGTCGCATCGGTCATCCCGGTGCGTCCCAGGGTGAGGTTTTCGCGCAGGGTCCCGCGCACCAGCGAGTCGTCCTGCGCCACCAGCACCAGCGCGGTGCGCAGGTCGCTCAGCGTCAGCTCGTCGATCGGCACCCCGTCCAGGAGCACGGTGCCGTGCGAATCGACGGCGCGCAGCAGCGCGGCGGCCAGCGTGGATTTGCCCGACCCGGATTCGCCTACCAACGCCACCCGTTCCCCGCGGCCCAGTTCCAGGTCCAGTGCGCGCAGCACGGTGCGGCCCTGGCGCTGGACGCTCAGGTCCTGCACCTGCAATCCGTCACCCGCGGGGCCCAGGGCGCGGGCGGCGCCCGGTTCGGTCACCGGCGGTTCGGCCAGGTGGTTGGTGTACAGGGTGCGGATGCTGTGCAGCGATTCCTGCAGCGAGCCGACGAACCCCTCCACGCCGCGCACCGCCTCAAAGGAGGGGACGGTGAGCACCAGCAGCAGGATCAGTTCCCCGCCCGGCACCCGGCCGAGCCCGGCGACCGCCACACCCAGCACGGCCAGCCACGGCACCACCGCGACCGCGCTGGCCCGCAGCCCGCGCACCCAGGAGGCCCGGCGCACCCCGCCGGGCAGCCGGCAGGCGCGGCCCAGCCGGGCGGTCATCGCCGCCTGCGCGTCCAGGCTGAACACCGCTTCGGCCCCGGAAAGCGTGTCGCCGATGGCGCGGGAGGTGCGGGCCCGGGCCGTGGCTTCGGCTCCCGCCGCGCGGCGCAGGCTGCCCAGCCCGAGCCATGGAACCAGCAGCCCCAGCACCAGGTAGCCGCCGAGCAGGATCAGACCGCTGGGCCCGTCCACCCCGAAGCCGACCAGCGCGGCGACCAGCGCGCTGGTCACCAGCGCGGCCACGGCCGGGGGCAGGGTGTGGGCGAAGAAGACCTCCACCCGGTCGATGTCGCGCACCGCCCGCTGCAGCATGCTTCCGCTGTGCGCGCCGGAGGCGAACGGGGCCTGGCGTTCATAGTCCGCGTAGACCTGGGTGCGCAGCCGGGCCAGCGCCAGGAACGCGACCTTGTGCCCCACGTACTGCTCCGCGTAGCGCAGCACCCCCTTGGCCAGGGCCAGGGCGATCAGCCAGCCGGCCAGCACCCCGTAGCCGGCCGCGGACCCGGGCAGCGCCAGCACCAGCCCGCTGGCCCGGATGAGGCCGAGTCCGGCCACATAGTAGATGGCCAGGGCCACCAGCCGGGTCAGGCAGGCCAACACGCTGGCCAGCAGCAGCGGGGCGATGATGTCCGGCGTGCTGGCCAGGATCCAGCGCACCGCGCCGGCCGTGGCGTGCGGGCGCTGCCCCCGTGCGGGGGCCTGGTGGTGTTCGGCGCTCATCGTGCCCCTTTCGCTTCCCCGGCCCGCTGCCGGTACTGGCCCATCACCCGGTACAGGTAGCCGCCGGTGTCCTGCATCAAATCCTCACGCCGCCCGGCCTGCACCACCTGCCCGTCGTGCATCACCACCACCCGGTCGTAGTCCGCCAGCAGGGAAAGTCGGTGGGTCACCGTGATCACGGTCCGCCCCTGCCCGGCGGTGCGCAGCAGCTGCAGCACCTGCTGTTCGGTGTGCACGTCCAGGGCGCTGGTCGGCTCATCGAGCAGCAGCACCGGACGCTCGGCCAGCAGGGCGCGGGCGATCGCCAGGCGCTGGCCCTGCCCGCCGGAGAGCCGCGCCCCGGCCTCCCCCAGCTGCAGGTCCAGCCCCTCGTCCAGCGCGTCAAACCAGGGCCCGAGCCCCACCTGGCGCAGCAGCCGCACCAGCTGTTCGTCCTCGGCGCGCGGGTCGGCCAGGAGCAGGTTCTCGCGCAGGCTCATCGCAAACAGCGCCGCCTGCTGTTCAACCACCGCGGTGTTCAGCCGCAGCGTGGCCGGGCCCAGCGCCTGGCGGGCATCATGCACGATGCCGGCGCTGGTCTCCAGCTGCCCGCTCAACACCCGCAGCAAAGTGGACTTGCCGCTGCCCGACGCGCCGATCACCGCGGTGCGTGAACCGGGCGGGAAGCTGAGGTTCACGGCGCGGATCGCCTGCGGGTTCCGCTCATACCCGGCGGCCAGGTCCTGCAGCTGCAGCCCGCTGGCGGCCAGGTCCACCGGCACCGGGTGCAGCATCGCCGGGTGCGCCGGTTCGGCCAGCGCCTCGGCGATCTTCTCCTGCGCCGCCCGCCCGGTCATGCCGATGTAGAAGAAGCTGCCCACGTAGTTCACCGGGGCCAGCATCAGGAAGCTGAGCAGCACCAGCGCGGTGCCCTGTCCGGGGCTGAGCACCCCGGCGCCCACCCGCCACCAGGCCAGACCCGCCGCCGCGGCCAGCAGCAGCAGTGCGAAACTCGCGTCGATCACCAGCAGCAGCAGCTGGTTGCGCGCCAGCAGGCGCATCACCTGCACCCGCACCGCCTCCGCCGCGGCGGCGACCTTCGCCCCCATCCACAAGCTGGCGTTGTTCAGCTTCAGCATCCCCAGGTTGCGCAGCGCATCCATGAACACGGCCGCCAAAATCCCCTGCGAGCGCCGGTACTGGCCGGAGGAGGCCCGGAACAGCCGACCGAACCCGAACACCAGCAGCGGCACCAACAGCAACAGCACCCCCAGGACCGCGGCGCACAGCGGGTCCAGGGCGAGCGCCACAAAACCAAGCACCACGAACGGGGTGATCACCGCCGCCAGCGCCGGCCCGGTGAACCCGGCCCGGAAGCGCACCTTGCGGTCCACCGCGTCCATCGCCGTGTTCACCCGCTCCCCCTGCCCGCGCCGGCGCAGCCCCAGCGGCCCGATCGCCAGGTAGTGCTCCAGCAGCTGGCGCCGGGTGCCCTCCAGCATCCGCTCGCTGGCCCGGTCGATGACCACCGGCACCAGCAGGGTTCCGGCCACCGCCAGCACCAGTGCGGTTCCGGCCATCATGAACCAGGACCCGGGCAGCGCCGGCGCCGCGGCCCCGCCGGCCGGGGCGTCCAACGCCGTGTCCACCGCCGCGCCCAGCAGCACGGCCAGCCAGGCCGTGGCCGCGCCGGAAAGCACCGAAAGCCCCACCACGATCCCGGTGGGTGAAGAAGTTCCCGCCAAATCCTTACGCACCCTCCCATCGTAGGCCGTCACGCCAGCGTCCCCGGGCCGGGCGCCGCGGCGGTCCAGCAGCCGGGCGCCGGGCGTCATCCAATTGCGCCCGCGCGCGGCGGTACACCACACTTGGAGCATGGAAACCACCGGCGAAGCACCCCGCCCCCACCAGATCACCCTGCGCTTCCTGGCCGCGCCCATGGATGTGGGCCTGTCCGGCACCGTCGAGGCCGGCACCGTGCTGGAGTGGGTGGACAAGGCCGCGTACGCCGCGGCCGTGGGCTGGGCCGCCAGCTACTGCGTCACCGCGTACGTGGGCAACATCCACTTCTCCGACCCGGTGGGCAGCGGGGATTTGGTGGAGGTCACCGCCAGCATCGTCTACACCGGCACCTCCTCCATGCACGTGCACACCGAGGTCTCCTTCCGCGACCCGCGCGGCGAGCGCACCGGCACCTCCACCACCTGCCTGGTGATCTTCGTGGCCGTGGACGAGCACGGCAAGCCGCGCCCGGTGCCCAGCTTCACCCCGCGCACCGAGCTGCAGACCCGGCGCCGGGACGACGCGCTGGCCCGGATCGGGATCCGCGACGCCATCGTGGAGGAAATGAAGGGCCAAAGCTACACGCAGGCCGGCACCGCCGAACGCATTACGCTGCGCTTCCTGGCCGAGCCGACGGACGTGAACTGGGGCGGGAAGGTGCACGGGGGGATCGTGATGAAGTGGATCGACACCGCAGCGGCGCTGTGCGCCTCGCGGTACTGCGGGCAGGACACCGTCGCGGTGTTCTCCGGCGGGATCCGCTTCTACCGGCCGCTGCGCATCGGGGACCTGGTGGAGGTCGAGGCCCGCCTGGTCTACACCGGGGTGAAGGGCATGCACATTGCGGTGCATGTGCGCTCCGGGGACCCCAAGGGCGGGCAGCTGAACCTGACCACCTACTGCCTGACGGTGATGGTGGCGCGCGACGCGACCGGAACCGCGGTGCCGGTGACCCCCTGGGTGCCGCGCTCCGCGGAGGACCGGGCGCTGTGGGAGCACGCCCGCACCCTGGTGCGCATCCGCGCCAACTCCCCCGGCGGCTACCGCCCGGGGCACCTGGAGCAGTCCGTGCCGGTGGGACGGCAGGCCGCCCGGTGAGCGCGCCCGACGAAACCCCGGCGGTGCCCGGCCCGTGGGTGAAGATCTGCGGGTTGTCCACCGCCGCCGATGTGGCGGTGGCAATCGAGCACGGGGCCGCGGCGCTGGGCTTTGTGCTCACCGATTCGCCGCGGCGCATCAGCCCGCAGCGGGCGGCCGAACTGGTGGCCGCGGTGCCCGAATCTGTGGCCAGCGTGGCGGTGGTCCGCCACGAGGACGTGGACACCGCGATCGACCGGGCGCGGGCGGCCGGGGTGGGGTGGATCCAGCTGCATGGGCAGCGCACCGCCGCCGAGGTGCGCCAGGTCCGCTCCGCCGGCTTCCAGGTGATCCGCGCGGTGCGGATGGATGACCCGCCGCAGATGTTCGAGGACTGGGGCGAGCAGCTGCTGCTGATCGACGCCGCCGTGCCCGGCAGCGGTGCGGCGTGGGACTACTCGCTGGTGCGCGAGGCCGCGGCCGGGCGGCGCTGGCTGGTGGCCGGGGGCCTGGATCCGCGCAACGTGGCCGCGGCGCTTGCCGCCTCGGGGGCGGCGGGGGCCGATGTCTCCTCCGGGGTGGAGTCCTCACGCGGGGTCAAGGACCCGCAGCTGATCGCCCGCTTCCTGCACGCCGCCCACGGCCGGCACGAGGCCGGCGCCCCCGCCGCGGACTAACCGAACGGGGCCTGATCCGGCTCCGGCCCGCCAAACAGCCAGATGATCCGCGCCGGCTTAGCCCACCCAGCTGTGCGGGGCCGGGCGGCGGGCCGAGGGCAGGGAGCTGTCCTCACGCCACTGGGTGATCCAGGCCGGGACCTGCCGGTCATCGGGCATGCTCACCCCGGCAGCGGCGAAGATCTGCTCATTGGGCACCGGACCGGACTTGGAGACCAGTCGGGTGGCGATGTAGCCGCGGGCATAGATCTCCCCGTCGACCACGATGCGCTGTTCAAAGTAGATGCACTTCTCATCGGCGCCCAGCACCTGGGTCTCCTGGGTGAACTTCACCCCGAGCTTCACCGACTTGCGGAAGGTGATCATCTCCGCCTGCACCACCGGGGTCCACTTGTTCCGGCGCAGCGCCGCCCACATCCCGGAGCGGAACATCAAATCAAAGCGGCCCAGGTCGAAGATCGAGAAGTACATGCCGTTGTTGATGTGCCCGGCGAAGTCGATGTCGGTCAGGGTGGCGCGCATCGGCACGCTGCCGGCATCCAGCATGCTCAGCTTCGGTCGGCGACGGCTGCTGAACAGCAGGATGAGGATACGGAAGATCATGTGCATACCGTCACATTACCGCCGGGTAACAATATCTTCCACCCCCGCCACCGCCGGGCCCGACCTTTGGCGTAATCCTCCCGGCGCATCCGCCCCGCCCGGGCACCGGGTAAAGTGCGAAGCACCCCCGCCGGATGCTGCCCCAGGAGAAGGCCATGGCCCGACTCGCCGACCACGTGCACCGCCTGCTGCCCTCCCTGCCCCCGGCCGAATGGGAACGTCCGGCCCCCGCGCCGGCCTCCCTGCGCCGCGATGTGTGGGCCGGCTTGGGGTTCCTGGTGCTGGCGCTGTTCATGCAGGAACTGGTCCAGTCCCTCAGCGAACGCGAGGACGCGGTCAGCCGCGCCATCGCCTACCTGGTCATCGCCGGACTGGTGGCGCCCCTGCTGGTGCGCCGGCGCTGGCCGATCCTTGTCATGCTGAGTTCCTCGGCCGTGTTCATGCTCGCCGGGGTCGGGGACAGTGCGATTGTGGCCATGCAGCTGTGCGCCCAGCTGGCCTACTTCCTGGCGATCTACACGGCCGTCGCCTGGGCCCGCAACCGCCGCGCGCTGTGGACCGCGCTGGCCGTGGTGCTGCTGGCCATGGCGCTGTGGCTCGTGCTCTCCTTCTTCACCTCCGACCTGGCCACCGCCACCGGCCGGACCCTGGTCGAGGACCCCGCCGGGGCGTTCGACCCGCTGGGGGCACTGCCGCTGTACACCTTCCTGATCAACCTGCTCTACTTCGGCGGGGCCATCTTCCTGGGGCTGATCAGCTGGTCCAACGCCTACGCGAACCAGGTGGTCGGCGAACAGGCGGCCCGCATCGCCGCGCAGGCCGAGGAACTGGCCGCCCGGGCGGTCAGCGAGGAACGGCTGCGCATCGCCCGGGAACTGCACGACGTCATCGCCCACCACATCTCCTCGGTGGGAGTGCAGGCCTCCGCGGCCCGGCTGGTGCAGGACCGCGACCCGCAGCGCGCCACCGAGCTGCTGCGCGGCATCGAATCCTCCGCCCGCAGCGCCGTCAGCGAAACCCGCGCCCTGCTGGGGGTGCTGCGCGACCCCGCCCACCACACCCAGGCCCAGGCCCAGAGCCCGGAACTGGGCGATACCCGCCACCCCGAACCCTCCCTAGGGCAGCTGGAGAAGCTGATCACCCACAACGCCGGGCTGGGGTTGCAGGTGCAGCTGAGCGTCGCCGAACACCGCCCGGGCTTCCTTGCCACGCTGCCCCAGGGCCTGTCCCTGGCCCTGTACCGAATCAGCAGCGAGGCCCTGTCCAACGTGCGCCAGCACTCCACCGCCCGCACCGCCCGGCTCAGCCTGCGTTCGGGCCGCGACGCGCACGGGGACTGGGTGGAAACCGAAACCACCGATGCGGGCACCGCGCGCCCGGGCACCGCCGGATCCGGGTTTGGGCTGCGCGGCATCCGGGAACGGGCCGGCCTGCACCACGGGCAGGTGGAGATCGGGCCGCGCGCCGAACGCGGCTGGCGCACCCGCGCCCGGCTTCGGGTCCAGGCCCCCGCCGATCCGGCGACCGGCGCGGCCGCTGCCCCCGGTGCGGTCCCGGGCGGCGGACCCGTCATGGATCCGGGCGCCGGCCCGGCGCGGCAGTAGGCTGAAGGCATGCCTGCTATCCGCGTGGTGATCGCCGATGACCAGCCCCTGATCGTCTCCAGCCTGCAGCTGATCCTGGAAACCGACCCGGGGATCAGCGTGGTGGGCACCGCCGGCACCGGGCGCCAGGCGATCAACACCGCCACCGCCCTGGAGCCGGACGTGGTGCTCATGGACATCCAGATGCCAGAACTCGACGGGATCGCCGCCACCGCCCAGCTGGCCGGCCAGACCGGCGCCAAGATCATCGTGCTGACCACCTTCAACCGCGACGACTACCTGTTCGACGCACTGCAGGCCGGCGCCAGCGGGTTCCTGCTGAAGAACGCCGAACCGGAAATGCTCATCCACGCGGTGCACCAGGTCGCGGCCGGGCACGGGCTGCTGGCCCCGGAGGTCACGCTGAAGCTGATCCGCCACCGGCTGCACCCCGCCGCCCACCCCGAACCGGTCCCGCCCACCGGCCCCGGCGTGCACCCCGCCGACGGCGCCGGCGGCGGCACCGCCGCGCCCCGCCCGGTCGCGGAGCAGGCGGTGCTGCAGCGGCTGACCGAACGCGAAACCCAGGTGCTGCGCGCCCTGGCCGGCGGGCAGAACAACCAGGAGATCGCCGCCCAGCTCGGGCTGAGCGAGGCGACGGTGAAAACCCACCTGTCCAACCTGCTGGCCAAGGCCGGGCTGCGCGACCGGGTCCAGGCGGTGCTCTTCGCCCACCGCGCCGGCCTCATCCAATAGTTTCATCCCTGCGCGTGAGCCGTGCCGGCCAAAGCCCACCTAGGCTGGAGGGCAGAACCCCCACCCCGCCCGCACGGCGCGGAACCCAGCCAAGGAGCCCACGTGCTTGAACTGCAAAACATCAGCCGGTCCTTCGCCGAGCACCAGGTGCTGCACGATGTCAGCTTCCAGGTGCCCGCCGGGTCCCTGACCGGCTTCGTCGGCGCGAACGGGGCCGGGAAGACCACCACGATGCGCATCATCATGGGGCTGCTGGCCGCCCACCACGGCACGGTCCGGCTCAACGGCGGCGATCTGGGCGCAGGCACCCGCCGCGGCTTTGGCTACATGCCCGAAGAGCGCGGCCTCTACCCGAAGCAGCCGGTCATCGACCAGCTGGTCTACCTCGGCTCCCTGCACGGCCTGGCCCGCTCCACCGCCCGGCAGCGGGCCATGGAACTGCTGGAACGCTTCGGCCTGGCCGCACGGGCCCGGGCCAAGCTCGAATCCCTGTCCCTGGGCAACCAGCAGCGCGTGCAGGTCACCGCCGCGCTGCTGCACGAACCGCAGGTGCTGGTGCTCGACGAACCGTTCAGCGGCCTGGACCCGCTGGCGGTGGACGCGATGAGCTCCATTCTGCGCGACTACGCCAACCGCGGGGTGCCGATCCTGTTCTCCAGCCACCAGCTGGACCTGCTGGAAAACCTCGTCGACCACCTGGTCATCATCCAGGACGGGCGCATCCTGGCCAACGACGCGGCCGGGGCCCTGCGCCGGCGCCACACCGACAAGCACCGGCTGGTGCTGGAGCACGACGCCGGCTGGCTGCGCGAGCACCCCGGGGTCACCGCCCTGGATGTTTCCGGGCCCGAGGCGCTGGTCAGCTTCGCCGACCCCCAGCTGGCTCAGCAGGTGCTCGCCGAGGCGATGCGCCGCGGCGCCGTCCACGAATTCGCCACCCATCGCCCCACCCTGGCCGACATCTACCGGGAGATCATCCGATGAGCACCACCCCCGCCTGGCTGACCGTGACCCTGCGCGAAGTCGAGACCAAGGTCCGCGACAAGGCGTTCATCATCTCCACCCTGATCACGGTCGGGCTGATCGTCGGCTCCATCGCGCTCTCCGGGTTCCTGGCCAACCGCACCAGCACCTACACGGTGGCCGGCGCCGACCGGCCCAGCCTGCGGGTGCTGGAGCACGCCCAGCAGATCCAGCCGCAGGACGTGGACCTCTCGGTGCAGAACCTGCCCGACGACCAGGCCCGCCAACAGCTGGAGGCCGGCACCCTGGACGCCGTGCTGCACTCCACCGGCCCCGGGAAGTTCACGCTCACCGGTGGCGAAGAGGTGCCCGCCAAGCTGCGCAGCCTGCTGGACACCTCCGTCGAGCAGGTGCTGACCGCCGAGCTGCTCAGCAGTGCCGGCATCGATCCTGGGCAGCTGCCGGCGGACACGGCGCTGAGCGTCACCCTGCTGCAGGGGGACGCCGAACGCAACTCGATGATCCAGGCCATGGCGTTCATCTTCTCCTTCCTGTTCTACATGGCCGCACTGATCTTCGGGATGCCGATCGCCAACTCCGTGATCGAGGAGAAGCAGAACCGGGTGGTGGAGATCCTGGCCAGCACGATCCGGCTGCGCGAACTGCTGGCCGGGAAGATCATCGGCAACGTCATCCTGGCCCTGGGCCAGCTGCTGTTGTTCCTCGGGGTGGGGTTGCTGGCCGCCTGGCTGGCCCCCATTGAGATCCCGTTCCTGGGCGTCGTCTTCCAGGTGGCGACCTGGTTCGTCGTGTTCTTCCTGGCCGGGTTCCTGGTGCTGGCCGGATGCTGGGCCGCGCTGGGTGCCCTGGCCACCCGCACCGAGGACCTGCAACAGTCCTCCGGGCCGGTGGTCACGGTGCTGATCGGCATCCTGTTCATCGGCCTCTACGCCAAGGGTACGGTGCTGGTGATCGCCTCCTACGTGCCGATCGTCTCCTCCGTGGCCATGCCCATCAGGCTGCTGACCGGGCAGGTGCCCTGGTTCGAGCCGGTGCTCTCACTGCTGGTGGCGCTCGCGTTCTGCTGGGTGGTGCTGGTGTTCGCGGAGAGGATCTACCGCCGCGCGGTGATGCACACCGGTGGGGCGCTGACCCTGCGCAAGGCGCTGAAGCTCGAGGAGTAGCCCGATTCGGGCAGGACCAAACCCAACGCCTGCACCCAACGCCTGCACCCAACGCCTGCACCCAGCACCGGCACAGCCACGGGCGCTAGGCTGTTCGGTGGAGAATTTCCCGATCCCGCCCAGAACCAAGGAGCCGACGGCCCGTGAGCCCTACCACCCGACGCGTGGACCTGCCCGCCAAGCACATCCTGATCTGGCTGGTGCTGCTGGCCGGGCTGATCGCCAACAGCATGCTCAGCCTGGTTCACCTCTCCTTCGGCGGCAGCGGCCTGCTGGTGGTGAGCCTGTGGGCGGTGCGCCTGGTCGTGCTCGGCGCCTGCTGGCTGCTGCCGGCCCCACGCACCGCCAAGGCCTGGGGGCTCGGGTTGATCCTGGGGTTCCTGGTGCTCGACGCGCTGCTCAAGGCTCCGGTGCTTGGCCACATCGAATACGGGGACTGGTTCCTGGCCCGCGCCTTCGACCTGACCGGGCAGTACGCCGGCTACCTGGGCTTCTGCGGGTTCCTCTTCCCGCTGCTGCTGCTCACCGGCTGGTTCATCTTCCGCACCCGCCAACTGGCCGGCTGGCTGACCGGGTTCGCCGCCAGCCTGCTGCTGAGCTGGGCGATGCTGGCGGCCAGCAACTCCGAACAGGCCACCACCACGCTCTTCGTGCTGCTCGGGGTTGCCCGCTACGTGCTGCCGGCCTGGTTGGCGGCCGCCGCCGACGCAGTGGCCGCGCGCCGCGGGTTATCCACAAAACCCTAGCCCCCACCGGCGCCCGCTGGCCGGCGGGGCACACTGGGGACATGACCACCACGGAACTGGCCACGAGCCTGAACGGGATGCAGCGGGTGCTGGCACAAGCCACCGGCAACGCCTCCCCGGTGGTGCCCGAAAACGACGGGACGCTGCTGCGTTCCCTGCTCACCCACGGCCGCCAGCTGCTCAGCTCCCTGCGGGAGGCGCTGGCCGCCACCACGGATCCCCGGCTGGCCCTGGAGCTGGCCACCGCGGCCCGGGAACTGCAAAATGAGGCCACGCGCATGTCCCTGGCCGCCGCCGACCGGCTCGCGGCCACCAACGCCCACCTGCTGGATCCGGCCGAATACGAACAGCTGCGCACCACCCCCGCGGACACGACCCGCCCGGCCCGCCAGTGCAAGGGCCGGGCATCGTTCAAGAACACCGCCGAACTGCTGGCCGCCTGGCTGCGCATCCCCTACTCCCAGGCCAACAAGATGGTGCTGGACGCCGCCGACCTCATCGCCCGCCGCGACCCGTCGGGCAACCAGCTGCCCCCGCGCTTCAGCCACCTGGGCCAGCTGTTCAACGACCCCGGCCAGGACCCGCAGCAGGTGCGGGAAACCAGCGGCAAGCTCTCCCGCCACGAACCGAAGGACACCAGTTTCGAGGGTGCCAGCAGCGCCCCGACGCTGACCCACGAGGACGGGCGCAGCATCGAGGAACACGCCGCCGAGGTCCTGCGCCGGGGGCACACCCCACGGGAAACCGACCAGCTGGTGCGCACGCTGATCGGCCGCGCCGCCGCGAACCCGCAGAACAGCTCCCCCGCTGCCCTGCGCCGCGGCCTGTTCCGGCTGCCCACGAACAACCCGTTGGTGCGCGAATACCTGCTGCGCGTCTCCATCCTGGAGGCCGAACGGCTTGAATCGGCGATCGCCCAGGCCAACAACCCGCGCACCAATGCCGGGCAGGCGGCCCGCAGCACCGAGCGTGAGGTCGGTGAACAGCAGGCGAACGCCGGGGCGGATGACCGTCCGGACTTCCTGCCGGACGACGTGGATGACTCGGCCCGCTGGAAACCGGCGGCCCCGGGGCTGGAACCCACCCCACCGGAACGGGCGCTGAACGCAATCATGGACCTGCTCACCAGTTCCCCCACCGGCACCGGGCAACGCAAGACGATCCGCCCCGAAGCGGTCGTCTACCTGCAGCTGCAGGACCTGCGCGATCTGGCCTCGGCCCACGCGCAAACGGCCCACGGGCTGGATCTACCGCCAGGAGAACTCAGGCGGCTGCTGTGCCAGGCCAACATCATTTCGGCCGTGCTGGGCGCCAAGAGCGAACTGCTGGACTACGGGCGAACCCAACGCCTGGTTCCGCTCTCGCTGCAGCGCGCGGTGTTGGCCCGGGACCGATGTTGCCTGGTGCCCGGGTGCACCGCGCCACCCTCCCAACTGCAGTTCCACCACATCAAACCGTGGTACCTCGGTGGGAAAACGGAGCTGGCCAACATCGGGCCGTTCTGCGACTCCGACCACCACGCGGTGGACAGCGGGCAGATCGAGGTGGTGGTGATCGACGGGCTGCCCTACGTGATCATGCCCAAGCACATCGATCCGGAACAAAAGCCGCAGCGCAACACCTACTGGAACCCGAACCCGTAACCTCCCAGTGCCCGACGCGGCGGCGCTGCGCCCTGGGTAGGCCAACGGCGCCGGGCCCATTTTCCCTCAGGAAGCTGGGCCCGGCGCCGTGGCGGCTGACGCGGCCGGAGCCGGTCACACCAGATTATTCAGTTAGCGCGCAAACCGCGGACTAGATGACACCGTCGCTCAGGGTGTTCGGGGTACCGAAACGGTGGGCGGTGATCGACACGGCCTGCTCGTGCAGGAACGGCAGCAGCTCAACGCGTCCGGCGGAGGTCACCGGCGAGGCGTAGATCGCCACATCCGGCTTGCCGTCGGTGGCCTCGGCGACCTCGGCCAGCGACCCGCCGATCAGGCGGATACGGGCGGCCGAGTCCGGGCCGGTCTTCCCGGCAAGGGCGGCGGCCCGCTGGGCGAAGGCCGCAGCGTCCTCGATGACCACGACCACGGAGTGCTCGGCCAGCAGTTCACGCACCCGGCGCGGCAGCTCCACCGCGCTGGAGAACGTCACGCGCGAGCCGGCGGTGACACCGGCGGCGACCACGCGCAGGGCCTCGGCGATGCCGTGGCCGCTGGTTTCGTTCTCATAGCGCACGGTCACATCCAGCGCACGGTAGCGCAGCAGGTTGCGTTCGGCCTGCAGGCCGGAGCGGTCCTTGGCCACGTTGAATTCGGTGGCCCACCAGTGCTGGTCGCTGCCCAGGGCGTCTTCCAGCCAGCTGGCGTCGGCGACTTCCAGGTCGCCGGCCTGCAGTAGGCGCTGCCCGAAGCTGGACAGCGGCGCCTTCTGGCTGACCGGGGCGTCGCTCCAGGTGCCCATCCCGATCAGGTAGTTCGGGCCGCCGGCCTTGGTGCCGGCACCAATCGCGGACTTCTTCCAGCCGCCGAAGGGCTGGCGCTGCACGATCGCACCGGTGATGCCGCGGTTGACGTACAGGTTGCCGGCCTGGATGTTTTCCAGCCAGTAGGCCAGTTCATCGGCGTCCAGCGAGTGCAGCCCGCTGGTCAGCCCGTAATCGATCTCGTTGACCATGGCCACGGCTTCTTCCAGGGTTTCGGCGGTCATCACGCCGAGGATCGGGCCGAAGTACTCGGTCAGGTGGTATTCGCTGCCGCGCTTGACCCCGTAGCGCACGCCCGGGGAGTACAGCTTGCCCGAGTCATCGAGCTCCTTGGGCTCCAAGGCCCAGCGCTCGCCCTCGCCGAGGGTGGTCAGCCCGCGCATCAGCTTCTCCCCGGGCTTGTCGATCACCGGGCCCATCTGGGATTCCGGGTTCCACGGGTAGCCGACGGTCAGCGACTTCACCGCGTCGACCATCTGGCTGTTGAAGCGGCGGGATTCGGCGACCGAACCGACCAGGATCACCAGCGAGGAGGCCGAGCACTTCTGCCCGGCGTGCCCGAAGGCCGACTGCACGACGTCGCGCGCGGCCAGGTCCAGGTCGGCGTGCGGGGTGACGATGATGGCGTTCTTCCCGGAGGTTTCGGCCAGCAGCGGCAGGTCCTTGCGGAAGGAGCGGAACAGTTCGGCGGTCTCGTAGCCGCCGGTGAGGATCAGGCGGTCCACGCGCGGGTCGCTGACCAGTTCACGGCCCAGGTCGCGCTCGGCCAGGAACACCAGCTGCAGCACGTCCTTGGGCACCCCGGCATCCCACAGCGCCTGCACCATGGTGGCGCCGATGCGGGCGGCCTGGCTGGCCGGCTTGATGATGACCGCCGAGCCGGAGGCCAGCGCGGAGAGGGTCGAGCCGGCGGGGATCGCCATCGGGAAGTTCCACGGCGGGGTCACCACGGTCAGCTTCGAGGGGGTGTAGCTCGCCCCGTCGACGTTCTCCAGCTCCAGGCCGCGCTGGGCGTAGTAGTGGGCAAAGTCGATCGCCTCGGAGACTTCCGGGTCGCCCTGGTCCAGGGTCTTGCCGCATTCGGAGCCCATGACCTCCAGCATCAGCCCACGACGCTCCTCGAAGAGCGCGCCGGCGCGGTGCAGGATCTCGGCGCGCTTGGCGGCTCCCATGGCCTGCCAGTCGGCGGCGGCGTCCACGCCCATGGCGATGGCCTCATCCAGTTCGGCGGAGGACTTCAGCGTGTTGGCCTTCACCGCGTCGGCGCCGACGGTGGAGTCCTTCATGCGTTCCAGGATGCCGCGCGCCCATTCACGGTTCGCGGGCAAATCCGGGTCGGAGTCGGGGGTGTTGAAGAACTCTCGGTCCCCGCTAATCAACCCGTCGACGGCGCTGGCCAGGGCCGGGTCGGCCTCCTGGCGGTTCTGCACCCGGTGCGGGCCCGGGACGGTGTCGCCCATGGCGTGCAGCGAGGCCAGGAAGCGCTGCTTCTCGCGCTCAAACAGTTCGCGGCTGGAATCCAGTTCGAAGACCGCGGACATGAAGTTTTCCTGGCTGGCGCCTTCCTCCAGGCGGCGGATCAGGTAGGCGATGGCCACGTCGAATTCCGCGGGGTGCACCACCGGCGTGTAGAGCAGCAGCTTGCCCACGTCGCGGCGCACCGCTTCGGCCTGGCCGGTGGCCATGCCCAGCAGCATCTCGAATTCGATGCCCTCGGTGACCCCGCGGGCCTTGGCCAGCAGCCAGGCCAGGGCGATGTCGAACAGGTTGTGCCCGGCGATGCCGATCTGCACATTGCCGATGTGGTCCGGGCGCAGCGCGTACTCCAGCACCTGCTTGTAGCTGGTGTCCGAGTCCTGCTTGCTGTGCCAGGTGGCCAGCGGCCAGCCGTGCAGGTCCGCCTCCATGGTTTCCATCGGCAGGTTCGCGCCCTTGACCACGCGCACCTTGATCGGGGCCCCGCCCTCGGCGACGCGGGCGGCGGCAAATTCCTGCAGCCCGATCATCGCGCCCAGCGCGTCGGGCAGGTAGGCCTGCAGCACGATGCCGGTGCGCAGGTCCTTGAATTCCTCGCGGGAGAGCAGCTTGGTGTAGACCGCGATGGTCAGCTCCAGGTCCTTGTACTCTTCCATGTCCAGGTTGATGAACTTCTTCGGCGAGGCGTTGTTGGCCTGGCGGTAGAGCGGCACCAGCTTCTCGACGATGTTCTCCACCGCTTCGTCGAAGGCCCAGTGGTTGTGCGGGGCGACGGTCGAGGAGACCTTGATCGAGACGTAGTCCACGTCATCGCGGGCCAGCAGCTTCTCGGTGCCGGCGATGCGGCGGGCGGCTTCGCCCTCACCCAGGATGTATTCGCCGAGCAGGTTGAC
>Ga0153920_1000147_pt1 | contig 27536 bp, 25 predicted proteins | sample TSNJ004MetaG_FD_104713 | JGI IMG/M metagenome (GOLD analysis project Ga0153920, IMG submission 104713) | Attine ant fungus gardens microbial communities from New Jersey, USA - TSNJ004 MetaG | ecosystem: Host-associated > Fungi > Mycelium > Unclassified | place: USA: New Jersey, Brendon T. Byrne...
CGCTGCGCATCCGCAGGTTCGCCTCGCTCAGTTTCAGGTAGTCATCCAGGCGCCGGTCCCCGTGCAGGTCGCGGATCTCGATCACCCGGTGGGCGTAGTGCGGCTCAGCCACCGTTGACCAGCTTGAGCAGCATGTTGGCCAGGGCGATGAGCCCCAGCACCACGATCACCGCGCGCAGCCACAGCGGGGAGAGCTTGCGTCCGATCTTCGCGCCGATGAACCCGCCGATCAGCGAGCCGACGGCGATCAGCAGCACCACGATCCACTGGATGCGTTCGGGGGCGATGATCAGGTACATGCAGGCGGCGATGATGTTCACCAGCAGGGAGAGGATCACCTTGATGGCGTTGGACTGCTGCAGCGAGGCCTGCAGGAACACGCCGAACACGGCCATCAGCAGCACGCCCTGCGCGGCGGTGAAGTACCCGCCGTACACGCCGATCAGGAACACCAGCACGTAGAGGATCGCCGGGATGCGCGCCTGGTCGGCGGCGTCCGGGTCGGTGCCGCCGCGGGCGGCCTGGCGGGTCTTGGCCCAGGCGGCCAGCTTCGGCTGGAAGATCACCAGCACCAGGGCCGCGGCCAGCAGCACCGGGGCGACGACCCCGAACACCGATTCGGGCAGGTTCAGCAGCAGCAGGGAGCCGATCAGCCCGCCGATGATGGACAGCGGCACCAGCTTCAGCAGCGTGCGCTTGACGGTGGCCGCCTCCCGGCGGTACCCCCAGGCGCCGGAGAACCCGCCGGCGACCAGGCCCATCGCGTTGGAGACCACCGCGTTGACCGGGGCGACGCCCAGGGCGACCAGGATCGGGAAGGTCACCAGGGTGCCGGAGCCGACCACCGTGTTGATGGTCCCGGCCCACAGCCCGCCCAGGAAGACAAGGATCTCCTGCCAGAAATCGAGCAACATCAGCCCCCGCGGATCCTAGCGGCGGGCGAACGCGCTGTAGCGTCCGCCCTCCACCCGTACGGCCAGCTCCATCCCGTAGGCGGCCGAGAGCTTTTCCTCGGTCATCGTCTCGGCCATGGTGCCGGCGGCGACGATCTTGCCCGAGTTCATCAGCAGCGCATGGGTGAAGCCCGGCGGGATTTCCTCCAGGTGGTGGGTGACCAGCACCAGGGTGGGGGCCTCCTCGTCGGCGGCCAGCTGGCTCATCCGGTACACCAGGTCCTCGCGCCCGGCCACGTCCAGCCCGGCCGAGGGCTCATCCAGGATCAGCAGCTCCGGGTCGGTCATCAGCGCCCGGGCGATCAGCACCCGCTTGCGCTCCCCCTCGGAGAGCTTGCCGAAGGGCTGGTTCATGAACGTGCTCATCCCCCACTCGTGCAGCAGGGCGAAGGCGCGGCGCTCATCCATCTTCTCGTACCGCTCCCGCCAGCGCCCGGTGTAGCCGTAGGCGGCGGTGAGCACGACGTTCAACGCGGTCTCGTGGGCCGGGATCTGGTTGGCGATCAGGGTGGAGCTCAGCCCGATGCGCGGACGCAGCTCGAACACGTCCACCCGCCCCAGGGTTTCATCCAGGATCCCCACGGTGCCGCGGGTGGGGTGCATGCGCGCCGCGGCGAGGTTCATCAGCGTGGACTTGCCCGCGCCGTTGGGTCCCAATACGACCCAGCGCTGGCCTTCGGAAACTTTCCAGTTGATGCCCGACAGCAGTTCCTTGCGTCCGCGCACCACGCTGACATCGTTGAAAGATAGGACTTGGCTCATGGATAAAACCCTAAACTTTTCCGTGCGTTTTGCCTAAATCATCGGCCCGGTGCCGCGCAATACGTCCCGTCATTTTTGGCACCGGGGCGTTGCGGGGCCGAAAATGGTGCCATGCCTGCAATCTTTGCCCTGATTTCCCGTCCTGCCCTGCCCCGCCAGCGTTTTGAGGCGTTGCTTGCCGCCGCCGGCGCCGCCGGGCTGCTCAGCGCCCCGCCGGAAGAGCTGCCGGTGTTCTCCAACAACCAGCGTTTGATCGTGCGCACCCACGTGGAGCAGGATGCGGCCGGCTTCCGGCAGAAGGTGGAGCGGTTCTTCGCCGGGTATCTGGCCACCGGCTCCCTGCAGGCGCAGGACGCGTGCCTGGCCGTGGCACCGGATCAGCTGGTCCAGGCCGAACGCCTGCTGCTGGTGATGGACGTGGATTCCACCCTGATCCGCCAGGAGGTCATCGAGCTGCTGGCCGCCCACGCCGGACGGGAGGCGGAGGTCGCCGCCGTCACCGAGGCGGCGATGCGCGGCGAACTGGATTTCGCCGCCTCCCTCATCCAGCGCGTGGCGACCCTGAAGGGCCTGCCCGAAAGCGTGCTGGAGGAGGTGGGGGCGCGCATCGAGTACTCGCGCGGGGCGCGGCACCTGATCGAGCGCTTCCACGCGGCCGGGCACCTGGTCGGGGTGGTCTCCGGAGGGTTCCAGCAGATCCTGGATCCGCTGGCCAAGGACTTGAACCTGGACTACGCGCTGGCCAACACGCTGGGCATCGTCGACGGGGTGCTGGACGGCACGGTGCACGGGCAGGTCGTGGACCGCTCCACCAAGGAGGCGATGCTGCGCGAATGGGCCGAACGCAACCAGATCCCGCTCACGGCCACCATCGCCGCCGGGGATGGGGCCAACGATCTGGATCTGCTGGGCGCGGCCGGGCTCGGGGTGGCGTTCAACGCCAAGCCGGCGCTGCGCGAGCATGCGGCGGTGAAGCTGGACTTCCCGGACCTGGAGGTCATCGCGGACCTGGTGCTGGGCAGTGAGGTGGAAGAGGGCTCGGTGTTCGACCACCCGGCCCTGGATACCCCGGCCGCCGCCGAGTAGCTCAAGGCCAAACGGGGAAATGTTAAGCGCATCTTCACCCAAATCCAACAACTAGATAACGATTCGCTGGCAAGCGGGCCTTAGCGCGTTTTCGTGTTGGTCTAACCGATAGGATTTCTGGTGGCGCGCACCGGCGCCCTCCCCCAGTCGGGAGGCGGCCCGGGCGGCGGCGCCTGACCCAATGTCGTGCGAAAGAGTCTAAGACCAGTGCAGATGAGCGAACCGGATTCCGGCGATTCAGCCAAGCAGCGCAAATCCAGCGCCAAGCCATGGATCATCAGCGGATGCGCGGTGGTGGCCGTGGCCGGAGCCTACTTCGGCGGAGCCGCGTGGATCAGCTCGCAGATCCCGGCCAACACCACGGTCTCCGGGATCGCGATCGGCTCCCAGAGCCAGGACGAGGCCCGGGCCACCCTGCAGGAGCAGCTGGCCCCGCGGGCCGAGGAACCCATCGACGTCACCGTGAACGCCAAGGACTACCAGCTGGACCCGGCCGCGGCCGGGCTCGGGCTGGACGTGGACGCCACCGTGGCGCAGCTGACCGGATACGAGCTGAACCCGGGCAAGCTCTGGCAGCGGCTGACCGGCTCCTACCAGGCCGAACCGGTGACCACCGTCGATGAGGCGAAGCTGACCGGTGAGCTGGAGCAGCTGGCCAAGAAGGCGGATGCCGAGGTTGCCGAGGGCACCATCGAGTTCGAGGGGGCCAAGGCGAAGGTCGTCTCCCCGGTCAGCGGCGTCCAGCTGGACGTGGAGGATTCGGCGCACACCGTGCAGGATGAGTGGAAGCTGGACGGGGAAAAGATCCCGCTTTCGGCCGAGGTCACCGAACCGGCCGTCTCGGCCGAGCAGCTGCAGGCCTTCCACGATGAGACCGTGGCCAAGCTGCTCTCCGCCCCGGTGACGCTGAGCAACGGGGAAAAGCAGGTCAAGCTCTCCCCGGCCTCGATCGCCTCCGCCGCGAAGTACTCGGTCAACGACGAGCAGCAGCCGCAGCTGGTGCTCGATGACCAGGCGCTGTACAAGGCCGCGACGAAGAACTCGGAGCTGAGCAGCACCTCGAAGGACGCGAAGGTTGTTTTCTCCGGCGGCAAGCCGAAGATCATCGAGTCCAAGCCGGGCATGGCCCTGGAAACCAAGGACCTGGGCGCCAAGGTGCTCGCGGCCGGGACCGGGGATTCGCGCACCGCCGAGGTGCGGATGGAAACCAAGGAGGCGGACTTCACCACGGAGGATGCCAAGAAGCTGGGCATCAAGGAGGAGATCGTTGAATTCTCCACCCCGTACCCGGCCAGCGACACGGTGCGCACCAAGAACCTGAAGGCCGGCGCGAAGCGGCTGACCGGCGTGGTGGTCAAGCCCGGTGAGACCTTCTCGCTGCTGGAGGCGCTGGGCCCGATCACCGTGGCCAACGGCTACTACAGCTCCGGCGTGGTGGAAAATGGCTTCTCCACCGAGGCGGTGGGCGGCGGGCTGTCGCAGATTTCCACCCAGATGTACAACGTTGGCTTCCTGGCCGGCTACGACGACATCACCCACAAGCCGCACTCGCGCTGGTTTGAACGCTACCCGGCCGGCCGCGAGGCCACCCTGTGGGAGGGCCAGGTGGACATGAAGTGGAAGAACAACACCCCCTACGGCGTGATGATCGAGGCCTGGGTCTCCCCGGACGCGGTGCACACCCGGCTGTGGAGCACCAAGTACTGGAAGGTGAGCGAGTCCAGCTCGGGCAAGCACAGCTTCACCAACCCGGAGACCAAGTACAACGATGCGGAAAAGTGCGTCTCCGAAAGCGGGGGCAAGAAGGGCTTCAGCATCTCGATCACCCGCAACCGCACTAGCATTGACGGCTCGAAGACCCTGCCGCCGGATGTGACCAGCTGGACCTACGCGCCCTGGCACAAGGTGGTGTGCGGCAAGAAGCCGTAAACCCTTCGCCGGCGCACCGCGGGCCCGGAAGGAAGCCTTCACGCTTCCTTCCGGGCCCGCGGCCGTTGACCTCCGCACCAGGATTCGACCTGCCGGTTAAAGTGTTCACCCCGGTCCCGCCAGCTGGCGGGACCGGGGTGAACGCGTTGGACGGCGCCTACTGGCCCGAGGCCTTCAAGAAGTCCCCGGCACCGCCGACCAGTTCGGTGTGCCCGGTTTCCACGTCGGCGAAGACCATCTTGGCCACCTCTGCACCGAACTCCTCCACGGAGTACAGCTTGCCGGCGGCCTCGCGACGCGCGTCGATGGCGCCGGGCTCCATGCGGTTGAGCAGGGTGGCGGTGATGGTGCCCTCGATCATGTCCCCGGAGACCACCACCAGGCTGATGCCCTTCTCGCTCAGCTGTGGGATCATCTCGCGCAGCGCATCCTCACCGGCGCGCTTGGATTTGGCCACCGCGTCGTAGGCGTCCATGGTGGAGACCTCGTGGATGAAGTGCGCCTGGTGGCTGGTGACGAACACGACGCGGGCGCCGGCGGACATCTTGGGCAGGGCGGCGGTGAGCATGGCCACCTGCGCGTCACGGTTCAGGCGCAGCGCATAGTTCTCCCCCATGTTCGTCTCCATGCCGCCCGAGGCGTTGAGCACCAGCACGTCCAGCGAGCCGAAGTTCTCCACCGCGGCGTCCACCAGCGCGGCCGGACCCTCCACGGTGGTCAGGTCCGCGCCCACGGCGACCGCGCGGCCGCCCTTCTCCTGGATGCCGGCCACGATCTTGTTCGCCCGCGGGGCCTTGGAACGGTAGTTGACCACCACGCCGATCCCCTTCTCGGCCAGGATCTGTGCGGTGACCGATCCGATGCCGCGCGAGGAACCGGTGACGATTGCGCCCTTGTAGTCGCTCAAAGTCTTTACTCCTTGATGTTGCTGAATCTGTGGGTGGCGGCCGCCGCCGGCAGGGCGCCGGCCGCCAAGTTCTTCTGGGGCGGTGGCTAGTGGCCCATGCCCAGGCCGCCGTCGACCGGGATGACCGCCCCGGAAATGTAGGACGCCTCATCGCTGGCGACCCAGCGCACCACCTTGGCCACCTCCTCGGCCTCGGCGAAGCGTCCGGCCGGGATGGAGGAGAGATAGTCCTTCTGGGTGGCCTCGGGCAGCGCGGCGGTCATGTCGGTGTTGATGAACCCGGGGGCGACCACGTTCGCGGTGATGTTGCGCGATCCCAGTTCGCGGGTCAGTGAGCGGGCGATGCCCACCAGCCCGGCCTTGGAGGCGGCGTAGTTGATCTGGCCCGGGGAGCCGTAGAGGCCCACCACGGAGGAAATCAGCACGATGCGGCCGTACTTCTTGCGCAGCATGCCCTTGGAGGCGCGCTTGATGACCCGGAAGGCACCGGTGAGGTTGGTGTCGATGACCGAGGTGAATTCCTCCTCGCCCATGCGCAGCAGCAGGGTGTCCTTGGTGACCCCGGCGTTGGCGATCAGCACCTGAACCGGGCCGTGGGCGGCCTCCACCTCGGTGAACGCGGCGTCAATGGACGCGGCGTCGGTCACGTCGGCCTTCACGCCCAGCAGGCCCTCGGGCACCTGGCCGCTGCGGTAGGTGATGGCCACCTTGTCGCCGTTGGCCTCAAAGGCGCGGGCGATCTGCAGGCCGATGCCGCGGTTTCCACCGGTGACCAGGACGCTGCGCCCGGTCGGGGTCTCAGTGCTCAATCTTCTCTCCAATTCCTTGGCTCGACGGCGCACGGCACTCCACCGGGCTGCGGTGGGGGTTGGCGGCGCGCACGTGGCGACGAAAATTCTCTCACCTGTCATCCTATTGCCTACCAGTGGGTATTCTTAGTTCGACGCAGGGTAGAAATTACGCTTAAGCCCCGTTTCGGTGAGACAATGGCTACGGAATATTCTGCAGGAAGCTAAACCTGAGGTCATGACGCACACCCACCCGCATCGCCCCAACAATGCGGTGCCCGTTCACCGGATTACCGAGGCCCACGAGTCGCACACCGTGGACCATAATTCGCGCGTGCGCAAGTACACGATCTCCATGACCATCCGCGTGCTGTGCTTCATTGCCGCGTTCTTCACCCACGGTCCGCTGCAGTGGATCCTGCTGGTGGGGGCGGTGGTGCTTCCCTATATTGCGGTGGTCATCGCCAACCGGGGCGCGGACGTGACCAAGCGCGAGCCTCCGGCCGAGTTCTTCACCGACCGGGACCCCAGCCAGCTTCCCGCCGGGGTGTGGCAGCAGCCGGATGAGGATCAGGCCCAGCCCGAACCGCCGGAGCCCAGCGCCGCCGGGGAAACCATCGACGGCACCTGGGCGGACGCGGCCGATGACTCCGAGCAGCCGGACGAGGGCGCCGCGGGAAAACCAGAAAACGAGCAACGGGAAGGGAACTAGATGGATCTGCTGTCCTCGCTTGGCGGTGGACCTGAAGGACCACGGGAACTGATCTGCAGCCGCAAGGGCTGCCGGCAGCCGGCCGAATTCAAGATCCTGTGGAACAACCCCAAGATCCACACCCCCGAACGCCGCAAGGTCTGGCTGGCCTGCCCCCAGCACCGCGACTGGCTGGAGGACTACCTGCGCCAGCGGCTCTTGTACAAGGAAACCCAGCCGGTGGATCCGGCGAAGGAGTAGATCGCACCCCATGTATCGTTTTTTGGCCAGTACCCGCTGGATCGGCTGGTTGCTGCTGGTGTGCGTGTTCGCGACCGCCTGCGTGTTCCTGGGGCGCTGGCAGATGGACCGCCGCGCCGAGGTGCTCACCGAGATCTCCCACGTGAACGAGAACTACTTCGCCCCGGCCAGCGGCTCCAAGGAGGCCATGGCGCTGTTCGATCAGCTGCCCGAGGACAAGAAGTGGACCACCGTGGACCTGCAGGGCCAGTACCTGAGCGATGACACCCGGATTGTGCGCAACCGCATCAAGTCCGGACGCCCGGGCTACGAGGTGCTGGTCCCCTTCCGCACCACGCAGGGCAAGACCGTGATCGTGGACCGCGGGTTCCTTCCCATTGGCGATGAGCGCGGCGGGTGGCCCGATGAGGTGCCCGCTCCCCCGACCGGCGCCGTCTCGGTCCAGGTGCGCCTGAAGCCCGGCGAGCCGACCCTGGACCGCACGGCCCCCGAGGGCCAGCTGGCCACCGTGAACCTGCCGAACTACGCCCAGCAGCTGGGCTACCCGATCGCCGAGGGCGCCTACGGGATCATGTACACCGAGGACCCGGCCCCGGCCACCGCTCCCATGCAGCTGGATCCGCCGGACACCGATGAGGGCCCGCACCTGTCCTACTCCTACCAATGGTTCGCCTTCGGCGTGCTGGCGTTCGTCGGCTTCTGGTACGCCGCCCGCCAGCAGAAGAAGCTGAACCGGGAGGACGCCGAGGAACTGGCCGAGGCCCGCGCCGCCGGCTTTGATGAGCCGATCCACAAGGTGCGCAAGATCCGCGCCAAGCAGACCAAGAAGTACCGCCGTGACGGTTCGCTGACCGATGAGGCGGTGGAGGACGCGATGCTGGACCAGGGCCAGGATCCGGCCCACAACCAGGACGCGGGGCGGCGCGGCTAGATCCGCCCCTGCCCACCGACCGCCGCCGGTCCGTTCGTGAACATCACGAACGGACCGGCGTCCTTCGTAGGGGGCTCGCCCAACCCTAGGCGCGCTGCAAGATACCGGTTGCTATGGACTTTTCCTGGATCTCTCGTATGCTGAAGGTGTCGGGATCGTCCAGATCTCACAGGTGGCTCTCAAGGCCTACGGCGCTCCGTTTATCTGATGTGAGGAGCCCCGGATATCTGCGGCCGGTAACCCACGATAAACTGAGCAGCGCCGGTCCCGACACCAAACTTTTCCCCTCGCCGCAGACCCGGCGGGCAGGCAGAAAACCGCCCGACCCACACCGGTGGATCGGGCGGTTTTCGCATACCCGGATGGCCGGGAAAAACCTGACTGTGCTGGCGCCTAGGTCAGCGAGACCAGTTCCAGGTAGTCCTCGCTGTACAGGTCCTCATCCCCATCGGGCAGGATGACCACGCGCTCGGGGTTCAGGGCCGCCACCGCACCCTCGTCGTGGGAGACCATGACCACCGCGCCGGAGAAGTTCGACAGCGCGCCGAGCACCTCGGCGCGCGAGGCCGGGTCCAGGTTGTTCGTCGGCTCATCGAGCAGCAGCACGTTCGCGCTGGAGGCCACGATGGTGGCCAGGGCCAGACGGGTCTTCTCACCACCGGAGAGCACCCCGGCCGGCTTGTGCACGTCATCGCCCACGAACAGGAAGGAACCGAGGATTGAACGCACGTCCGCGTCCCCCAGTTCGCTCGGCGCGGTGCGGCGCATGTTCTCCAGCACCGTCTTCTCCGGATCCAGGGTGTCGTGTTCCTGCGCGAAGTAGCCGATCTTCAGGCCGTGGCCGGGCTGGATTTCGCCGGTGTCCGGTTCGGAGACCCCGGCCAGCATGCGCAGCAGGGTGGTCTTGCCGGCACCGTTCAGCCCAAGGATCACGACCTTGGAGCCGCGGTCGATGGCCAGGGAGACGTCGGTGAAGATCTCCAACGAACCGTAGGACTTGGACAGGCCCTCGGCCATCAGCGGCGTCTTGCCGCACGGAGCCGGGTCCGGGAAGCGCAGGGCGGCGACCTTGTCGGCGGCGCGCTCCTCCTCCAGCCCCGAAAGCATGCGGTCCACGCGCTTGAGCATGGACTGGGCGGCGGAGGCGCCCGAGGCGCGGGCCTTCATCTTGTTGGCCTGGGCCAGCAGCGCGCTGGCCTTCTTCTCCACGTTGGCCCGTTCCCGGCGGCGGGTGTGCTCATCGGTTTCGCGCTGCACCAGGTAGCGCTTCCAGCCCATGTTGTACACGTCCACGGTGCCGCGGTTCGCATCCAGGTAGAGCACCTTGTTCACGGTGGCTTCCAGCAGCCCGGTGTCGTGAGAGATCATCAGCACGCCGCCGGAGTAGTTCTTCAAAAAGTCGCGCAGCCAGCTGATCGAGTCGGCGTCCAGGTGGTTGGTCGGCTCGTCCAGCAGCAGGGTTTCGGCATCCGAGTACAGGATGCGGGCCAGCTCGACACGGCGGCGCTGGCCGCCGGAGAGGGTGCGCAGCGGCTGGTCCAGGATGCGGTCGGGCAGATCCAGGTTCGAACAGATCGCCGCGGCCTCCGATTCGGCCGCGTACCCGCCCCCGGCAATGAACTCGGCGTCCAGCCGGTCGTAGCGGCGCATCGCCTTCGCGGCGATGTTCGGATCCTCGCTGGCCATTTCGGCGCGGGTGCGGGCCAGCTTGTTGATGATCTTGTCCAGGCCGCGAGCCGAGAGGATGCGATCGCGGGCCAGCTGCTCCATGTCCGGAGTGCGCGGGTCCTGGGGCAGGTAGCCGATGGAGCCGCGGGAGCTCACTTCCCCGGCGGTGGGCTGGGATTCACCGGCCAGCACCTTGGTCATGGTGGTCTTCCCGGCGCCGTTGCGGCCTACCAGACCGATCTTGTCGCCCTTGTCGATGCGGAAGTTCACCTCGTCCATCAGCAGCCTGGCGCCGACGCGCAGCTCAAGGTTGGCCACGGAAATCATCTGGTGAACCCCTTTCGAAAGTTGCCTGGTTCTGTTGCCCGGCGAGCAGATTTCGGGCAACTTATCCAGTCTACCGGGGTTCGGCCCCGCCGGTGGTGCCAAAGTGCATAAGCTAACACCCGCCCCGAAGGTTTTGGGGCGGGTGCTGGCAGGGTGGGTGTTCGGCCTAGCTGCGCTGGTTGCGGTAGTCGTTCATCTGCACCAGGCGCCGGCGCAGCGAGGATTCGCGACGTTCGTCGTTGCCGCTGGTCTTGTCGATGTGCGCCGCACCGAAGCGCCACAGCAGCATGTCATCCAGCAACCGGTCCGGGCCCGGCGAGTAGCGGTGATCCAGGGCCGAACGCACCTCGGTGACCACGTTCGGGTCCAGCAGCTCGGCCAGCTGCCAGGTCCGGGTGATGCCGTGCGCCCCGAGCAGCTCGGCCGCCCAGGACCAGTCGTCATCGCGCTTGCGGTCCACGTGCGGCAGCAGGGTCTGCCAGATCTGCCCGATCCGGTCGCTGTTCAGCTCCTGGCCGCCCAGCCCGTCCCGGTCCTGGTAGGCGTTGAGCGTGTTGTACAGCTCGTCGATGTCGGTGAAGTAGTTCTCCACGGTTTCCAGCATGGCGGCGGTGGCGGTGAACTGGCGGTCCAGCTGCGGGCTCCACACCCCCTGGCCGGAGTTCTTGAAGCGGATGTCGTGCTCCACCTCGCTCCAGGCGTGCTGCAGGATGGTGCGGATCTGCACCTCAAAGGTGAAGTTGCCGCTGGGGACCACCGGCTTGCCCAGCTGCTCCTGGAAGCGGCGGACGCTGGGTTCGTTGCGGGTCTTGAGCAGCAGGTGGCGGGAGGAGTATCCGTAGGTGCCGGACTCCACCGAGCCGATGTCCTTCTCCCGGTCGCTGCGGCAGTCAAAGGCGGCGCGCTGGGCCTTGATCATGTTCGCGACCTGCTGGATTTCGTGGGGCAGCTTCACGATGATGCGGATGCCGACCATGTCGTGGATCTCACGCAGCGGGTTGGGGAACTCCAGCACCGGGTCGCTCTCGGCGTCCTCCTGCAGCTGGCGGGAGGCCTTGGCGCGGAAGGAGGGCACCGATTTTACCCGCCCGGTGATGAACAGCGGCTGGGCCTCCTCGGAGGCCTCGAACAGGTTGCGGATGCGTCCGAGCATGGTGTTCAGCACCTGCTGCAGTGCCGGACGCACCTTGGCGTAGCGCCGCACCGACTCGTCGATCTGTTCAGCGAAATCGTTGGCGGCTGGCTCCTGTTCGCTCATTGGCTGCTCCCCTGTCGTTCCGTCACTGCACACCACGGCGCCGTAGTGCGCGCGGTGGTGCTGGTGCGAGTCTACTTGGCCAGGTGGACACTTCAGCGAATCCGATGACGCCGGATGCCGGGCGAATGACACCGGCACAGGTGCGCTAGGAACGGTTCAGGCGCTGGGCCAGGTCGTCGTACAGCGGCGCCTTTTCATCCACGGCGGTCGCGGTGGCCACCGAACCCGGCGCGGGCTTGCCGTTGGCCGAGGCCTGGGCGGTCTTGGCCTGCGCGGCGGCGGCCTTGGCCTGGTTGCGCTTGGCTTCGGCGATCGCCTCGGCCCGGGCGCGGGCCAGCGCGTCCTGGTGCTCCTGCTCCAGCTCGCCTAGGCGCTCGGCCTCGGCGTTCTGCGCATCGCTCATCGCCGCCTGGTAGCCATCATCGTAGGCCACCCCGTACTTCTCGGCGTTCTCGGCCTCCACGTCACGCTCGTAGGCCTCGCGCAGCTTCGCCGCCTCGGACTTCTTCTGGTACATGTGCACGGTCAGGTGGGTGATGGCCAGCAGCACCACCGGCGGCATCGCGGCGACCAGCGCGGAAACCAGCGGCGGCACGCCGTTGGAGATCGAGTCCACGGTCAGGATCGCGTGGGTGGAGTTCGCCGCGGTGGAGACGATCGCGCCAAAGAACAGCAGCGCCCACGGGTAGATCATGGCCTTGCGCGGGAAGCCGTTCAGCGCAACGATCGCCACGGTGGCGGCCACGATCATGCCGTCGATGATGATCGGCCAGATCCAGGACAGCTTCGGGTCGATGCCCGAACGGGTGGCCAGGTCGGTCAGGGCGGCGAAGGAGAGCACGAACGCGCCCACCGCGATGAGCACCGTGGCGCCCACAGCGGTGCGCAAGACGGCACGGTGCGGCTCGTTGGGGATTTCGGGCTGGTTATCCATGGGATCCATGCGGGATGGCAGGCCTAACTGTGCTCGGCAGCTCGCCGGGGAACACCGCGTGGCGGCGTGAGTGAGCTGCGTTGGGGATGAGATGGGGAAAAATGGTGGCGCCAGGGTTTGCGAGTTGGCGGCGCCACCAGCCATTTTAGCTCTCCGGCACCCGGCGGCGCAGCAGTGGGCGGATCAGGCGCGGCGGTCGGTGAAGCGGGTGCCCGAGGCCCGGGCGGAGACGCCACGGGCCGAACGGTCAAAGGCCAGCCAGATGACCGAGAACCAGATGTAGGGCACCAGCGGCAGGGCGAGCAGCTGGAACAGGTTCCCCTCGGGCACGATGGCCATGATCGACTGGAACAGGTAGATCCCGCCCAGGCCCAGCAGCACCCGGGCCAGCGCCCGCCCGGTGCTAGCCGGCCCACCGGTCAGGGCACGCACTTCGAACCAGGCGCAGCGTTGTCCCAGGGTGGCCCGCCCCGGGGCCAGGGACGGGATGATCACCACCAGCAGCACCGCGGCAATGGAGAGCAGGTCCTGCAGGTAGTCGATGCGCGCGGTGTGCACCCCCAGGCGTTCGGCGACCTCCAGCACCAGGGACACGGCCATCACCAGGGCGGACATGAACGCCAGGTCGAACAGGTTCGCCAGCGCCCGGCGGGAGCGGGTGACGGCCCGGGCCGGGGCGTACTGCCCGTCGCGCTCGCTCGGCCCGGAGAGGAAGGCAAAGACCGGCAGGTAGGCCAGCAACGTGCCAAGGAACGCCCCAAAGGTGTTCACGATCAGGTCATCGACATCCGCCACCCGGTAGGCGCAGGTGTAGATTCCCCAGATGCCGGTGTACTGGGTGGCCTCGATGGCCAGGGAGAGGGTGAAGCCGATCAGGGTGCCGGTGAACACGTTCTGCCGCGCCCAGCGGATCGCCAGGATCCCCACCGGGATGAACAGCAGGACATTGAACAGCACCTGCCACAGTTCAAAACTGGTCAGGAACGCGCGGCGCCCGCCCTCCCAGGCCAGGTTGAAGTCCTGGAAGAAGTGGAACGGCTCGAGCTGGGTTTGGGCGACCCCGGGCCGGCAGAACGCGTCCCGGGTCTCGGGCATCGGCAGCATGGTGTAGCTCAGCAGCCCGAAGACGTAGAGCACCACCACCGAGCTGGTGATGGTTCTGCGCCAGGACAGGCGCCCGTGCTTGTGGTATTGCAGCGCCAACAGGAAGATGCCTGCGGTCGCCACGAACAGCCCCGCTATCAGCAGTGCCATCGCCCCGGGCCACAACAGGTCCATAATCCTTTGCATACCCAAGGGTAAAACGATTTGCCGTCGGGGCGGGAGCAAAACCCGGTGTGAATTGGCGCTCTTTAGTCCACGGGCGCCGGTTCTCTTAGCTGCGCGGGATGCGGCAGGCGTCCAGCTGCTGCCCCACCTGGCGCACCTGGCGGTCCCAGCGCAGCATCGAGGCCAGCAGGCCCACCCCCAGCAGCGCGGCCAGGATCCGCAGCAGCCACACCGGATGCCACTGCTCGATGGAGATCTGGTCGACGAACACGGCCAGGGTGATCAGCATGCTCAGCCCGATCATCAGCTTCTCGCTGGTCCAGGACACCTGCTGGGAAATGAAGAACAGGGCAAAGAGCCACAGGATGTACCAGGGCTGGATGATCGGGGCCAGCAGCACCACCGCGGACAGCGCCCAGGCGCCCAGGCGCAGCGGGTCGCTGATGTTCCTGGCCAGGGCCAGGCGCGCGACCAGGTAGACGGAGAACAGCCGGGCCAGCGTGAACACCACCTGCGCCACCACCGAGGCGTCCGCGCCAAACAGCGAGGCGAGCAGCCCGAACAGGGTGCCCAGCAGGCCCACCGGGGCGTAGGGGAACGCGGCGGCACCGGAGGTCAGCATCGCCGGCAGCCAGCCGAACCAGAGCCCGGTCAGCGCCCCGAAGAGCGTGAGCCACCCGGCAATGGCCAGCGTGGTGCGCCACCACACCGCGATCCGTTCGCGCAGCCCGGCGCTGCGCCCGAGCATCATCAGTCCCAAAAAGGGCAGCAGCACCAGCACGATCGGCTTGATGCTCACCGCCACCGCCAGCGCGAACGTGGAGGCGATGATCCGCTGGCCCTGGGCCAGGCCGAACGCCCAGAAGGTCGCGGCGATCATCAGCGCATCATTGTGCACCCCGCCGATCATGGTCAGCAGGAACAGCGGGTTGGCCACGATCACCCACAGCGCCCAGTGCGGGTTCACCCCGAGCCTGCGCGCCAGCCACCCGGTCGCCCAATAGCAGCCGGCCACCCCGGCCACCGCCAGCAGGCGCAGCAGCCCCACCCCGATTTCCGGGATGCCGCCGGAGATGACGTAGATCAGCCGGGCCACCACCAGGAACAGCACCCCGTAGGGTGAGGGCGACTGGGCCCACAGGCCGTCCGAGCCGCCGTCAAACCAGCCCGGCAGCGCCGAGATCCCCTCGGAGTACGGGGACTTGCCCGCCTGCAGCATCCGGCCCTGGGCCAGGTAGGAGTACACATCCCGGGAGAGGATCGGGAAGCTGGCCAGCAGCGGGGCACCCCAGCTGGCCACCAGCCCGGCCAGGGTTCGCCCGGGCAGCTGCCCCTGGTTTTCCACCCTGGGACGCAGCAGCAGCCAGCAGCGGGTGAGCCACACCAGCCCCACCGCCATGATGAGCATGCAGGCCAGCACCCCGATCAGCTCGGTGCGGAACTGGATGAAGAAGCCGGTGCGGGCCAACGGCGAATGCTGGTTGCGCGGGAACCAGCCGATCCCCCAGCTGGCCACGGTGATCAGCACCGAGGCGCCCACCCCGTGCCAGCGCAGCGCGCGCAGGCTGGGCGGGGCCGGGGCGCGGACCACCGGGGCGCTCATGCGGTACGGGTGAACTTGGCCAGCCACGGGGTCTGCTTCAGCAGCCCGGGCAGGATCGTGCGGGTGTGCCGGTCCACCAGCAGCAGCCAGGCGATCGCGGCGATGGACACGCCCCAGGAGATGAACCGGACCCCGGGCACCAGCTCCTCGGCCAGGAACTGCCAGATGAACAGCTGGTCGGCGGCCTGGTAGGCGATGAAGTACAGCACCGTCAGGTGCACCCACAGCATCTGCCAGTCATCCCGGATCCCGGTGGCCGCGAAGAACGGCAGCAGCCACAACAGGTACCAGGGGTGGATCACCGGGGAGAGCACCACGATGGCGGAGAAGCCGATGGCCAGGCGCTGGACCAGGTGGCTGTACTTGCCGCGGAAGATCACCACCATCGCCAGCGCCACGCCGAGCAGCCGGCCCAGCAGCTTGATCACCGGCAGGATCCACTCGGTGGACAGCCCGAACGCGGAGACCGCGCCGGTCAGCAGCATGATCACGATGCCCAGCGGGGAGAAGATCGAATACCCGGTGCCGGTGAACAGCATGACCTTCAGCCAGCCGAACCAGTAGCCGTTGAGGAAGCCGAGCAGCGTCATCAGCGCCAGCAGCAGCATGCCCGAGTAGAACCAGTACAGGATCCGCTTGGGCCACTTCGCCTCCGGCCCGGCCCACAGCAGGCCGATGAACGGCAGCAGCACCAGGGTGATCGGCTTGACCCCGATCGAGGCGGTCAGCACGATGACCGCCAGCACGCCCCTGCGCTGGCAGGCCAGGTAGACGGCCATGACGGCCAGGCCCACCATCAGCGAGTCGTTGTGCGCGCTGGCCACGAAGTTCAGCAGGAACAGCGGGTTGGCCACGGTCACCCAGGTCGCCTTCGCGCCGTCGACCTTGTGCAGCCGCGCCAGCTTCGGCAGGTAGTACAGGCACAGGATGACCCCGAGGAATGCGATCAGCCTGAAGGCCAGGATCGACAGGTCCGTGGAATGCCCCACTGCGGCGACCACCAGGTATTCGATCAGCAGGTACAGCGGCCCGTACGGGGTGCCGTCCTCCGCCCACATGGTGTCGGTGCCCAGCTGGAACCAGTTGCTCACCGAGGAGATCCCGTCGCTGTACGGGTCCTGCCCGGCCATCACCAGCCGGCCCTGGCCGATGTAGGCGAACACGTCGCGGGACATGATAGGGATGCTCACCAGCAGCGGGGCGCTCCACAGCAGCACGGCCTTGCGCACCACGGCCAGCGAGCCCTCGGGCCAGCCCGCAAGTTTCTGCCCCAGCCGCCACCAGGCGCGCACCAGCACCCAGCAGCCCAGGGTCAACAGGATCACGGAGGTGATCACCCAGAACGTCTCGGTGCGCATCATGATGAAGAACGGGTCCTGGTTCAGCGGCGAGACGCTGGCCAGCCAGCCGACCCCAAAGGAGCCGAAGAGCACCAGGGTGGAGCCGATCAGGCCGCTGACCAGGGTGCGCGGCACGCCGGTGGCCGGCTTGTGCTCCAGGACCTCTGGCTGGTTAGTGGACACCATTACACCTCGTGGGTTCATGACAGGGCGACGCCCTGCCGCGGCATCGGGCCGCCGCTGAAGGTCCGGGGCGAACCTAGTGCAGAGCTGGAAAATCTCTGTCGATTTTAGCACCGGGGCCGCCAAATTCCGGGCGTGACACCGCGGCAACCCGCCCCGCGTGTGCGATGTTCACCGCACAACGGCGGTAGATTGGATCCCGTGGCTAGTAACTCAGAAATGATTGTATGGATCGACTGCGAGATGACCGGGCTGAACCTGGAAACCGACGCGCTGATCGAGGTGGCGGTGCTGATCACCGACGCGGAACTGAACGTGCTTGATGAGGGCATCAGTGTGGTGATCAAGCCGGATGAGGCGGCCCTGGAGCAGATGGACGACTTCGTGCGCGACATGCACATCGCCAGCGGCCTGCTGCCGGAGCTGGCAGGCGGGATGGAGATGGACGAAGCCCAGAAGCTGGTGCTGGAGTACATCACCGCCCGGGTGCCCGAACCGAAGAAGGCCCTGCTGGGCGGCAACTCGGTGGGCATGGACAAGAACTTCCTGGCCCGGGACATGCCCGCGGTCATCGACCACCTGCACTACCGGGTCATCGACGTGTCCACCATCAAGGAACTCGCCCGGCGCTGGTACGCCAAGGCGCACTACAACGCCCCGGTGAAGACCGGAAACCACCGTGCACTGGGTGACATCCAGGACTCCATCGACGAGCTGAAGTACTACCGCGGCACCATCATGGTCCCCTCCCCCGGCCCGACCTCGGTCGAGGCCGCGAAGGTGGCCCGCCAGGTGAGCGGATCGGCCGCGCAGGGCAGGTAGCGGCTCCCCCGATCGGCTGGTGATCGACAACACAGCGAAACCGATGCTTTCCGAGTTGGCATTCACCAGCCGATTGTGTGTATGATAATTCTCGTTGCCCGGTACGAAATCAGGAAGCAAAAGCGCTCTGACTAGTCCGGAAACAAAAAATGAATATGGTGGGTATAGCTCAGTTGGTAGAGCGTCTGGTTGTGGTCCAGAAGGTCGCGGGTTCAAGCCCCGTTACTCACCCCAGATGTGCGAGGTGTGAACTTTCGACTGTTGAACCAGTCGAGGTTCGCACCTCGCTCTCGTTTCGGGCGTCCTCCGCCCAGGCCAGCGCGTTCGTCTGCAGCTCCCGGTTGGTCAGCGCATCGAACGGCGTGGCGTACCCGACCTGCACATCGTTGTCCTCGTCAATGTAGATCGCCTTGAAGAACGCCTGGTTGCACAGACGCCGGTTCGCGTCATCGCAACGGGCGTAGACCTCCGCGGCGTGTTCAAGCAGGTCGAGCGAGTCGTCCAGGTTCGCCCGAGCATCGGCGTACTCCCCGTGATGGGCGGTGATCCGGTGCCCGATAATCTCCAACGAAGCACTGATCCGGTCTTGCTCCTTCTTCAACAGGTCCAGCGGCACCGCGCCGGCATAGTGCGCCTGGAGAACACGCAGCTGCTCCTCTTCCAATCGGGTGCGTTCGGTCGCCATCGCGGCCAGCGCGTCACTCTCCGAAGCCATCAATTCGTCGAAGGCCGCCTGAAGCTTCGCCCCGACGGCTTGCCGGGTCTGCTTGGTGATCTGCACGGTCTCGTAGTGCCGCTCGATCAACCGCTCGACCTCCTCGATCAGCATCGCCTGCCGCGTGCAGTCGCCGCGCCCGGAGTGCCGTGCCCCGCACACGAAGTACGGGTAGATGTTGCCGCGCGCGTTCTTCGCGTTGCAGACCAGCAGCCGTGCCCCGCACTGGCCGCAGAACACGGTGCCCTTCAAGTAGTGGTCATGAATCTGGGTCGCGTCGGCAGCTGAGCGGTGCATGCTCAACACAGTCTGCACCTGGTACCAGACCTCGGCCGGGACGAGCGCTTCGTGCGTGCCCTTGTAAGTCACACCCTGATACGTGACATCGCCCTTGTAGTACGGATTGGTCAAGATGCGATGCAGCGACGACTTCCCGATCGGTTTTGACGGCCGCCGGGGCGTGGGCGGCGTGGTCAGCCCACGCGCGGTCAACTCGGCGTGGAGCTGGTTCGTCGACCACTCACCGGAGGCGTACACCTGGAACGCCCACCGGATCAGCTTCGCCCGCTCCTGATCGACCTCGACGGTGCGGATCTCACGCCCATACTCGTCGCGGACCCCGACGTTCCGGTACCCGAGCGGCGCCTTGGTCACGGTGCCGCCGCTGGCGGCCTTCTGCGACAGGCCCTTCACCGTCTCGGTGGCGAGGTTACGGGAATAGAACTCCGCGATCGTGGACATGATCCCGTGCAGCAGCATCCCCGACGGGGTCTCATCAATGTTCTCCGTCGCCGTCACCAACATCACGCCCGCGTCCCGCAGGGCGAGATGGATGGCAACGTCGTCCGCACGGTTCCGGGCGAGCCGGTCGACCTTGTGCACGATGCAGTAGTCAACCTTGTGCTTAGCGACGTACTTGATCATCCGCATCAGATCGGGCCGGTCGGCCTTTCGGTCGGACTCTCCTGCGTCCACGAACTCTTCGACGATGGTCGCACCCAGGTCGTCAGCCTTGCGATGGTTCGCGTCACGCTGGGCGGGGCTCGAGAACCCCTCGTCCGTACCGCCGCGTTCGGCCTGTTCCTTGGTCGAGACACGAAGGTACGTGACGGCGACGGCGCCCATCGGGCGGCTCGGCGTGACGAGACTGTTGAGCGCCGACTGCTCGGCGTCGACGATGGTCATGGCTCTTCTCCTACAGATCGGTCCTCCCGACCAGGAGTGATCGACTGCGGATGTTGATCGTAGGAAGAGCCCGAAGGCTGTGTGACTAGACCATGACGGTCACGTAAGTGTTGCCTCACTGCCGAAGCAACGAGGGTTTAGGACCACAACACCCGCCTCCTGGCGGGTCTTGCATGTGCCCTCATTCTACGGCACGAGGCTCCTCGTGGTCGGGGATCGCCCTGCCACGGGGTGGCTGAAGCGACAGCCGGATCAGCAGCTCGGTGAGTTTGTCGTAGTCGGGCACCTCACGGCGCTCGGAGCGAACGGTGAGCTGACGCTCCGATTGGGGTCGTTGGCCGGTCTTAGGGATGTAGCGTCGGCTCATGATCGGTCCTCACTGGCGATCGCCCGGTAGAACTCCTCTTCCGCCTCTCTCCGTGCCGTGACCTGTTCGGCGACATAGTCGACGAAGTCCTGGTCGCGGTCGGAGACGAACACGTCTTCAACGGGGTCGGCGGGGTCTTCACCGGGCCAGGAGGTCTGCCGCGTCGGGCGGTCGCGGTCCAGGCGGGTGCCGGAAGATGCGACCCAGTCACGGAGACGGTTGCGTGCGTCGGCGAAGTCGCGGTGCCAGCCGAAGGGCGCCGAGCCGTCTTGTTCGGGGTCGTAGGCGCAGAGCCAGTGCAGGTGCAGGGCGCTGAGTTCCCACAGCAGCTCGTCATGGCGGTGCCAGAACGGAGGGATCACCGATGCCGGGAGCCCGTAGGTGCGGCGCAGGGTCTCGACCCATCGGTTCAGCTCGAACCATTCGGCTTCGAGGGCGTCCGCGCTCAGCAAGTGCCAGTTCACCGGATTCGGCGGGCCGACCTGCTCCTGGCCGGACAGCTCGTAGCCGTCGTCGATATCGGCGTCGTCCCCAAGGTCTTCCGGAAGCACGCCCTCATCGTCGGCCGCGGATAGTGAGAGGTCCCGGGTTGAATCGGTCATGGCTGCCTCACATGCCCATCGCTGGCGCCGAGGCCGAGCGGGTGGACTCGATCGACTCGAATCCGACAGTGCTGCGTTCGCTCGCGCCGCGTCGTGGGGCACGGTCGACCTGATAGCGGGTGCGGGCGGCGTCGTGTCCGATCCGCTTGGCGACGAACTCTTCTTCGCCTTCGACCATCGTCCCGTCGCGCTCGTACTCAGGCGTGCGGGTGTATCCCTCCGCGAGGAACTTGTCGCCCTTGGCGAATCGATCATGGGCGTGCTGGGCAGAGCGGCCGAACATCACCATGTTGTGGAACGTCGTCTCTAGCTCGGTGAATGATCCATCGGCTTCGCGGCGATAGTGCTCCTGTCCGAACCGGGCGTAGAACCTGGCGTCACCCTTCGCGGTCTCGCTCAGCTGGGGGTCGGAGGCGATAAAGCCCGATACCGAGGTCTGCGTGTGCATGGACATGGCGTCCTCCTGCGCTTGGGCAGCCATCCGGTGATGGCCGCTGTGGCAGACAGGTGCACGCCCGGAATCGCAGGTCGGGGGCTACTCGGTGCCGGCGTTCGGAGAGGGGTGTTCGAGCAGGGCTTCGATGTGCTTCCGGTCAGTCTTCAGCTGGGTGGCGTCCTTGCGGGCGGGCCAGGCTTGGAGGTCGGTGACGATCGGTGGTGCGGCGCGTAGCAGGGTGATGGCGGTGCCGAACGGGAGGCGTCGGATGCGGTCGGGTGGGAAGATCGCGATCCGCCGGACAGAGCGCTGGTTGGAGCGGGAGCCGTGGTCACCGAGGGTCACGGTGTCGGTGAGGTCGTCGCGTTCCCCGATCAGCGTGGTCAAATCCTGGAGGTCTTTGCTGTTGCTGGCTCCGCCGAGGATGATTTTCACGATGGAGGCGTCCCAGATCGCGCTGGCTTGGTTCTCCGACCACTTGTCCCGGGCTTGGGCGAGGGACTGCAGCACGGGCATGGTGGTGATCCCGGTGCCGCCGCCTTCGGCCATCAGTGTTGGTAGCGACGGTAAGGGTGCGAGGTTGCCGATCTCGTCCAGGGCGAGCAGCATTGGCGGATCAAGCCGCGCCCCGGCCGACCTCGCGGCGAGACGACGCGCAGTCTCGACAAGGTCTTCAACCAGGGCGGCGACGAGCGCTGCGGATGCGCCGGCTCCGGCACCGGTGGCGAGGAGGTAGAGGGTTCCGCGGTTGCGGATGAAGGTTTCGGGGTCGAAGCTCTCGCCGTCGCTGGGGCTGACGGCATCATGCACTCTCGGGTCAGCGAGTGCGTTCAGTGCGAGGGAGACGCCTTGCCAGATGGAGTCGCGGGTGCGGGGTCGGCGTCGAGCATGGATTCCAGTGAGTCGGCCCATCCGGTTGCCGCGTGCGGGTTGCTGATCAGGATGGCGACGGCTTCGTGCGCTGCGGTCGGGTCGAGTGTCCAGCGGAACAGTTCGGCCGGTGACCGGTGGTCGAGGGCGGCGGCGTGGAGTAGGGATTGGAGTGCAGTGCGGGTCTTGCCTTCCCAGAATCCGCCGGATTCGACTCCGCCCGCGGACAGGCCGGTGGCGGAGGCGAGGCCGGTGGCGCGGATCATCGCCGTCAGCGGGTCTTCGCAGCCGCGCACGGGCGACCACCGCATCCCCGCCGGGACGCCTTCGGCGAGATGCTGCGGGTCGAACACGGCAACCGGGCCGACCTTCTCCCTGGCCCGGAGGGTTGCGGTGAGGTTGTCGGGTCGTGTGCTGGTGGTGACGACAGCACCGGGAGCGTCGAGGATCGCCGGGATCACCACATACAGGCCCTTCCCTGATCGGGGTGGGCCGATCAGCAGTAGCGAGTCCTCGACCGATGCCCACACCGACCGGCCCTTCGAGGTCCCGAGCCGGTATCCGACATCCGCCGCCGTCGGGTTCCCCAATGACGGTCTGAGGCTCCCGGCGCGGCGCAGCAGCGCCGCCTCGGAAGCGGTCGTCTGTACGTCGTGGCGAGTCGCGACCCCGGCCGCATTCCGAGGGTCAAGCTCCACCTGCCGGGCGTGCCGGCGCAGCCGCACCCACACCCACCCGACTCCGGCACTCAACACGGCGAGCAGGACGATGGTGATGATCCAGTAGACGACCGGATTCAGCCCCGGTGCCCCCAACGCAGCGCCGGGGTCGCCAGGGCGGAACAGCACCCCAACCCCCGCACCCGGGCCTGAGGCAGGCTGAGCGGTGCCCGTGAGAAACGCGGCGACAGAGCCGGCAGCGCGCAGAATCAGGGCAAGGCCGAAGATCGCGACGAGGCCAATCATGAGCGTGTTGGTCAGTTCGTCGCCGAAGCTGCCTGCCTGCCGTCTCTGCGGGCCGCTCACGACAGCGCCCGGGTCAGGATCGTGCCGGAAACGTGTCCGACCAGCAACACTGTGCCGTCCGCACCAGCAGTGAGCTGGTTCGTATCGAGGAGGGCGCGCGCGGTGCCGTCGGGTGCGGCGTCGGTGCGGGTGAGGATCAGTGCACAGGAGATGTCCTCACCGGGAACGAACCCATCGCCGGTGATCTCGAACAGCACAGGTTCGGCCTGCCGCCTCCGCCGGGTCGCCCGCGACTCCACCATCGTCTCCGGCGCTTCTGGCTGGGGCGCGGGGCGGCGGGGTCTGGCGGCGACGACGTCGGTGAAGATGCTGCCATCGACTTCGTGCACCTCGACCCGGATCGACCGGGCCCGATCGTGGCTCGCGTGATCGACGATCTGCGGCAACGACGCCCGCGTCCACGCCGCCTCAACCGCCTCGGGCTCATACTCGGTGCCGTCGATGACCGCGGTCATCGTGCCATCGAGGGCGACGGTGAGCACGACCAGCGGCAGGTCGACAGGAGACGAATCAGGTACGGCGGCGCTGTGCTTGTTCATGCCCAGCAGGTGCACCGGGGCATTGCGGAAGAACCAAATCCCATCGATCGGCGCCGACTACCCGGGCTGACAGGTCGTGATCCATCAAGATGAGCAGGCTTGTCAGTGCCACCGTCCATAATCGACCTGACGAGTTAGATAGCTCGTCCCTAACGCTGCGATGAGATCGCGGCAACGACGGTCACGCAGCGAAGATGGGAGACAGATGGCACGCAGCGACACGCTTCGACGGGAGATCGCAGCATTAGAGGGCAAGAAAGCAGGTGCTGCGAAGATCATCGCCTCCGAGGGGAAGACAGCAAGCGCAGCGCGTGAAGCGGCTCGGAAAAAGCGTGACCGTGCGGAGCGTTCTTCGAGCGCGACGACGATCCGCTCACTGCTGTCCGGAGCGGAGCGAGAGGACAAGAAGGCCGACACAGCAGAGGGCAAGGTTTCCAAGGCGCGAAAAGACATGGCAACTGCCGAGAGGTCAATCGCTACAAAGACGACCGCACTGCGCTCTGCCGAAGCTTCCGAGCGAAAGACCGCGGAGAGCACCCAACGTCGGAACGATACGAAACGGCGGCGAGAGGAACTGGACCATGCACGCGCACTTGCGCAAGCGAGCGCTTCAGTGACCGAGATCCGATATGTGAACGTTGTCCCCCCGGTTCCCGAGCAACTACGTGTGCTGTACCTGACCTCCAACCCTGACGCCACAACGACTACTGTCACCGCACCCGATGGGGCGACCGTCGAACATGGTGCTTGGCTTCGTGTCGATCAGGAGGTCAGACAAGTAAAACAGGGGCTGCGTGGATCAAAGTACCGTGACCTCATCACTGTCGAGCACGCACCGGCGGCGACGTTCAGCGATCTGACGGACGGACTCAACGATCACCGCCCGCACATCGTGCACTTCTCCGGCCATGCGGACTCACTCGGTGTATGGATGGAGAATGATGCGGGCGGTCCCGACGGCCAGGACGTGAACTTCACCCTCCTCGCGCGGCTTCTGGGAGCCACGGACGAGCCGCCTCAATTGATAGTGCTGAACGCTTGCGAAAGTCTTGACGGCGCGGAGGACCTTCTGAAGACGGTGCCCGCGGTGATCGGGATGTCCGACACGATCGACGACACCGCAGCAGTCGTCTTCGCTCGCTCGTTCTACGCAGCCGTCGCCTCCGCTCAATCCGTCGCAGCGGCGGTTGAGCAAGCCAAGGTCCAGATGCTGGCGGCCTCCATGGTCGATCCCGACCAGATCGACCATTCCCACCTCCCGACGCTGAGGACGCGTGACGACGTCGACCCCTCGACACTCGTCCTCGTCTCACCAGCGGTTAAGCCTTGACACGCTAAGGACACCAGTGAACAAGCAACAAAAGCTCAAGAACACAGCAGAAGGATTCCTCGGCGGCCTCGCTGCCAGCGGATTCACAGGACCCTGGCGCTGGGCCCACCATGAATGGGAGGGGGCGTTCTACAGGGCTTGGGGATCGTGGGCACCGGCCAGCGATACTGCAGTCTTTCGCGCCTTCCGGGGCGGTGGATCGGCGAACGGTCGGACTTCTCAAGCTCGCGACCTCTTGTTCTCCATGAAGAGCACCTCGCCTTTCAATGGATACAACCAGGGTCCATTGAACCCGACGCCATTTGGCCTTACTCCAGAGGAGTACCTCGAAATCTGGGTGGAAGGTGCGACCCCTCGGGAGTGGATGGACCTCGCTCGGACTTTCTTGGTCGAGATGGACGAGCCCCTCCCAGAGTGATGTCCAGAGCAACGCTCCGCACGAGCAATTGATTCTGAATCTCCACGCACTCAAGTTCCTTCTGAAGCTACGACCGTCTGAGGGGGCTGCTTCCCAGGTCCTGCAAGGTTCCCCGTGCTCGGAAATGGCATTGAAGAACCGTCACTGCGAGTGAAGGTTCGTCAGCGGAGCTGATGATCTTTCAGCACCAGTGAACTCAGAGACAGGCGAGGGAGATCAAGACGCTCAGCCCGATTGCTGGAGTCTCACCGTCACGGGCGTTTTCAGAAGGTCAGGACAATCTTCCCGACGGCCTTGCCAGAGCGGAGCCGGTCAACTGCCTGTGGAAGGTCGGCGTCGAAGGTCGAGTCGATGACGGGCGCGATGTCGCCGTGGCTCACTGCGGGCAGCACGTCGGCGCGAAGGGCTTCGAGGATCGGGACGGTCTCCCAGTCACGGGAGAACCCGAACGACACCCCGTGGACGGTGAGGTGCCGGTACGAGAGATCGTCGATATCGATCGTCGACGCGGGGCCCGCGAGCCGTCCGATGTTCACGACATGCCCGTCGACCGCGGTCGCGGGCAGGCACTGCGCGAACATGTCTCCGGCGACGTGATCGAGCACAATGTCGACCCCGTTGTCGCCCGTGACAGAGAGCACCGCATCCGTGAGGTCTTCGTCACCGGTGACGATCACGGTGTCCGCGCCCAGGCTGGTGAGCAGTTCGCGCTTGCCCGCGGTGCGGGTGGTCGCGATGATCTGCGAGGCGCCGAGAGTCTTGGCGATCTGTATCCCGATCATGCCGATGCTGGTCGAAGCGCCGGTGATGAGGAGGCTCTGACTAGTCTCGAACCCTGCGGTGCGGAGCGCGCCGAACTCGGTCAGCAGCGCGGTCGGCAGCGCGCACGCCATCTCCGGCGCCAGGTTCTTGGGGCGGGGCAGGACGAAGCGGTGGTCGGCGACGAGGTAGTCGGCGAACGCGGACGGGAACGTGCCCATCACCGCATCGCCGACCTGCCAGTCGCCGGCGTCCTCACCGACCGCGGCGATCTGACCGGCGTACTCGTACCCGGCGGTGAACTCCTCGCCCGTGCCGCCGCAGGTGGGGTCGGCCGCGTCGAGCATGGGTAGGTCGGCGTTGTTCGTCGCAGGTGCCCGGTTGCGGATGAGTACCTGTCCCGGTTCCGGTTCGGGCACCGGGATCTGGTCGAGTGCCCAGGTGGGGCCGCGTCCGCCGATCAGTGCGCGCATCGTTTTCGTCATCTCGCCTGTACTCCTTCGCTCTCCGGGTTCCCGGCGCCGCTGCTGCGGCGGCACCGGACGATGCTTCCAGCATCGCCCCGGTTCCCACGTTCTCGGCAGCGGAGGGATTCATCCAGGGATGTTTTTCTCCCCTCCCGCTGATCCAGGGACGGCGGGAGAATATGAGCATGGCTGGTGATACGAAGATGAACGAGCTCGGCACGTTCCTCAAGACCCGCCGCGGCGAGCTCACTCCCCGCGAGGCCGGGCTTCCCGACGGGTCGGGCAACCGCCGTGTCGCAGGTCTGCGCCGTGAGGAGGTCGCGCAGCTCGCGTCGATCAGCACCGACTACTACACCCGCATTGAGCAGGGCAGGATCACCGTGTCTGCGCCCGTGTTGAACGCGCTCGCGGACGTGCTGCAACTGGATGATGACCAGTGCCGATACCTGTTCAGCCTCGCCGGGAAACCCTCCACGCGCACGCCTCGCAGGACGACGCAGAAGGTGCAGCCGCAACTGCAGCGCGTCCTGGCCGATCTCACCACGACGCCGGCGATCGTGATGGGCCGACGCATGGACATCCTCGCGTGGAACGAGCTCGCTGCGGCGATGATGGTCGACTTCGACCAGATCCCGGCGAAGCAGCGCAACTACGTGCGCATCCTGTTCACCCACCCGGTCATGCGCGCCCTCTACGCCGACTGGGAGACCGTCGCGCAGACCGCGGTGGCGCAGCTGCGCATGGAGGCAGCGAAGTACCCGGACGACCCGCGACTGATGTCACTGGTCGGAGAACTGTCCGTGCAAGATCCGCAGTTCGCCGAATGGTGGGCCGGTCGCAGCGTGAAGAGCCTCACCACGGGCACCAAGACGCTCAACCATCAGGAGGTCGGCGAGCTGGTCCTCGACTGGGACACGCTCGTCGAGGCCCACGACGCCGAGCAGCAGCTCGTCGTCTGGACCGCCGCACCGGAGAGCCCAACGGCGGAGCGGCTGAGAATGCTCGGCAGCCTCGCCGCCACCAGCAAGACCACCGGCCAGGAGCACGCCGCCCCACGTCACCCCCGCGCAGGCTGACCGCACGGTTTTCAGGGAGGAGACGGGCCTCCCCG
>Ga0153920_1000153_pt1 | contig 26803 bp, 23 predicted proteins | sample TSNJ004MetaG_FD_104713 | JGI IMG/M metagenome (GOLD analysis project Ga0153920, IMG submission 104713) | Attine ant fungus gardens microbial communities from New Jersey, USA - TSNJ004 MetaG | ecosystem: Host-associated > Fungi > Mycelium > Unclassified | place: USA: New Jersey, Brendon T. Byrne...
ACATAGTGGAGGTGCAACAGCTGATGTGTAGGTATCTAAAATTACCCTAGAAAATCTCATGAGAAATTGTGATCAGTGTATCCGGCATGAACTGGGTGGCGCAGCAATTCGCAGCAACAGGACGCCCTGCCGTAGCATCTATGTCGCTCTCTGGATTGCCATCAACACCTCTTGATGATGGTGTAGCTGCAGTGAGTATTCCCTTTCCATTGCCATTCCAAAAGATTAGCTCAGACTTCTTTCGAAAAAGCTTACAGAGGCTGGCGTCCATGTAACAGTCGCAGCTGGGAATGATGGGAATGATGCATGTGGAAAGTCTCCTGGTCGTTCACCCTCCGCTGTGACTGTCGGCGCAACCACTATCCTTGACTCTCGATCATCGTGGTCTAATTTCGGTTCTTGTGTAGACATTTTTGCTCCTGGTTCTGATATAATAAGTTCATGGATCGGGAGTACGGTGGCGACTAATGACATTTCTGGAACTTCTATGGTGCGAAAAAAATCTGTTCTGTGCGTAGTAATCGCATGCTGATTCGGTTGCGACCAGTCCACTCCCTATGTTGCCGGTATCATTGCATACCTGATAAGTTCCCATGGCAATATGACACCAGCAGCTATGACTATCCTTCTCAACTCTGTCAGCCTTGAAGGCATTCTGGCCGGTATTTGTGGGTTGTCTTAACAGATATAAAGCAACTTCAGCTAACATTCCTTCTCAAGACTCGGGGACAGTGAATGTATTGGCACACAACGGCAATTGAAGTAGCTTGTATGATCAGATGTATCGTACCCCCGAATGTATAAAGTAGAATTCTACGTGACGACCAGGTCACGAGGACATCGCGTGTACATGTGACAAGACGTGAACGAGTTTTCAACATCTAACATATCTGACTTCTGGCGGCTCTTGAATGGGCCTCTTTGAAAACATCCGGTACTTTGTTGCATCGTCCATACCTCCTCATCGGCAAGAACAAGTCGAATATGCATTATCTAAGAATGGGGCCACGAAGGCTGACTCGATCCTTGATGCCACACATGTGATAAGTGACTCTCCATGGCTTGAGGGTGCAGATGAACTGGAAAACCTGGAGGAGGGTGATGAAAAAAGCTCCAATGTACCTGTTGTTGTTTCCGTGAGTTTTGTTTTCGATGTTTGGGTTGATTAACTGACAGAACTTGGGGAGGATGTTTGGGTTGATCGGACATTAATTCTCGGAAAGATTCAACCGTAGGTTATAGTTGAAACTTTCGAACCAGCATTTGACTTGACTTATTGATTCCAGACCGCAGTATTATTCTGTTGATCCTGCGATGTTATTCTCGGGTGTTGTAGCATGTGCCGCAGAGGTCCGTTCTTTCCCTTCCCTGATCACACTTCCTCACATCATTGAATGCAGCTCCAAGCCCATGACCTTGAAGTACTCTCTGCAGGCATATCTGCACTTGGTGGCCAATGGCGAGTTGCACTCACTAACGACGTAACTCACCTTTTTTGCGTCTCTCCTTCTTCTACCAAATATGCTGTAGCACTCGCTCATCGTGAGGGTACGGGAATAAAAATCATCTTACCTCATTGGTTCGACGATTCAGTACGGTTGGGTATGCGGGGATTACCTGTCGAACCGTATGAATGGCCAGATCCTCCGCTTTTAAAGGATATTGGGGTGGACGTCAAGAAATTGGAACTTACAGGACAGAACGACGAAGAGGGACAGGAGAGATGTGAAGAAGATGAAGGGAGGTTAAAAGAAAAGGCGAAGAAAAATATGATGCTCACTGCCAATCAATTCACACCCTCAGCAACGAATTTTCGGACGCCATTACCGAAGGATGTGGATCTATTGCCTGTCAAACGTGGTGTGTTTGATAATAAGCGTATTCTTCTTAGTTGGACGTTGTCGCTGTACGGTTCGCGGAGAGAAGCTGTAGAGATGGGTATCAGAAGAGCTGGGGGAGTGGTCCTGAGGTACCCTGGGGATCATGATGATGACTTGAGTGCTGAGGAAAAGGAGAGACGGCGGGATAAAAAAGAGGCGAGAGCTGTGAAAGAATGCGACATTCTGATCACAAGATGGAGGAATGGTAAAGCGTATGGAAAGGTAAAAATCTCTTATTCTCATTGTCGGGCCATCCAAATTGAATTCTGTAGGCGTTCAAGTTGCACAAGACAATCGGGACTATGGCATGGCTGTATCATGTTCAATCCTCGGGCCTGACTCCAAGACCAGTTGACCAGCTTTTGCATTACCCTATTCCCCGGAAACCGATTCCAAACTTCCTCCAACACGTATGTCCGCAGAAAATGCAATTTTATCGGTACTTATCTTGTGTCTTCAGGAAATTACAGTTACGAACTATACTGGTGAAGCTCGCGAATACATCAAGCGTATTATCACTGCTATGGGTGCCAAATTCACCCCTATGATGACAGGTAGAAATACTGTCCTGATCGCTGCTTAGTATGTCATATATCATGATTTACATGTATGCTTTTACTTACATTGTCAGTATACACGGTCAAAAGACTGACAAAGCGCGCGCGTGGTCGCTACCTGTTGTGAATCATACTTGGCTTGAAGACTGCTTTATCCAGTGGCGACATCTCACAACTTCGACAAAAAAGTACATCACATTTCCGTGTGGAATGGATTTTAGTCGATTACTCGGTGAACGGGGAGTCGGCGTGCGCGGAGTTGAGCTGTGCGACGAAGAAGAGATGAGGGAAGATGAGGGAAGCAGTGAAGACGAAATGTACGGGGTGGATACCAAGATGGATGAGGAGGAGGATGAAGTTTTAAAGGATGTAGAGGAGGATATTGATATGATTAGCATGCCAGATACGGATCAACCAGACCCAGATGTCATGTTTGAACATGTCGGCCTACCAACAAAACCGGGATCACCAACAAAACAAAGAGCTACTGCTATTTCATCTTCTCCAAAGCCAAGTATGAATAGTGCTGCAGATCCCTCTGCGATGCTTGTTTTGTCTATCAAGTCAAGGTCGAAATCCCTATCTCCGACGAAAAGGCGCTTGATCATTTCCGATGATGACTGCGAGGAAGCAGAAAGTACCAATGTAGAACAATCTAAGCATTCTGAACAGGAAGAGAGTCGGACCTGGAAGCCAAATTTCGCAACTCGTACACCGCGAAAGTCAAATGCAATGGATATTTGCGACAAGGAAGAGCAAGTAGTGGTCATACCAGCAAGGAATCTGAAACCGAAATCAATCAAGGGGACACCATATGAGAGACGACGTTCAGAAGATCAGGGATTGACGGATGATTGGACTAATGAACCAAATAAACGAAGGATCCACGACGAGAAGGGAAAGTCACCGATGAAAAAAGCCTCGTCCACAGTTGATACTGGTAATGACATCGGTGGGGAGCAAGCAGAGAAAGATATTAGCGTGTATGATACAGAGGGGGATCCGCCTGTGCTGAAGCCGAGGAAGAAACTTGTACGTCGATTGACTCAAGAAACTAATCTCCGATTGGCAGAACAGCGAGATAATGAGAAAGCCAAGCCAGGGATAAGCGGCTCATCGGCCAAGCTGCAGCGTCTTACCCGGCGAGTCAATGACAAACCTCATCGAATTTCAAGAGAACTTCCAGCAGCCGCTGAAGATGCAAGGGAAACATGTGCCGAGTTTGCGGCATCCACCTCCAAGCAGAAGTTACCTAGGAATCATACGCAAGAGAAAGAGAAACCGGACCAAGAAAAAAGGAGTTTACTGGGTAATAAAAGAGGTGACGCCCGTACTCGTGTTAAAGCCAAATCTGCAAGTGCGAAAGAAAGGGAAATGTACTCAGACAGTGAAGGCGAGGGATTCATGTTGGAGAAGGCACGAGACAAAGGGGAGAAAGGGAAGAGGAAACAGGAAATCAAGACGAAGAAAGTGACACCATCGTCTGAACAAGAAGAGTCCGAGGTTGTTGAGGGAGAGAGCGAGGATGAGGACGAGAAGAGGAAAGCCTCGAGGAGCAAGAAGTTGTCTTTAGATAATCATAGGGGAGAGGAGATGCAGGGTGATGAAGACGAGGAGAGTCAACTACAACCGAAATCGCAGTCGAGACTGAGACAGAAGTCTACTCTCATGAGGTCATCGCCGATCTCTGCTGTCCGCACGAATACCAAGCATATCAATGCACACAATAATAGTGAAGGTTCGGAACGGATTCCAGCAAAGCGAGGTGCTGCAACCAAGGCGGGGGAAAAGCTGAAGGAGATGATGCCTGATGCGTCGAAATATGAACAGGAGGCTAAGCGAGCGAGGAAGAGTGGTGGATGGACTAGTTTGTGGGAGAAGGAGTTAGAGAAGGAGAAAGGGAAAGAAAATGTCGTGATGAGCAAGAAGAGAAATTTGGATGTCGTAGAAGATACTGAGCAGGAAAGTCCAAATAGGAAAAAGAGGAAGTCCTATGGTATGGGGGGGAAAGTAAAAGAAGAAATTGACAAGAATAAGGCAGGGGCAGGTGTGAAGGAGATAAAGGAATGGAAGACGTCGATATCTGCAACAAAGGAGAAGATATACTTGTTAACTACCCAGGTAGTACTTGCTTCTGACATAGTTAAGGTGCGTTCTCGGTCAAAAAATGAAATGTGGCATGACATGGCTTTCGTAAAGGCACTGGAAAAACTTGGCGTTATCATGTCTACCAAAGTTTCCCAGTGTACTCATCTGATCGCCCCGAGCTTGGTTCGAACAGAGAAGTTCTTGTGTGCACTGGCATCCACTCCTGTTGTTTTGCAAGAAGCGTGGGCTGTTCAATCGGCCCAGGCGAAACAGCTCTTACGTATGTGTTGTATCTTTCCGCTCCGCAAGTCTAGTTGATGCTATTGTTTGATTTTCATCCATTCAGCCGTCAGCGAGTTTCTCCTATGTGACACCGCCGCTGAGACGAAATATCGTATGAAGTTCAGCGAAGCGCTTACCCGATCGAAAGAACATAAAGGGACACTGCTCAGGAACAGGACGTTTTATGTTACTACGAAGACCAAAGTTGAATACAAGCTTTTGAAAAACGTCGTTACTGCCCATGGAGGCCAGGTACGTTTTTCGCTCCTGCATGCCTTCTGATATTTTTAATCGATGAACGCGGTTTAGCTTTCGCAGCAGACACCGACTGTCCGGCTTCTCACCGGACATGCCAATCGGCATATCATCTCGTGTTCAGAGGATATTTTGATTTGGAGACCATTGGCGATGCAGGGGATACCAATCTTCACACACGAGTTTTTGTTGATCGGAGTGTTGAAGCAAGAGTTGGAATGGGATTTGAAGGACTTTAGGGTACCAGGATCTTTGTGATCATCTATGATCATGGACTCTGCTGTTAACTATATTTTCCTCTCAATTGGATAGCTTTCAGTAGTTATCGAGGTTCAGAGTCGTTTCAAATATATTGATAGATATATGTCACACCCATGTCAGACCCAAGAGACAAGTTAGCCGGCATCTATCAACTGCACTGCGCAAGTAATGCATACAGACAGCACAACCATATATAGACCTTAAGTCAAAAGAACCGAGGAATGTCTTCGGCACCGTGTTGTCAGTCAGGTTATCAGCAGGAATATTGACTATTTACCTACCATAAGTAAACTATACTTAGGTTCTAGGACCTCTGTTGATGTGGACCGACTCACAAAGGTTTCACTTTTATTGTGTTACTGAGACATAGTATATTATTACCTGAGACACAACATACTACGCAGGTATATAATAAGTCGAGTAGCCTAACTAGTCCCTCAGTTGATCACCCGTTAAGGTGTCATCTGAGTTTACTTCGTCTTTTAACCTCAAGGATGCCGAAGAGAATATCCCAAACTGCCGATTAGACTTGTGTGTACAAATCAGATGGTGGATGAGACGAGTTATTGTTCCCGTTCTCAGCTGACACAATGACCGTTCTTATCTTTGCAAGGCATCATGACATCCGTACAAGATGATTGGCGTATTATCCACATGAATGATCTAATGTGTCAGGCCAAATCGATCATTCTGCATTCTGGGTTTCGGCTGTGTATTCTGATGAAGTCATCGATATCTTTGATATCATTACAATGTCTCCCGAAATTCATTTCCCCCTTGAGAATTTATATCATCTTCCTCTTGAACCCACTCCATCCTTCACTGACAGCACAAATCAACTGTCTTTTGTTACAGATTGATAGACCTGTCAAGACACTTAGTCTCAGTCTGAAGTGTGTAGAACAATCCATTGATGTACCTATCAAGACCAGTCGGTCTATATCAGCATGGCCTGCATCATTACTACCATGCTGATAGATATGTATATTCTCGTCCTAGTTTCTTGGATGCTGATAATCTGCTTCGTGCGCTCATTTAAATCCACTAAAAAGCCAATGGAAAGGTCAAGTAAAGTTCTCTTCTACTGCTCTATCTTTCCTCCTACCTTGCCTCCCATGGATGCCTTGAAAAAGATGTTCCAAGACAGAAAGTCCAAGGCATGTTCATTTCTCAGAACGATCCTTTGGATTCATGCTTACTCAGACTCTTATTATCAGGGCTCTACTGCCCTCATAACTTTTGTCACTGATAGTTATCCCACAAAGTATGACACCTTGTCTATTCTTCTAGCAATGCAGGCCGGAGGTGCAGATATAATCGAGCTTGGTGTACCATTCTCGGATCCTGTTGCAGATGGACCTACGATCCAGAGAACAAACTCAGTGAATTAGCAACCGTAGTGCTTTCAGTCCCGGTCGCTCATGCTTTTTAGGTTGCTCTAAGAAACGGGACAGACTATTCCACTGTCCTCAGTCATATAAGGGAGGCTCGTAGTAAAGGTCTGGTCATACCTGTACTCATCATAGGTATAATAATCAATTCACTCCTCCGTGATATGTGTTAATGTACATTCAGGATACTATAATCCCCTCCTTGCCTATGGAGAGGACAAATCCATTCATGATGCTGCCACCGCAGGTGCTAACGGTTTCATCATTGTTGATCTTCCACCTGAGGAGGCTATTGTTTTTCGAAGGAGATGTGCTGACACGCAGTTCGTGATTGTTCGCGATGTACCATTTTTCTATGCTTACTTTGTGTAGGCTTTCTTACGTGCCGTGTATAGCGCCATCAACAACGCTTGATCGCATAAACTACTTATGTTCAGTTGCCGATAGTCTTGTCTATGTAGTCTCCAAAGTATTACCTCTCTTTATTGTCTTTTCAATGCATTGGAGCTCATCTTATATACATTGGCAGATGGGAACTACAGGTTCTTCTATCAAAGGGGAATTCAATGCCGATCTACCAAATATCCTTAAACGAATCCATGATTTCACAGAATTACCACTGGTAGTAGGATTTGGCATTGCGACAAGTTCTCACTTTGACTACGTTGCTAATGCTGGAGCCGATGGCGTCGTTATTGGAAGTCATCTTGTCCATGTCATTGACGAATCTCCCTCGGGTCAAATTGCAGAAAGGGTTGAAGCATACTGTCGGAAAGTATCACGCAGAGATGGGCCTCACTCTCAACTTCCTGTGATGCCACGGGTCACATACACAAAAAGAGCAGCGAAGGATACCAATACTAGAGGTTTACAATCGAGTTTTGGGATGTATGGAGGTCAGTATGTCCCGGAAGCACTTGTAGGTTGTCTAGTAGAGCTTGAATCGGTTCATAAATCCGCTATGACCGATCCCAAATTTTATCAAGAATTCCGCAGTCATTTTTCTTACATTAATCGACCATCCGACCTCTACTTGGCTAAGAATCTTACAGAGTACGTCGGGGGCGCCAATATTTGGCTCAAGCGCGAAGACTTGTAAGAGTGTTTCCAATTTTTTTCCCACCGACAACTGATGCGTACATCGAGAAATCACACCGGGTCACACCAAATCAACAATGCTCTAGGTCAGGTTCGTCCTGGTATTAAACTATAATGTAACAAAGCTAAATCACTGTTTCTTTAAGGTCCTGTTGGCTCGCAGATTGGGCAAGACTCGCATAATTGCCGATACTGGTGCTGGACAGCACGGTGTCGCAACTGCTGCTGTATGTGCAAAATTTGGCATGAAGTGTACAGTATACATGGGTGCAGAAGATATCCATCGACAGGCGCTAAATGTTTTCCGCATCGAAATTCTTGGAGGGAAGGTCAGTATTCAGGAGAGTTTACCAGGTTGACTGAATGATCATTCAGGTTGTTCCCGTCCATTCAGGCCTTGGAACATTGAAAGATGCGATTAATGAAGCGCTCCGTGATTTTGTGACCAACCCTGCGACATCATTCTATCTTGTCGGCTCTGCCATTGGACCACACCCCTTTCCTACCATTGTCCGTGATTTCCAAAAAGTCATTGGTCAAGAGATCAAACAACAGCTTCACGAAGCTCGGGGAAAGCTTCCAGATGTCATTGTTGCATGTGTCGGTGGTGGTAGTAATGCCATCGGTAGTTTCGATGAGTTTATTACTGACGAACGTGTCCGTCTTGTTGGGGTAGAGGCAGGAGGAAAAGGTCAGGCATTTGTGTCAACTATCTTTCGTCTCTCCCATCGGGCTGATCCACACAATAGGTGTTGATGGTTTCCATCACAGTGCTAGTCTCTCAATGGGGCTTCCAGGAATTCTACATGGTTTCCGGTCATACATGTTGCAGGATAAGGACGGTCAGATTGCCGAAACTCATTCCATAGGTGCAGGCCTTGACTATCCTGGTGTTGGGCCTGACCATGCGTGGTTAAAAGATACAGGTCGTGCTGAATATGTAATTGCTACAGACGAACAAGCTCTGCATGCTTTCCGTCTCTTGGCGCACCAAGAGGGTATCATCCCAGGTAAGCTAGCTTTACTATGTTAGTCAGACAGGTACAAGTTCCTCACTTGGTTCCCTTCTTGAGCATTGGAATCCTCGCACGCAATATGGGAGGCCGTTCGCATTGCGAAATTTCTTCCAAGAGGCCATGACCTTGTTGTTGTGAGTGCCCGTACATTTTTTGACACTCGCAGGCATCCGTTTGTATTTAGTTGTATCATTTTCAGTGCTTGTCAGGGTGACAAAGACGCTGCACGGATTTCTCAGCTTTATCAAAAATCAGCTTTTAATGAGTGGTCACTTTGAGAGTGAATTATCATTATCATTGTGTACAGTTCGGTAATCAATGACCTCCTTTGATTGCTCTCGTTGAATTACATGTCGATATCCCAATTGTTGAAAAATCTCAATATTAATATATTGTCCTTGGGAGAATCTTACTCTACTAAACTGTGAAGGGCAGCAACCATGCAGCGCAATGCTTGTGCTCTAGGTCTTACCTATAAGGTTGGGCTTTTAGACAGTAAAATAGATTGGAAATCTCGTTATTTTATCAGTATATCCTAGGTTGTTTATATATCTATTCTCATGCCTATTCTAGGAGTAGAATACATTTAATATACGTCATTCATATGGAGAGTCGTCATAAGTATATCATGTATTGTTCATCAATACTAAGAATGATTAGTCATCCCCTATCATTTCGTGCTCTGTTCCAACAAACTGCCCAATAACTTCCTTCAATATTGTTATTTGGCTACCAAAACACATTATCCATTCTGTCTCTACTCTTGCTACATTGACAGGTTCCACATCCATTTTAGGAGCCTGTGACCTCATCTAGCACTATCTCTCCACCAATCCTGATCCTATAAAGATAAAAGGTAGTCTGGGCAAGAAGCAAAAGGCCTTAAAGTCAAGAAATTCTTGTATTCATAACCAACAGGCAGACAAGGATGCATCTGACTGATCCTATATTACAATGTCATTGGCTACAACAATAAGTGTTTCTTGTCATGGGATTTCTGTATAAGTGCTGAAGTGACTATGCAGAGTGAATTCTTTACTTCATTATCTTTTTGCTAATGTCCTCTACTCCACTTATGTTTCTCACTTGTCTGCTCCTTTTATCATTCATTACTGTTACCTAGCAGCTATCTCATTACCCCAAGTTTCTCTCTTATTATTCAGTAAATATAGGTATATTGTCTATAGTACTTAAACTACTTGGATGTAAACCTGAGACCCAGTCTTTCTGTCTGGATCTCAGGTATATATACTTACTGTTTCACTAGTTACAATAATTAATCTCAGTCTTTTTGTCTGGATCTCAGTCCAGTGTTTCTAGCATCTAAGGATGTTCCTGTGCATATGCTGTAAATGAGATATATTAAGTATGATGTTAATCTTGGAAGAGCCATTTATGTCATGACATAGCCAAATGGCTAAGTTATTATTTATATTTCTTTTCTTTTTGTTTCATTTAATTAGAAAATCAACAGATGCATGAGAAGGAATAACTCAAAAGAGATGTGTGGGACTTTATAAATAGAAGTAAATACAGAATGTGTACAAGTAGTGTATAGTAATCAAATGAAAACTTTATCAAGTTCTTCTTGTTAACTCAGACTAGGAGTAGTTCTAAGGCATTATAGTCTAAGTTTTTACAATTTACTAAAACATCAAGCAATGATTGCCTGGTTTACTTATGACAATTGAGTGGGAAGATCTATTTGTAAGGTTCTATACTGTACATCAGTACTGATTGAGTCTACTATATTGTTATTGTCACTTCTGCTATTGTCCTATATTTGTTCCAGAAGATAAAAATACAAGTTGAGGGAGCCTACATTATCATTCTAGTGAGTGAACCATAAGGATCTTATCTCTCATGTTGCTCATTGTAGAAACATAGATAAGGGAATAACACTTATGGAAAATAACACCCCAAAGCAAAGCAACTCAACAAGAGAGTCAGAAATCAATCTATTACCTAAGGTAACTAGCCCATATACTCTACCACTGAGCTACTGGACTATTAGTGGCCCACAACATGCTCCAGGATAAGCTCCAACTCTTTACACCTGAGAGAGTCAGTGGTCTAATAAGGCATTCAAAGTTGTTAGATTATGGATTGATACACTAGGTAGTGAGAGACATATAATAGGGGCATCCTCTTGGACCAACACTACAGATCAAGATGACTCCACTGTCTCCTGAGACAACTAAACTAATCCCTTGGAGGACTGCTCAATTACTATAGAAAAACTCACCCAGTAGATGACTACAGCTATCCCAATGCAGATTCCTACCACTCCAATACAATAACCAACCCAGTAGCAATCCCAGACTACTACTGATCACACCCACCACTCCACAAACTGCCTACTTCAATGACCAGTTAGCCAAAGGAAGGGTAAGACTTGACTATAAAAGAAGATAAGGGGCTTTGGGATACCTTAGTTGTTAACCTAAGAGTTTTATGTCTGTAAGGGGACTATACTAAGTTGCACTCCTGATGCACTAGTGGTAGCCCACCAGAGTGACCCTGCACTAATTAAACAATAATTATATAATATTTAATTAGTTGTCTACTCCTGCATTCTTGACCCTGATCCTCAGGACGTTCTGTAGCTAGAGAGACTTGTATATATAGTGTAGAGTACCCTTCCAGGAGCCTCATCCTATTCTCTGAGTATTCTCCTGGAAGATGAGTTGTAACATACTCTGGAGTGTATTTATATACTGAGTATTCTCCTAGAAGCTCTGCTCTGGTCATCCTCACAGTAGAATAGGATCTTCTGACTAGAGCCTTGGAAGAATGCAGTGGACAGCCTCTACTTTGTCACTCTCTACTACCCACACCCAACCCTCTGTGTCTCTGCTCTGTACCAGATATTATATGCAGACACCCTGGTCTATCTGCAGCATCACCTGCATGAAGTCACCAAGAGACAAAATAACTCAGAAACTAATATCAACAATGCCCTCTCTGCTTTGACCACCCAGTTGCAACAACTCATACAGCTAGTATCAAACTCTCTCTCTCAACCTCCAGCTCTGGTAGCAAACTCTCTACCACTTCCTGTATTAACATCTCCCTCCCCAGCAAATCCCTGCTCTTGAGCCTGCCCCAAGCTCTCCACCCCTCCAGACTTCAGTGGCAATTGCAATACTGGATGAGCATTCCTGAACTCCTGTACATTGTACATATGCCTAACTCCAGAACAATTCAGCTGTGAAGAGAAGAAGGCCTTGTGGGCCCTCACCTTCTTCAAAAGCAGTCATGCAGCAAAGTAGTCTAAGAATCTGTTTTACCAGGAAGTGGATACTGAATTCTTCCCAATCCAAACCTGGGCCAACTTTAAGGCTTAGTTCAAAGTGCAGTTCTTCCTGGTGAATGCAGAAGCAGATATGGTCAATACTATAGAAGGGTCCTCCTATTACCAGGGAACCTGGATGGTGGATGATTACCTCAACACATTCTAGTCATTGGTCTCTGATACAGGCTACACCAACCCCTGGACTCTCATGGTCAAGTTCTGCTCCAGACTGAGGATTGGTATCCAGAACCAGATTGTGACCATATTCTACAGATGCCCCTTGGACACAGATCTGGAAGCTTGGTACTGAGCTGCTTGGAGGATCAACCAAGTGTGTCTCTCCAACAAGGCTTCCAGTTGACTCAGTGTAGTATGTTCTCTGCCCCAGTCAGAACTCTTCCATCATGGCCCTTCTTCCTCTCAGTAGTTTGAATCCCTCCTGTTGTTGCTCCAACCCCAACCCCAATTCCAAAACTGACACCCCCTCCTCCTTCTATGAGTGTTTCTATGGACATAGACACCACCAGAAGGTTAAAACCCCTATCCCCCCAAGGATACTACTAGTGCAGAGATGCAAACCACCTAGTTAAAGACTGTTCCCATTGCCTTGACATGAGATAGCTATTATCCAAGCAATGAGAGGAGCTCATGGAGGATCTCTTAGCAATGTGTGATGTACAAGAAGTACAAGCCTGGAACATTGGAGAAGATGAGGATTTTGTAGAAAGTGACTGGTGACAAGTGTGCCCTGACTGCTAGTAAATAGGTTTACTATACTCAAAGTAGAGACTTATACAGATGACAGTGAACCTATAGATACACCTCCTCCCTCCACCCCTAAACACAACCCCTTCCCCTGGGGACTAAAGTGGAAAAAGAAACTGCCTATCTAGCTCTCTGCCAGTGTATTAGATGTGCACAGAACCTCTCTACAACTCACTGTAGAACTGAGTACCATGGAAATGAGCAAGCTCTGCTCTGTGAAGGCTCTCCTGGACAGCAGAGCTATGGAAAGCTTCATAGACCAAGACTTCATTTGTTCCAAAGGACTTAATGCCTGGAAAATCTTGTGCCCCATTCCTGTCTTTAATGTGGATGGCTCCCCAAACAAAGCTGGTGAAATCTCTGAAGTGGTAGACATCCTCCTGAGGTATGGCCCCTATTTAGAAAGGATGCTGCTTGCTATCTTGGGTCTCAGAAAGCAAAATTTGATCTTAGAGTACAACTGGCTGAAGAACCACAATCCAAAGATTGATTGGAGCACTGGTAAGATCAAGATGACATACTGTCCTCTATGCTGCAAAGGAGACCATGCTATATACAAGGAGCAGACCAGGCAGAAGAAAACAGAGCTCCATATCTTTGATTTGTGCAGAAGGACTCTACCCTTTACTCCTGGAAGATGATGTAGACAAGCCCCCTCCCTCCAGTACCAATGATAGAGACTGGGAACCCAGAGACTACTTGTTCATAATGAGAATACTCCCAGAACCCACAGCTGCTGATCTCAGAGCCATGACCACTAATTCTCAGTGACTAGCAGAAGGTACCTAGCACAGTGTGGAAAACCAAAACTTCACCACCCACCTACCAGAGTATGCTCAAGGGTTCAAGTCTATCTTTGCCAAAGACAATTTCAACATCCTCCCAGAGTATCACCATTAGGACCATGCCATTAAGCTGATTCTGGGATCTGAGCCCAAATCATTGAAGGTATACCCTCTATCTCCAATGAGAAAACTGAGTTAGACACATTCCTGAAGGAGAACCTATGTACTGGTCATATCCACCCCTCTAAGTTACCCATGGCTGCACTAGTCTTCTTTATCAAAAAGAAGGATGGTTCTCTCTAGCTAGTACAAGACTATCACACCCTGAACTCTATAATGGTCAAGAACTGGTACCCACTCCCTCTTATCTCCCAGCTTGTCTCCCAGCTCTATGGAGCCAGGTATTTCACTAAGCTAGATGTCTGCTGGGGATTCAACAACATGTGCATTAAACCAAGAGATGAGTGGAAGGCCATCTTCTGGACAAACTACAGACTCTTTGAGCCTCTGGTAATGTTCTTTAGGATAACTAACAGTCTAGCTATCTTTTAGACTATAATAAATGATATCTTCCAAGATTTAATTGCAGAAGGAATCATGGTCATGTACTTAGATAACATCCTTATCTTCACCAGAATGGTAGAGGAGTATGCTCAGGCTGTCCAAAAAGTGTTGGAGATTCTTGCTGAGCACAAGCTGTTCCTCCACCCTGAGAAGTACGAGTTCCAGAAAATAAGGATTGAATACTTAGGTTTGATAATCTCAGAGAATGAAGTGTCTATGGACTCTGTCAAGGTCTCCAGAGTCCAAGAATGGTCCACCCCAGAAAATTGAACTGATGTGCAAGCCTTTTTGGGATTTGCCAATTTCTACCACTAGTTTATCCATGACTTCTCTGCACTGGCCTAACCTCTGTTTGACCTTACAAAGTCTGACACACCCTGGTTCTGGAGCAATAAGGAATGCAAAGCCTTTGAAGTGCTTAAGGTGGCAGTCACTAGTGTCCTAGTACTTGTGTCTCCCCAGGACTTGGAGCCCTTCTGCATTAAGGCCAACAGTTTAGATTTTGCCACTGGAGTAGTCCTCTCCCAATGACTACCCAGAGACAAAAAATGGTACTCTGTTGCATTCTATAGCAAGTCCCTGTCTCTGGTGGAATCGAACTACAAGATCCACAACAAGGAGATGTTGGCTATCATTTGTGCACTGGAGGAGTGGAGACACTTTTTAGAAGGAGTGAAGTACCCAGTGGAGATATGGACCAACCACAAGAACTTAGAGTACTTTATGATATACATCCTCCAGAACCTGGATCTTTGCAGATGTATTGTCTCACTATGCCATAATACAAAGATCACAGAACACTCTAGCCAGTGGAAAACTCTAGAACTTGTATTCTGGAACTACTGGTGGCCTCAGATGTCTCAGTACATCAGACAGTATATCAGTATGTTGTCATACTTGGTAGCCTTTTTAAGCAATTTAAGTGATAATTATCACAAATCTATACTATAATTTAGCTCAAGCAGTGAAGATGACACTGATTGTATACCACTCAACCCCTGGTCTTGGACTCATGTATATTACCCAAGTAGCAGAATAGTAGCTATGACCACTGCTATACCAGTCTCATAGGGTCTGTTTAGCCATTTTGTACTAGACACAAACCAGAAATCCCCTCTAGAAGCTCTCTTAAGGACTATCTGAACCTTGGGGAAACTAGTCTCCTCTGGTAGAATGATGTCATAATTTGGCAGCCATCATATTTAATGGTTTAGGCTTTAGTATTACTATTAAACCTTAGTGATCATTTTTGATGTCCTCTATAATTAGATATATTGCAAGCCATCTCAAGGGCAACATTCTCAGGGTACCTAGGAAGGAAGGGCTATCCAGGGCAGAGGAAGAAGGTCAGGAGTATAGGAGAACAACAGAGAGGGGTCAAGGAAGTTGGAATTGGAGAGATCAATGAAGATGTTGATCTCAAGAGCAGGTCACCCATGCTGACTTTGAGGCTCCTCAAGCCATGTTCAAAGACTGGATTCAATGGAAAGCCCTAAGAGAAGACTGGGTAGGAGGGTTAGAAGGGACAGAGAGCACTGGCCATATGATCAGAAGAGAACCCTACCTTATCATTCCACTCCCTACTATAATAGACCATTAGAATGTTTCTTTTGTTTTCTTAACTGTTGATTCTATGATTTGTAATTCTAATATACACTCTAGGAGTGAAGAGGGGTCTAACAACAACTTACCCCCATCATTTCCTTCTGTCACTCTAGAGCTCCACTGCTACTTCTGAGTGACTGAGTTTCTTGTTTGTTCCTTTATAAAACTCTATAAAACTTCCTTTAAAAGATGTATCTCACTTCAAGGAGGACTTGGGCATTTGCTTGACTAGGAGTTTAACCACTCACTATGTATTTTTGGAGTAGGTTTCCAACTGTACAGTCAGTTGAAGTAGAGCTTACACAAGGACATAGAAGTTCTAGACAGTACTGCTGTATCAACAGTGAGCCAGGCTACTAGACTAGCTCAAAAAGAGTAGTGTCACAGTATAAGATGAACATGCATATTCAAGATTCACAATCAACTGGGGTTTGTTCTCAAGTGGATATTAAAAATATTTCACTTTCTAGGTTCATTGGATCTCTTTATAGCAACCTTTGTAAGCTCTCTATTATTTGATTTACCTCTCCAGTGCCTACTCAATCACACACAACTGTAACACAGCTTGGAGACTTTGTCTCTCTGACCTGTTTTACTCACCCTTGTTATCTCATTTCCCTATCAATGTGTGACCTGTGCTTGAGAATGAAGCCCATGTGACATCCTCCAGTAGGCAAACTCTATCCTCTTTCTGTCCCAGAAACACAGTGGGACTCCCTAGACAAGTAGTCTCAGACAGAAGTCCACAGTTTGTCATACTCTTCACTCAGGAACTCTATAGACTTCTTGGAATCAGGTTGGTCTCCTCTACCACTTGGCACCCTCAAATGGACAGACAAATAGAATGCATCAACCAGGAGCTGGACCAATACCTCTGAGTCTTCATGAACAAATGACAGAATGACTGGTATGACCTTCTTCCAATGGCAGAGTTCCAGCACAACAACTACGTCCACTCTTCCACTCAATAGTCTCCATTCCTGCTAAACACCAGAAGGACCCCTCATATGGGATTCAAACTGCAGCAGTGCCCTTTTAGCCTAAAGACTATTAATGAGTTCACAGAGAGGATGAGAAATGCCACTGAAGAAGTCAAGTCCATGATACAGAAGGCCCAAGAAGACATGGTGAGATATTACAATCAACAGAGGACCCTGGCCCCTGTCTTCAAGCCCAGAGACAAGGTATTCCTAAACACATTGGACATCTGGACTACCTAACCCTCTTAGAAGCTCCCTCACCAAAGACTAGGTCTATTCACTATAGAGCAACAAGTTGGATCTATGGCCTACAAGCTGAAGTTGTCACACTCAATGAGACAGCTTCATCCCATCTTTAACATTGTCAAACTGTCTGCCACCCCAGAAGATTGTTATGAGACAACCAAGAGAGAAACTATTTCTTATGTATTCATCAACTTGATGGAAAACATCCAAGAATACAACATGGGAAAGATATAAATAGTGTGGGAAGGATTATGTAAAGTATAGACAGTTCTTGGTAAGGGTCATGTGATTGTGGGAGATAGGCACACAGACCATCTAAATATTTGTATAAATACCTAGAGAAATCCAATGAGGAACTCTATTGAGTTCTTCCTGAACAACCACCTTAGTTGAGCTTTAAGTCTTCATGATTTTACACTAACAAAGATCCAATACCAGACTGAAAACCAGAAGGACACCCTCTACCTATACTCATCAATAGAGAAGAGGAGTGGAAAGTAGAAGAGATCCTCAATAGCTGCTGGTATCAGAGACAGTTCCAATACCTCATCAAGTAGAAGGGATATAGCTATGAACACAACTTCTGGGAGCCTATCTCCAAAGTTTCCACACCAGACCTTGTAGTGGACTTCTATCACAGACACCCAGGAGCTCCCAGATACATCTGCCAGACCGAGTTTAATGCAATTTTTCTGCTCCAGATCTGTTGCTTTAAGACACAGCAATCTTAGAGAGAGAGTGAATGTAAGGGGACTATACTAAGTTACACTTCTGACATATTAGTAGTAGCCTACCAGAGTGACCCTGCACTAATTAAACAATAATTACATAATATTTAATTAGTTGCTTACTTCTACATTCCTGACCCCAATCCTCAGGATATTCTGTAGCTAGAGGGACTTGTATATATAGTATAGAGTACTCTTCCAGGAGCCTTATCCTATTCTCTGAGTATTCTTCTGGAAGGTGAGTTGTAACATACTCTAGAGTGTATTTATATACTGAGTATTCTCCTGGAAGCTCTGCTCTGGTCACCCTTACAATGTCTGAGGTGAGACATAACTTTTATACTATACAAGACATCACTCATGATGATCTACCTTAGATCTTACTTTATTTCTAAAAGGTACATCAATATATTAGTTGTTGACCTAAGAGTTTGATATCTGAGACCTTATTTTATTTCTAAAAAAAGTACTTGTCACTTGTCATAGCAGACATTGAAGATAGACTCCTCAACATTATGAGTTGTGGTATTGTAGTAAATAGAGTATACAATGCAGGATATGATAGACAAACTAAAGGTATAGAGGTATGAAGAAGCCAAGTGGATCACTGCATGGGAGAAACTGGCTTTGTTAAATCTGGAAGCACAAGTAAAGGAGTTGATAGAGGAGAAAGAGGAGATGCTGGTGAAGAATGCAACTTGAGACTGGTTTTGGGATTTCTTCAATAGCCAGGACCATAGTTAGTTTGATTTTGTCTTTATTTCATTATGAAAATTTTCATATTAGTTATCACAACAATTTTCATAGTCATATATAACTGTACTCACTATTATACTGAATTTTGACTCACTTTGTTTGAACTTCAGGTATGTACCTGGTAGATTTTATTATTAATATAATGACTCACTTTGTTCAGACTTCAGACACTTGCCTGTTGATTGTTGAGCTTCAACTGCACACTATCTTTATTGCCTGCCTCCTCTGAGAGGTTACGGGCCCCACCTCTGAAACTAATATTAACATGTCCAACACTCTTCATTTCCCTAAACTCAATGGCTCCAACTATAACTCTTGGGCTGCTAGCATGAAGTCTGCTCTTCAATCATGATTTTTATGGCTATACATCAATAGTAAAGAAGATATGCCTACTGTTGTCAAATCTACCTCCCCTTTGTCTGATAGAACATCAACAGAATACAAGAGTTAGAAAAAGGACTGAGAGCAGTACAAAACCTAGTTGCAAATAGATAGTGCTGCTATGGAGTTACTGAATGGTTCTATTGATTCTACTTAGTCTGGTCATGTTGCAAACTTGTCTACTTCAAAGGAGATCTGGAATATCTTTTATTAGATCAATGTCAAAGACCAACAAAGCCTTAATGTTTCTACAGTTGTAGAGGAGATCTGGAGCATGAACTAGAATGGTGTTACCCCTATGCCTGACCATATTGGAAAGATAATCAATATTCATCATTGGATTGTCAAAGGAAAAAGTACTATGAATGATATAATGCTGGTCTATGCTATTTTTTGCTTACCTCTGAATGACAATGTCAAATGGAATGTTCTTAAGACATCTCTTATTGAAAAAGGGTCAAGTCTTACCTTGTCTCAAGCAATAATAAGCTTGAATGGTCTATATGATTGCATGACTCAAAATAAAGGGAAGACTGAGCATTTAGCACTTGTTGCTAAATCATAGAGAGCTTCAAACTATAGAAACACTACTGGAAAGAAGAAAAAATTCAAAAAGAAGATCCTTAACCCAAAACCTGATGATATATGTTGCATCTGTGGTCAGAAAGGTCATTGGAGTCCAATATGTCCTCAGAAAGGAAAGAAAGGTGGCTTAAGTTGAGGTAGTGGAGGTAAATCAGCAAATTTAGTCAGTTTGGGTGTTTTACAATACAAAGGAGCCTCTTTGTTATGGAATTACATTGGAACTATTACTATTATCAGCCCTGGACTGATAACAAGTAGATGGTAGAAGAGATAATAGTAATAAAAGATAAGAAAGACAAAGATGATGTAATAAATGATGTGTTAGTACATCAAGATTAGGTTGGACTTCAGACTTAACTGGACTAATTATAGATATTGGACTACAGGAGAAATGTTGGATAAACCTTGGGATAATTATAGACAAATCTTATAATAGTTATGAACTTTAAGATAAATGGAGAAACCTTGGACTAATCCATTTATAGACTCTGACTCAACTAGTCACTCACTGTTACTTACTAGTACTTAGAATAGTAGTTTCTGTGACATCACTAGTTAGGATAAATACAATCCAGAAAGAGAAGAGAATGGCAAGTTCTCTCCTTCTATGGTTCATCTAAAAACCTACTTCTCTTGGAACCCTGTATTTCCTCCAGTCTTAGGACTAACTTGTGGAGTGTGACTAAAAGCCTTGATATTCATTCTTTTGATATAACTCTTCTGAAAACCTTAACCAGACCCTTTGTAGAGGAGTAAAGAGATATTAAGTGTTAACATAGGCTCAAGGTTGAAGCATATATTCACTCTTGTGGTCTAAAGTCTTAACACTCTTACTCTAGCCAAAGTGATAGGATTGTTATCTCACTGGATAGTCAAGAGTTATTTCATGCTGTTCTCAAGAATACTGGTAGTTTTCTATACTTCATCACTTGTGCTAAAGATACCAATCACACTGCATTTTCTGTTTATGAAGGATCTATAAGACTCTGGCATTATCAAATGGAACATATTGGCTCTAGAACAATTGACTTGATAGAATGGAAGGGCTTTGTTAATAGACTTGATCTTACAGTACCTGATGATTATAATCATGTTTGTACTAGATGTGCTCATGGGAAATCTCACAGGAAATCTATGCCTGGAACTAGCAAAACAAAATATGGCAAGATAGAATGAGTCATCATGGACTTAACAGGTCCAATATCAGTACTGATCTGGGATAACTATATCTATGCTCCCATTGTCATTGAAGTCAGTTGCTAGTATCCTGTTGGACATCTCTTGAAGTCAAAGGAGGAAGCTGGAGGTGCTGTTAGGGATATGATTGCTATGTTGGAATATCAGTCTGGGCTCAAAGTTAAAAGGTTGTGAAGTGACAACAGTTTGGAGTTTATTAACTCAACTATGAACAAATTTTGTTAGTACAATGGTATTATTCATGAGACAACCTTACCCTATCTTTCTCAGCAAAATGGCATTGCTGAAAGAGCCATAGCCATTATCTTCAAGATGGTCAGATATATGTTATATTCTGCTGGTTTGAGCCTAAGGTACTAGGGGAAAGCATTCTTGTATGCTATCTATATTTGAAGTTTATTACTTACCTCTGGATTGGATTCTATGGTCCTCTATAAAGCCTGGACAGGATGAAAGCCAGATGTATCCCATTTATGAATTTTTGGATCAATTGGATAGATCCATATACCAAAACCAGTATGTGATAGGAAGCTGCATTCTTAAGCAGTGAAGGTTTGGATGCTTGGGTGGTGGACAGATGAGTCAAAGGGATATTGTATTGAGGATCTAGAAACTCCTGGAAAATTAATCAGCTCTTGTGATGGTGATTTTATTGAAGATTTCTCACCAAGTGATCTGGCTATTATTAAAAATATACCACTTCTTCTAGAGAACATTAACAAGCTAGTCAACAATGCAATATCAATAGACAGCACTACTTCATCAATTTTGGCTCCTGATCCAACTAAGGTACACTTACCTGAAAGTCATCCATCTGCTTCTCCTTCTAGGCTAGGCTCTGGAGAGGGAGGTAGGTGTGACCTCAACCTTTGAAGTTGTGTTACCTTTTGTGCTCACCCACTCTAGGTTAAATAACTGCTGTATTCCAGAGATGGAAGAGGAGAACTAGAACAATAGAAGCTGACTTAGTAGATAACAAAGCTAAGAAGAAACTAAATAGCCTAACTACTTAATATATGATTCATTTATCAAAATGAGTCATCTGATGGAAGTTCAGCTCTATTGTATAGCCAAGACGAGACTTTGCTAAGATAAGCATTCAGCAAGTGTGATGTAACAGGGTGTTACCAGGGTGTGACAGAGCCTGTCAAAGAAATACTATTACCTCCTTCTGTACCAAAAAAGGTCTCTAAGTGGCAAAATCTGCCTAAAAAAGAGCCTTTGAGTTGAAATTATCAACTACCTGCCAAGTTTTATAATGAAGATCAATCTGCTTACCTCAGTAATACTGCATTTGCCTTTATTGCTATGACTTCTGAACCAAGAACATTGAAGGAAGCTCTACTATCACCTCACTCAAAGTAGTAGGAGAAAGCTGTCAAGTCTGAGTTCAACCAATTAGTCAAAGCTCAAGTTTTTAAGTGAGTTAAACAATTACCTAATGACAAAAAAGCTGTCAGCAGTTGCATTGTGTTCAAGAAAAAGTTGGATGGCCATGGAAACCATCTAAAATTCAAGGCTTAGATTGTTGCTCAAGATTTCTTGTAGGTGCCAGGCCTAGATTTCACAGAGATATTCTTATTAGTAGCAAAATTCACAACACTATAAATTTTTCTGGCACTTACTGCATTTTTGGATCTTGAACTTCATCAAGTTGATATTGTTGGAGTATATCTTCAAGAGAATTTAGATGAAGAAATTTATATGAAGGTACCTAATGGACTTGTTGAGAAATATAGAAGTGGTCAAAAATTTTGGAGGCTTAAGAAGGCACTATATGGGTTGAAACAAGCAGGTCAACAGTGGAAGAAACACTTACATCAGATGATGACTAAGCTTAGCTTCACTTGTGCAATGGCCAATGACTGCCTTTATATTCTCTAGGAGCATGGTAAAATTATCCTGATAGTCTTGATCTACATTGACAATATAGCTATTACTGGAAAAGAAATACCTGGGATCACTTTATTCAAGCAGAACTTGTCAGAGGATTTTTGTAGTGACTTAGCCTAGATGACTTGATCACCCTCCAAGTCTGAGTTGACAAGGAGAACTCAATGGAGTTCCTGTTAAATTTCCTATACTACTTATACAACTACTACATAGTCTGTGCACTTTCTTCCTACAGTTCCCATGTGACTTAGTCATGTGCCATCACCTGACTGTGACTCTTGTGACACTTAGTCATGTGATACTTTCTCATGCTCCATCCTTGTGTAGTAAGTCCAGAAAGAAAAAGAAAAGAAAAGAAAAGAAAGGAAAAATAATGACTTAGCCATTTTGCCAAGTCATGACAATTTTGAAATAATGAATCTGGGTGAATTGAAGTTCATACTTGGTATCCTGGTCACTTGAGATAGCTCCAATCATCTTATATCTTTTAATCAGTCTGCTTACATTACACAAGTTCTCATAAGGTTTGGAATGCTCAATACAAAGCCTGTCTCCATCCCCTTGGCTGTCAAACATGGTTTATCTACATTCTAGTCTCTATTTTCCAAAGCTGAACTGAATGAGTACTCAAGTTTCTCCAGAGGCATTCACTATCTATTACTGGTTGGCTCATTGTTATATGCTACTCAAACCTACCCAGACATCTAATTCTCTGTTAACTTTATCACTCAGTTTAGTGGAAATCCAGATATTCCTCATCTTGAAGCTGCAAAACATATTCTTTGCTATCTAAAAGGCACTTAGGATTTTCCTCTGGTTTTAGGATGTCATAGAAGAGGAACTGTTGATGTCATTGGTTGAACTGACTCAGATTGGGCTGGTGATGTTGATACAAGGCAATCAGTAGGAGGTTTTGTTTTTGATATAGCTGGAGAATGTGTCTCTTGGTCTTCAAAGAAACAGGTATCTGTTGCTACCTCCTTAGTTGAAGCTGAATATATGGTATCAGCAAATGCAACAAAGGAGGCAGTATAACTTCAAACACTTCTTAAGAAAGTCAGTTATTCTTAAGCTCAGGCTACCATAGTATATGCTGATAACCAGGGTGCAATGGCCCTTGCCCAAAATTCTATTTCTCACTCTAGAACAAAGCATATTAACATTTGCTTTCATTTTATTTGAGAACATATTGATAAGAATGAAATAAAATTACACTATATCCCTATCCATCAAATAGTTACATACATCTTTACCAAGGCTCTACCTTATGAGACATTCAAAAAATTTCATGAAGTTCTTGGAGTTGTTAAGGTTTCTCATTGAGTAAAAGTGTCAAAGGGTGCAACTTGAGATTGGTTTTGGGATTTTTTCAATAGCCAGGACCATAGTTAGTTTGATTTTGTCTTTATTTCATTATGAAAAATTTTCTATTAGTTATCACAGCAATTTTTATAGCCATATATAACTGTACTTACCATTATACTGAAGTTTGACTCACTTTGTTTGGACTTCAGGTATGTATCTGGTAGATTTTATTATTAATATAATGACTCACTTTGTTTGGACTTCTTGTCTGTTGATTGTTGAGCTTCAACTGTATACTATCTTTATTGCCCTGCCTCCTCTGAGAGATGCTTGACAGACAACAGACATTCCAAGAGCAATATTGAGCCAAGACTCTAGTATGATTCTCCTTTGATTGTTGTTGCTATTTTTGATCAGGCAAGGATAGAGACAGACAGTTTTATCAAAAGGGTGAGTTTAATACAAAATAGAAACCTAAACCTCCTGAAATTATTACTCACAGAGTGTCATGACATGGTCAAAATGGCTAAGGTATTATTTATATTTCTTTTCTTTTCTTTTTCATTTAATTAAATAATCAATGGATACATAAGAGAGAATGACTCAAAAGAGATGTGTAGGACTTTATATATAGAAGTAAATACAGAATGTGTATAAGTAGTGTATAGCAATTGAATAGGAACTCTATTGAGTTCTCCTTGTTAACTTGGACTAGGAGTAGTTCTAAGGTATCACAGTCTAAGTTCTTACACAGGGTACTACAATTCCTAATCCTTGCAGGTAAAGACAGGAGATCTGGAATTATCTTTGGTGCAAGCTTACAACCCAACTGAAGTTGTAGGAGATTTGTTGACCATACTCGATCTAATGCACAATTTGTTAGTGCTATAAGTTAAAACAGGCAGATCCTTGGACCATATTTAATATTCCACAGTGCACAGATTTGGTTAATCAATGAAATAAATGCTTTCTATCTGTATAGTGTGACTGGACCTGTCTATCAGACCTAATAATTAGTCTATTTGCAATTTTGGTTGATACACTCTCACTATATAACTAACCAACTGTTTGCTTACTACTTGTCATGAGTTGTCTTGACTATGACAAGAAACTATAAATAGAACAGACATAGACTGGAGTCAAACTGGTAGCTGATGGACAGCTTGTAGTTTAAACAAGGACAAATAGTGTACTTGTATATATAGTAGACTGCAATTGAGCAAGAACCCTATTGAGTTCTCTTTTAACCCTGAAGTATGACCTTGAGTTAAACTCTAGCTTAAGGTTCTTGAGTCAGTCACTGATAGAAGAACTCAATTCCATACTCCAGGCATTGTTCACTTCAAACCCTGCCTAAACTTTATTCTCTTATTGTCCTCAATTAGTGATCAGCTTGATTACTGGTCTTTTTGGATAGTAGACCCTAGCTATAAAGGGAACTTGGTAGTCAGTTAGGGACTGCTGGTGGAGACTTGGTACCAAACCCAGGTATTATATTCAAGACCTGACCTAGCAATTGGGTGGTGTTGTCAAGTAGATTATCTGTATCTTTTTCTGATTAGTAGAAACCTTGTGCTGGGGGTACATTGTTATCCATACACACAGAGGAATAGTATTGACCCCTTAGGAAGGTACTATTAGAGTAGAGATTCTCTCCTTGAGGTAATCATTTACTATTTGATTAGGGCAGTAGTCAGTACAGCAGTAAGTGTCTGGTTGGGTAAAGATCTTGTACCCCAACAGATGTAGCAGTAATTAGTGAGATCAAAACCTTGTTCAACCTTGAGGGACATAATACCATGTCTCTTAAGCAATACAACTCTTTAATGAGTAGCATGCTCAACCAGTAGCAGGCCCTTACCAAATTAAGAGTAGAGCTAGAAGAAAGAGAGAAAAGAGAATGTTTCAATTGTAGAAAGTTTGGGCACCTGGTCTGTAGTTGCAGGAATAGTGTTGAAGAAGAAAAGGCAAAACTGATCCCCAAAAACAAGTTTGAAGTATTTGCGAATTAAGTAATGAGGTGTAGAATAAGAGAAGAGGTCAAGGTGTGAAGGCAGGAAAGAGAGAAGGAAGAAGTGAAGTGTTTTAGGTGTTGGGGGGTAGGGCACTATAAATGGAAGTGTCCAAACATTGTAGCAGAAAAAGAGAGAAGAAGAAGAGAGAAGTATAAGGGGACCATACCAAACTCCACTCCTGATGCACTAGTGGTAGTATACTAGAACAACCCTGCAACTAATTAAATAATAACTACCTCATATTTAATTAGTTGCCCTCCTCTGCATTCCTGTCCCTGACTGCTGAGACATTCTGTAACTAGGGGAGTTGTATATATAGTGTAGATTACCCTCCAGGAGCCTTATTCTATTCTCTGAGGTTTCTCTTAGAGGTGAGCTGTAAAGATATCCCAGAGTCTATTTATATACTGAGGTTTCTCCTGGAGCTGCTCTAGTCTGGTCATCTTTACAAGAAAGTGGTGTGTGTGGCCAGACCACAAAAGGCATAGCAAGAGAGGAGGCTAGCATGTCTCACATAGGAAAAAGCACAGGAATATTGTGAGAAGGGGAGCATACCTCCAGAAGGTGCACTTCTCCTTGAGAGAGGATGGTTGACAGAAGAGATAGTAACAACATATATGAACTATAGGAGATATAAAGACAAGGGGGTTCAAATTCATAAAAACCAAGAACAAGGATTCCTCCTTGAAAGACAAGTGAGAAACATTGTTATGGGAGCCCTGAGCAGGAAAAAGTCTCTCATGCATTTAAATACTTAGTCCAAAACCTCAAAGTGTACAATGGGGTTGAGATATAAATAGCAGGGGAACTTAGGAAGCCAAGTCACATGATAAGGTCACAAGGTTGTAGAACATTCTGGAGGGACATGTGATCAT
>Ga0153920_1000155_pt1 | contig 26588 bp, 28 predicted proteins | sample TSNJ004MetaG_FD_104713 | JGI IMG/M metagenome (GOLD analysis project Ga0153920, IMG submission 104713) | Attine ant fungus gardens microbial communities from New Jersey, USA - TSNJ004 MetaG | ecosystem: Host-associated > Fungi > Mycelium > Unclassified | place: USA: New Jersey, Brendon T. Byrne...
TAAGACATGAGGACCTTCGTGTGATTCGAGATGAGTGTGGTTACCCATATCGATACCGGAGGTCCTCACCTCTTCTCACATCACGCGCCGTTGCCCACAACCTCCGTGGGAAGAACAGCTAGGGCGCGACCTGGACAGCGGCCCCTACGCAGGGTTACCCAGCCCCAGTCGTAGGCGAGCTTGTGAGCATCGAGCACGAAGAACGTCTCCGTGGCGGCTACCCTTCGATGAGCTGAAGGCGATCTTAGAGCAACTCGGTGTAGTGCTCCAAGTCGCGACAGATGACTTCCACGATGACGTCATAGCGTCCGGTAGTCAGTACCACGTAGCTCGATTCGGTGAGTTCGCTCAATGCCTCGCAGACATTCTGGGCCGTGCCGGGCTCGCAGCTAACGCCGATCATTGCCAGCCGGTCAAAAACAATGGACAACGGGTTGGCGATCCCGACGATTCGATTACCGAATCCCGCCAGCCGAAAGCCTTCGCGAGCAAGTCGAGCGTGCGGTCTCGGCCAGGATCCTCGCAGGTGAGTTTCAGACAGGGGACGTACTGACGGTGCCCTCGCATGCTACCGATTTCGGGGTGAGTACTACGCATGTAAGGGAAGCGCTTCTTGAGATTGCCCGTCGGGGATTTCTGTCACCTGTGCGGAACAAGGGGTACCGCGTTACGAAAGTAAGTATTGAGGATCTGCGGGCCATCATGGAGGTGCGTCAGCTGTTGGAAGTGCCACCGATGCGCCAGATTGCCGGCCGGATTGGGCGCGAGTTGGCCGCCGAGCTTCACGCCCTCGCAAACACGATCGTGGAAGTGGCTGGTGACCCAGGTTGGTTGAGATCGTTCGAGACCTGCGCATGCGTACGCGACTCGTGGGTTTGGTGCGGGATGACGACATCGATGCGTTGCGCCATTCGGCTTACGAACATGTTGAACTAACCCGGCTTCTCGTGCGAGTTGACGGCGACGGGGCAGCTCCGTTGATGGAGCGGCACACCCCTACGTGTCAGGCTGGAGCGGTACCAGGGGATGGCTACGACAAGAACTTCTTCGCCACCTGCATCGATGAGTCCTCGCTGAATCCCGAGCAGCTGGCCGACGCGATAATCGTGGACGGTTATTCGGTCATCGAGTACACCCACTTCTCCCTGGGCATGAACCGTTCACGCTGCTTGGCCCAGTGGATGGGATGAAACATCGATGGCGCCGGTATCAAGCCCCGTGGCCGGGCAGGGATTAAATCCAAAAGTGGTCTACGCCTACCCGCGGAGGCGGGAATCGGTCCTTCATGAGACTTTGGCTGGCTGTGATGACTTTGCGCTACTTCTGCATAAAGATTCACTGCCGATGAGCATGGACTCCGCGCCCTATTGATTCCTGGCGTCACACAGAAAATCCCCCTACCACAAAAAATTAGCTACGCCTTACCCAAGAAACTTACCAAAGATTCGATTAGGTTAATTGTGCGGAACTTGGATAGCCTAACCTTAGTTCACACGTTTCCCGCTTTGGAGTTTTCATGCGTATTGCCATGCCCGGCGCCGTTTTGCTGGCTGCCTCCCTGCTGTTGACCGGCTGCCAGGCCGGCGCCACCAGTTCTGCCGAGCCCTCCCCGAGTGCCGCGGCCTCGCACAGCGCCTCCGCGCAGCCGGCCACCTCCGAGGCCGATATTGCCAAGGTGCGAAAGCTGCTGCCCGAACAGGCGCCGCAGCGGGTGGTGAGCATGTCCGTGGGTCTGACCGAGATCGCCGATGCCCTGGGTGTGCCGCTGGTGGGGGTTCCCAGCTCGCAGAATCCGCTGCCCGAGGGCGTGAAGGACGTGGAAAAGGTCGGCAACTCGGTGGAACCGAACCTGGAAAAGATCGCCCAGCTCAAACCGGACCTGGTGCTCAGCCCGGCCTCCATCGGGGAATCCATCGACAAGAAGCTCAAGCCGCTGAACCTGGAATCCAGCCACTTGCCCACCGATTCGGTGGCCGAGCTGAAGGCGACCACGCTGGCACTGGGTGAGCTGTTCGACGCCACCGAGCAGGCCCAGGACCTGGTCCGGCAGGTGGAGCAGGCCGAGGCGGCGGCCCGGGACACCGCGGCCGGTGAGTCCAAGAAGGTGCTGATGCTCTTCGGCTCCCCGGGCGAACTGATGGTCATGGGGGAGAACACCTTCGCCGGAGAAATCGCCAAGAGCCTGGGAGCCGTGAACGTGGCCACCGAGCTGGGCCAGGGGGAGGCCTACACGCCGCTGAGCATGGAGCAGGTCGTGGCGCAGGACCCGGACGTGGTGCTGATCCTGGCCCACGGGGAAGCGGACACCGTCCTTTTGGGCGTGAAGGAGGAACTGGCGGGCCAGGCGGCCTGGCAGAAGGTCACGGCCTCGAAGAGCGACGCCATCCACGCACTGCCGTTCGAACTCTACGGGCTCTCCTCGATCACCAGCGCGCCGGAAGCCTTTAAGACCATGGCCGCGGCCCTGGGATCATGAGCGTCACGGTACGCCGGGAGCCGATGGCTGCCCGGGCCGCCGCCCCCGCACCGCAGCGCGATGCCGCCCACGCCCGGAAGATGGGCATCATCGTGGCCGCGGCCGGCGTCCTGGTGCTCGCGGCCCTGCTGGCCGTCGGCGTCGGGTCGGTGCGCTTCGGACTGTCCGAAACGCTCGGTGCGTTGTTCGGGCAGGCGGCGGACACCAGCTCCACCATCATCTGGGACCTGCGCCTGCCCCGCATCGGGCTGGCGCTGCTGATCGGGGCGAACCTGGCCGCCTCCGGGGCGCTGCTGCAAAGCGCCATGCACAACCCGCTGGCCGACCCCGGGCTGACCGGGGTCTCCTCCGGGGCGTCGGTCGCGGTGCTGTTCATCCTGCTGGTGGCCCCGCAGTTCACCGCCGTGGTGCCGCTGGCCGCCCTGGTCGGCGGGTCAATCGCCACCGTCATGGTGTTCCTCTTCGCCTGGCAGCCAGCCAAGGGCATGAGCCCGATGCGGGTCATCCTGGCCGGGGTGGCGGTGAACTCCGTGTTCGGCGGCATCACCGGCCTGCTGTCGCTGCTGAACAGCGACAAGCTGCCCGGCGCGATGGCCTGGCTGAACGGCTCGCTGGCCGGCAAGGGACTGGGGGACGTGGCCACCCTGATGCCGTACTCTGTGCTCGGTTGGATCCTGCTGGTGTGCTGCATCCGTTCGGCGAACGTGCTGCGCCTGGGGGCGGAGACCGCCCACAACCTGGGCCAGGACCTGACCCGGACCCGGCTGCTGCTGTGCGGCACCGCCGTGTACCTGGCCTCGATCTCCATCTCCACGGTCGGGCTGATCGGGTTCGTGGGACTCGTGGTCCCGCATATGGCCCGGCTCTTCGTGGGCACCAACGCCCGGTACATGTTCCCGCTCTCACTGATTTTCGGCGCCCTGGTGCTGCTGCTGGCCGACACCGTGGGCCGCTCGCTGTTCACCCCGCTGGAAATCCCGGCGGGCATCGTGATGGCCGTGATCGGCGGGCCGTACTTCCTGTACCTGCTGCGGCGGGAGCGCTCCTGATGATCAGCATCGACTCGCTGTGCGTCGACTACCCGGGCCGCCGCGTGCTGGACTCGGTCAGCCTGGAGGCCGGGGACGGAAAAGTCACCACCATCCTGGGCCCGAACGGGTCGGGCAAGTCCACGGTCCTCAAGGCCGTGACCGGGATGCTGCAGCCGGCGGCGGGCAGCATCCGGCTCAACGGCCGGACCCTGTCCACGTTCTCGCGCAAGGAGGTGGCCCGCAACCTGTGCCTGGTTAGCCAGCGCCACGAGGCGCCGGCGGATGTGAGCGTCAGGGAGCTGGTGGGCTTCGGACGCCACCCCCACCACCGCTGGTTCAGCGCGCTGAACGCCGCGGACCACCGGATCATCGATGAGGCCATTGAGCAGACCGGGCTGCAGGACTTGCGGGAGCGCAACCTGGCCACCCTGTCCGGCGGGGAGGCCCAGAAGGCCTGGATTGCCATGGCGCTGGCCCAGCGGCCGCAAATCCTGTTGCTGGACGAGCCGACCACCTATCTGGACATCGCCCACCAGCTCGATGTGCTCGAGCTCGTGGCCCGGATCAACCGGGAGCAGGGGCTGAGCGTGGTGATGGTGCTGCACGATCTGAACCACGCCAGCAGCTACAGCGATGACCTGGTCGTCCTGCACCGCGGCCGGGTGGCGTGCAGCGGCACCCCGCGCGAGATCCTGACCCACCAGACGCTGGCCTCGGTCTACCAGGTGCACGCCGAGATCAGCGACGGGCCCGCCGGCCGGCGCATCCATCCGGTCGCGCGCCTCTAGCCCGGCCCCATCCCAACCTCAACGACACCTATTAAAGAACGACCCCAAGGAGAAGCCATGGCCGAAACCAAGACCCTGGAAGACCGCGCCCAGGACTACCGGGAATTCCGCGACAACTGCCAGACCCTGGTGCTGAGCACCATCGATGACGCGGGCCAGCCGTTCATCTCCTACGCGCCCTTCGTGATCCACGAAGGGCAGATGTACGTGTACATTTCCAAGATCGCCGAGCACTACTGGCACCTGAGCGCGAGCAAGAGCGTCAACGCCATGATGCTGGCCGACGAATCGGCCTCCCGCAACCTCTTTGCCCGCGAGCGGGCCCGCTTCCTGTGCGACGTTGAGGTCATCGAGGATGAATCCGGTTACGGGCAGGTGTTCGACAACCTGAACGGGAGGTTCAAGAAGAGCCTGCTGGATCTGCTGCGCACCCTGGACTTCTCGCTGTTCCGGCTCACCCCGTCCACCGGCCGCTATGTGGTGGGCTTCGGGCTGGCCTTTGACACCGACCTGGAGGCCCGGGACTTTGCCGAGGTGCAGGTGGAAAAGCGCAAGGAGGAAATCTCCCGGATGGGATAGCGCCTTGCCCTCCCGGTAGCGGTCCAGCGGGAAAAACCGTCACATGGACGGTGATTCCGCCTGGGCCTGCGAGGCCTTGTCCAGCTTCTGGTTGTGGTGCGCGCCCCAGCTGCGCCCGGCAATATCCAGGCAGGCGCCCAGTAGGGCGATGAGGGCCAGGGTGTACAGGCGCGAGGTGTAGATTCCGGCGGCGTGCACCCCGGCCAGCTGTTCGGAGAGTACCGGGATGGTGTCGGCGACGAACCAGCCATTGACCACCTGCTGCTGCGGTGAGCCCTGCGTGGCGGCGTCATTGGCGACCTTCGTGTTTTCCGCGAGCGAGATCGCCGACGCGGCCTGGGTCGGATCGCCCACGGAGGAGAGCCCGGAGAGCGTGAACAGCGCGATCAGCGCGACCAGCAGCCACAGCGTGGTCCGGAAGATGTTCGCATTGAAGCGTCGCGGGGGCTTGGGCGCTCGCGCGGGTGCCTGGGGTGATGGAAAGCCCTGGGCGGCAGGTTGGGTCATGGTTTGCCCTTCGTGGCAGGTGAATGATGGCGGCTGAATTCGCCTAGACAACAGTAGACCCAGGCGGTGAAGGGGAGAAACGCGCAGGACGGTGCGAACCAGCTAGCGGCGGCGCTTCCGCTTCGAACCCAGCAGCGGCCGGTCTGCCGCCATCGGCTGGCGCCCGGAGGCGGACCGGTCATCCGACCCCTGGTCTTCCAGGCTGCGGTCCCGTCGCTTGCCGGCGGTGGCGAGGGCGCGCCGGATCCCGTCGAAGAGCACCATGAAGGACATCACCGTCCAAAACGCGAGCCAGAGCCACTGCTCCAGGATGGAGAAGGCAGTGAAATGCCACGGCCGCCGCACGCTGGGAAGCTCCTTGGGCGGCGGGAGCACGCCGCTGACCCACAGCAGCGCCAGGCCCGCGATCCCCAGGCAGACCAGCCCGACCAGCAGCTCGGTCAGCGCCGGACCCCATGATGGCCCGTTTTGTGGGTGCCGTTTCTTGCCATGGTGCGTCACCGTTCTGCCCGCTTCCCTATTTCTGCCGCCGCGCGTAGGCCCGGGCCGCCCGGATGCGGTCCCCGCAGCGGGTCGAGCACCAGCGCCGGCGCGCGTGGGAGCGGATCAGGAAGCGGTCGCAGGGGGCGGCCTCGCATTGGGCCATGGTGGCACTGTGGTCGCTGGTCAGCAGCGCGGCGGTGTCTTCGGCAATCTGCGCCATGGCGTGTTCCACCAGCTGGGTGACCGGGTGCTCCGCGGCCCGGAAGAGGCCGCGGTCTTCGGAGTAGTGCAGCAGCGGGGCGCTGGCGATGCCGGTCAGCGCCCGGTTGACCGCCTCCAGTGCGCTTCGTTCCGGGGGCCGTCCGGCAACCTGCGCCGCCAGCAGGGAGCGGACATTGGCGCGCAGAGCGGTCAGCTGGTTCTGGCAGTAGGGCAGCAGGGCCGTGTCCCGCGGGGCCAGCTCATTCTCGATCAGCCAGCGCGTCGCCTCTTCCGGGGTTCCCAGCTCGTCGGCCAGCTCCTGGCCAGGCAGGGTGACCAGGCTGTTTGCCAGGGCCAGGCCCAGGTGCTCGGCGGCCCCGGGGGCGGGGGGAAGCGGAATCTTCGACATATCTCTCATGGTACAGGTTGATTCTATCCATGAGATTGCTGTTAGGATCATTATCACGACAAAACCATTCTTTTACCGTGATAACTCAGGAGACCCATGTCCCAGCTGCTGCCGTCGGGAACGGCGCCCTTCACCCTGTCCGTGCTCGACAACGCCCACACCTCCGTCGGCCAAAGCGCCAGTGACGCCCTGGAGGAGGTCATCAACCTCGCCCAACTGGCCGAGCGCCGCGGCTACCACCGCTTCTGGATGTCCGAGCATCACGCGATGCCGGCCGCCGCCACCTCCTCGCCCCAGCTGATGGCGGCCCGGCTGACCGCAGAGACCAGCCGCATCCGTCTGGGCGCCGGAGGGATCATGCTGCCCAACCACGTACCCCTGGTGATCGCCGAACAGTTCGGGATGCTGGAGGCGCTGGCGCCGGGAAGAATCGACCTGGGCGTGGGCCGGGCTCCGGGCACCGACCTGTCCACCGCCGCGGCGCTGCGCCGGCACCACGATGCGAACGACGGATTTGGGCAGCAGTTCGGGGAGCTGCTGGGATTCCTGCACGACGACTTTGGGCAGGGGCACCCCTACCGGAACGTTCACGCCGTACCCGGGCCCTGGCAGGCCGCCGAAAACCGGGTGCCGGACTCCGCGGGCGTTCCCGCGCTGTGGATGCTGGGCTCCTCGCCCTTCTCGGCCAGGATGGCCGGCGAGCTGGGACTGCCCTACGCCTTCGCCCTGCAGTTCGGGGACGCGGACGCCGGCACCGCCATGGACCTGTACCGAAGAAGCTTCCGCCCCTCCCGGTTCCTGGCCGCACCGCAGACCCTGATCAGCGTCGGGGTGGTGGCCGACCAGGACCCGGACCAGGCGCGCCGCGAGACCGCGTCCTCGGCCATGGCCATGCTGCGCATGCTCAAGCGCCAGACCTACGCCCTGCTGCCCCCGCATGAGGTCCAGGCCTACCAGGCCAGCCCCAACGAACAGGCCGTCCTGGACTCCTACGACCGCCGCTTCATCAACGGCACCCCCGCGCACGTCGCATCCCAGCTGGAGCGCCTGCACGAACAAACCGGCGTGGACGAGATCATGCTGGTCGTCATGGGGTACTCACGCCAGGCGCAGGCCCGCACCGTTGAGCTGCTGGCCGACCACTACAACCTGCCCAACCAGTAACGGCGCCCGGCCCGGGGGCCTTCTGGGGCTAGGCGCTTTCCAGGGCCTCCTTGGACTTGGCGATCGCAAAGCCCCACGCGTCCGAGACGGTGGCCTTGGGCGGCAGTGAAATCTCCTGCGGGTTGGTCTGGATGTCCAACAGGTAGGGGCCATCGCTGGCCAGGGCGGCGGCGACGGCGGCATCCAGCTGCTGGGGATCGGTGACCCGCTGCACCTTCAGGCCCATGGCCTGGGCCACCGCGGAAATGTCGGGGTTGTCCAGCTCGGTGCCGAACTCCTGCAGCCCGCCCTGCTCCTGCTCCAGCTTCACCATGCCCAGCCGCCCGTTGTTGTACACCACGAACTTCACCGGCAGGTTGTAGGTCACCGCGGTGCGCAAATCCCCGAGCAGCATCATCAGCCCGCCGTCCCCGCAGTTGGCGATCACCTGGCGGGTGCGGTCCAGGGCCTGGGCGCCCAGCGCCTGGGGCATGGCGTTGGCCATGGAGCCCAGGTTGTAGGAGCCCAGCAGCCGCCGGGTCCCGCTCATCGTGATGAACCGGGAAAGCCAGACGGTGGACATGCCGGTGTCGCTGGTGAAGATCGCGTCCTGGTCCGCCTGGGCGTCCAGGGCGGCGGCCACCGCCTCCGGGCGGATCAGCTCATCCGGGTTTTCCACCAGGCTGCGCACCTTGCCGATCAGACCGCGGTCCCGCTGCGGGTCGGTGATCTTCATTTGACGCTGCATCCAGTGCTCGTAGTCCTTGCGCATGGCGCTCAGGTGCTTGCCCTCGCGCGAGGTGTTCAGCAGCGGCAGCAGCTCGGTCAGGGTGGGCTGCACGTGCCCGACCAGGGAATGGGCCACCTGAGTGCGCCGGCCAATGTGCTCGGCGCGCATGTCCAGCTGGATTACCGTCTTGCCGGTGGGGTACCAGTCCCGGTAGGGGAAGTCGGTGCCCACCAGGAACAGCACCTCGGCCTCATCCAGCGCCTTGGCCGCCGCCGGGTTGCCGATCAACCCGGTCTGCCCCACCTGGTAGGGGTTCTGCTCTTCCAGGCCCTCCTTGGCCTTGAGGGTCAGCACCATCGGGGCCTGCAGCCGCTCGGCCAGCTCGAGTACCTCGGGACGGGCTTCCCGGGCGCCCACGCCCACCAGCAGGGTGACCTTCGCGGCGTCCTGCAGCACCTTGGCCGCCGCCTCGATCTGCGCCCGCGGGGCGGCGGACTGCGCGGCCTCGGGAACGAACTGGGCGCGGCGCACGTTCTTCTCCAGCTCCATGCCGCCCACGTCCCCGGGCACGGTCAGCACCGCAACCCCCTTGCGGGAGACGGCCGCGTTCACCGCCTGCTCCAGCAGCTGCGGCATCTGGTCGGCGGAGGTGACGGTGTGCGCGAACACGGCCACGTCGCTGAACAGCACATCGTTGTTGACTTCCTGGAAGAAGCTGCTGCCGATCTCCGAGGAAGGCACCTGGCCGCAGATGGCCAGCACCGGGGCGTGGGACTTCTTCGCGTCATACAGCCCGTTGAGCAGGTGAATCGAGCCCGGGCCCACCGTTCCCATGCACAATCCCAGCTTCCCCGTCAGCTGCGCCTGGGCGCCGGCGGCGAACGCGGCGACCTCCTCGTGGCGCACCCCGACCCATTCCATGCCCGGCTCCTGCCGGATCGCATCCGTAATGGGGTTCAGGGCGTCTCCCACCACGCCCCAGGCATGGGTGACCCCGTACTCGGCCAGGGATTCGACGATCAGCTTGCTGACGGTTTTCATGCGGGACTCCTCTCGACGGCGCCACGGCCCGGAGCGTCGCTGCCGAACCACCTGGCGTGCTTGTCCTTCAGGTCTGTGCCCATGATGGCACGCCGCCGGGGCGAAATCCGGGCCCTTCAGCCAGCGCTCAGGTGCCGGGAATTGAGGACGGACGGACCTAGGCGGCCCACCGGAGACGGGCATGGGGGAGCGTCGGCGTGCTTGATCCTGTGCGGAGAATGACCGCGGCCGTGGAATGCGGGTTTGGCGCTGTATCCTCTAGCGAAAAGGAGGTCACGATCGAACGTCAACCCAGGGCCGCCTATGAGGACTCCTTTGTTCCCCACGCCACCGACCTGCTGCGCGGGATCGGCCTGCTGCTGTTGCCCTGGGCCTATGCCGTGGCCGGGCCGGCCGCCTTCCTGGCGGCCGCGTTGTCCTGGGGCGGGCAATGGGCGCTTCGCTACTTCGCGTCCACCCGCTGGCGCGATGCGCTGGGCCAGCTCGTCCTGCTGGGCGCCACCGTTTTCAGTGCCCTGGAGGTCTACGCGCTCATCGAGTGGCTCGACCTTGCGGTTCATGGGCTGCTGATGGGCGTTGTGGTCGGCCTGCTCCACGGCACACTGCGCACAACGGGCCTGATGAATGGGACAAGTCCCGGGGGAGCGTGGTGGCGCTTTGTAATCCTCGTGGCGCTCGGTGCCCTGCTGGCGGTGCTGTGGGAAATCGGCGAGTGGGCGGGTTATCGGCTGCTGGACCCACGCATCGGGGTGGGCTACGACGACACCATGGGAGACCTGCTGGCCGGGCTCGCCGGCTCCGCGCTGGCAGCCTCCGGCGTCTTCCGGACCGATCGCGCTTTGCGCGGCGCATGGCGAGGTGAGAATGAACCGGGTTAGCGTTGTCGTGCCGGTCCTGAACGATGAGCAGCACCTGGCGGTGCTGCTTGACCTGCTCAAGAAGCAACGGGATGAGCCCTTTGAAATCATCATCGTGGACAACGGGTCCACGGACAACAGCCGGCAGCTCGCCCAGGCCGCCGGGGTGCGGGTCATCAGCGAGCCGCGCCGCGGGATTCCCGCCGCAGCGGCCGCCGGCTACGACGCCGCCGAAGGGGAAATCATTGCCCGTTGCGACGCGGACAGCCGGCCCGACGCCCGGTGGGTGTCGCGCATCCTTGAAAACTTCTCCCGTAACCCGGACCTGGACGCAGTCACCGGGCTGGGCGTCTTCTATGACCTGCCGCGGTGGGCACGGACCGTGGTCGCCGCGTACTATTTCGGGGCCTACTATGCTGCCATCGGCGCCGCGCTGGCCAGGGTGCCGCTGTGGGGCTCGAACATGGCGATGCGCCAACGCGTTTGGCAGTACGCCTCACCCCGGGTGCACCGCCAGGCCCCCGAACTGCATGATGACATGGATCTTTCTTGTGTGCTTCCGTCAAAAGCAAAAGTCCGGCTGGATTTTGGACTGGTCGTGGGAGTGGCGGGCCGCAGCCTGTCCAGCCCGCGCAGCCACCTGCGGGTGGTGCGCATGGCGTGGCGAACCTTCGCCGCGCATGGTGGGCGGCGGGCCGTCTACCGCCGGTGGAAGGAACGCCTGAACCTGCGGTAGGAACGGGCGCGAAGAAACTTTTAGGAAATCTTTCGACAACCGCGTCACGATTCACCGCCCGCCACTCTTAACCGGTGACAGCGAAGATGATGCCCCCGCAGTTGGCGGTGGGGGCCGCCACGGGGACCGGAGGGCATCAGCTTGCTGACAGTGGCCTTCTGCGCCGAAAGGCAGGCTCAGCGGGTTGGATTCATGGGGGATCCAACACGGCCGGCAGTAGGCGCACACTCGCGCATGGAGGGAAGTACGCGTCCCGCAAGGCCCGCCCCACGCCAGGGGCGGTCTCACTGGGGGACGGGGCGCGCGCTTCCCTCCAACCACCTGTCCACGGGAAAAGGCTGAACACCATGTTGATGCGCTTCACCGGAAACGGAACGTTTTCCGCCCCGCCACCTGCACTGGGTATAGTCAGGGGCGTCGGGCGCCTGCGCGCTGTTCATCCCGCGCATCACGGACTGGCCCGAGGAGTGTCAGCGCAGACGCTCGGGGTTAAGCGTCTCCACTTGACGGCACGGTGGACAATTCGCGATATGGGGGCGTGATGGCGATCGATTCCGAGCTGGGCATGAGCGGTGCCAGCGATGCACAGCTGATCGAGAGCCTGCGCTTTGGAAGCGGCGAACACCAGGAACTGCTCTACCGTCGGCACCGGCAGGTTGCGCTCGCCGTCGCCTACCGCCATACCGATAACCCCTCGGAAGCCGAGGACATCGTCTCCGAATCCTTCCTGCGGGTCTTCTCCCTGATCCGCCGCGGCCAGGGGCCCACCGAATTCTTCCGCGCCTACCTGCTCACCGCCGTCTCCCGTGAGGCGTTCGCCCGTAACCAGGCCGCCTCCCGGCAGCTGCCCACCGATGACCTCAGCCAGTTTGAGGACGGGCAGGACAACGCCGATGAGGTGATGCAGCGGGCCGAATCCTGTTGCCGTCGAACAAAAGCGGCCGTTGGGAACGGCTGCCTGGCAAACGGCGATCCGCCGGTTCTTCCAGGTGGTTTCGATTGTCGAGTGCTTCACCTGGGTGGGGATGCTGACCGGCATGGCCTTTAAGTACCTGATCAACGGCAACGGCATGGGCGTGACGATCTTCGGATGGGCGCACGGCGTGACCTGGCTGTGCTATCTGGCTGCTGCGGTGGTGACTGCGGTGACGTTCCGCTGGAAGATCTGGGTGCTGGTTGTTGGCGCGGCGGCCTCCACCCTACCGTTCCTGACCCTGCCTTTTGAGCGGTGGATGGCGAAGTCCGGGCGGCTCGTGGTCAACGCGGACGCCTGACCTCCCAACGGGCATAACCAAGACAACGGCGGGCGACGGGAAGATCCTTCCTGCCGTCCGCCGTTGCTTTCACCAGGCGCCATGCTTGGCAGCTGCTGCCGGGTTTAGGCTTCAGTGCCGCCGTCCACGCGCAGCACCACACCGGTGATGAAGTTGGCTTCCGGGGAAAGCAGGAACGCGGTGGCGTTGGCGATGTCCTCCGGCTGACCCAGCCGCTTCATGGGGATCTCTGCCGCATACCCGGACTTCGCCTCCTCCGGCAGGGATGCCAGGGCCGCGGTTTCAATGGCGCCGGGGGCCACCGCATTGACGCGGATGCCTGCTTCAGCGTTTTCCTTCGCGGCACTGCGGGTCAGGGAAACGACCCCGTGCTTCGCCGCACCATATGGGGTCAGCTGCGGGGTGGCGCTGATTCCCGCCAGGGAAGCGATGTTCACAATGGAACCCTGTCCCTGTTCGGTAAAGTGCCGGATCTGGCTTTGCATGGCCAGGAACGTGCCGGTCAGGGTGATGTTGATGGAACGCTCCCAGTCAGCGGTGGTGACATCCTGAATGGGTTTGGGCATGGCGCCCACCCCGGCGTTGTTCACCGCCATGTCCAAACGGCCAAAGACCTCCAGGGCGCGGGGAACCAGCGCATTGACCTCCTCGGGAACCGAGACGTCCGCGTGCAGGTAGGAGGCACGTCCCCCGGCGTTCTCGATCAGTTCCACGGTTTCTGCGCCGGCCGCGTCATTGACATCTGAAACCAGGACGGCGGCCCCGTCCTTGGCCAGACGCAGCGCGATGGCGCGGCCGATGCCTGCACCGGCTGCGGTGACGAGGGCTACTTGGTTGCTGAACTGCATATGGACTGCTCCCTTGATACTGATGGATGGCGGGATGCCCGGTGGTGGACGGTGAGGTGGCACAGCGTGCTGGAAGGGGAAGCGGCAGCGTCGGGAAACCCTTGCCAGACGGCCCACGGGTCAGAGGCGCGAGCGTGCCTGCTGCTGGTGCCCTGTCGCATGCCAAGCAGTCGTACTGCGGCCGGGGACCCATGACGGCATGGCCGCCGCACATCGCGGCGAATGCGGATGAACTTCACCATGGCACCTACTTCGGGCAACAGGGACTTTCAACCTTCCCGGAACGTCAGATCCCGGGTATCCCTGTACTGCCCACAGTACCCACCGCATCTTGTCTGCGGGTCGATTCTGGACCGGGTTATTCTCACTGCGTGAAGCCTTCCGCAAACTCCGAAACCCTGCTATTCCTGCCTCCCGGGGTGCCTACCGCCGGTGGTCATTGACCTGCTAACCGGAACACAATCCGGCGTCGGCCGAGCGTGGGGTGGGCCCTTCCTTTGCTTCGGGGGTCCTCTGCGGTGCGGCGGGCTCTTGATCCAGTTGGTCAATGTCCTGGCCCAGGACCAGCTGCACTCCTGATGCCGCGCCCACCTGGGGCGTGAGGTCCAGGTGCAGGTCACTGGCCAGGGTCTTCGCCGTCGCCAAGGCCGCGTCGCTGCCGTCAATCAGCAGGACCGTGGACGCCTGCAGCTGCGGTGCGGTGTCGATCCCACTGACGGTATGGCCCAGAGCGCTGATCTCGGTGGAATACTCTGCGGCCAGCCCACTGAGCCCGGCACCGTTCGTGATCCTCACCGGCGCCGACCGCACCGGCTTGGCTTTCTGCTTCTTCTTCGCCTTCTCCTCGCCGGACAGTGGACGGTCAGCGCGCAGCGACGCAAAGACCGTCTGGGCTTCAGCGGAAGGGACAACCCGGTTCGGGTTCTGCGGTGCCGGGCTCCACGGCATGGTCAAGAACGAGATCTGCGAGGTGGGAACGTCGGCCAGCTGCCGGGCCAGGGAAACCAGACTGCTCAGTGATTCCAAGCCGGGGTCTACGGTCATCGCGGAAGTGGCGGCATCCAGGAAGGAGTACAGCCGGTCGGGGCGCGTGAGCACCTCCCGGCTGGTCACATGTTGCACGATGGCGGACATGACCATCTGCTGGTGATCCATGCGGGCGATATCGCTGCCATCCCCGACGGCATGGCGGGTCCGGGCCAGGGCCAGCGCATCTTTGCCGTTGACGGTCTGCTGGCCTGCGGGAAGATCCAGTTTCGCCTTCGGGTCCTTCAGCGCCTCGGGCAGGCACACCGGCAGGCCATCCAAGGCGTCAACGACGGTAATGAATCCCTCGAAATCCAGCTCGATGAAGTTATCGATCCTGACCCCGCTGAGCTCTTCGACCGCGGCCACCGAACAGGCCGGGCCATAGTTCAACGCCGAGTTGATCATCCCATAGCCGCCCGGATAGGCCCCGTGCCCGTGATCCTCACAGGCCGGCAACTGCATGAGCGTGTCCCGCGGCAGCTGCACCGCATCGATGCGCTCGTTCTCGGCCGCGAAATGCACCAGCACCATGGCGTCACTGCGCCGCGACCCGTGATCAGAGCCGTAGGCCGTGGAGGACTCGTCGCGGGCATCGGACCCGAGCAGCAGGATATTGCGCTCACCGTCCGGAACAGGGTCCTCGGCCGGGAAGCGGGACCCCAGGGGAGCGGTGGTGATGTTGCGCTGCAGGTGCAGCACCGCCATCGCGGTGGTGCCGACCAGGCCGCTGAACAGCACCGCAACAATGATGCTGATCAACGCGCGCCGCCGGCGCGGAGCGTGAACCCGGTTCCGTCCTCCTGCTGCTCTTCCGCGCTTCATGCCTTGCGGGTTGTTCACGCTCGCCGGGTCCTTCCGTCCACACACTTCTGGTCAAAGTCAGAATTTCCATGGCATCACGGGTGGACGGGGCGGCACCAATAGCCGGAGGGGCAGCTTCCATGCGTGCCGCGCATGAGTGGAAATGCCATCCCATCCAGCGTGGCGCGGGGTGCAGATCAACGCCGGAAACAAGCAGTCAGTCCCGCAGCAGCTGCAGGAAATTCGTCAGCGCAGGGCCGTGGTGGCGCTCATCGCGGTAGACCACGCTGATGGACCGCCGGGCCGGGGTCCGCAGCCGGGCCACCCGGCCGCCCAGGAAGGAGGCGGAATGAGCCAACACCTCGGGCACAATCGTGATGCCGCCGGCCGCGATGCTCAGCTGAACCAGCGCGTCACGTTGGGTGGTGGTGATGACCTGTTCCGGTTGTACGCCGTAGTCGGCATAGACGCCTTCGGTCACCGCGCGGATGGAGGTGCCTTCTGGCAGGGTCACCAGGGTGCGTCCGTGCAGGTCCGCCACGTCAAGGACGTCGGCAGAACCGTTGGTCGCCGCCTCGGGCAGCACGGCGGCGAAATTCTGGTCCTTCAGCGGCAGGGCAGCCAGCTGCTCCGGGACGGTTTCATTGACCCCAAACCCCAAATCGGCCCGGCCAAGCCGCACGGCCTCGGCCAGCTCCTCCGAATCCTCAACCGTGAAGGTTTCCACCCGCACCTCGGGGAACTGATGGTGGAAGCGGCCCAGGTAGGGCGGCAACACCGTGGAGATCAGCGAGGGCAGCCCGGCCACCTTGAGTGTTCCGGCCAGAAGGTTGCGGTGGGCGTGGATGGTGGAGTCAATCGAGGCGATCTCCGCAAGAATCCGCCGCCCGGCCGGCACCAGGTCCCGGCCCAGTTCGGTGAGCACCATGTTCCGGCCCGATGCAATGAACACCGCCATCCCCAGGACATCCTCCAGCGCACGGATTCGACGGGACAACGAAGGCTGGGAGATGCCCAGTATGTCGGCCGCCGCGGTGAATGAGCCGTAATCCACGACCGCGATCATCGCATCCAGCTGGGCGATGGTGATGCCGGAGGACAGGCGTGGGCCCGTCAACGGTCCGGGCGGGAGCAGCGGCGGCTCATGGTCGGGGGTCAAGGATGGCACCTCTACAAGGCAGTGGGGGCGAGCAAGGCCTCACCGTATCATGCAGGCGCCGAACGCTGCCTGGTCCTGAGCGCCTGCTCCGCGTGGATAATTTTCTGATCCATGTGGGAAGTGCATGCGTCATACCGTTGGGGCTATTAGTGGGTTAACCGGCGGCTCAGTAGGGTGAATGGTTATGCGTACTTCACCTTGGCGGCTGGTTGCGGCAGTGTTTGGCAGTGTCCCGAAGATCCCTCTGAGCGGCAGGGCGAGCCGCTGGCACCGTGCCCGGGATGAGGTGCGCCAATGAGTAGGCAGGCCACCGCTTCCCCGACCCGGATCTCACGGGCCAGCCGCCACGATGCCCAAATCATCATCGGGATGACCTTGCTGCTCACGGTCATGGGCCTGGTCATGGTGCTATCCGCGTCCGGGGTGAGCACCCGGTCCTCGCCATACCGCCTGCTGACCACACAGGCGGTGGCCGCGGGCTTGGGGGGTGCGGCCATGCTCGTGTTGTCGCGCTTCCCGGTGCCGGTGCTGCGCAAGCTGAGCTGGCCGGCCTTCCTGCTGACCCTGGTGCTTCTGGTGCTGGTGCTGACACCGCTGGGGGTGGAGGTCAACGGGGCGCGGCGCTGGCTGGGTTTGGGGCCGGTGACCTTCCAGCCCTCGGAGCTGGCCAAGTTCACCAGCGTGCTGTGGTCCGCCCACATTGTGGATGCCAAGCGGAGGCTGCTGCACGACTGGAAGCACCTGGCCATCCCTTATCTGGTCGGCAATGGGCTGTTTATCGCCCTGGTGTTGCTGGAGAAGGACTTGGGCACCGCCGCCGTGCTGATGCTGATCACCCTGGCCACGCTCTTCATTGCCGGGGTGGAGCTGCGCAAACTGCTGGTGGTGCTCGGCGGGGTCAGCGTTGTGGTGATCATTGCGGCGCTGATCAGCCCGAACCGCATGGTGCGCCTGATGAGTTGGGCGAACCGGGCCTGCGATGACGGGATGGATCTGTGCCACCAGAACCTGCAGGGCCAGTACGCATTGGCCTCCGGTGGGCTGTGGGGCGTGGGCATGGGACAGAGCCGGCAGAAATGGCACTGGATCCCAGAAGCCCACACCGACTTCATTTTCGCCGTCATCGGCGAGGAGATGGGGCTGATCGGTTCGCTGTTCTTCTTGCTGATCTTCGCCTTCCTGGCCGTGTCCATCCACCGGATTGCGCAGCGTTCAACCTCCGTCTTTGCCCGCTGCTTCTGTACGGTCACCTTGATATGGCTGATCGCCCAGGCGGTGCTGAATATCGCCATGGTGGCCGGGCTGGTCCCGGTCACCGGGGTGCCGCTCACCTTCATTTCGTTTGGTGGGTCCTCCCTGGCCACCTCCCTCGCGGCGATCGGGGTGGTGTTGGCGGTGGCCCGGGACAACGGCCGCCAGCCGGACCCGCAACTCCAGGTGTCCAAGGAAACAGGTGCGGCTTAAGGGTGTGGTGGCATACCGGATCGCTGGCTCTGCCGGTGCACCGCCAACGCCAGGGAGAGCACCGTCAGCAGCCTCGGGTCATCAAGGCTGATACCCAGCAGCTCCTCCAGCCGTGACAGGCGCTGGTAGAACACCGAGCGGGAGAGCAGGCTGTGCCTGGCGGCCAGTGACCGGTTCGCCGGATGGGCCACGCAGGCTTCAAGGATCCGCAGGAATTCCGCGCGCTGCGCCTGCGGCAGGTCGAGGACTGGAGCCAGCACCTGCCGGGGCAGGCGCTGCAGGGACGGTTCATGGCGCAGCTCGTGGGCGAGCAGGGCCAATGGTTCGGCGGCCGTGTGCACCACGTTGCCGCCATCCGTTCCCAGATGCAGTTCGAAACCGGCCCGCGCCTGGCGCAGAGAATCGGCCGCCGCCTGCAGTTCATGGCAGCCGGGGCCCAGATACAGCGGCCCCCGCAGCTGTTCGCCAGGTTCGAAGGCTTCCTGCGCGAAAGGCGCGGCCTGCTCCTGCAGCGACAGCAGGCCGAAGAGCAGTGAACGCCCGTTGACCACCTGATGGGCCACCGTGGCCTGATGCGGCGCGAAGGCCTCCCGCAGGCTTTCGGCCGCGAGCCCCGGATCCGCCTGTGGAGTGAGGGCTACGGCGAAACCATGCAGGATCCTGCCGCGAAGTGGCAGGCCGGAGGCTTCAAAACGGGGGACAAGTTCGGTGGCGGAGACCTTCTTGTGCACCAGCAGGTCATCCAGCAGCTGCTGTCCGGTGCCCAGCTCCCAACGCGCGGACCCGGGACGCTGCAGCAGGTCCACGCCGATGGCCACGGCCGCCATGGTCAGCACATGGTGCACTCCGGCGGGATGCTGGGCCTGAAGCGAGCAGATCAGGGAACCGAAATGCTTGCCGTGCAGGGTCACCGGCACCGCATGCCGTCCCGGATTTCCGGCACGGTGTTCCCGGCCCGAACGCTCCTGCCAGGACTCGAACATCTGCTGCGGCGCCGTGGAACTCGGGGCGTAGCGCAGGACATGGTACCCCTGGTCCTCCAAGATCACCGGTGTTCCCAGCAGCTGGGCGCAGGTGGACAGGATGCTATCGGTCGGGGCGCCGCGCTGCATCAAGGCGGTGAACAGCACGGTCACTGTGCCGCCGGCTTCAATGCGCCGGGTCTGCTCGGAGAACAACCACTCGTGCAGGGCGCCGGTAATCTCCACGAACGCGACCTTTCGGTGCATGACCACCAGCGCCAGCCCCGCCTCGCGGCAGGCCTGCACCAGCTCCTGCGGTGCCTCGCTGACCGGTGCGCCAAGCTCCAAGACCAGCAGCGGCACCTCGCACAGGGCCAGGCCCCGAACATAGCGCGTGAAATCCGGGGCCGGGCCCCAGCCAATGCCGGTGGTCAGCACCATTTCACCGCCGCGCAGGTGGTCGCGCGGCATCATGTTCTCCAGAACGTGGGCCCATCGGATGGGCCGGGCCAGATTCTGCTGGTCCGCGAACACCTGGGGATCCCCGGCCAGCACGGGTGGAAGCTGGAGCACCTGGGCAACGGTCGGCATGCCATCGGCCGGACAAAGTGTCCGGCTGGAACCGAATTCCGCACCGTGTGTCACTGTCAGTTCCTTCCCATCTGTGCGAAGCTAGCGGTCACAGTGTATTTTGTGATGCCTTTCACACCATACAGGTTGTGCTGTACCGAGGAGGATACTGCTGATGTTTGGGTTGCCGACATTCACCGTCGTGGTGATCCTGGGCGTTCCGGCGTTCTGGGTCATCTACACCGCCACGTTCATGTGGCTCAGCCGCAACTGGAAGCGCGAGGACCTGGGAGGGGAGAAATGAGCCTGGAACTGGCCTTCCTGGTTGTCTACTTCCTCGCCATGGCCGGCATCGGCTTCTGGGCGATGAAGCGCGGGCAGTCCGATTCGGAGGGGTACCTGCTGGGCGGGCGCAGCCTGGGCCCCGGGGTCACCGCACTGCGCCTGCAAAGCTCCTCCATGTCCGGCTACATGTTCATGGGCGCCGGCTCGCTGGGCTATACGCAGGGCTACTTCGGCATGTGGTACGCCCTGGGTGACCTGGGCGGCGGCATCCTGAACCTGTCCGTGCTGGGCCGCAGGATGCGCAAGCTCTCGCAGATCCTGGGCTCGATCACCTCCATTGAATACCTGGAACACCGCTACCCATCAAAGTGGATCCGGCTGATCGCCGCACCGGTGGCGCTGTTCTGCATGTTCTTCTATGTCCTGGCCCAGTTCATTGCCGGCGGGCGTGGCCTGGAGATGGTGACCGGGGTGTCCTTCCCGCTCGCCCTGGCCATCGCCATCGGCGTGATCGTGCTCTACACGTTCCTCGGCGGCTACCTGGCGGTGGCCTACACCGACTTCGTGCAGGCCATCATCATGGTCATCGGCATGGTCTGGATCCTGATCGCCACCTTGATCGCCATCGGCGGCTTCACCGCAGGCAACGAGGCCGTGGGGCAGATCAACCCGAACCTGCTGACCATGTGGGGCGCGGACCTCGGCTTCCAGGGGCAGTGGGGCGTCATCCTCGGCGCGCTCTTGGTCTTCTCCATCGGCTACATGGGCTGGCCGCACGTGGTGGTCAGCCACATGGCCATGAAGAAACCATCGGTGGCCCGCACCGCCGGCGCATACTCAATGATCTTCAACCTGCTGTTCATCCCCGGCCCCTATCTGGTGGGCATGTTCGCGCTGCTGCTGCTGCCGAACCTGGCCAACCCGGAGATCGCGATCTTCGAGGTTGCCGACGCGGTGCTGCCCAGCTTCGCGGTGGGCATCGTGATGGCCGCGATCATGGCGGCGATCATGTCCACCGCCGATGCCCTGCTGCTGCAGGCCGGCACGATTGCCGGGCAGGACATCTATGCCCGGTTCATCAACCGCAAGATGACCGATGGGCAGATGGTGTGGGTTTCGCGCATCACCGTACTGCTGCTGGCCGTGATCGGCTACGTGATCGCCGCCTTCGACCCGCCGGCGGTCGCCGCGGTGGTCATCTTCTCCACCACGGTGCTGGGCAGCGCCTTCGTTCCGGCGTATGTCTGCGCCGTGTGGTGGAAGAAGGCGAACACCGTGGGCGCGATTTCCTCAATGATTGCCGGTACCGTGGTATCTGTGGGCTGGCAGCTGTCCGGACTGCCGGATTCCACCGGCATCGACCCGATGGTCACCGGCATCCTGGCCTCCACCATTGCCATGATCGTCGGCTCGCTGGCCAGCCAGCGCAACCATCCGGTGCCCGAGCACATTGCCCGTGCCCTGGAGGAGACCGCCAAGGTGGGCCCCATCCCGGCCCGCATGCTGATGAACCAGGATGCCTACCTGGCGGCCCAGGCGGAAGTGGCGGCCCGCCATGAGTGAAGTGGTCCTTACGACCCTGGTGGATGAGCAGGACGCCTGGCGGGTGCTGAAGTCCAAGGCGCCGCAGCTGCACGCCGGCAGCGCGTGCCTGCTGCACCACCCCTTCGCCGGGTTCCAGTTCCAGGTCCCGCAGCCGGCCAGGCGGCAGCGTGCCGCCCACGTGCTGGTGGACTACTACTCCGGCAAGGCGTTCTTGAGTGACCCGTGGCGCCTGGAGGACGCGGCGGGCCTGGACCTGGCGAAGGTCAAGGACCCGAAGTGGAACACCATTGACTTTGAAACCGCCCGACACAGGGCGGCGGCGCTGGTGCACACCGCATCGATGCGCAAGGCGAAGCTTGCCTGGCGCGGGGGAGTCAAGGAGCAGTCCTGTGTGCGGACGGTCTGGAAGCCGAACTGGATGCTGCAGGCAAGAATTGCTGGCCAGGACTACCGGATCATGGTGGATGGCCTAAATGGCGGGTACTTCGTGATTGGGGGATAGGCCCCGGGACGAAGCTCCCTGTCCCTTGTTAGGGCGCGAAGGGCTCCGGAAGCGGAAAAGACACCTATAAAGACAAGTGGAGGAGCCACCGTGACGGTGGCTCCTCCACTTGGAGTTCATTCCGACAGAGCCGGAAAGAAAAGAGTTCTAGGCGCCCAATTCCTTGATAATCGCCTCGTTGAAGGCGTCAAGGTCACCGGGGTTGCGGGAGGTGATCAGCACCCAGTTCTCAGCCGGGCAACGGAATACCTCAACGTCCTTCCAAGTGCCGCCGGCGTTGATGACGTCGGTCTTGACGGACTTGTAGGAGGTCAGGGTCTTGCCCTTGACCAAGCCGGTCTCGACCAGCAGCCACGGGCCGTGGCAGATTGAGGCGATTGGACGGCCACCGGAGGCGAAGGACTTGGCGATGCGCTGGGCGTCCTCATCCAGTCGCAGGTTGTCCGCGTTCAGCGTGCCGCCGGGCACCAGCAGCAGGTCGTAGTCCGCTTCATTCACCTCGGACAGTGCGGCGTCCGCCTGGAAAGCTTCACCCAGATCCCAGTCGCTGACGAGGCTCTGCACCTCACCGGTCTTCTGGGATGCGATGGTGACCTCGGCGCCGGCATCCTTCAGCGTCTGCACCGGGCTCTTCAGCTCATCCTGCTCCACTCCGCGGTTGGATACCACCACGAGAACCTTCTTGCCTGACAAATCGGCCATGGTCTTGCTCCTTTCGTTGGGATCCACTGGCCACGATGGCACTCGTGGACCCGGTACGCAAGAGGGGGTCAGCAACTATTCAGGTCGTGGCACTTAGTAGGGACTAGCGGGCGTGCTGGATTTGGTGCAACGGGGAACCCTTGCGCATCAGCACCAAGGTGGCCCCAATGCCCAGCGCCCCAAAGAACGCGCTGACCCACCAGGAGGAGGACCAGCTGCCGGTCACCACGACCAGCCAGGCCACCAGCATCGGACCAGTGAAGTTTCCGATGTTGAAGATCTGCTGCATCAATCCCATGGCCGCGGGTGCCGAACCGCCCTCGGGCGCCAGGTCCACCGCGATGCGCGTCATGGTCGCTGGCACCATGGCCCCGCACAGGGAGAACAAGCCGACACTGAGCACTTGGAGCAGCATCAATTCTGGCGGGTAGTCGATGGCGAAGGTCAGCACGGAAGTCGCCGCCATGATGAGGAACGCGGCGAGGAGCAGCTTCTTGGCCGAGAATCCCTTCTGCAGCAGGTTGCCGGTGCAGATGGCTCCGATGCCGTTCAACCCGCCAACCACGGCAGCAAAGAGACCGCCCATCACCGGAGAAAGTCCGTCTTCGCGGTAAATGCTGGGCAGGAATCCTACGATGGCCATCCACTGCACGGTGTAGCAGCCGAAAATGAGGCCGCTGAGCCACACCCGACCGGAGGATGCGGTCGCGATGATCCGGGTCAGGGCTGCCTTCGCTCCGGCGCTGCCAGCGGGATGGTCGGGTGCTACGACCTTGAGAATCAACACCACCGGGATGAGCGTCGCGGCGGCAATGAACAGCCACCACGTCTGCCAGGTGATGTACTGCAGTGCGATAGCGGTTCCGAGTACGCCCAGAAAGGTGGCAATGCCCATGAATGCGGCCCACCAGCCCACGGCGACATTCATGCGGTGCAGCGGTGCATGGGCACGCACCAGTCCCGGGCCCACCACGCTGGCCATGATGACACCCGCCCCCTCGATGATGCGGGTAATCAAAAGCAGGGTCGCGTCCTGTGACAAGGACCCGGCCGCCGATCCCACGGACAGTAAGAGCAGCCCCAAAACCATGGTGTGCCTTTGGGAGATCAGTTCTGCGACAAGAGACATGGCCAACCCGCTGACCATGCCAGCCACTTGAACCACGCCGAGCAGCACGCCGGACATGAGTAGAGAGATGCCCAGTTCGTTTTGCAGCACCGGGATTGCTGAGGGGAGTTTCCAGATGTGCAGCGCTGCCATCACCCCACTGAAGACGATGACCACCCAGGCAACATCGGATCGCTGGGAGCCCAGCGATTCTTTCGTTTCAGCCACCAAAGACCCTTTCGCGCCATTGCATAATCGGCTCACGATCGCGGCCGTATCGAACGGGATTCTTCCATACGCGCGGCAGGAAGCCGATGGCTGTCCCGTTCATTGAGGAAAGGCGCCTATCCTAATCGGTTTGGGTCACCTACCGAACCATGTGAAGCGGCTCACCGCCAAGGAAGAGCCAGGAATAGTAGGCTGAAACTACCACTGGTTGCCCCAAAAGGGGGCCGAAAGGAGAGACATGTCTGTCGTCGTCATCAACGCCTTGAACGTCCCGGAAGGTGCCGGAGAGGAACTCGAAGCCCGCTTCGCGGCACGCAAGCATTCGGTGGATAGCGCTCCGGGTTTCGAAGGATTCAAGCTCCTGCGTCCAGTTGCCGGAGAAAGCCGTTACTTCGTTTACACCCAGTGGGCGACTCGCGAGGACTACGAGACCTGGCGAGACAACCGCGCCGGCCACGACCACTCCAAGCAGAAGCCGGTAGCTTCTGACAACGCGCTTCTTGAGTTTGAGGTTGTGGAGCTCTAACGCGGGCATAAAATTTTAGAACGGGGCTCTATGAAGCCCTGTTCGTCTTTAAACGCACCTTTCGTCAGACCCCTAAGCCACGTTGGCGCTACGAAAACGATCGTAAGCCATCTCCAAAAGATCAGTTCTTGGACGTTCTGCACGCGCGTTCGGAAGCATCATGAGTTTTTGGCCATGACGTTCTTTAAGGCCGTGCTCTAGCATCGGACCATCAATTTCATCAAGGAGATCTGACCGGATCTGTACGACATGGTCGGGTCTAATGCCGAGAATGGCGGCATCGAATGCCGCGTGATGGATTTTGCACAATGCAAGCCCATTAGTAACTGATGCGATACCTAGTTCATGTGAGTCCGGGACGATATGCGCTGCATCTAGCAGCTCTTGATGACCGAGATTACATACTGCACAGCGGCGTTCGTAGGCCCGCAAGACAGTCGAACGGAAAACAGGTTGGTGTAGACGGATATTGGTTTCCCGCTTTAGATACCTTTTGACCGTTTCTTCGAAGACCGAGTTTTGGTCGGTGGCATGAGGAGAAAGAAGCTCCTCACTGTCCGGAGTGATAACAAATCTTTTCTCACGTTCCTCTTCGTCTATGACGTAAACAGGACATACAGCCTGGTAGAGGGCCGGCCCTATTCCAACGCCGATAAACCAAATCAGGGGTAGTTGGTGCTCCATCGCATTGCGGAGAGCAATATTGTCCGGATTTTGAGCGTTATCTCCCTGCCACATGTACCGTATTAGACCGTCAGGGCCGATAGTGTCTTCGTAAGGCCTGGGCTGCCCCGGGGACCGATAGACGGTTTGAATAGAAAGGGCGGCTTCTAACTGCCGCGGCTTTCGAATTCCTTGCTGCGTTGCCTGCAGGGGAAATGGTCGACCATCGAACATGAAATCTTTGATCTCTTCGCGGGTCAGGGGTACTGCGCCGTCGTTAGTTCGGAGTTTAAGCCAATCAATGGCCTCGTGACGGAGCCGCCAGTCTTCAGCCGCGGTCCACAAGTCTCGGGCCATATGAATTTCTCCTGACAAGACGCTCATTACTGCATGGTGCAAAGGCTGCCTGCACCAGCCAATCTATCCTGACAAGGAATAATACGGCAATAATTGAGACAAGTGCGCCTCCTGCAGAGAGGTAAAAAAGGTTTCGAGTCTAGGGCGGGATACATTGCGCAAGGAGCATTGGACGCTACGGATCTTGCCAAAGTAAACGTTCCCAGAGGAATCACAACTCATTTTTTGGTCGTCTATTTCGGGGCATTTTGTTCTGTAGCCCGCATGCGATTGTGGGCTTGCTCGCTTTCTTCTCTAAATGTAGAAAAACGGAGTACGGTGTCTAATACGACAGCGACGCAGTACAAAATCTGCGCCCATCCTCCGGCTCCGAAGGAGTTAAGAATGAAGGCCGCGCGCTACTACGACCGCAAGGATATCCGCATCGAGGATATCGATGAACCGACGCTGCAGCCGGGGACTGTAGCCATTGATGTTGCGTGGTGCGGCATCTGCGGTACCGACCTGCATGAGTACCTCGAAGGACCGATTTTCGTTCCTCCCGCAGGACATCCGCATCCGATTTCCGGCGAGTCCGCTCCAGTCACCCTGGGCCACGAGTTCTCGGGAACGATTACCGCTTTGGGCGAAGGGGTCACGGACCTCGAAGTGGGCCAGAATGTGGTTGTTGAGCCCTACATCATCGGTGACGATGTAGATACCAGCGAGGGCCAGCCCTACCAGCTGTCCGAGAACATGAATTTCATTGGCTTGGGTGGCCGCGGTGGTGGTCTGGCAGAGAAGATCGTGGTGGAACGCCGCTGGGTACACCCAGTCGGTGACATTCCGCTGGATCAGGCAGCCTTGATCGAGCCGCTCTCTGTGGGACATCACGCGTTCGTCCGTTCCGGCGCAAAGGCGGGACAGGTCGCCATCGTTGGCGGTGCAGGTCCGATCGGTCTGCTGACCGCCGCAGTGCTCAAGGCCGAAGGCCTGACCGTATACATTTCCGAGCTCTCCGAAGCCCGCAAGGCCAAGGCGCGGGAAACCGGCGTTGCCGATGAGATCTTTGATCCCCGTGAGGTGGATGTTGCGGAAAAGATTCGTGAACTGACCGGCGGTAAGGGTGCTGACGTCGGTTTCGAGTGCTCCTCGGTACCGGTGGTGCTCGACATGCTGATCGACGCCGTGCGGCCAGCGGGCGTGATTGTGAACGTCTCGATCTGGGGTCGCAAGCCCGAGGTCGATATGCCGAACCTGGTGCTGAAGGAAATCGATCTACGCGGAACCATTGGTTACGCCAACGATCATCCGGACACCATCGAGTTGGTCTCCAGCGGCAGGCTTGATCTGGCTCCGTTCATTACCGGACGCATTGGCCTGGACGAGCTGGTCTCCGAAGGCTTTGACCAGCTCATCAACAACAATGAGCATCACGTGAAGATTATTGTGAACCCCCGGGCCTAGCCCCTACCGGGCAACTAACCCAGTTGTTTCATCGTTTGCCTGAAGGCCGCTGACCCCGGAATTCGTCGTGGGTCAGCGGTCTTTTCCTGTTCCGGGCAGGCCAAGACTGGCTTTGAGGCGCCAGCCTTCGGGCGTCGA
>Ga0153920_1000158_pt1 | contig 26311 bp, 25 predicted proteins | sample TSNJ004MetaG_FD_104713 | JGI IMG/M metagenome (GOLD analysis project Ga0153920, IMG submission 104713) | Attine ant fungus gardens microbial communities from New Jersey, USA - TSNJ004 MetaG | ecosystem: Host-associated > Fungi > Mycelium > Unclassified | place: USA: New Jersey, Brendon T. Byrne...
AGATGTCCCACGATTGATGAGCCACCTGACAGACCAAGTAAAATCATCCAAAACAACTCTGCATCCAATTGAACTGGCCGCAATGATTCATAAACGTCTGGTTGATATTCATCCCTTCGTTGATGGTAATGCCACAATAGGACACCAACTAAAAACGGCATAACAGCAACAAACAACTTCATATCACATTCCTAAAATATTAAATATATAAATTGAAGAATACCAGAAAAAGGTGTTCTTTTTTTGTTCGAACCGTTCAGAAATGGACGGCTATTTTTTTGCAAAAATTGAAAGGAGAATTAAAAATTATGAATAGGATTTTCAAATATATGCTAACAAGTATTCTTACGTTGGCTACTGTACTGACTGCATTTCCAACTACACAGGTGTATGCGTCAGACCAAGTATATACCGATTCCCTAGAAAAAGCAGGAACGGTTGTAAATATAGATAATAGCGGAAATGTCGTTTCTACTTTCACAGAGGGCATTATGAATGCAGGGGGAGAAATAGCCTATTGTATTGACATCAATACTGCTTTTCAATCTGGCTATAAAACACGTTATGACGCTACTGATAAAATGACACAAGACCAGATTTCAGATGTAGCACTGTCATTGGAGTATGTCAAACAGTATGCAAATGGTCGTACTGACCTTGATAGCAAACAGGTTTATCTATTGGAGCAGTGTATTGTATGGCGTAGATTAAGCGTACATCTTGGTTGGGGTTATGATAATGTTCGTGCTGATTTTGGTGAAGTATCAGAAGCTATCCAAAATGAAGTCTATAACAATGCAAAGACTTTCGTTACGCAAAACAAGGCTAGATACGACTGTGGCGGATATATCTATATTGGTGAGGGGCAAGATTTAGGGCAGTTCTGGGCAAAATTAGCAGTAGGAAATGCAACCATCAAGAAATCCTCTATGAATACAAATGTTACCAGTGATAACGATTGTTACTCTCTTGTTGGAGCGACGTACACAATCTACTCGGATAAGAACTGTAGTCAATCAGTTGCTACCCTTACAACAGATAGTTATGGTAATACCGATACAATAGAAGTAAAAACAGGAACTTACTATGCAAAAGAAACAAAAGCACCTATTGGATTCCAACTAGATGAAACAATCTATTCAATGTTGGTAGTGGCTGGGGAAACCGCAACCTTGAAAGTTGGCGATACACCAAAAGTAACTACCACACTTATTGATTTATTTAAGATTGATATGGAAACAGGTAATAATACCGCACAAGGAAACGCTACATTAGAGGGTGCAACTTTTGTATGGAAGTATTATGATGGCTACTATACCAAAGATAATCTTCCAGAAAATGCTACAAGAACATGGACAACAAAGACAGTTGCCGAAACTGATAGCAACGGTACAATTCGCTATGTTACTCGATTAGATGAAGTCTATAAAGTATCTGGTGATAGATTCTATACACAGAATGACATAAACTGTTTACCTCTTGGAACTATTACCGTTGAAGAAGTAAATGCACCAGAGGGATATCTATTAGAGGGTGCATATATGCAGGCGAATGGAAGTTCCGAACAGATTAAAGGTATCTATGTGGCACAGATTACCGAAGATTGTAACCTTGCTGTATTGAGTGGAAGCAATCAATATTCTGTATCAGACAAAGTTATTCGTGGTGGCGTGAAGATTCAAAAACGTGACCTTGAAACAAAGGACACAAAAGCACAAGGAAGTGCGACCTTGAAAGACACTGGATTTACGATAACTTCTCTTAATGATAATCCAGTATTGGTAAATGGAAAGCTGTACAACAAGAATGAAGCAGTGTTGACAATCCATACTGACATTAGTGGTGTTGCTTCTACTTCTGCCGATACATTGCCTTATGGAAAATATCGCATTGAGGAAACAAAAGCTCCAAATGGATATTTAACAACTGGTGCAGTTGTTCATGAATTTGAAGTAACTGAAAATGGTAAAATCATTGATTTGACAACAGAAGATACCTCTATTTATAACCAGATTAAGCGTGGTGATATTGAGGGTATAAAGATTAGTGCCGAAACGCATAAACGATTGGCTGGCGTACCTTTCAAGATTACCAGCAAAACCACAGGCGAAAGCCACATTGTTGTTACCGATGAAAATGGACAGTTCTCTACCGCTTCATCTTGGGTTTCTCATAAACAGAATACCAATGCTGGTACGTCCAGTGAGGACGGCGTATGGTTTGGCACAAGTGAACCAGATGATAGCAAAGGTGCATTACTTTATGATACTTATGAAATTGAAGAATTAAGATGTGATTCCAACAAAGGATATACCTTGATTCCAGCATTTGAGATTATTGTATCAAAAGACAAAGTAGTTATTGATTTAGGAACACTTACAAATTCGTATGAAAAAGAAATCACGATTCATACTACCGCTACTGATAAAGTCACAGGTGGTAAATCAATCATTGCAGGTAAAGAAGTAACCATCATTGATACTGTCACTATTGATGGACTTACAAAAGGAACAGAGTATACATTAAAAGGTTGGCAAATGTTACAAGAAGGAAATGCAGAGCTTATTATTGATGGTGAACGTGTGAAAAATGATTACACATTCACAGCTACCAGTAAAAAAATGGAAGTCGATATTGCCTTTACATTCAATGCTTCTTCCCTTGCTGGCAAAAACCTAGTAACCTTTGAAGAATTATATGATGTTTCTAATCCAGACGAACCAGTCAAAGTGGCAGAACACAAGGATATTGAGGACGAGGGGCAGACTGTTTCTATTACGGAAGCACCTACACCAGACGAACCAACTACTCCATATACCCCAGAATCACCAACTACAAAGACATCAGATATGCCAAAAACAGGTGACACAACCAATATTGCATTACTTGTTTTAGGTATGGTTGTATCAGTAACAGTTTTAGGAGTTGTATATTTCCGTCGTAAAAAAGCAAAAATTGAATAAAAGTAAAAGCTGAACACAAGGATCACGACATGACAATGACGTACCTTGCGTTTTTACGTTAAGAAAGGCAGTGATATTATGCACTCTATCCGCTCTCCGACGGAATAAGAACAATTCACACTTATTTTTGGTTCATTAAAAAAATTAAATATAGAAAGAAACGAGGTAAATTACATGGAATTAAAGCATATCATTCCGAACACGGAAAAAACTTTTGGAGCTTTAGAATATGCTGGTGAGGGAAAGGTTGAACAACGTCGTATCAATGGTAAAATGACGGTTCTCTCACGAAGCTATAATCTTTATTCTAATATTCAGCGTGCAGATGATATTGTTGTTATCCTACCTGCCGAAGCTGGAGAAAAGCATTTTGAGGTAGAAGAAAAAATCAAGCTGGTAAAACCACGCATTACCGCAGAGGGCTACAAAATTGGCAATCGTGGATTCACAAATTACATCATGCACGCAGATGATATGGTGAAAGCATAAGAAAGGACAGGTGAACAACTATGAGATTAGCCGAAGGAATCGTAATTGAAAAAGAAAAAACATTTGGAGGATTGAAGTTCTCCGCTCTCCGTCGTGAGGTCAAAATCGTTGATGATGAGGGCAACGTGACAGAGCAGGTCAAAGAACGTACCTATGACCTTAAATCAAAGGGGCAAGGTCGCATGATACAAGTAAGTATTCCCGCTTCTGCTGGTACAAAGAATTTTGATTACAACGTCGAAGTGGAGTTGGTAAATCCAGTAGCCGATACGGTGTCGACCGCAACTTTTCAAGGTGCAGATGTTGACTGGTATATCAAAGCTGAAGATATTGTCTTGAAAAAAACTATAACCAATCTACAACCAGAATCAAAAAAACAACCTCATAATAAGAAATAGCTTTTTAATGTCCGACACTCATGTTATAATTTAGCAAATGGGAGGGATATGATGAAGAATTATAATATAACAAAGGTGCAATTACTAGGAATAATAGAAAATATAAATAATCACACAAGCGAACCAAGTATAAAAGTTCCTTGTACAACACTTAAAGAGGGTATTGAGCAAAGTAATATTACTTTTGATATGCTGGAGTATTGTTGCAATACTATTTCTCAGTGGTATTCAAAAAACTTATCTAAAATTTCTAGTAGTCAATTTGTTCATAATGAAGATGTTCATCAAGAAAATGTGAAATTGATAAATGATATTGTCAAGGATATTGAAGATAGTAAAGATGAATATGAAAAACTGCTATCTTCTCCACGTATAATACAGGAGCATCCTTCAATTAGTAAAAATGAAATATTTGTTGTTCATGGTCACGATGATGGACTTAAAAATGAGGTGGCTCGTTTTTTGGAAAAATTAAATTTTAAACCAATTATTTTGCACGAACAAGCTAATTCTGGCGACACTATTATTGAGAAAATAGAAAGGTATTCAAATGTAGGTTTTGGAATAGTTTTGTATACTCCTTGCGATGTTGGCAATACATTGAGTAATTCTGACAATCTTAATGCAAGAGCAAGGCAAAATGTGGTGTTTGAGCATGGTTATCTTATTGGTAAACTTGGAAGAAAAAACGTAGTTGCTCTTGTAAAAGGAGAGATAGAGAAACCTAATGATATCTCTGGTGTTGTATATATTAATTATGCAGTTGGTGATGGCTGGAAAACTGATATAGCAAAAGAATTAAACGCTGTTGGGTACAATTTCGATTTTAATCAATTATTTCAGTAAGTATAATAAACAAGTAGGTAATTGCGAAACACAATGAACTGAATTTATGCACCTTGCATAAAAATCAGCATCAATTAAGTCGCTTTAAGATTGGATTTTGTATGAATTAGCTAAAAGAATATAAAAATCCGTGAGGAGTTGCCTAAAAACACAGTTCAAAAAGTCAGTATTTTGCGGCTTTCAGAGTTTCGCAAATGCCTAAATAATAAACAAGTTAAGAGAGGAGTTTTATATGTTGAAACCATTATTCAATAGTAATTGTGAGTTAATTGCATGGATACGTCCTAAAGAGCACATTTTTAGTCCAAGTATGGAATGGGTTGCTTATCTATCCAATGGACACGCCTGGTCTGCTAAAACAGGTAACTGGATTGGTCCAGTTTATGGATGTCTATGTTTAGATACATCTGGTAAGGTTGTTGCATGGAATCCTGAATGCAACATTAGTGGAACTTCAAGACCTGCTCGCCCTGCTCGTGCAGCAAGGGTAGCCAGACCTGCCAGACCTGCTAGACCTGCTCGTCCTGCTAGACCTGCCAGACCCGCTAGACCAGTTGGTGGCTGGTCAGAGTTGTCAGCATTAGAATGGCTTAATCAATAAAATGAAATATATTATAGACAAGTAGCTTTCTTATAAGTTACTTGTTTTTATTTGCCCAGAAAGGAGGAGACTCAATTTTTCAATATAAAGGAAAACGAATTCGAGCAAGTGATAAAAACCTAGTCAACTATTCTTTCCTAGCAGGATTCAGTCTGATTTTTCTGTTTGTGATGATTCTGTTTCATCTTTCATCACACATGCAGACAGACTGGCAAATCGTAACTTTGGACTGCCTTACCCAACAACTTCATAGACCATACTTCTGGGGTAGTGTAATCACTGCCCTTTTTGTATGTCTAATTGTAGGTGTACTCTATTACCGTTACAAGATTGATAACATCAAGCAACTACAACATCGCCAAAAACTGGCACTTATGGTTCTTCAAAATGGCTGGTATGAAGCAGAACGAACACAGTCGGAGGGATTCTTTAAAGACCTGCCAAATTCCAAAACAAAGGAACGAATCAGCCACTTCCCCAAAATGTACTACTATCTAAAAGATGGGCTTATTCATATCAATGTAGAAATTACTATGGCAAAGTATCAAGACCAGCTATTACAGCTCGAAAAGAAGTTGGAAACAGGCTTGTATTGTGAGCTGGTGGACAAAGAATTGAAAGATTCTTATGTGGAGTATGTATTGCTCTATGATACGATTGCGAATCGTATCACCATTGATGAAGCGGTTGCAGAGAATGGCAGATTAAAACTTATGGAATCGGTGTATTGGGAGTATGATAAGCTACCTCATATGTTGATTGCAGGTGGTACAGGTGGTGGAAAATCATATTTTATCCTTACCATAATTGAAGCACTGCTTCATACCAATGCGAATCTGTATATCCTTGACCCTAAAAATAGTGACTTAGCAGACTTAGAAACAGTCATGAATAATGTCTATTATCGCAAAGATGATATGCTGGCTTGCGTCAATCGCTTCTATGATGAAATGCTGGCACGCAGTGAGGAACTGAAGCAACACCCAAACTATAAAACTGGTGAAAACTATGCCTATCTTGGCTTACCTGCCAACTTCCTTATCTTTGATGAATATGTTGCATTTATGGATATGTTAGGTCGTGAAAGTACCGAAGTAATGAACAAATTAAAACAGATAGTCATGCTTGGAAGACAAGTAGGATTCTTTTTAATCTTGGCTTGCCAGCGTCCAGACGCAAAATATTTAGGTGACGGAATACGTGACCAATTTAATTTTCGTGTGGCTCTTGGTCGTATGAGTGAGCTTGGCTATGGCATGATGTTTGGTGAAACAAATAAAGACTTCTTTTTGAAGCAAATAAAAGGTCGTGGTTATGTTGATGTAGGTACAAGTGTAATCAGTGAGTTTTATACTCCCCTTGTACCTAAAGGATATGACTTCTTAAAACAAATAGGAAAATTGACAAACCAAACGTCGGCTGTGCCAGTGGCGTGCGAAGCGAAAGACACAGGTGCAGACGAGCGTTGATTGGTGTGGCGTCAGCCACGCCAAGCGACCAGCCCCCTACACCTAACAGGGGGGCACAAAAACAACAAGAAACAGTAATTTAATATTCAAAATCCCTTATCCCATGAGGGAATTACAGAATTTGAAGCAGATGTCAACTTGACCCTAAAATTTGACACCTGCTTTTTGATTGGAGGAATGTAATTGAAACATGACACTTCCTGGACTAGCGAACTGAAAGAAAAACGGCTGGCTTATGGACTTTCTCAAAATAAGCTGGCTGTCGCTTCTGGTATCACCAGACAATATCTTTCTGACATTGAAAATGGCAAGGTTGTTCCGACGGAACAAGTAAAAATAGCTTTGCTTGCTTCGCTGGAACGCTTCAATCCAGATAACCCACTGGAAATGGTATTCGACTATGTACGGATTCGATTTCCAACTGCTGATGTTGCTCGTATCATTGGTGAGGTGCTACACCTAAATATTGACTATATGATACATGAGAACTTTGGCTACTACTCTTATCCAGAACATTACCGCTTTGGAGACATTATCGTGATGGCTTCTCTGGATTTAAGTAAAGGTGTTTTGCTGGAGCTAAAAGGTAAAGGCTGTCGGCAGTTTGAAAACTTCCTGCTGGCACAACATCGTAGCTGGTATGATTTCTTTACTGACTGTCTGGAAGTCAAATGCTTGTTTAAACGCTTGGATTTGGCTATCAATGACAAAGTAGGAATCTTGGATATTCCAGAGCTGGCACGAAAATGCAAACAGGAAGAATGTATTTCCGTATTTCGTAGCTTCAAGAATTACCGAAGTGGTGAGCTGGTTCATCGTGAAGAAAAACCAGATATGGGGAACACCCTTTATATTGGCTCATTGAAAAGCGAAGTTTACTTTTGTATTTATGAAAAAGATTACGAACAGTTCATTAAAAACAACATTCCGCTACAGGAAGCGATTGTCAAGAATCGTTTTGAAATCCGTTTAAAGAATGACCGAGCGATTCATGCCATTAATGACCTGCTGGCTCATAAAAATGCTGAAAAGACAGCCTTTGAGATTATCAATCGTTATATACGATTTGCAGATAAGGACATTGCCAAACGTCGTAGTGGGTGGAAAACCAACGAACGCTGGGAATGGTTTATTGGCAAGAATCGAGGTGAACTTAGGCTCACTACCGAGCCAGAGCCATATTCCTATGAACGCACCTTAAATTGGTTACGCCATCAAGTAGCACCTACATTAAAGGTAGCCAGCATTTTAGATGTACTCAATGATACAGATGTTATCCCTGCTATGATTCGTGAAGCCCACTTGACCCAAAAGCACGAGAAGCTGATTGAGCAACAAAATATGTCGGTTGAGGATATGATTGTATGAGTGGCTTGACTGACGAATTAAGGGGACTTGGCTTCTTATGTGGCATTGAACAGGAAATCTATATCCAAGACACAGGAAAATATACTTCCCTCATTATCGAGGGCGAAAGGAAAGGCGGTGATAACTCTTATAAATATGATTTTTACAAGCAGACTTTTTACCCTAATTACCCAAACAAAGTTACGGTTTATGGGCAGAACATGACAGCTTCCATGCTTTTAGACAGAGTGGAACGCTATATCATCAATCGTAAAAAGTATCTGGCTGAACTATCCAACAAGAATACAGAATAGAATTAAACCACAGGCGACTTCTTACCACAATAGAGGTCGCTTTTTTGATTGGAGGAATTTTTATGATGTGGCATTTCGTATTCAATGTACTGCTGATTATGTTAGGTGTGGCTATTGGCGTCACTCTTATGTGCTTAATGCAGGTCAGCAAAAGTGCAGATGAAAGAATGATAAACAACAACAATAGGAGGAATGTTGAATGAATTTTGGACAAAACTTATACAACTGGTTTTTAAGTAACGCACAATCCCTTGTGTTACTGGCAATCGTGGTGATCGGTCTTTATTTGGGATTTAAAAGAGAGTTTTCAAAACTGATTGGATTCTTAGTCATTGCATTAATCGCAGTCGGTCTGGTATTCAATGCAGGTGGGGTAAAAGATGTACTGCTTAGACTATTTAACCAGATTATTGGTGCGTAGGAGGTGATTTCATGGAAATGCAAGTCTATATTGCAAACTTAGGAAAATACAATGAGGGTGAGTTGGTTGGTGCATGGTTCACCCCTCCCATTGATTATGAAGAAATGGAAGAAAAAATCGGATTAAATGGTGAATATGAAGAATACGCCATTCATGATTATGAACTTCCCTTTGAAATTAGTGAATATATACCTATCAGTGAAATCAACCGCCTATGTGAAATGGTGATGGAGCTGGAGGGTTCACCAATCTATGATGAACTCTCTGAAATTCAAGGTATGTGGTTTAGCACTCTGGAAGAATTGCTGGAAAACAAAGATGATATTATCTGTTATTCTGATTGTGATTCTATGGAAGATATTGCACGATACTACGTTGAAGAAACAGGGCAACTTGGAGAAGTACCATCAAACCTGCAAAACTATATTGACTATCAAACTCTTGGTCGTGATATGGAGATTGAGGGAAATTATCTTGTGACTTCTCATGGTGTGTTTGAATATGTATCCTAATTTCAATTAAAAAATTGATTGTATCTTCCCATCAAATATATGATAATAAGGATATGTTATATTATACCAGGAGGGAAGAAATGATAGAGAAAGTAAAAATTGAGAATTTCAAGTGTATTAAAGGGAGCTTTTTATTAGATTTGAAGAGCGGAATCAATATCTTGGTTGGCAACAATGAAGCTGGAAAATCAACAATTTTAGAAGCAATCCATTTAGCCCTTAGTGGGATTTTCAGAGGAAAGCCTATCAGAGGGAATTTAACTCAATACCTATTTAATTATGAGGTTGTTAATCAATACTTAGAGAGTATGAACAATGGCACACCAATTGACGCTCCTTATGTTCTTATAGAGTTGTACATGAATGGAGCACATCCTGTTCTTGAGGGTGATAAATTCTCGGAAAAAACGGTAACTGGCAAAGTCAGTGGAATTGGCTTGAAAATCGCATTAGATGAAAAGTATAAAGAAGAATATGAATCATTAGTCAATACTGGTGATTTAGCCAGTCTGCCAATAGAATATTATGATGTGGAATGGTACTCGTTCGCTCGAAAGGCATTAACAACTAGAAGTATTCCAATTAAATCATCATTTATTGATGTAGGCTTTAGCAAATTTCAAAATGGTTCAGATGTTTATATATCAAGAATCGTACAAAATATACTAGATACAGAAGAAAAGACAAAAGTAGCTCAAGCCTATAGGAAAGTTAAAGAAACATTTTCACAAGACCCATCAATTGCTCATATTAATTCTAAAATAACAGGAATTTCAAAGTTAAGTGATAAAGAAATAGAATTAACTGTAGATTTAGGGTCACGCTCTACTTGGGACGGTAGCCTTATAACTCAACTTGATAATATTCCTTTTGATTTCATTGGAAAGGGCGAACAAGCTGTAGTAAAAACGGATTTAGCTTTATCTAATAAAAAGACAGAATCTTCCTCTGTTATCCTCATCGAAGAACCTGAATGTCATATCAGTCATACACGGCTTAATCAACTATTAAAAAGTATTAAAGATAATTACAAAGATAAGCAGATAATCATATCTACGCATAGTAGCTTTGTTTCCAATAAATTAGGATTAGATAATTTGATATTACTAAACCAACAAAAAACAACACGGTTTGATGAATTAGAAGCAAAGGATTTTTTTGAAAAAGTATCTGGTTATGATACATTAAGATTAATACTTTGCAAAAAAGCCATTTTAGTTGAGGGCGATTCAGATGAGTTAATACTCCAAAGAGCTTACATAGATAATCATGATGGAAAACTTCCTATCGAAGATGGGGTTGATATTATTTCTGTTGGAACGTCTTTTCTTAGGTTCTTGGAAATTGCAGAACGCTTAGATATGCCTGTAAGAGTTGCTACTGATAATGATGGAGATATAGAAGCTTTAGAGAAAAAGTATGATGAATACATTGGCAAAAATAAAAAAAATAATATTGAAATATGCTATGATAAAAATGAGTATACTGGAACATTAATGTTGGGAAAAGAAAAAAAGAAACCTTTTAATTATAATACTTTGGAACCTCTCCTCCTAAGAGCAAACAGCATAAATGCTTTCAATGCTATATTTAATACTAATTATGCTACAGAAGATGAGTTGCATAAGTATATGAAAGCAAATAAAACGGATTGTGCTTTAAAAATATTCTTATTTGATAGTAAGATTGAATACCCTAAATATATTATGGAGGCAATATCATGAATAATGAACTTCTAATTGCTTCCGCAGGAGCAGGAAAAACAACACTTTTTGTCGAGGAAGCTATTAACTGCACTGATACAGTTTTAATCACTACATTTACTGAAGAAAACGAAAAAGAAATAAAGAATAAATTCATTGAATTTAACAATGGATTTATTCCATCTCATGTTACAATTAGAACTTGGTTTTCATTTCTAATAGAGCATGGAGCAAAGCCATATCAAGGAAAACTTACTGATAAAAAAATCAATGGCCTATTGCTTGTGAATGAGAAATCCGGAATAAAATACAGAGGTAAAAAGTTTCCAGTATATTTTAAAGAAGATGAAATTGAAAAACATTACTTTACAAGTGACTTTCAAATATACTCTGATAAACTATCAAAATTTGTGGTTCGTTGTAACGATAAAAGTAATGGGTATGTAATCGAACGAATCTCTGCTCTCTTTAAACATATTTTCATAGATGAAGTACAAGATATGGCAGGATATGATTTGGAGATTATAAAACTCTTGTTTAAAACTAATTCCATAGTCAAAATTGCTGGCGACCCTCGACAAGTAACGTATCATACACACTTTCCAGATAAATATAAAAAGTATTCTGATGGAAAAATCCAAGAGTTCATAGTAAACGAGTGCAAATCGGTTGAATGCAATATTGATACAGAAACCCTTAAAGGAAGCTGGCGTAATAATCAAACTATATGTAATTTTGCAAATAGTCTATTTCCAGAATATCCACAATGCGAATCTTTGCAAACTGAAATTACAGTACATGATGGTGTGTTTTTAGTAAAAGAAAAAGATGTAGAACGATATTTACGAGAATATTCTCCAACACAATTACGATATTCCAGAGCGAAAAAGGTAAATTATAATTATGAAATTAAAAATTTTGGAGAATCTAAAGGAGCAACCCGTGATAGAGTTTTGATTTATCCAACACAAAAAATATTAGATTGGTTGTTCGATAAAAAAGAATTTGATAGCTTTGAAATTAAATGCAAGTTTTATGTGGCTGTCACAAGGGCAAAATATAGTGTTGCGATAGTATGTAAGAATACTGTCAAAACAGATGTATTACCTATATATCAATAATAACTGATTAATTTTGAGAGAGTATCTTAAATAAATGGATATTCTCTTTTTTTATGTTCAAAGAAAGGACGTGATGAAATGAAGAAAATTAGAAGTTACACCAGTATCTGGTCGGTAGAGAAAGTGATTTACGCCATTAACGATTTACAACTTCCCGTTCCTATCACCTTTACGCAAATGACTTGGTTTATCGTATCGCTGTTTGCAGTGATTCTATTTGGTAACATACCCCCTCTATCATTGATTGATGGAGCATTGCTCAAATATCTTGGAATCCCTGTAGGTATCACTTGGTTTATGTGCCAAAAGACGTTTGATGGTAAAAAACCGTATGGATTCATGAAATCGGTAGTCACCTATTTGATACGAGCTAAAATCACCTATGCTGGTAAAGCAGTGAAGTTACAAACACAGAAACTTAATGAATCCATTACCATAGTAAGGAGTGAAATGTATTATGGCTTATCCAATTAAATATATAGAAAACAATCTGGTATTCAACCATGATGGTGAATGTTTCGCCTATTATGAATTGATACCTTACAATTACAGCTTTCTTTCTCCAGAAGAAAAATATCAAGTGCATGATAATTTCCGTCAGTTAATCGCTCAAAATCGTGACGGCAAGATTCATGCCTTACAGCTTAGTACCGAATCCAGCATACGAGCGACACAGGGACGCTCTAAAAAGGAAGTATCTGGTAGGCTGAAAGATGTAGCCTACAAAAAAATAGATGAACAGACCGAAGCGTTAGTTTCTATGATTGGTGACAATCAAGTGGACTACCGCTTTTTTATTGGCTTCAAACTCTTATTAAACGAGCAAGAAGTTTCTATTAAGGGTATTAGTGAAGAAATCAAAAAAACAATTCAAGAGTTTTTTAACGAAGTCAATCATAAGCTCATGGGTGATTTTGTTTCCATGAGTAATGATGAAATCGGACGTTTTACCAAGATGGAACATTTATTGGAAAACAAGATATCCAGACGGTTCAAAATCCGTAAACTGGATAAAAATGATTTTGGCTATATCGTGGAACACATTTACGGTCAGGCAGGTACACCTTATGAGGAATATGAATATCACCTGCCAAAGCGATACAAGGACAAAGAAGTGCTGGTGAAAAAATATGATTTGCTAAAACCTGCTCGCTGTCTGATTGAAGAAAATCAACGATACTTAAAAATTGAACATGAGGACAACATAACCTATGTTGCTTACTTCACGATTAATTCCATTATCGGTGAACTGGATTTCCCAAGTAGTGAAATCTTTTATTATCAACAACAGCAGTTCACCTTTCCCATTGATACCAGCATGAATGTAGAAATTGTAGCAAATAAAAAGGCTCTTACTACAGTTCGCAACAAAAAGAAAGAACTGAAAGACTTAGACAGCCATGCATGGGAAAGTGATAATGAGACGAATACGAATGTCATTGACGCTTTGGATTCCGTCAATGAGCTGGAAAACACGTTAGACCAAAGTAAGGAATCCATGTATAAATTGAGCTATGTGATACGAGTATCGGCAAAAGATCTGGACGAGCTGAAAAGACGTTGTGATGAAGTAAAAGACTTTTATGACGACTTATCCATTAAGCTTGTGCGTCCTTTTGGTGATATGTTAGGCTTACATAGCGAATTCATCCCAGCCAGCAAACGTTACATCAATGACTATATCCAGTATGTCACTTCTGATTTTCTCGCTGGTCTTGGCTTTGGTGCGACACAAATGCTGGGAGAATCCGAGGGAATCTATGTCGGTTACAATCTCGATACTGGCAGGAATGTATACCTTAAACCAAGCCTTGCCAGCCAAGGGGTTAAGGGTTCTGTTACCAATGCTCTTGCTTCTGCTTTTATTGGTTCATTGGGTGGTGGTAAATCATTCTCCAATAATATGCTAGTCTATTATGCGGTGCTATTTGGCGGACAGGCTGTGATTGTTGACCCCAAAGCTGAACGTGGCAAATGGAAAGAAACACTACCAGAAATCGCCCATGAAATCAATATTGTGAATCTCACCAGTGAGGAAGAAAACAAAGGGTTACTTGACCCTTATGTGATTTTAAACCGCAAAAAAGATTCGGAGAGTCTGGCGATTGATATACTAACCTTTTTAACAGGTATTTCTAGCCGTGACAGTGATAAATTCCCTGTATTACGAAAAGCAATCCGTAATGTCACCCAAAGTAAGCAGCGTGGTCTATTATTGGTAATTGATGAACTTAGAAAAGAAGATACTGCCATCAGCAACAACATAGCCGATCATATCGAAAGTTTCGTTGACTATGATTTTGCACACCTATTATTCAGTGATGGGAATGTGTCACAATCTATCAGTCTTGAAAAGCAGTTAAACATTATTCAAGTAGCCGACTTGGTGTTACCAGACGCAGACACCTCTTTTGAGGAATACACCACAATGGAATTATTAAGTGTAGCAATGCTGATTGTTATCAGCACCTTTGCCTTAGACTTTATCCATTCTGACCGTTCTATATTCAAAATTGTTGACCTTGACGAAGCGTGGAGTTTCTTACAGGTAGCACAAGGAAAGACCCTATCCATGAAGTTAGTCCGAGCTGGGCGAGCTATGAACGCTGGGGTCTATTTTGTTACTCAAAATGCCGACGATTTACTGGACGAAAAGATGAAAAACAATATCGGTCTAAAATTTGCTTTCCGTTCTACTGACATTGTGGAAATCAAGAAAACACTGGAGTTCTTTGGCGTAGATAAGGAGGATGAAAACAATCAGAAACGCTTGCGTGATTTGGAGAATGGACAATGCTTAATTTCTGACCTTTATGGTCGTGTAGGCGTTATGCAATTTCACCCCATTTTTGAAGAATTACTTCATGCCTTTGACACACGCCCACCAGTGAGAAAAGAGGTGGAATAAATGTTGTCAAAAGTGGAACGGAAACAAAGAAAGCAGGAAAAGAAAGAAGCCAGAAAACAGCTTCCTTTATCAAAGAAAATAGTACGTTATGTAGGTATGACAGTTGTATATATTGCAGTTGTCATTTTTATTTTAGCCAGTGTTGGTACAGTAGCTCATGCGACCGGTCTTGTTGATGAAACCATCAATGCCAACAACGAATATTCTAAGTATGGGTTGTCTAATTATCAACTGGATTTTTATGTTGATAATAGCTGGGGCTGGCTTCCTTGGAATTGGTCGGACGGTCTGGGAAAATCGGTAATGTATGGGCTATATGCCATCACAAATTTTATCTGGACGATTTCCCTTTACCTCTCTAATGCCACAGGCTACTTAGTACAAGAAGCATACAGTTTGGATTTTATCAGCCAGACTGCCGACGCAATCGGTAAGAATATTCAGACCATTGCAGGTGTTACACGAAATGGCTTTTCCAGCTCTGGCTTCTACGTGGGATTCCTGCTTATCTTTATTCTGATACTTGGAATCTACGTTGCTTATACAGGGCTGATTAAAAGAGAAACGACCAAAGCTATACAAGCAATGATAAACTTTGTTGTGGTGTTTATCCTATCGGCTTCTTTTATTGCTTATGCTCCAGATTATATTACGAAGATTAACGACTTTTCCAAAGATGTAAGTAACGCCAGCTTAGATGTCGGTACGAAGATAGTTATGCCAAACACTAATAGTCAAGGAAAAGACAGCGTCGATATGATTCGTGACAGTCTGTTTTCCGTACAGGTAAAGCAACCTTGGCTATTGCTTCAATATGGCACAACTGATGTAGACGCTCTAGGTGCTGACCGAGTGGAAGAATTACTATCAACCAGCCCAGACGAAAACAAGGGTAAAGATAGAGAAAAAATCGTCATTAATGAAATTGAAAAACATGATAATGCTAATCTAACCATTACGAACACGATTTCCAGATTAGGAACTGTGTTCTTTTTATTTGTATTTAATATTGGTATTTCCGTTTTCGTGTTCCTCCTTACTGGAATTATGATATTCTCACAGGTACTCTTTATTATCTTTGCCATGTTTCTACCTATCAGCTTTTTGCTTAGTATGATTCCGAGTTTTGAAAGTATGAGTAAAAAAGCAATCACCAAGCTATTCAATGTCATTATGACACGAGCTGGAATTACGCTGATTATTACCGTAGCTTTTAGTATCTCAACTATGTTGTATTCATTATCAGCCAGTTCACCATTCTTTATGATTATGTTCTTGCAGATAGTGACCTTTGCAGGAATCTATTTCAATTTAGGAAACATCATGAGCATGTTTTCACTGCAAAGCAATGATTCACAAGGTATGGGTAGACAGATATTCCGTCGTCCTCGTTTGTTCATGAACCGACAAGCAAGAAAACTGCAACGTAACATGAATAAAGCGTTTGGGAAAACCCCTGCCCCTACTACGAAGCAAGATTTAAAAGCTAGCAATACCAAAGCAACAAAAGCCAATCATGAACGAAGCAATGCTTCTGAAAAAACAGATAGCACCTCAAAATCTTCTGATACAACTGCCAAAAGGCGTTCTGTTGGCAATCAATTAGGTGAAAAAGCTGGCAATATAATAGATACCAAAAATCGCATGGTAGATAAGGCTACAGATTTGAAAGACCAAGTAAAGGACACTCCTACCAATGCGAAATATGCGATACATAAAGGTAAACGTGACCTTGTTCGCAATGTCAATGACTTTAGCCAATCGGTATCTGATATCAGAGAACAGAAAAAGCAGGAACGGTCAACTAACCGTAATCAAAAACGTGCTGGGGTTGCACAGAAACGTTTGGAGATGGATAGAGCTAAGCAGGAAAAAGACAAAACAGAACCTTATGCTTCTATGGCAAAAAGACAGCGTGATTATACGGAGCGACAACAACCTGTTTCTCGTACTGAATCAAAAATTCCTGCGGTATCACGACCAAGCACTGTGAAAGAATCAGATTCTGGAGCTACCAGACCCAATGCTCCAGCTACCGCTTCTCAATCGAAGAGTCATGAAAGACCACCAGAAATCAAGAAACAGCCATTGAAAGACCAACCGCTAAGCTATCAAAGGCAGAATACTGGGAAATCCACCCAAAATACAACAAGGAAATCAATAAATACGAAAACAAAAACTGCAACCAAAGGGCGTAAGAAATGAAGTTAAGATATCTTGCCATTTTTGGAGTGGTGTTCTCTTTGTTCTTTAGTATGTTGTTCTTCTTTGTAGTGATTTTTGCGGATTCAGATGATAGTAGTAACAGTGTTAATTGGGAATTAGGTGGGTCGAATTTTTTCGAAGATGTTCTAAAACATAAGCCAATGGTGGAGAAATATTGTAAAGAATATGGCATTGAAGAATATATCAATTACATTCTAGCCATTATAGCTGTGGAATCTGGTGGTACAGCGGTTGACGTTATGCAAAGTTCAGAATCGCTTGGACTTCCACCAAATAGCCTTAGTACCGAAGAATCCATCAAACAGGGAATAAAGTATTTTAGTGAACTGTTAGCCACTGCTGAAAAGCTGGGTTGTGACATTCATTCTGTCATTCAATCCTATAACTATGGCGGTGGCTTTCTTACTTATATATCAAATAATGGAAAGAAATACAAGTATGAACTGGCAGAAGCCTTTGCAAAAGATAAATCTGGAGGTGTGAAAGTAAATTATTCAGACCCAATAGCAGTATCAACCAATGGTGGCTGGCGGTACAAATATGGAAATCAATTTTATGTATTGGTGGTATCACAGTATCTTGCCCCGGCTCACTTTGGTGATGAAATGGTACAAGCTATCATGAATGAAGCCTTGAAGTATGAGGGCTGGAAATATGTGTTTGGAGGTGCTTCCCCAACCACTTCATTTGATTGTTCTGGACTGGTGCAATGGTGTTATGCAATAGCTGGCATTCAATTACCACGAACAGCGTCAATGCAATATGAAGCAACCCAGCATATCTCATTATCCGAAGCGAAAGCTGGAGATTTAGTATTTTTTCATTCTACCTATAATGCTGGTTCGTATGTCACTCATGTTGGCATTTATGTAGGCAATAACCAAATGTTTCACGCAGGTGATCCGATTGGTTATGCCGACCTTACAAGTAGTTACTGGCAAGCTCATACAATCGGAGCTGGTCGTGTTATCAATCAATAAGAAAGGATTTGATATGATGAAAATAAAAATTGAAAGAAAAGAAAAACCAAATAAACCCAAGAAACAAAAAAAGACACCTACCATAAAGGTAGGAACACATAAGAAGCTTACCATTGCTTTATGGGTATTGCTTATTGGCAGTGTGAGCTTTGGTATGTATAAAAATTTCACTGCCATAGATATTCATACAGTACATGAGAAAGAAATCATTGAACAGCAGATAGTTGATACCAACAAAGTAGAAAGTTTTGCGGAATCCTTTGTGAATGAATATTTCTCATGGCAGCAATCTCAAGATTCCATTGATAAAAGAAATGAGCGATTAAAGAATTATCTCACCGTAGAATTACAGCAGTTAAATGTTGATATGATTCGTTCGGATATTCCAACCAGTTCTACCGTCAAAAATATTCAAATATGGAATGTGTCACAAAAAGATGATAACACCTTTGAAGTTCTCTTTTCAGTCGAGCAGCAGATAACAGAAAATGAGACAAAAAAGACTGTAGAATCAACCTACAGTGTTACAATATACGATGATGAATTTGACAATATGATAATCATAAAGAATCCTACCATGAGTAGTCGACCCCAGAAATCAGACCATAACCCTAAAGCTATAGAAAGTGATGGAACAGTAGACGCAGTTACTACAGAAGAAATAAATAATTTTCTAAGAACATTCTTTAAGCTTTATCCAACCGCTACAGAAAGTGAGCTTGCATATTATGTCAGTAATAAAACTCTTAAACCCATTGGTAAGGACTATGTATTTGTAGAACTGGTTAATCCAATCTATACTATGTCGGAAAATAAAGTGACTGTTAATGTATCGGTGAAATATTTAGACCAAGAAACAAAGGCTACACATATATCACAATTTAATTTAAACTTGGCTAAATCAACTACGTGGATGATTGTTCAATAAGTACCTACTGTCATTCTGATTTATATAATCAGATACTCTTTTTTCTGCATTTATATTTTAAGTAGAAATTGGCGTTATACCGTTGACAACAATACCATAATAGCTTATTATAGCGTTATAACACTAATAAAGGAGGAATAATATGGATTATATTAAATCAACGTTTGAGAAAATGAATATACAAGATATTATACACTTTCTCATTTATGACGGTACATATATTGGTACTAGTAAAGGCGGTAGGTCGTATAAAGATAGGTTGAATGATGAAAGCAATCCAATATATAATCGCTTACAAGAAATATATAGTGAGGGTGATGAACTAGACGAGGCTTTAGCCGAGTTATCACAAGCAATAGATAGTTATACAGAAGTATATATGGAAATTGGAATGAAAGCAGGCATGAAATTATTTATTCAGTTATTGTCAGATAATAATGTTAACTTCTAATATAAAGAGTGTAGTTTTAGTTCAGACTACACTCTAAATCTGAAACATAGCCTATGAGCTATCTTCAATAGTACGTTACATTGTTTCAATATTTTTATTATAAAATGATTTTTTTATCTACATATAAATGGTTAAAATTAAATGTATATTTATTAATTTACCTACAAGCATTAATTACTTTATTTCCTGCTCTAAATCTCTAAATATCTCATCATCGAAAAAATCATACAACGATAAATCAAGCCCATCACATAGCTTTTTAATAGTAATAATTCCAATGTTGCTATTTTTTTCATTCATAAAATCTCTAACAGTGGAATAATTAATGGCTGACATAGTGGCTAGTTTATTTATAGTGTAATTCTTGTTTTTACAAAGTTGTTTAATTCTGTCTCTTACTGCATTAGCTGTATTCATTTGTAACCTCCCATTAATAATCGGTTTAACACTAATTTGAGAGTACCATAGCTAAAAAATTAATGTGATGGTTATTACGCCAATTTTTGGCGTTTTAACATTGATTATTATTAACAAATATGACAATATAGAAAAATAGTGTTATAACACTGAAAAGAAAGTGGAGGACTTTTGTACTGAATCGCTCAGTACAAAGTTTATATAAAATTGGGATGAAAACTGGTGCAAATTTCTTTACCCAGTTATTAGGAAATGGCAATATTAAGTTCTAAAATAAAGAATGCAGTTTTAGTTCAAACTGCACTCTTTATCTTTTATTATTTTATCTCCTGCTCTAAATTTTTAAATGGTTCAGTATCGAAAAAATCATATAATGATAACCCAAGCCCATCACAAAGCTTTTTAATGGTAATAATTCCAATGTTGCTATTTTTTTCATTCATAAAATCTCTAACAGTGGAATAATTAATGGCTGACATAGTGGCTAGTTTATTTATAGTGTAATTCTTGTTTTTACAAAGTTGTTTGATTCTGTCTCTTACTGCATTATCTGTATTTCCCATTAAGTTATCTCCTAATTGTCTAATTCAAAGTAAACCAAGAATTAATTATGATATTTCTTGTTCTAAATTTTTAAATATATCTGTATTGAAAAAATCAGCCAGAGAAATTTCAAATCCATCACATAACATTTTTATAGTGATAATACCTATATTATTTGTTTTACTATTCATAAAATCTCTAATAGTTGATTGATTCATAGCTGATTTTATAGCTAAACCATGAATTGAATAACTCTTCTCATTACATAATTCCAAGATACGCATACGCACTGCATTAGCTGTATTCATTTGTAACCTCCCCTTAATAATTGGTTTAACACTAATTTGAGAGTAACATATCTGAAAAACCATTGTGATGGTTATTACGCCAACTTTTAGTCTTTTAACATTGATTTTCATTTACATATATGATAGTATAGAAACGTGGCGTTATAACGCTAAAAAGGGGGTGTTTTCATGAATGAAATATTAACTGAACAAAAACTAAAGGCTTATGCTACTTTATTTGATGTGATTACAGATTCAATTAGTGTTATGCAAAAAACACTATTAAATTTAATAGATGCACAAAAGAAAGCGGAGGACTTTTTTATTGAATCGCCTAGTATAGATACTATGGAGGACAATTTATATACCTCATCTGCTGAACTGCCGTCATTCCTAGAAATTGCAGATGAGAATGTATGTGGTAAGAATAATTCAAAGATTATATTGAAACAGCGTGATTCCTTATTTTTAGATTTAAAAAATCACTTGAATGATGATCAAATAAAAAAAATAGTACCATTGATTGAAAATTTTCTTAAAAGTGTTTATGGGTGAAATAACTATTGGCTAGATAAATGCCAATAATTAGTTATTGCTTAAATAAATTAAATCCTTATTATTAAATGGAATTGAGAACAAGAATTGAAAATAATTGGAAAGTAATTTTATTAGAAAATTTATCCAGTTGTTACCAAAGAATTAATACATAGTATCAATAGCCGAAAACATTGGTTTAGATAATAGCTTTATTGGCTGTTACCAGTGTTAGATTACTATGTGCATGGATTTGGTAAAATAAGAAATGACTTCATTGTGGCATTGCTTGAATTAAAAAGAATGCATGATGTAAAAATGAACAAATAAAATAATGTTTTAAAAGAGAGTGAAAGTAGGCAGAACCTAATTATCACTCTCTTTTTATTTTGCTAAGATTTATATATATATATGGATTTGCATATATTTTTCAGTATCTGATTATCAAAAAAATATATAAAATACTACATGGTTTGACAATAATAATTGTAAATTTTTTGTATAATACAAAGACCTTATGTCATATCTTAATAGTTTGTGCTGTTTTCTAAGCGACTAGCAATGAATGAAAGGAAAATATTAAGGTTTTTGAATAAAAAAATTACATGGAATATGTGTTGACAAAGCATGGTATCGGTTAAGACAAGCGTTAATATTTTTAAAAAAAGTATGCCGTGACTTGAAAGTTATTGATATTAGGAAAACCTATCGATTGTATTATATCGACAGGTTTTTTTGCGAGAAAAAACTTTTTAAAACAGTTCGCAAAAATGGAACAAATCACATCTCTGTGACGAGTGTTAATGCGAAAGAGGGAAAGAATCATTTTTCTCTTTACATTAGCCAAGAGAGGGGGTGAGATTATGAAACCATCTTCTTTTCAAACTGCTATACGACTACAATTTGATTGTCTGACTAAACGTGTGGTAGATACTACAGTCAAAGATTTTAATAGGAGAATGAACAGACGTGCAAAACATGAAGTTGCTTTTTCTGAATTATCTGAATCTGACTTAAACTGCATGGGAGCTGTGGACGAATACGAAGTGGAAAATACCTGCTTTGAGGTTATAGGTATAAAAGTCAAGGTGAATAACGAACAATTGGCTATGGCGTTAAAGAAGTTATCAGAGAAAAAACGAAATATTGTATTAATGTTCTACTATCTGGAAATGTCTGACGCTGAAATTGCCGATTTATTAAAAATTGGCAGGAACACATCTTTCCGTAATCGAAAAAGTTCAATAGCAGAAATTAAAAAGATGATTGAGGAGGAATAGTATATGAAATCTGCTTTAAAATGTCCGACATTTAATTCTATTTCTACCGCAAGTGATGGTGACGTAAACGCTATTGAAAAGATTTTGAAACACTATGACGCATACATATCAAAAGCTAGTTTACGTCCACTATATGATGAATACGGTAATATTCGTATTGCTGTGGATATGGAGCTGAAAGGACTAATCAAATCCGCTTTAATGGAAATGGTTTTAAAATTTGATATTGAAATAGTTTAATTCATTGGTGGGGTATGTTTGCTTACCTAGTCTACATACTCCACTGTATGTTCTGTGACAGCCATAGTTCTTTGACAACTGAATAAAGCAATCAAATACGTTGAATAACGAAAGAGCCAGTGAAGCAATGTGCCATGACCTTACAGGATAAGCGAGCAATTAACTATTGTGATTCACAAATGTTCCGTGGAAAGAGTATTAGCCATGACTTCGGTATTCGTATAATGATACATCTGTATAGCCACAGTCCGAGCGTGATAAAACCGTTGCAGGCAAAGGGTGCAGTTGCATAGACCATGCAGGGGTGAAATTCCCATGAGCCACTAGGCTGTTTGATTGCTTGAAAAATCAATACTTCCTGCTGATAACTATTAGATACGTGTTATAATGAGCTTATCATAAGATGATATGTAATTGATTAGTATGGAAGTAAAGGAGTGAGATATTTAATGAAGTTATTGTATGTAACAGATTTGCATGGTGATAAGAACAAATATGAAAAGGTATTGGAGCTTGCTGTTGAAAGTGGTATAAGACTTATTGTAAATGGTGGTGATATGCTTCCAAAGCAAGGTGATAGACACAAAGAACAGCCAATCTTTATCAATGAATATTTAAGAAATTATTTTCAAAGATTGCAGGAACATGACATCACTTATCTTGCAATATTAGGGAATGATGATTTACTGGCAGTAGATGAATTGTTCTCAGCTATCTGTAGTGAAGTTGATAATGTCCATGATATTGCAGGCAGTAAGGTAGATATAGAGGGATATGAGTTTATCGGTATGGATTCTATTTTAGACCACCCCTTTGGTTGCAAGGACAGAGTGGTGATGGAAAAGCATTATGTACATCAACAACAACTAAGTCCAGTCGCAGGGGTTTCAAATGAGTTTGGTTATGATAAGATTTATAACTGGTTAGAGTATTCCATAACAAAATTACCGCATATGTGCAATATATTAAATGAATTGCCAATACCAGTAAATCCTGATAAAGCGATTTATATTACCCATATGCCACCAGCCGGATTACGATTAGGTCAATTACGTTACCAAGACTTAGATATTGGTTCAGTAGATATTTATGAGTTTTTCAAAGAAAAACAACCATTATTATCTTTGCATGGGCATATTCATGAAAGCCCAGACACACCAAAAGGAAAGTGGATAAATCAGATAATGCATACTACTTGTATTCAGACAGGGCAAACAGAGATTCACGACGAGGAATTAATTTATGCAGAAATTGATTTGGAAAATTGTGAGTATAAACGTAAGGTAATCAGAGTGTAATAATAGATTTATTTAAAACACCAGAAATGGTGTTTTTTAATGCCTAGAAATGGAGGTGGAACAATGCCAAGAAAAGAACAATGCAATACTGTACAGATTGGAAACACAGTGTTTTATGTGACTTCAAAATTCGCTGGTGCAGTAGAATTACAATATTTAATTAAGAGACTGATTCAGAAAGAAATGGAGCAGAGATATTGTTGAATTTAAAGTATAAACAGTGCAATAAATAGCTGAAAAAATCATCAAAGCATGGTATAATTATACGTGATATAAGTTGTTTGTTTGCTGTTGGAGAGGAGCAACAAATTGTTAAAACAGCAGACAAAATTAAAAATTAGATTATATGCACGTCTATCCAAAGATGATGGTGACGCTGATAAGGAAAGTAATAGTATTAGTAACCAACTTCAAATGTTAAGGTATCATTCAAAAGAGAATAAATTTGATGTGGTCGGTGAGTATGTAGATGATGGATATTCTGGAACGACCTTTAATCGCCCAGACTTGAATCGAATGATTGAAGACGCTCTGGCAGATACAGAGCCAAATGGGATTCTGGTAAAGGATATGTCACGTTTCGGACGTAACAATGCCATGTTTATGTATTATGTAGAGGAAATCTTCCCTAACCATAACATTCAGTTTATTGCTTTGAATGATGGTGTTGATACGAGATATGATGACAATGAGATGATGCCTTTTAAGTCCATCATGAATGAGTATTATGCTCGTGATACATCTAAGAAAATTCGTAGCGTTAAAAAGACCACAGCATTGAATGGCGGATTCTGCGGTTCATTTGCACCTTATGGCTATAGGGTAGAACCAGAGAATAAACAACAGCTATTAATTGACCCAGAAACAGCACCTACGATTAAACGTATTTTTGAAATGTCAAAGCAAGGTAATAGTGTTCATCAAATTGCCAGAGCATTGTGCGAAGATGGAATCCTAATTCCAAGAGCATACCGAGCAATGAAAAATGGCACATTGGAAACAAGTAAAGGATTTAAGTTTCCTACAGATTGGGTTGGGAAAAATGTTAAAATGATTTTGGAAAATCAAGTATACCTTGGTCATATGGTGTCTCACAAAACACAGACAAAATCATTTAAGAACAAAAAGTTAGTGCGTGTTCCAAAGGAAGATTGGATTATAGTGAAAAACACCCATGAAGCGATTATTGATGAAGAAACTTTTGAAATTATACAGAAGTTCATCAGCGTAAAGAAGCAACCCAATAAAACTGGAAAGCCCAATATATTTGCAGGGCTGGTAAAGTGTCCAGATTGTGGACGTAACATGGCTTATTCCAATCCAAATGGGCGAGACCCCAGATTTCGTTGCAGGACGTATACAAGAAATACCAATCTTTGCACCCACCACGCTATCTCGTATGACGCATTATGTAAAATCGTTATGAGCGATATTCAAAAACATGTAGAAAATATGGGGAATTTAGGTGACCAGTTTGTTCAAGAAATGCGTGCATTAAGTAATAAAAACGGAAATGAAAAAATCCAGCAATACCAGCAAGAACTGGAAAAGGTGGAAAAACGAATTGGAGAGCTTGATAGTATTATCATGAAACTCTTTGAACAAAATGCGTTAGGTAAGATTACAGATGAACGCTTTTCTAAGATGTCCTCGACCTACGAAGATGAACAACAGAAAATAGTCCAGAGGTATGAGGAACTAAAAACTAAGGTAGAATCTGAAGAAAAGAAAACAAAGAGTACCAATCAATTTTTAGAGACAATTCGTAAATATGAAAAAGTTACAGAATTAAATCGTTCTATGTTAGTGGAACTTATTGATACCATTTATGTGTATCAACCAGAGGGAAAAGTCAAAGAACGTAAACAGCGAGTAGAAATCAGCTATAGATTTCTTGCTGGGTCTCAATGTGGTATTGCCTGACGGGAATGGTCGGACTGCAAGACTTCTTATGAACCTAATTTTGCTTAACTCAGGGTATGGTGTTGTTTCTATTCCTCCAATATGGCGAAATGATTACATCAATGCTCTTTCA
>Ga0153920_1000162_pt1 | contig 25970 bp, 22 predicted proteins | sample TSNJ004MetaG_FD_104713 | JGI IMG/M metagenome (GOLD analysis project Ga0153920, IMG submission 104713) | Attine ant fungus gardens microbial communities from New Jersey, USA - TSNJ004 MetaG | ecosystem: Host-associated > Fungi > Mycelium > Unclassified | place: USA: New Jersey, Brendon T. Byrne...
AAGGTCACCGCCGTCATCGAACGGCTGGGATTCGTGCGTAACGATGCCGCCCGGCAGCTGCGTGCCGGACGCAGCCGCAGCTTCGGCCTAGTGGTACTCGACGCGCGCAACCCCTTCTTCATGGACGTCACCCACGGGGCGCAAGCCCGGGCCCTGGAAAACGGCTACACGGTGCTGATGGGCGCCAGCAATGATTCAAAGGCCAGCGAGGCGCAGCTGCTGGAGCTGCTGGACGAGCAGCGCGTGGCCGGGGTGCTGATCACCCCCGTGGACACGGACCTGAGCCGGCTGTGGAAGATCCGTGAATCCGGCACCCCGGTGGTCCTGGTCGACCGCGGCAGCGGGGACCGCTCCTTCTCCTCGGTGTCGGTTGACGACGTGGAGGGCGGGCGGCTGGCCGCACAGCACCTGATAAATCTCGGCCGCCGGCGGATCGCCTTCGTCGGCGGACCATTGGAAATCGAACAGGTGGCCCACCGGCTGGACGGTGCCCGTTCGGTGGTGGCCGCCACCGCCACGGCGGCACTGGAAGTGCATGAAACTACGTCGCTGAGCGTGCTGGAGGGGCGGCGTATCGGCGAGCGAATCGCCGCGCTGCCGTCCAGCGAGCGCCCCGACGCCATCTTCGCGGCCAATGACCTGCTGGCGCTGGGGGTGTTGCAGGCCCTGGTCATGGTCGGCGACCTGCACGTGCCCAAGGACATTGCCCTAGTCGGCTACGACGACATCAAATTCACCGAGTCCGCGGTCGTGCCCATCACCTCGATCCGCCAGCCTGCGGAGGAGATCGGCCGCACGGCCGTTGACCTACTGCTGCGCGAGGCCCTGGCGGGGCCGGATGCGGTGCGTGAACAGTTCGTGTTCGCCCCGAAGCTCGTGGTGCGCTCCTCCAGCGTCCATCCCGGTTTGGGTCTGGACACATCGACAGGGCCACGGCACGGCGAAACCACCTAAACCTCGAAGCTGCCCCCTCGACGGCTTGTCTCTCATCTCCGGGTTGGAAATTCCGCCCCCGGTTTCCCACCGTACTCCGGTGAAGCGCGGGCAGGCCAGGCCGTAGCCTACGGGTATGCTCAAGAAAAAATATGTACTCGCCGCCGCCCTAACCCTGCCCCTGGCCTTTCAATGGCGGCGTGCGGCATCAACGCCGTGATTGCCGACAACGCCGAACAATCCACCACCCGCAGCGCGAAGACCTCCGATGAGGGCACCGATAAGGGGAACCTGCCAATCTGGGTTCCCGAGGGTGGCACCAACGTCGAGCTGGTGCAGCGCAGCAGCGTCAGTGGCAGTGGCAGTGGCGCGAACGGATCTTCACACTGAGCTATTCCGGAAACCTGCAGGCCTAGTCCTGCACGCCGGGGCGGAAAGCGGGAGAGCCACCGCCCAGGAGTTGACGCACCCCGACGCGTCGGATGAGCGGGTCAAGCGGCTTAAGTAGCGGTCAACCACCTGGATTCTGGACGCCGAGTGGTGGCCGGAAGCAGCTCGATCGCGCACCACCCACCTCTGCGAGCGCTTCTGGGTGAGAGCTACCTCGTGGAGGACGACGAGCTCCGCGTCGAGAACGCCGACAAGGCCCGAACCCCGGCTCTTGATTGTTTGAGCCAAGGTTCGAGCCTTGTACGTTGGGTGCGCCCTGTGGGGCTCGAACCCACGACCAATGGATTAAAAGTCCAGTGCTCTACCAACTGAGCTAAAGGCGCACGGCATTTAGCCAAGATCAATGTTACCCGATCACCGCCACCCGCTCTTAATCCGCAGGTCAGCCCGGTGCTGGCGCCCTCGCCCACGGGGTGTGCCAGCTAACTGCCCCCGGGCGCCACGGTGGCGTAGACTGGCTGGCCGCCGCTTTTAGACCACCCACCCCGCAACAGGGAGTATTCTCGACACCATGAAAGGCCCACGCGCAGGTTCCAAGGTCCCCCACGACTCCGGATTCCGCCACCACAAGCCCAAGCCATTCACCCCCCGCGAGTTCGAAGCCTACGTGGGTGGTGCCGATCCCGCGCGCGTTTCGGAAGCCGCGCACCTCTCGGCCCGCGCCTTTGTGCACGGCGGGCTGGCCAACCAGGATCCGAAGGTCAGTGCCCGGCTGGTGGCCGTGGCCGAGGATGAGGGCATCGAGGTGCTGGCCGAGCTGTGGAGCGAAGCCCCGGCCCGCTCGCTGCCCGGTGCCCTGTGGCGGCTGTACGCCATCCGCACCGCGACGCTGAACAACCCGGAGGTGATGGCCACCCGGTTCCGTGCCGGGGCCGAGCGGGCCGAGGTGGACCGGATCGTGGCCGGGGCGGCGGAGCCGCCGACAGCCGATGAGCTGCGCAGGATGGCCGACTCGATTCTCTCCGGCGCCTTTGACGGGGACTTCGCCCATGCCCTGGAACGCACGGCCGCCTATTGCCGGGTCATCGCCCTGGGCATGGCGGAGCATGCGGACGCCGCGGATCTGGCCAATGCGGTGCGCGGCAGCGTGCTGACCCAGCGGGCCACCGCCCTGGTGCGCACCGCCGAGGACCTGGAGGCCTGCGCCCACATGTGGCGCAATGATTGCCTCGATTAGCCGCGAGCGCGATAAGTTGTAGCTTGGCAGATTCCAGGCGACCAGGGCGGGCAGATTGAGCGAAGAACCACGACGGCCAGCTACGGGCACCGGCCGATGGCTTCTGGTTCTGATTCTCACCGCAATTCTCACCCAGACCACGCTGAACCTGGTGCGCCCGGTGACCACCTACAAGCTGCTGACCTTCTCCGCCGGGCCGGTGGCGGTGGGTTTGACCACCGCAGCGTACGCCCTGCTGCCGCTGCTCAGCGCCATGTGGCTGGGAAGGGCCAGTTCCCGCATCCGCCGCATCCGCTACCTGATGCTGGCCGGGGTGCTGCTGTTCGTGCTCGGCGCGGCGGCCATCGCCAGCGCCCCGGGCGTCCTGGTGGTGGCCGCGGGCAGCGCGGTGCTGGGCATGGGCCACCTGATGTTCACCATTGGCGGGCAGTCCTCCATTGCCCGCTTCTTCCCCGATGACCAGTTGGACAAGGGGTTCGGCTGGTTCACGGCCGCCTATTCGGTGGGCCAGTTCCTTGGACCGCTGCTGGGCGGGCTGATCCTGGGCAACGATGCGCAGCTGCAGTCCACACAGCGTTCCGGGGACATCGCCCTATCCCTGTGGCTGGGCGCGGTAATTGCCGCGGTGGCTATCCCGCTGCTGCTGCCGAACCTGCAGCCACGCCGGGCAGGACGCACCGAGGCGGTGGATGGGCCGGCCCGGGCGCAGGGTGCACCGGCGCGCTCCCAGGCCACCATTCTTTCCATCATCAGGATCCCGGGGATGGCCTCGCACATGTTCGCCTCGCTGACGCTGCTGGCGATCATTGACATCCTGGCCGCGTTCCTGCCGCTGGTGGCCGAACATCACGCGGTGGCGCCGACCACCGTCGGGGTGCTGCTGGCGGTGCGCGGCGCCGCCTCGGTGCTCTCCCGGCTGATCCTGCCGTGGGCCTCGAAGCGCTTTGACCGGCAGAAGATGGTGCTGGGAAGCCTCTTCGGCTCCGGGCTGGCCATCGCCCTGGTGCCCCTGCTGATGGAGCACCTGGGCGTGGCCTCGCTGGCGCTGTTCGCCGGCGGGTTCCTGCTGGGCCTGGGCCAGCCGCTGACCATGACCATGGTCTCCACCTCCGTGCCCGGACAGGACCGCGGGGCTGCGCTGGCGGTGCGGCTCATGGGCAACCGGTTGGGCCAGGTGGTGGTGCCGATGGTGGCCGGCACCGCGGCGGTGGGCCTGGGCCCGGCCGGGGCCATCTGGTTCTGCTGCGCCCTGCTGGCGGCCAGCGGGCTGGAAAAGTCACTGCGCCGCCGCGCCACCTGAGGCCCGGCGGGGCAGGCTCGCCCCGCAGCCGCCGCGTCCGGATGCGTGAGATCCAGCACGGAAGCTGAAATCGGTTGACATCTACCGGGGCAAGCGAGAAAACTGGACTCTGGTGTCGGGCCGCTGGTAACCCCGGGCTCCAACCATTAGCCGCTGCGAGCGGCCTTCCGCCGAGAGGCGTTCCCGGTCCGGCACCACCAATCACGGTTGTTAACCTTCCCGACGTACACTGTTCAACGTCAGTCCTCCCCCAATGAAGTACGACTTGAATGGTGCGCCGTAAATCGTGAAGTTCCAGCTCTTTCCCTCCGCCTCCCGCGGACTTGAATTGTTGCGAGACCTGGCCGCGCTGATTCACGGCGCGGTGGACACCCTGGCCGAAATGATCGGCAACGCCGAGGGCCGGGAGCAGACCCTGCGCTCCCTGGCCGAGGCCGAAACCAAGGCCTCCGACCTGCACCACGCGGTGCTCACCCACTTGCGCACCTCCTACCTGTCCACGCTGCCGCGCGAAGACATGTACACCTTCGCCCGGCTGCTGCACGAGACCATTGAGAAGCTGCGCGGCACCGGCGAGCTGATCGCGCTGGTGGGCTCCACCCCGCTCTCCGCCCGGGCCTCCGAGCAGTTGGACCTGATGGGGCAGCTGGGGGAAATGGCCACCGCCTCGCTGCGCCAGCTGCACCACCTTGATGACCTGGAGGACAACTGGCTGCAGATGCTGCACGTCTCCAAGCGCATGGCCCGCACCCATCTGGCCTGGAGCGTGGAGAACGCCTCCTACTCCAAGGCCTCGACCATGCACCGCCACCAGCTGGTGGCCGATCAGCTGCAGGACGCGTGCACCGTCATGCGCCAGTTCACTGATCACCTGGGCCGCGTCCTGGTCAAGGAGTCCTAAGGGCAATGACCACCATCCTGTGCGCTGTGGCCGTGCTGTTGACCCTTGGCTACACCACCCTGAACGGTTTCCGTGACGCCTCCACGGCGGTGGCCGCAGCGGTGCGCACCCGGGCCCTGACCCCGGGCATCGCGGTCACCGTGGCGGCGATCTTCGCCTTCCTGGGCACCCTGGCCAGCTCCAGCTTCGGTTTTTTCCTGGTTAACCGCCTGGATGTCAGCCTGCCCGAGGGCAACGCTGGACTAATGATGCTGATCTGCGCGCTGCTGGCCGCCTCCGGCTGGGGACTGTTCTGCTGGTGGCGGGGCATGCCGACCTCTTCAACGCACGCGCTGCTCTCCGGGATCGCCGGGGCCACGGGCGCGGCGGTGCTGCTGGGGGCCCTGCCCGGCGGCAGCGGCCTGGACATCCTGGCCAGCGGCGTACTGCTGCCGCTGGTGGTCACCCCAATTGTCGCCTACCTACTGGCCTATTTCCTGGTCCTGCCCGCCACCTGGCTGATCCGCCACGAAACGGCGCGCAATGTCAGCGCCCGTTCACGAGCCGGCCAAGCCCTGGGCGCCTGCGCGGTGGCCCTGGGGCTGGGGCTCCAAGACGGACAGCGTTCCGGGGCCATGCTGATGCTGGTATTCATTACCGCCCAGTCCATGGAGCCGGGAACCACCCCCTGGGCCCTGCAACTGACCGCGGCCGCCTTCCTGGCCTTCGGGGTGTTGCTGGGCGGCTGGCGGATCACCCATACCCTGGAGCACCGGCTGGTGAAGATCGACCCGCTGCGCGGCATGGTCGCCCAGGGGGTGGCCGCGGGGCTGCTGTATGTCGGCGCCCTGCTGCTGCACCTGCCGCTGTCCACCAACCAGTCGGTGACCAGCGCAATCGTCGGTGCCGGCGCCAACCAGCCCTTTGAGTCGGTGATCTGGCGCAACGTCATGCGGGTCGTGGGCCACTGGCTGGCCACCCCGGTGGTGTGTGTCCTAGGCGGCGCCGTCCTGGCGCTGGCGGCCTATCCCCTGACCCAGCTGTAGTCCCAAAGCCAGTCCCGGGGCTCGGGGATGAACAATTCCTCGATGGCGCATTCGAAACAGCTCGCCAGCCGGAAGGCCGGCGGAAGGGACGGGTCATACCGACCTTTCTGCGATGAAATCAACGTCTTCCGCCAGACGCCAGCGCCTGGGCGAGCGCCGACTGGGACAGCCCCAGGACCCTGCGGAATTCGGCCAAGCGGTTCCGCATCAGCCTTCGGCCCGTCTTGGCGAGCGGTAGTGGGCGGCGAAGTCGAGTATCACCAGCAGCACTGCCACCAGCACCAGGTTCAGCGGCGCGCGCCTCCGGGGAGAGTCGAAGATCCTCGCCCGGTTCCCACCACCAGCAGCAGGTCGGCAAACACGGCGCTGGCCGCCCGGCCGTACCAGTGGCTTTCGACCGAGGACGCGACATCTTCGATGGCTGCGGCCAGCGTCTTGCGTTCCACGCCTAGCGCCCAGCAAAGGGCAACGGTCATGTAAAGCACCATCAGCGACCCCAATACCGCGCCGAGCACTGGCCAATCCCCGCGGTGCTCAGCCCGAAAAGCACTCCCAGGCCCAGCGCCAGCAGTAGCGCGCAGGCCAGCGACACAGCGATCAGCGTCGCCGGCGGGCCTCCAAACAGTGCCCTGTCCCAGCGGAACTTCGCCACCTCCCTAACCATCTCAACACCGTTCCCCTCGACCGATTGTGCCCTGACGGTTGCAGTTGTGGAAGCCGTCGAGGAGCTGGCAGCTCGCTCCGCCGGGAGCCGGCTAAAGACTCCTCTGGTGGGAGTGCTCGACGAGGCCGCCAACGTCTGCCGGTGGCGCGATCTGCTGGCGCGATCTTGTTGGAGATGGGTGAAGCCGCCGCGGTTGCGGGCTTAGCCTGCCCGGCGTGCAGCCGGTCCAGCACGGCCTATGCCGCACTGGCGCGGCCGGTAGAGGACCGCTGCGCGGAAGATGCGGCAGTAATCGATGTTGGACGGAGTTTCCGGCTGATGCTGCGGGAGCGGCCGCCAGGCTTCCTTGCCGTGCCGTCCTGGGGTCGTGTCAGTCCAAAGCATGGTAAAATCTGCGATAGTCCACCCAGCCTGGACAAAGAGTATGGCCCTGTTCAGCACGTTCTTCTTAGAAAAACGGGCAAAATCGGGCAGCCAAATGACCAGGGCAAGCTTCCTCGACAGGTGGCGTGCGTCTTAAACAGCTGGTGGCCCACCCGCACGCGGGTGGGCCACCAGCCTGATCCCCTCCAGGATCCCCCGGAAGACCCCCTTCCGGACCGCCCGCCGCCAACGGCAGCGGACGAATTCTGTGCTTCCGCGCCTACCCGAAGCGGCCCGAGACGTAGTCCTCGGTGGCCTTCTGGGCAGGGTTGGAGAAAATGGTGGCGGTGTCGTTGTACTCGATGAGCTTGCCCGGCTTGCCGGTGCCGGCAATGTTGAAGAACGCGGTCTTGTCGCTCACCCGGGCCGCCTGCTGCATATTGTGGGTCACGATCACCACGGTGTAGTCGTTCTTCAGCTCATTGATCAGGTCCTCGATCGCCAGCGTGGAGATCGGGTCCAGGGCCGAACAGGGCTCATCCATCAGGATCACGTTCGGCTTGACCGCAATGGTGCGGGCAATGCACAAACGCTGCTGCTGGCCACCGGAAAGGCCGGAGCCGGGCTTGTCCAGGCGGTCCTTGACCTCGTTCCACAGGTTGGCCCCGCGCAGCGACTTCTCCACCAGCGCCTCGGCATCCGAGCGGGAGATCTTCTTGCCGTTCAGCTTCACCCCGGCCAGTACGTTGTCGCGGATGGACATGGTCGGGAACGGGTTCGGGCGCTGGAAGACCATCCCAATCTGGCTGCGCACGGTCACCGGATCCACCCCGGCCTCATAGAGGTTGTCCCCGTCCAGCAGCACCTCACCCTCGACGCGGCCGCCGGGAATCACTTCGTGCATGCGGTTCAGGGTGCGCAGGAAGGTGGACTTGCCGCAGCCGGAGGGGCCGATGAAGGCGGTGACGGATTTGGCGGCGATGTTGATGTTTACATCCTGCACGGCCAGGAATTTGGAGTAGTAGACGTTCAGGTCTTTGACGTCGATGCGCTTTGACATGGTGGTTGGGTCCTTTGGAAAAACTGTGGGTGACAGGTCCGGAGCCGGTGCGGCTCAACGGCCCTTCTTGGGGGCGAAGATCGAGGCGACCAGGCGGGCGACGAGGTTCAGCGCCATCACCATCAGGATCAGCAGCAGGGCAGCGGCCCAGGCACGCTGGATTGACGGGTCGATGTTCGTCGGGCTGGTCGGGGTCAGGATCTGGTAGTAGATGAACGTGGGCAACGTGGACATCCAGTTGGCGAACACGTTCAGGTTGATGTTGCTGGCGATGCCGGCGGTGACCAGGATCGGGGCGGTCTCACCAATCACCCGGGCAATGGCCAGGGTGACGCCGGAGGCGATGCCGGAGATCGCGGTGGGGATGACCACCTTCAGGATGGTGCGCCAGCGGCGCACGCCCAACGCGTAGGAGGCCTCACGCAGCTCGTTCGGTACGATCTTGAGCATTTCCTCGGTGGAACGCACCACCGTGGGGATCATCAGCACGCTCAGCGCGACGGCCGCGACAATGCCCATGCGGGCGTTGGGACCCAGGATCACCCCGAAGAACGCGGCGGCGAACAGGCCGGCCACGATCGAGGGGATGCCGGTCATCACGTCGACGAAGAATGTGATCGCCCGGGACAGCAGCCCGCCCTTGGAGTATTCGACCAGGTAGATGGCGGTGAGCATGCCCACCGGCACCGAGATGATGGTCGCCCACAGGGTGATCAGCAAGGTGCCCATCAGCGCGTGGTACGCCCCGCCGACGACCGGTCCGCCCTCGGCGACGCTCTGGTTGTCCACCGCACCGGTGACCCCGTTCATTGAACTGGTCAAGAAGTGCAGGCTCATCCCCGGCAGGCCCTTTTCCAGCACGGTGTAGATCACCGAGGCCAGCGGGATCAGCGCCAGGATGAAGGCGCCATAGATCAGGTACAGGGCCAGCGCGTTCTTCCCGCGCCGGGCCCCCTCGACAATGCCGGTGGCCGTGGTGGCCCCGATGACGAACAGCAGCGCCGCGTAGATCGCGAAGCTGGCCACCGAGAATCCGCCCAGGGTGGACAGCGCCGCACCCAGGATGACGGCGCCGGCCGCGGTCGCCGGCACGGCCCATCGCGGCAGCTTGCCCTCGGCCAGCGCGTTGCGGGTGCGCGGAGCCAGCTCGGCGCGGGACTGGTCGGAGCCGGAGGTGGACTTTGGCTGTGGGGTTTTGGTCAGGCTCATCAGTTCGCTCCCGAGAATTCCTTGTGGCGGGCGATGATGGCCCGGGCAATCATGTTGACCACCAGGGTGATCACGAACAGCACCAGGCCGGCGGCGATCAGCTCAGCCAGTCGCAGGCCGAACGCCTCCGGGAAGTTCAGCGCGATTTCCGCGGCGATGGTCTGGTTGCCGGACTGGATCAGCGACGGGATCAGCGCACCGGTGGACAGCACCAGGGCCACCGCCATCGTTTCGCCCAGGGCGCGGCCCAGGCCCAGCATCACCGCGGAGATGATGCCGGGGCGGGCGAAGGGCAGCACCGCGGTGGTGATCATTTCCCAGCGGGTGGCGCCCAGCGCCAGGGCGGCCTCCTCATGCAGCTTCGGGGTCTGCAGGAAGATTTCACGGCACAGCGAGGTGATGATCGGCAGCACCATCACTGCCAGCACGATCCCGGCGGTGAGCATGGTCTTGCCGGTCTGGCTGGCCGGGCCGCCGAAGATCGGGATGAAGCCCAGGTTCTCTGCCAGCCACTGGTAGCCGGGCACCAGGGCCGGGGCCAGCACCAGGTAGCCCCAGGCGCCGTAGATCACCGAGGGGATCGCGGCCAGCAGGTCGATGACGTAGCCCAGCGGGCCGGCGATCGAACGCGGGGCGTAATGGGAGATGAACAAGGCCACCGCGATGCCGATCGGGGTGGCGATCAGCAGGGCGATCGCCGCGGCGATCACGGTGCCGATGATGATCGGGAAAATGTAGGCGAAGAAGCCCTCGCCGCCGGAGATCTCCGCCGGGTCGGCGGTGAAGGTGGGCAGGGCCTGGATGAAGAGGAAGACCGCGACCGCGAACAGGGTCAGCAGGATCAGCACGCCCGCGGACAGCGCCGCGGTGGAGAAAATCCTGTCCCCGGCGCGCCCGGCGGTCGAGCCGCTCTTCAGGGCATTGGTGGTCATGGGATAAGCCTTCTAGTGGGGTCGTATGCCGGCGGGTTTACCGGCGCGAAGGAGGGTTGGAGGGGTGTGGCGCGGGCCGGGCTGCGGCCCGCGCCGGGTGGTGCACTGGCCTATTCGGCCACGGTGATCGAATCGATGGCCGCACCGGCCTGCTCGGCGATGGCCGAGGAGAGCGGGGCGTTGCCGGCCGACTCCTGGGCGGCCTTCTGGCCTTCCTCGGAGACAACGTAGTTGCCAAAGGCCTTGACCAGGTCCACGGTCTGCTGATCCTTGTAGCTGGAGCAGTACACGTGGTAGGAGACCAGCACGATCGGGTAGGTGCCGGCCTCGGTGGTGTCGCGGGCCAACTCCAGGGCCATGTCGTGCTCACCGCGGCCCTCGACCGGAGTGGCCGCCTCCAGGGCCTTGGCCGCGGCCTCGGCGGAGATTTCGGTGTACTGCTGGCCGACCTTCACGTTCACGGTGGACAGCTTGCCCACCGCGGAGAAGTCGGCGTAGGTGATCGCCCCGTCGGTGCTCGAGGTGGTGGAAACCACCCCGGAGGTGCCCTTGGCGTTCTCCGACTGGATGTCCTTGGGCCAGTCGCCGGAGACCTCGTAGTCCCACACGTCCCCGGCCGCGGCCTTCAGGTACTCCACGAAGTTCTCGGTGGTGCCCGATTCGTCGTTGCGGTGCACCACGGTGATCGCGGTGTCCGGCAGCTGCACGTCCGGGTTCTGGCTGGCGATGGCCTCATCGTTCCACTTGGTGATCTCCTTCTTGAAGATCTTGGCGATGGTCGGCGCATCCAGGTTGATGCTTTCCACGCCCTCCAGGTTGAAGGCGATCGCAATCGGGGAGACGTAGGCCGGCACGTCGAAGGCGCCCCCGGGGCCGCAGACCTTCTTCGAGTCGGCCAGCTCCTCTTCGCTCATGTAGGCATCGGATCCGGCGAACTGGGCGCCGCCGGCCAAGAACGCCTTGCGCCCGGCGCCGGAGCCATCCGGGGAGTACTGCACCTGCGCGCCGGAGTTCGCGGCGGCAAACGCGTTGGTCCAGGCGTCCATGGCCGAGCTCTGGCTGGAGGCGCCGGCGCCGGTCAGGGTGCCCGAAATGCTGGCGGCGGTGTCCTGGTCGTCCGAGGGGCTGCTCTGCGCGGCGCCGGTCGGGTTGTCTGAACCGCAGGCGGTCAGGGCCAGGGCGGCCACGGACAGCACAGCGGCCGCACTGGAGAGGCGTTTGAAGTTCACGAGTGTTTCCCCCATATTCAGGAATTGCGGTGTGGTGTGACCGCCATACAGGCTTTAGGTCTGCCTTGAGCGTAGGCAGTGCAGGTAACCAGCACCCCCGGCGAAGGTGAACGGAAGGTTAACACCGCCGCGCGCCGCTATGAACCGCCTCACATCCCGGCGTCCCGAGCCCCACCATCGACAGTGCGTCATGATGCCCCCATCGACGCGGCAGGCGTGAAAGACTGGTTGTCATGGCCAGTGCACCGAACCTCAGGCGCGCCCGGCTCTTCGTGCGCCAGCGCAACCGGGTGGGGCTCACCCGTGCCTGGAACTCCCTGCCGCGCATTATCCGGATGACCATTGCGGCGATCGGCGCATACTGGATCGCCGATTCCCTGCTGGGGCACACCCAGCCGATCTTCGCCGCCACCAGCGCGCTGGTGGCCTCCGGCTTCGGCACCGCCACCACCATGCGCAAGGTGCTGGAGGTGGCGGTGGGATGCACCCTGGGGGTGGCGATGGGCGACTTCCTGATGCACTGGTGGGGCCAGGGGCTGTGGCAGGCCGCCGCGGTGATGTCGCTGAGCCTGCTGGTGGCCCGCTACCTGAACTCCGGGCCGATCTTCTCCACCCAGCTGGGCATGCAGTCCGCGCTGGTGGTGCTGCTGCCGATCTCGGTGGATGGGCCCTTTGCCCGCTCCCTGGATGCGGTGGTGGGGGTCAGCCTGGCGATCCTGCTGATGATCCTGCTGCCCAGCGATTCGCGGCGCACCCCGATCGCGGCGCTGTCCGAGCTGCTGCGCGAGATGGCCGAGGTGCTGCTGGAATGCTCCTGGGCGGTGCGCGATGACGACCACCGTTCCGCGTTCCATGCCCTGGTCAAGGCGCGCGGCACCCAACGCCACGTGGACAAGCTGCCGGCCGCCTTCTCCGCCGCGCTGGAGGTGGCCACCTTCGCCCCCACCCAGCGCCGGCACCGCCAGGAAATCCGCCAGCTCTCCGAACGCAGTGACCACTTCGATTTGGCCGCCCGCAACCTGCGGGTGGTGGTGCGCCGCCTGGCGGCCGTGCTGAGCCAAAGCGCGCTGAGCGCCGAGGGGGCCGAGCAGATCACCGCACTGCTGCGCGAACTGTCCGAGGCGGTGGGCACGCTGGCGCATTCGGTGCGGGAACCCACCGTGGCCGGGCAGCACAAGTACGAGCGGCTGGCCCGCCACCAGCTGCAGGACTGCGCTGCGAAGCTGGACCCGCACCAGATGGGCATCGAGGGGTTGCAGGGCGAGGGCCTGGTGCTGCTGCTGCGCCCGATGGTGGTGGACCTGCTCAAGGCCGCCGGCGCGGACACCGAGGAGGCCACCTCCGCCCTGCCCCCGCTGCACCGCTAGGCACCCATGCCCGAACAGTCCGGTCCCGTGGGTAGCATGAATCCATGAGCAAGACCGCGCGTACGAAGAATTCCGCCAAGTTCCGCTGCGCCGAATGCGGCTGGACCACCGCCAAATGGGTGGGGCGCTGCGCCGAATGCCAGGCCTGGGGCACCGTGGAGGAAGTCGGGGTCGTTGCCGCGCGCACCACCGCCGCGGCCCGGGTGGCCAACCCCGCCCAGCCGATCGCCGCCATCGACGCCTCCCAGGCCGCGTTCCGCACCAGCGGGGTCACCGAACTGGACCGGGTGCTGGGAGGCGGGCTGGTGCCTGCCGCGGCGATCCTGCTGGCCGGGGAACCCGGAGTGGGCAAGTCCACGCTGCTGCTGGATGTCGCCGCCAAGGCCGCCCGCAGCGGGCTGCGCGTGCTCTACCTGACCGGGGAGGAATCCGCCCCACAGGTGAAGTCCCGGGCCGAACGCATCGACGCGGTCGCCGATTCGCTCTACCTGGCCGCGGAAACCGACCTGGCCCTGGCGTTGGGACAGATTGCGGAGATTGACCCGCAGCTGCTGATCCTGGACTCGGTGCAGACCTTCTCCAGCGCGGATGTGGACGGGGCCTCGGGCGGGGTGTCCCAGGTGCGCGAGGTCGCGGCCAGCATCATCAACGCCGCGAAGACCCGGGCCATGACCACCATCATGGTGGGGCACGTGACCAAGGACGGCTCGGTCGCCGGGCCGCGGCTGCTGGAGCACCTGGTGGATGTGGTCTGCCAGTTTGACGGGGAGAAGCATTCGCGGCTGCGGCTGCTGCGCGCCCTGAAGAACCGCTACGGGCCGACCGATGAGGTCGGCTGCTTTGACCTGACCGAGGACGGGATCGAGTCCCTGTCGGATCCCTCGCGGCTGTTTGTCACCCGCACCAAGCACCCGGTGCCCGGCACCTGCATCACCGTCACCCTGGAGGGGCGCCGGCCCCTGGTGGCGGAGGTGCAGTCGCTGCTCTCGCGTTCCGCCGGCCCGGCCCCACGCCGGGCCACCAGCGGCCTGGACGCGGCCCGGGCCCAGATGGTGTTGGCGGTGCTGCAGGCCAGGGCGCGCATGGACCTGTCCGGGATGGACTCCTACATCGCCACCGTGGGCGGGGTGAAGCTCTCCGAACCGGCCACCGACCTGGCCTGCACCCTGGCGGTGGCCTCCTCGATGCACGACTTCGCGCTGCCGCAGGACTTCGTGGCGTTCGGGGAGGTCGGACTGGCCGGGGAGGTGCGCCAGGTCCCGGAGATTTCCCGGCGGGTGACCGAGGCGGCCCGGCTGGGCTTCTCCTTCGCCATGGTTCCGGCCACCCCGCAGCCGTTGAAGAACATCCCGGCCGGGATCAGGGTGTTCCAGGTCGAATCGATCGCCGAGGCGCTGGATCTGGCATTCAACCAACGCCAGAAGCAGGCAGGATAGGATTGATCCGTCCCGCCCGAAAGGAATCACCAGGTGCAACGAGAACCCTCCGGCGAACTGCTTGGCACCCTGGCGCGGATCGCGCCGGGCACCGAACTGGCCATGGGGATTGAGCGGATCCAGCGCGGGCGCACCGGGGCGCTGATCGTGTTGGGCTACGACCAGGTGGTCGAATCGATCTGTTCGGGCGGCTTCCACATTGACATTGACTTCTCCCCCACCCGGCTGCGCGAGCTGGCGAAAATGGACGGGGCGATCATCTGCGACGAGTCCGGGGGACGGATCCTGCAGGCCGGGGTGCAGCTGATGCCCGATGCGGCGCTGCCCACCGCCGAATCCGGCACCCGGCACCGCACCGCCGAACGCGTGGCCCTGCAGACCGGCTTCCCGGTGGTGGCGGTGTCCTCCTCCATGCAGACCATCACCCTGTACGCCGGTTCCGAACGCCATGTGCTGGAAACCAGTGAACGCCTGCTGGTGCGCGGCAACCAGGCCATCGCCACCCTGGAGCGCTACCGGCACCGCCTGGACCAGGTCACCAGCGCCCTGACCGCCGCGGAGATCGAGGACGCGGCCACCGTGCGTGACGTGCTGGCGGTGCTGCAGCGCACCGAGATGGTGCGCCGCACCAGCCAGGACATCTCCCGCCAGGTCCTGGAGCTGGGTGCGGACGGGCGGCTGCTGGCCGCCCAGCATGCCGAGCTGCTGGCGGGGGTGAAGACCGACAACCAGATGGTGCTGCGGGACTACCCGGATCTGGCCGGCGGGGCGCAGCACCTCTCCGAGGCGCTGGCCCGCCTGGAGCAGGTGCCCGACGCGCTGCTGATTGAACTGGATGCACTGTTGCGGGTGCTGATCCCGCAGGCGCCGCTGAGCCTGGATGATGCGCTGACCCCGCGCGGCTACCGGATGCTCTCGCTGATCCGCAGCCTGCCGCGCGCCGTCGGCGAGCGCCTGGTGGAGAAGTTTGGTGACCTGCAGCTGCTGATGGCCGCGTCCACGGCCGAACTGATTCAAGTCGAGGGCATCGGGGAACAGCGGGCCCGCTCCATCCGCGAAGGGCTGGCCAGGATGGCCGAGTCCTCCCTGCTGGACCGCTACCTGTAGCGGCTACTTCAGTTCAAAGGACTTCGGTTCGGACTCCAGCTCGCCCAGCAGCGCGGTAAACCGGTAGGTGCCGGGACGCGGTTGCACGTTCACGGCCTTGCACCCGGGGGCCGACCGTTCCTTCTGCCAAGTGAAGCGCGCGTTCTCCTGTTGTCCGGGCTTGAAGTCCAAGATGACGTCCTCCCCGTTCTGGGCGCAGTCGGCCGTGGAGAAGATGCGGTCCGAGCCGCTCATCACCCGGAACTCCTGTTGGCTGGTGCCCACATTGATCTTGCACTCGGATTCCGAGGCGTTCTTCACCTGCAGGATCAGCACCGGGTCCTGGTCCGCGGTGTAGGACGCGGCGTCGGTGGCGGCGCTGAGCTCAATATCCGATTCCGCGCACATGCCCTCCGGCGACTGGGAGGCAGTCTCACCATCGGGCTCACTTTCGGGCTGCTGGCCCGGCTCCGGCTGCTGTGGCTGCTCGTTTGCGGCCGGCGGCTTCTCCTCGCCGCCCAGGGCCGAGACCACCGCAACCACACCCCAGACAAGCAGACCCACCAGCAGCAGTGCGATGACTGCCACGGTGATCCGCCGGCGCCGGTAGACGCTGGTCGGCAGCCTGCCCTGCGGTGCTTTACTCATAGCTCAAGGCTAGTTCATTGCGGTGCGCTTCCCGGTGATTTCGCGGTGATTCCCTGACCGGGGGTGCCAGGCCCTACAGTGGTGGGGTGCACGAAATCCACGAGCTGATCAACGACTGGTACCACGCCAATGCGCGCACCCTGCCCTGGCGGGAGCCCGGGGCCTCCGGGTGGGCGGTCATGGTCAGTGAGTTCATGCTCCAGCAGACCCCGGTGGTGCGGGTGCTGCCGGTGTGGGAGCAGTGGATGCAACGCTGGCCGCGCCCCCAGGACCTGGCCGCCGAACCGGTCTCCGAAGCGATTCGGGCGTGGGGGCGGCTGGGCTACCCGCGGCGGGCAATGCGCCTGCATGCCGCAGCGGTGGAGATCACCACCGAGCACAACGGGATGGTCCCGCGCACCGAGGAGCAGTTGCGCGCCCTGCCGGGAGTGGGCGACTACACCGCCGCCGCCATCGCCTGTTTCGCCTTCGATAAACCCACCGTCGTGGTGGACACCAACATCCGCCGGGTGCAGGCCCGGCTCTTCGGCGGCGCGGCGCTGCCCGAACCCAGCCCGCGGGCCAGCGAGTTCGCCCGCGCCCGCCAGGTTCAGCCCGAGGACCATGAAGCAGCCGTCACCTGGAACATCTCCGTCATGGAGCTGGGGGCACTGGTGTGCACCGCGCGCAGCCCCAAATGCTCCCAGTGCCCGGTGTTCGCCCATTGTGCCTGGGTGGCCGCCGGGCAGCCGGCCCCGCACTACACGCCCAAGGGGCAGGCCTGGCATGGGACCGACCGGCAAGTGCGCGGGGCAATCATGGCGGTGCTGCGGGCCGGCGAGCAGGCCGTGGATCCCGCCGTGTTCCTGGCCGACCTGGCGATGCAGCAAGACCCGGTGTTCACGCCGCTGCAGAAGCTTGATGCGCCGCTCCAGCAGCGCCAGCGGGCGCTGTCCGGGCTGCTGGCCGACGGCCTGGCGGCCAGCGGCGATGAAGGAATCGTGCTGCCCAGCTAGGCCGGACAGTCCGGGGGCATCAGAACTGCAGAATCATGCGGGTGTTGCCCAGGGTGTTGGGTTTAACCCTTGCCAAGTCCAGGAACTCGGCCACGCCCTCATCGCGCGAGTGCAGAAGTTCGGCATACACCGCCGGGTCAACGGCGCTCTGGTCGGCCATGACGCTGAAGCCATGCCGCTCAAAGAACTCGACCTCGAAGGTCAGGCAAAAAATCCGGTGCACCCCCAGATCGCGGGCCCGGCGCAGCAACTCGTTGATCAGCCCGGTGCCCACTCCCTGCCCACGCCAGGATTCGGCGGAGGCCAGGGTGCGCACTTCGGCGATGTCCTCCCAGATCACGTGCAGCCCCCCGCAGCCGATGACCTGCCCTGCCGCGTCCTCCGCTACCACGAACTCCTGGATGGATTCGTAGTAGGTCACCGCCTCCTTGTCCAGCAGGATGCGCTGCTCGGCCAGGGGCCGGACTAGATCGCGGATGGCGTGAACGTCGGTGGTGCGGGCGGGACGGACGGTAAAAGAACTCACCTTAGTGATCCTATGCCCCACACCGTGGGCAGCTGGCGAAGTTTACCCCTGTATTTCGGATCTGTTTGCCCACCTTCCTGCCCGCTGGGTGCGGCGGCCGGGCGGAAGGCGGCCTGTTGTAAGAATCCTGCCGCAAGCCGCTGGGCGAGGCAGCGCTGTGCCAGACTGGTGGGGTTCAACCCGATGGCGGGCGCAAAGGAGGATGGGGCCACATGCACACCGGCGCGCGACGTCCCGGACTGGGGTTGTTGGCGGTGCTGCTCAGCGCGGTGGGCATCGCCCCACTGCTGAACTACGGGCTCAGTGCCACCAGTGACCTGATCATTCGGGAGCTGGGCATCTCCGAGGCGCAGTTCGGACTGCTGGCCACCGTCTGCTTTGGCTTCGCCGCGGTCGGCAATGCCGTGTTCAGCAAGTTCAGCGACCGGCAGCCGGACCGCACCCTGATGCTGCTGATCTTCGGCGCCGCCGCGGTATCGATGGGGCTGGCGGCCCTGCCCGGCGGTTATCTGCTGCTGCTGGCCGCCGCGGCGCTGTCCGGGTTGGCGCAGTCGTTCCCCAACGGGGTCACCAACCGGGTGCTGGCCCAGCGGGTGCCCAGTGCCCAGCGCATCGCCTGGACCGGGGTGAAACAGTCCGGGGTGCAGGTCAGCCAGTTGGTGGGCAGCGTCGGCTTCCCGCTGCTGGCCGCCTGGATTGGCTGGCATGGGGCCAGCCTGGTTGGCGCGGTAGCCGCTGGCGTGCTGGGCCTGGCGGCGGTGCGGGTGCTGGCCGCGGTGCCGCTGTTGGCGCAGGACGCCCCGCCCCGGGCCGCCGAAGCGGTGCCGGTTCCCAGGACGGCGGGCGGCTCGACACGCTCAATGATCCTGGCGTTGACGGTGTTCGGCTTCATCAACGGGATGGGTGTACAGGCCACGAACGTGTACCTGCCGTTGTTTGCGGTCCGGGAACTGGATTTCTCCCTGGTGCTGGGTGGGCTGACGGCGGCGGCCGCCGGGGCCATCGGGGTCACCGCCCGGGTGGGCTGGGGCCGGATGATGTCGCGTGGGATCTCCGCGCCGCGGCTGCTGCTGCTTCTGGCGGTGCTGGCGCTGGCCGGCGCCGGCGCATTCCTGCTGGCCGAATCCTGGCACTGTCCCACCCTGCTGTGGCTGGCGGTGGCCTTGCACGGTGCGTCCGCCCTGGGCGTTTCGGTGGTGCTGATGGCGGCCCTGCTGCGCGCGGTTCCGGCATCCCTGATGGGAAGCGCCAGCGGGATCGTCTCCGCCGGCCAGTTTGGCGGGTTCACCATTGGCCCCCTGGTGATGGGGATGGTGATCTCCTCGGCCGGGGGTTTCACCCTGGGCTGGCTCATGGTGGCCGTGATCTACCTTTGCTGTACGGTGTTGGGGGTCTTCCTGGTGCTGCGGGCCCGCAGGCGCGGCTGAGCACTCAGCGCGACCGTGGCGCCCCACGCCAAAGGGCGGCTCGACGGGTATGTCCGTCGAACCGCCCTTCGGTTCTGGTCGGGGTGCTGGCCCGGGGGTCAGCCCTCGATGGCCGCCGGGGCCGGCTCGCCTTCCAGCTGGCCGTTGCCGCCTTCGGCGCGGAAGGTGAACTTCTCGGCGCCGGGCTCCCCTTCGACATCCACGTGGATGTGCTGGCCGGCCAGGATCTGGCCGAACAGGATCCGCTCGGAAAGCTGGTCCTCGATCTCCCGCTGAATCGTGCGGCGCAGCGGACGGGCACCCATGGCCGGGTCGTAGCCGCGGGCCGCCAGCACGGTGCGGGCCGCCGGGGTCAGCTCGATGGTCATGTTGCGTTCCTCCAGGCGCTTGGCCAGGCGCTGCACGAACAGGTCCACGATCTGCTCGATCTCTTCCTGGCTCAGCTGCGGGAACACCACGATGTCGTCGACACGGTTCAGGAACTCGGGACGGAAGTGCTGGCGCAGCTCCTCCTGGACCTTGGCCTGCATCCGCTCGTAGCCGGTGCGGGTGTCGGTCGAGGACTGGAAGCCGGTCATCACGCCCTTGGAGATGTCCCGGGTGCCCAGGTTCGTGGTCATGATGATAATGGTGTTCTTGAAGTCCACCACCCGGCCCTGGGAGTCGGTCAGACGACCGTCTTCCAGGATCTGCAGCAGTGAGTTGAACAGGTCCGCGTGGGCCTTTTCCACTTCGTCGAACAGCACCACGGAGAAGGGACGGCGACGCACCTTCTCGGTCAGCTGGCCGCCTTCCTCGTAGCCCACGTAGCCTGGAGGGGCGCCGAAGAGCCGGGAGACGGTGTGCTTCTCCGAGTACTCGGACATGTCCAGGGTGATCAGCGCATCTTCCTCGCCGAAGAGGAACTCCGCCAACGCCTTGGCCAGCTCGGTCTTGCCCACACCGGTGGGGCCGGCGAAGATGAACGAGCCGCCGGGGCGGTTCGGGTCCTTCAGTCCGGCACGGGTGCGGCGGATCGCCTGGGAGATCGCCTTGATCGCCGAATCCTGGCCGATGACCCGCTTGTGCAGCTCGTCTTCCATGTTCAGCAGGCGGGTGGACTCTTCCTCGGTCAGCTTCACGACCGGGATGCCGGTCGAGTTGGCCAGCACCTCGGCGATCAGCTCCTCAGTGACCTCCGAGATTTCGTCCATGTCGCCATTGCGCCAGGACTTTTCCTTCTCGTTGCGGGCCTCGATGAGCTTGGATTCCTTGTCGCGCAGCGACGCAGCGCCCTCGAAGTCCTGGGCGTCAATCGCCGCCTCCTTCTCCAGGCGCACGGTGGCGATTTCCTCGTCCATTTCCTTCAGCGCCGGAGGTGCGGTCATGCGCTGGATGCGCAGTCGCGCCCCGGCCTCGTCGATCAGGTCAACGGCCTTGTCCGGCAGGAAGCGGTCCGAGATGTAGCGGTGGGCCAGCTGGGAGGCGGCCTGCAGGGCGCCGTCGGTGATCGAGACGCGGTGGTGCGCCTCATAGCGGTCACGCAGCCCACGCAGGATCTGCGTGGTCAGCTCCACCGTCGGTTCCTTGACCTGGATCGGCTGGAAGCGGCGCTCCAGCGCGGCGTCCTTCTCAATGTTCTTGCGGTACTCATCCAGGGTCGTGGCGCCGATGGTCTGCAGCTCACCGCGGGCCAGCATCGGCTTGAGGATGCTGGCGGCGTCGATGGCGCCCTCGGCGGCGCCGGCACCGACCAGAGTGTGGATCTCATCGATGAACAGGATGATGTCCCCGCGGGTGCGGATTTCCTTCAGCACCTTCTTCAGGCGCTCTTCGAAGTCACCGCGGTAACGGGAGCCGGCCACCAGGGATCCCAGGTCCAGGGTGTACAGCTGCTTGTCCTTGATGGTCTCGGGCACGTCGCCGCGCACGATCGCCTGGGCCAGGCCCTCGACGACCGCGGTCTTGCCGACGCCCGGCTCACCGATCAGCACCGGGTTGTTCTTGGTGCGCCGGGAAAGGACCTGCATGACGCGTTCCATCTCATGCTCGCGACCGATCACCGGGTCGAGCTTGCCCTCGCGGGCTGCGGCCGTCAGGTTGCGGCCGAACTGGTCCAGTACGGCCGAGCCAGCCGGGGCGCCCTCGCTCTGGCCGCCGGAGCTGACGCCCGCCGCGGCGGTGTCCTTCCCGCCCTGGTAACCAGACAGCAGCTGGATGACCTGCTGGCGCACGCGTCCCAGGTCTGCACCGAGCTTGACCAGCACCTGCGCGGCCACGCCCTCGCCTTCACGAATCAGGCCCAGCAGGATGTGCTCGGTGCCAATGTAGTTGTGGCCCAGCTGCAGCGCTTCGCGCAGCGAAAGCTCCAAAACCTTCTTGGCGCGCGGAGTGAACGGGATATGTCCAGATGGGGCCTGCTGCCCCTTGCCAATAATCTCCTGCACCTGTTCACGCACGGCACCCAGGGAGATGTTCAGGGACTCGAGCGCTTTGGCTGCAACTCCGTCACCTTCGTGGATGAGCCCGAGCAGCAGGTGCTCGGTGCCGATGTAGTTGTGGTTGAGCATGCGCGCCTCTTCTTGGGCGAGCACGACAACGCGACGGGCACGGTCGGTAAATCTCTCAAACATTGCGGCACACTCCTTGCTTACCAATAGTTCGATGCTACGCACCATGAGGCCGGGAATCTGCCTTGTTCGCCACAGGGATAACCGCGTGAGGTTGCCCCGGCGCGCGCGAAGGTGCGCCAACGACAATGACCGGGATGAAATCATCCCGGTCATTTTGCGTGGTGGCTTGGGGTGTTCGAAGCCTTAGCGCGAGCGGCTGCGTCCACCCTTGCGCTGCGCCGCGTAGTAGGCCTCCACCACATCCGCATTCAGTCGTCCGCGGGCGTTGACCTTCATGTTGTTCTCCTTGGCCCAGGCGCGGATGGCCGGCGCCTCGCTGGTGGAGTTCTGCTTGGAGGAACGCCCTGCCTGGATGTAAGGCTCCATGGCGGCACGGAATTTCTCCGCATTTTCATCATTCAGGTCAATTTCGTAATGCTGCCCGCCGAAGCTGAAGGAAAATGATTCCGTGGCTTCTCCCCCATCGATATCGTCGATCAATGCAATTTGTACTTGGCGTGCCATGTTATTAGCCTCCGGGTTGGTACATCTTTGGTCGCTGAAATAATCTTCAGACCTTAACCTGTATCCATCATAGACAATAACGGCGATGATTTACGCATTAATCTTACGATTAACACCTAATTATCAGGGTGAGCTTTATTATCTTCTGATTTCAGATCTACACCTGTAGTTCCAAAATCATTATTCTGATCAACTTCCGCCTGAGCTTGACGCTCCGAACGGTCGGCATTCATAACGGCCTTGATAACGTACCAGAAAATCAGGGCGACAACGATTGTTGGAAGAATGGCTTCAACATAGGGCATGTTATGCCTCCGGCTTTAGCAATGGGAACAGTATGGTTTCACGGATTCCCACGTCGGTGAACAGCATGACCAGGCGATCGATGCCCAGGCCGATGCCACCCATGGGCGGGGCTCCGTACTCCAGGGCCCGCAGGAAGTCCTCGTCCAGCTGCATTGCCTCCGGGTCTCCACCGGCGGCCATCAACGACTGCTCGGTCAGCCGCTCACGCTGGATGACCGGGTCGATCAGCTCGGAGAACGCGGTACCGCGTTCCATGCCCCCGATGATCAGGTCCCAGGCCTCGATGACACCGGGCTTGGAACGGTGCGGCCGCGCCAGCGGCTGGGCCAGCGGCGGGTAGTCGTAGACGAAGGTCGGGTCCATCAGATTCGGTTCGACGATCTCGCCGAAGAGCTCGATGACCAGCTTCTGGACATCCCAGGCCGGGTCGATCTTCACCTCGTGCTTGTCGGCGATCTCGCGCAGCGTCTCGGCCGGGGTTTCCGGGGTAATCTCCATGCCGACGGCCTCGGACAGACCTGGGTAGACGCCGAGCCAGCGCCATTCGCCGTCCAGGTTGATGGTTCCCTTCGGGGTTTCCAGCACGCGTCCGGCGCCGATGGCGTCCGCGGCGTTGAGGATGATCTCCTTAATCCGCTCGGCCATCACGAACTGGTCGGCGTAGGCCTCATAGCATTCGAGCATGGTGAACTCCGGGGAGTGCGTGGAGTCCACGCCCTCATTGCGGAAGATGCGGCCGAGTTCGAAGACTCGATCCACTCCGCCGACCACGGTGCGCTTCAGGTAGAGTTCCAGGGCGATGCGCAGGGTCATTTCCTGGTCGAAGGCGTTCAGGTGGGTATGGAACGGCCGGGCCGAGGCCCCGCCGTGCACCAACTGGAGCATCGGGGTCTCGATCTCGACGTAGTCGCGCTCCTCCAGGGTGCGGCGCACGGCACGGATGATGGCTGCCCGCTTGTAGATCATTTCCCGGGCCTCGTTGCGCACGATCAGATCGGCGTAGCGCTGACGGACGCGCGTCTCCTCGTTCAGGTCGGCGTGCAGCACCGGCAGGGGACGCAGGGCCTTGGAGGCCATCTGGAACTCATCGGCCATGATCGACAGTTCGCCGCGGCGTGAGGAGATCACTTCTCCCTTGACGAAGACATGGTCACCCAGGTCCACCAGGGCCTTCCAGTCGGCCAGACGCTCCTCGCCGACCTTCGCCAGCGAGATCATCACCTGCAGCCGGGTTCCGGCGCCCTCCGGTCCGCCCTCCTGCAGGGTGGCGAAGCACAGCTTGCCGGTGTTGCGCATGAAGACGATGCGACCGGCGACCCCTACGTTCACTCCTGTGGCCTGGTCCGGCTCGAGATCAGGGAACTGTTCGCGAACCTCGGCCAGGCTGTGGGTGCGCGGCACGCCTACGGGGTAGGCCTCTTCACCACGGGACAGCAGCTCGGCGCGCTTGCTCAGGCGCACCTGCCGCTGGTCGTTGGTGTTCTGGCTGTCTGCTGCAGGGGAATTATCTTGGGAAGTCACAGTACATCATTCTACGTGTGAAAATTCTCGTTGTGGCCGCTTCATGACTGGACTCTCACCTGAGGTTGGCCACAACAGCCAAAAGACGGGCGCACGTCGCGCCCGCCTTTCTTCCGGCTACCAGATCTCGACGCGTTCGGCCGGATCCAGCCACATCCCGTCACCGGGCTGGGTGCCGAAGGCCTCGTGGAAAGCATCCAGGTTCTTGGGCACTTGGTTGCAGCGGAATTCGCCCGGCGCATGCGGGTCGGTGGTCACTCGAACAACTGCGGTTTCCGGGCGGATCAGCGTGCGCCAGCATTCGGCCCAGGCATAGAAGAACCGCTGGTCTCCGCTGACCCCGTCAATTACCTGGTCCTGCTCGATGCCGCGGGCGGCCAGCTCAAGCTTGTAGGCCTTGTACGCGATGCCCAAGCCACCCAGGTCGCCGATGTTCTCCCCCAGGGTGAGCTTGCCGTTAACCTGATGGTCCGGGGCTTCGCTTGGGCTGAGGGCATCGTATTGGTCAACCAGTTTCGTGGTCAGCTTTTCAAAAGCTTCCCGGTCTTCCGCTGTCCACCAGTTCTTCAGCTGCCCGCTGCCGTCGTACTGCGAACCCTGATCATCAAAGCCGTGTCCGATCTCGTGGCCAATGACCGCGCCGATCGCCCCGAAGTTCGAGGCGAGGTCGCGATCGACGTCAAAGAAAGGCAGGCGAAGGATCGCGGCGGGGAAGGCGATTTCGTTCAACAGCGGATGGTAGTAGGCGTTCACGGTCTGCGGGTACATAAACCACAGCTCCCGATCCACCCCGTCATCAATCTTCTGCAGTTCACGCTTGAACTCGAACTCGTTGGCGGCCGCCAGGTTCGCGATCACGTCCTGCGGATCGGTGGTGATGCTCGAGTAGTCGATCCACTCGTTGGGGTAGCCGATCTTGGGACGGAACATGGACAACTTTTCGAGCGCCTTCTCGATTGTCTGCTCCCCCATCCACGGCAGGGTGGTGATCGAGTCCCGGTAGGCTTCGATCAGCCGCTCCACCAGGTGGTCCATGGCGTCCTTCGCCTCCGGCGGGAAGTGCTTGGCCACGTAGAGTTGTCCCAGGTCCTCACCGACGGCGCTTTCGGTGAAGCTGACCCCACGCTTCCAGCGCTCCTTCAGGGTTTCCACTCCGCCCAGCTTCGCGGCGTAGAACGCGAAGTTTTCATTGACGAAGGGGCTGGAAAGGTAGGGTGCGAAGGAGCGCAGCACCTGGACGGTGAGCCAGGCCTTCCAACGCTCGAGGGGTTCTTCCTCCAGCGTCTGGCCCAGCGCTTCGAAGAAGCTGGGCTGCCACAGCACAACCTCGGCATAGTACTTCGGTTCAATTCCCGCGCCTTGGAGCCAGTAGCGCATCCCTGGGAAAATCTGGAGCAGTTCTTCATCGCTCATCAGGTTGTATCGGGCTTGGGCATCGCGGACCTTGACGCGATCCCAATGGTGGGAGGCAATGACTTTCTCCAACGCCACGACGTCTTCGGCGGCCTTCGACGGATCCGCCACTTCACCGAGATCCAACAGGCGTGCCAGGTGCTCCTGGTAGTCGCTGACGGTCGAGGCGAACTGCTCTTCACGGTAGTAAGACTCATCCGGTAGGCCCAGTCCACCTTGCAGGAAGGTCAGCAGATTGCGCTCGGGATTACCGGCGTCATTCATGGCGCCGGCCTGCAGGAAGCTGCTGATGCCCTTGCGGTAGAAGCCTCCGGATAGCTCAATGAGCTCTTCGGCAGTGGAAATCCGTTGGATATCTTCCAGATAGCCGCGAACCGGCTCGAGCCCCTTGGTCTCGATGGCTTCCTCATTCATGAAGCTGCCATACAGGTGGGCAATGCGTACTTTATCCGGAGCCTGCTCGGTGCCGGAGTTCACGGCGGCGACGGCATCTTCGATGATCGCATGGACCGCAGCTTCCGCCTCGTCACGCAGTTCCATGAACGAGCCGTACAGGCCCTGGTCGCTGGGGATGCTCGCCGAGGCAAACCACTTGCCATTCGCGTTGCGGTATAGATCGTCCTGCGGCCGAATGGATTCGTCGCGGTATTTCAATGCCTTCGCGCTCAACTAAATGCTCCCCTGTCCAAACCTGACTGTTTCTACCTCTGTACTGTAGTCAGCTGAGCGCCGCTGGGGGCAAAAGATGTTGCCCCGTGCGCCAACGGCTTAAACAGGTGAGGCTCCAACCATCACTGGTTGGAGCCTCAAACCCTTCATCACGTTAAGTCCGGCGGTGTCCTACTCTCCCACACCCTCACGAGTGCAGTACCATCGGCGCAGTGGG
>Ga0153920_1000164_pt1 | contig 25862 bp, 24 predicted proteins | sample TSNJ004MetaG_FD_104713 | JGI IMG/M metagenome (GOLD analysis project Ga0153920, IMG submission 104713) | Attine ant fungus gardens microbial communities from New Jersey, USA - TSNJ004 MetaG | ecosystem: Host-associated > Fungi > Mycelium > Unclassified | place: USA: New Jersey, Brendon T. Byrne...
CGGTGAACATCGCCACCGGGGAAACCAAGTTCGCCCGCACCTACCAGGAGCACCAGCGCTACCAGCAGGAGTTCCGCGACTGGTGCCAGGCCAACCCGGGGCAGTGCTAGGCTCCATCGCCACCGAAGAACAACGCGCAAGCCACCGACAGTGAGGTAACCGTGAAGGCCGCAGTCCTGGGCAAGCCCATCAGCCACTCCAAATCCCCGCAGCTGCACCGCGCCGCCTACCGGCTGCTCGGCGTGGACCTGGACTACCAGCGCCTGGAACTGGACCCGGCCGACGTGCCGGACTTCGCCGCCGGGCTGCGCGCCGGCGGCTGGGCCGGCTGCTCGGTCACCATGCCGCTGAAGGACGTGTTCATCGCCCACATGGACAGCGTCACCGACCTGGTCACCACCACCGGGGCGCTGAACACCATCGTGGTGCACCCGGACGGGACCCTGCACGGGCAGAACACCGACGTGTACGGGATCGTGCGGGCCTTCGCCGACGCCGGGATCGGGCACACCGGCACCGGCACCATCCTGGGGGCCGGGAACACGGCGCTGGCCGCCGTGCAGGCGCTGCACCAGATGGGCGCCGAACGGGTGCGCTTCGTGGTGCGCGATCCGGCCCGCGCCGGGCGGGTGACCGCCCTGGCCGCCGCGCTGGGCATGGCCACCGAGGTCAGCCCGGTGCGGGAGATCACCGGGGACCCGGTGGTGGTTTCCACCCTGCCCCCCTCCGCCGCCGACGCCTGGGTGCCCACCCTGGGCGCGGGCACCGGCACCCTGCTGGATGTGGCCTACGACCCGTGGCCCTCCGCCCTGGCCGCCGCCTGGCGGGGGCCGGTCATCAACGGGCTGGCGATGCTGGTGCACCAGGCGGTGGAGCAGGTGCGCCTGTTCACCGGGCTGGATCTGGCGCAGGAGGAGCGCGAAAATGTCACAAACACCATGTTTGCGGCCGTGGCGCTTCATCGAGGTCGGTAAATGCGCGGGCACATGGCAAAATGTAGTGCATGTTGCGTTGGTTAACCGCGGGCGAATCGCACGGCCCGGCACTCGTTGGAATTCTTGAAGGTCTACCCGCCGGGGTCCCGGTGGACAGTGAGCTCGTCCGTTCGGCGCTGGCGCGCCGGCGGCTTGGCTATGGCCGCGGGGCCCGCATGAAGTTTGAAAAGGACCAGGTCAGCTTCCTGGGCGGGGTGCGCCACGGCGCCACCCAGGGCGGACCGGTCGCCATTGAAATCGGCAACACCGAATGGCCCAAGTGGGAACGCGTGATGAACGCGGACCCGGTGGATCCCGGCGAACTGGAGTCCCTGGCCCGCAATGCGCCGCTGACCCGCCCGCGCCCGGGCCACGCCGACTTCACCGGCATGCAGAAGTACGCGTTCGACGACGCCCGCCCGGTGCTCGAGCGCGCCAGCGCCCGGGAAACCGCGGCCCGCGTCGCCCTGGGCTCGGTGGCCGACGCGTTCCTGGCCGAGCTGGGCATCGAACTGGTCGCGCACACCACCGCCGTGGGCACCGCCGAGGTCCCCGAGAACGCCGCGCTGCCCACCCGGGCCGACGTCCAGGCGCTGGACGCGGATCCGCTGCGCTGCTTTGACGCCGAAACCTCCGCCGCCATGGTCGCCGAGGTCGACGACGCCCACAAGGCCGGGGAAACCCTGGGCGGGGTCGTGGAGGTGCTGGCCTACAACCTGCCCCCGGGCCTGGGCTCCTACGTGCACTGGGACCGCCGGCTGGACGCCCGGCTGGCCGGGGCGCTGATGGGGATCCAGGCCATCAAGGGGGTGGAGGTCGGCGACGGCTTCGCCACCGCCGCCCGGCGCGGCTCGGCCGCCCACGACGAGATCCAGCATGCCGCCGACGGGCGCATCGAGCGGGCCACCAACCGGGCCGGCGGGATCGAGGGGGGCATGTCCATTGGCGAGGTGCTGCGCGTGCGCGCGGCCATGAAGCCGATCGCCACCGTCCCGCGCGCGCTGCGCACCGTGGACACGGCCACCGGTGAGGACACCAAGGCCCACCACCAGCGTTCGGACGTGTGCGCGGTGCCGGCGGCCGGGGTCGTCGCCGAGGCGATGGTCGCCCTGGTGCTGGCCCAGGCGGTGCTGGAGAAGTTCGGCGGGGACTCGGTGGCCGAGACCAAGCGGAACATCTCCAGCTACCTGGCCGCGATCCCCGAGAACCTGGAATCCACCGGGGTCTAGATGATCTACCTGATCGGGCCGATGGCCAGCGGCAAGTCCACCGTGGGCAAGGCGCTGGCCAAGGCCCTGGACACCACGTTCCTGGACACCGACGAAGTGATCGTGATGAGCCACGGCTCGATCCCGCAGATCTTCGCCGAGCACGGCGAAGAGCACTTCCGCGACCTGGAGGTGGCGACCCTGCGCGCCACCCAGGCCGGGGTGCTGGCCACCGGCGGGGGAGCGGTGCTGCGCCCGGAAAACCGGGAGGTGCTGCGCCGCGGCACCGTGGTCTACCTGCAGATGGATGAGGACACCGCCGCCCGGCGCCTGGCCCGCAGCCAGGACCGTCCGCTGCTGGCCGGCGAGGACGGGGTGCTGCAGCGCTGGCGGCAGCTGTTTGCCGCGCGCCGGGACATCTACGAGGACCTGGCGGACCTGACCGTCACGGTCGAGGGCAAGAGCGTGAACGAGCTGGTCGAGCTGATCCAGGGCCATGTGATTAGTGCCACGAGATAGGGCTATTCGCGAATCCCGCGCGTACTCTGGAAAGATCAGCACCACAGGAGGATCTCTACGGATGCCTTTAGCACCCACCACACTTCAGGTCACCGGAGCATCACCGGAGCAGAACTATCCGGTTCTGGTCGGTAATGGTTTGCTGGGACAGCTTCCCGAACTGCTTGGACCAAGTGTCAAGAAGATTTTGATCATCCACCCGCGGGCCCTGCGCACCACCGGGGACCTGGTCAAGGATGAACTCGATACCAAGGGCTACTCGGCGATCACCGCCGAAATCCCGGACGCCGAGGAAGGCAAGCACATCCAGGTTGCCGCCTTCTGCTGGGAGGTCCTGGGCAAGAACGACTTCACCCGCTCGGACGCGGTCATCTCCGTGGGCGGCGGCGCCGTCTCGGACGTGGCCGGCTTCGTGGCCGCCACCTGGCTGCGCGGGGTGAAGGTCGTGCACGTGCCCACCTCCGTGCTGGGCATGGTGGACGCCGCCGTGGGCGGCAAGACCGGCATCAACACCGCCGAGGGCAAGAACCTGGTCGGCTCCTTCCACCCGCCGGCCGGAGTGCTGGTGGACCTGGACGCCCTGGCCACCTTGCCGAAGAACGAACTGGTGACCGGGCTGGCCGAAGCGGTCAAGTGCGGTTTCATCAAGGACGAGCGGATCCTGGAGCTCATCGAGGAAAACCCCGAAGAGGCCATGGATCCCACCAGCGAGCGGTTGCGTGAAATCATCGAACGCACCATCGCGGTGAAGGTCGACGTGGTCTCCCGGGACCTGAAGGAATCCGGGGACCGCGAATACCTGAACTACGGGCACACCCTGGGCCATGCCATCGAGCTGGCCGAACGCTACCAGATGCGCCACGGCGCGGCGGTGTCCATTGGACTGTGCTTCGCCGCGGAACTGGGACGCTCGGTGGGCTACACCCCGGATGCGGTGGCCGAACGCCACGCCGCGATCCTATCCTCGCTGGGACTGCCCACCACCTACCGCAACGACCGCTGGGCGTCGCTGCTGGATGGGATGAAGCGGGACAAGAAGGCCCGAGGCGACCAGCTGCGCTTCGTGGTCCTGGAAGATATTGGCAAGCCGCGGATCTATGAAGTTCCGGATAACTCGCTGTTGTTCGCGGCCTACCAGGAGATTGGTGAGTAAGCAATGACTGAGGCACGACACAACGCGGTGTCCTTCGAAGTCGCCTCCGTCAACCGTGAAGGTGTGGACACCTCCATTGACGGAATCCTGATCAACCCCGAAACGATGCGCGCCTACGTGGCCGATGAGGCCGCCGCGGAACGCTCCATGCAGGTCGGTTCGCCCACCGACCAGGTGGTCATCCACCTGGCCCGCGGCGAACTGGCCCAGGCGGGGGAGATGATCACCGAGCAGCGCCTGCTGGACCCGATGAACGCGCACCTGCGGGTGCTGGACACCGAGCTGACCCGCATGCAGGGGGACACCCAGCGGGCCATCAACCGGCTGCGCAAGCTGGCCGAGGAGTTCGCCGACACCGAGTACGAGCCGCTGATGCAGCACCATTTGGGCATGGCGTTCTACGAAACCCGGGACTACCGTGCGGCGGTGACCCGCTTCACCCTGGCTCTGGAGCAGCGTCAGGCGATCAACGCGCCCAAGCACCTGGTGGACGCCTCGCGCATCTGCCTGCAAATGGCCGAACAGCGCCTGCAGGCCAGCGCCTAACACGGCGCCGGCGGATCGATGCGCTAGACTAGGACATGGTTTTTTGACAAAGGGCCGGCGTGAGCCGGCTGAATATGAGGATTGAGGACTCGTGGCAGATACGACTGACATCAAAAACGGTCAGGTCATCAAGATTGACGGCCAGCTGTGGACCATCATTGACTTCCAGCACGTGAAGCCGGGCAAGGGTGGGGCGTTCGTGCGCACCAAGATGCGCAACGTCGTCACCGGACGCGTCCAGGACAAGACCTACAACGCCGGGGCGAAGATCGAAACCGCCAACGTTGACCGCCGCGACTACCAGTACCTCTACCAGGACGGGGAAGACTACGTCTTCATGAACCTGGACGACTACGACCAGGTCACCGTCTCCGGCGCCACCGTGGGCGACGCCGCCGACTACATGCTGGAAAACCAGGAACTGACCATCGCCATGTACGACGGCAACCCGCTGTACGTGGAAATGCCGCCGTCGGTCATCCTGGAAATCACCTACACCGAGCCGGGCCTGCAGGGCGACCGCTCCTCGGCAGGCACCAAGCCGGCCACCCTGGAAACCGGCAAGATCATCCAGGTGCCGCTGTTCGTCGAGCAGAACACCAAGGTCAAGGTCGATACCCGCAACGGTGACTACCTGGGACGTGTCTCCTAGTGAGTGCCCGTGCCAAGGCCCGGCGCCGGGCCCTGGAATTCCTCTTCGAAGCCGAACAACGCGGCGCCGAGCCGCTGGCCGTGGCCGTCGGACGCCGGGAGAACTCCGAGATCGTGATCAACGAGTACTCCATCCAGATCATCGAGGGCGTCACCGCCCAGCAGCAGCGCATCGATGAGATCCTGGAAAGCTACGTGCGCGGCTGGACCCTGGAACGCATGCCGTCGGTGGACCGCATCGCCCTGCGCATCGGCGTGTGGGAACTGCTGTACAACGACGACGTGCCCGACGCCGTCGCCGTCGCCGAGGCCGTGGCCAACGTGCGTGAGCTGTCCACCGACGATTCCCCGGAATTCGTCAACGGCGTGCTCGGCCGCATCCAGCAAATCAAGGACACCCTGGTCGACTGATCCTCACCCTGCCTGTCCCCGCGCAAGCCGGAACCCGATTCGTGGTTCCGGCTTGCGGCGTTTAACCTCCCTTTCGGCCACGTCCCGGTGGCCGCGGTGCCGGCCCCTCGCCGTACTATGCGGCGCAATGTTTCGGCGGTGGCGCGCAGTGTGGCCAAGTGAACATTGTGGCTGCCTGCAACCGCGTCGCGGGCAGGAAGTGACGCTGCGGCGCGCGCGGAGGCAGCGTCAACGACGCCGCTTGTGAGCGAACTAACGCATCATTCATGGTCATGTATAGCTTTTCGGTGGGGAAGTGGTGCCGGGACGTGATAATTTCATAGGAGCAATATTCCTTTAAGAACCGTCCCGTGAGGCGGAGAAGGGAGAGATGCAACGCATGAGCGAGAAATCGCCGGCAACGCCTGGCGCCCGCACGGTGCTGTCCTCGGACGACATCGAACGCGTGCTGACGCGCATCGCCTTTGAAATCATTGAGGCCAACAAGGGCACCGAGGACCTGGTGCTGCTGGGCATCCCGCGCCGCGGCTATCCGCTGGCCCAGCGCCTGGCCGAACGCATCGCCGCCACCACCTCCGGCGCCATCAACCCCGAATCGCTGGTCGGGCAGCTGGACATCACCATGTACCGCGATGACCTGCGCACCTCCACCACCCGCACCCCGGCCCCCACGCGCCTGCCCGCCGGCGGGATCGACGACAAGGTCGTGGTGCTGGTCGATGACGTGCTCTACTCCGGACGCACCATCCGCGCCGCCCTGGACGCCCTGTCCGACTGGGGCCGCCCGCGCATCGTGCGCCTGGCCGTGCTGGTGGACCGCGGGCACCGCGAACTGCCGATCCGCGCCGACCACGTGGGCAAGAACCTGCCCACCGCCAAGAGTGAAAAGGTGCGCGTGCACCTGGCGGAAACCGACCAGGACAACGAAGTGATCATCGAGGCCGGCGCATGAAACACCTGATCTCCACCGCGGACGTCACCCGCGAAGAAGCCATCCGGATCCTGGACATCGCCGAAGAAATGCGCGAGTTCGGCACCCGGGAAGTCAAGAAGCTGCCGGCGCTGCGCGGACGCACCGTGGTGAACCTCTTCTTCGAGGACTCCACCCGCACCCGCATCTCCTTCGAGGCCGCCGCCAAGCGCCTGAGCGCGGACGTGATCAACTTCTCCGCCAAGGGCTCCTCCGTGTCCAAGGGCGAATCGCTGAAGGACACCGCCCAAACCCTGCTGGCCATCGGCGCCGACGCCGTGGTGATCCGGCACCCCGACTCGGGTGCACCGGCTCGCCTGGCGGCCACCGACTGGATCGGGCTGCCGATCGTCAATGCCGGGGACGGCATGCACGAACACCCCACCCAGGCGCTGCTGGACGCGTTCACGCTGCGCCGCCAGGTGAGCCTGCGCGAGGGCACCGCCCCGCACGGCAAGGGCCTGGATGGGCTGAAGGTCGCCATCGTCGGGGACATCCTGCACTCCCGGGTGGCCCGCTCGAACCTGTGGCTGCTGAACTCCCTGGGCGCCGAGGTGACCATGGTCGCCCCGCCCACCCTGCTGCCGGTGGGGGCCGACGCCTGGCCATGCACCATCAGCTATGACCTGGACGAGGTCATCGCCTCCGGGGTGGACGCACTGATGATGCTGCGTGTGCAGGGGGAGCGGATGCATGCCGCCTACTTCCCGAACCCGCGCGAATACTCCCGCTACTGGGGCCTGGACGACGCCCGGCTGAAGGCGCTGGACGCCTCCGGCGAGGAAACGCTGATCATGCACCCGGGCCCGATGAACCGCGGCCTGGAAATCTCCTCGGCCGCCGCCGACTCCCCACGCTCCACCGTGCTGGACCAGGTGACCAACGGCGTGGCCGTGCGCATGGCCAGCCTCTACATGCTCCTCTCCGGCGACTTGATCAAGGAAAGCTAGGTCCATGAAGTATCTGATTCACAACGCCAGCATTCTGGGCGGGGACACCGCCGACGTGCTGGTCTCCGACGGGACGATCGCACAGATCGGCCAGGGCCTGCAGGCCGGGGACGCCACCGCCATCGACGCCTCCGGCCAGATCCTGCTGCCGGGCCTGGTCGACCCGCACACCCACCTGCGTGAGCCGGGCCGGGAGGACGCCGAGACCGTGGAAACCGGCACTCGCGCCGCCGCCAAGGGCGGGTTCACCGCGGTGCACGCCATGGCCAACTCCACGCCGGTCGCCGATACGGCCGGCGTGGTGGAGCAGGTCTACGAGCTGGGCCGCAAGGCAGGCTGGGTGGACGTGCGCCCGGTCGGGGCCGTCACCGTCGGGCTGGCCGGCAAGCAGCTGAGCGAGATCGGCGCGATGGCCGACTCCCGGGCGAAGGTGCGCATGTTCTCCGATGACGGGATCTGCGTGTTTGACCCGCTGCTGATGCGCCGGGCCCTGGAATACGTCAAGGCCTTCGACGGGGTGATCGCCCAGCATGCCCAGGAACCGCGGCTGACCGAGGGCGCCCAGATGAACGAGGGCGAAGTCTCGGCCGTGCTCGGCCTGGCCGGCTGGCCGGCCGTGGCGGAGGAGTCGATCATCGCCCGCGACGTGCTGCTGGCCGAACACGTCGGCGCGCGCCTGCACGTGTGCCACGTCTCCACCGCCGGCAGTGTGGAAATCATCCGCTGGGCTAAGGCCCGCGGCATCCAGGTCACCGCGGAGGTCACCCCGCACCACCTGCTGCTCACCGATGAGAAGGTGCGCAGCTTCGACCCGGTCTACAAGGTCAACCCGCCGCTGCGCCGCGAAGCGGACGTCATGGCGCTGCGCGCCGGGGTGGCCGATGGCACCATCGACATGATCGGCACCGACCACGCCCCGCACCCGGCCGAATCCAAGGACTGCGAATGGGGGGCCGCCGCAATGGGCATGACCGGGCTGGAAACCGCCCTGTCCATCGTGCAGCACACCCTGGTGGACACCGGGCTGATCGGCTGGCCGGACGTCGCGCGGATCACCTCCGGCGCCGCGGCCCGCCTGGGCCGGCTGGAGGACCAGGGCCGCCCGGTCGCCGAGGGCGAGCCGGCCAACCTGGTGCTGGTGGACCCCGAAGCCCGCTGGACGGTGGACCCCTACGCCATGGAAACCAAGGGCCGCAACTCCCCGTTCGCCGGCATGCAGCTGCCCGGCGCGGTGCGCGCCACCTTCTTCCACGGGCACCCCACGGTCCTGGACGGCGCCCTGGCCAGCGCCCGGGTGGCCCAGTGATCCACAGCCCGTACTTCGTCCCGATCGCCTGGACGCTGGGCATCATCCTGGTGCTGCTGCTGCTCATCGCGGTGGGCTGGCGGAACCGCAAGCGACGACAGTCCGGCGTGCCGGCCCCGTTCCAGGACTTTGCCGACACAGAGGTCGCCCGCTTCGAGGGCATGTACGTGGCCACCACCCGCGGGGAGGACTGGCTGGACCGGATCGCCGTGCACCAGCTGGGCGTGCGCACCAACGCGGACCTGGTGATCGGTGAGCGCGGGGTGCACTTCATGCGGGCCGGGGCCCGCGCGGTGCACGTGCCCTTCGCGGCGCTGACCAGGGTGAACCGGGCCTCGGGGATGGCCGGGAAGTTCGTGGAGGACAACGGCCTGGTGATCACCGGGTGGGTCAAGGACGACTTCGACTTCGACACCGGCTTCCGCCCCCGCTACCACGCGGACAACGCAAAGATTTATCAGATGCTGGCATCGCACTTGGACGATGCGGCAGATCAGGAGACAAACTAGTGAACACTCAAAGCACCCCCGACGCAGTGCTGGTCCTGGAGGACGGCACCGTCTTCCCCGGCCGCGCCTACGGCAAGGTCGGCACCACCCTGGGTGAAGCGGTATTCACCACCGGCATGACCGGTTACCAGGAAACCCTGACCGACCCGTCCTACGCCCACCAGATCGTGGTGCAGACCTTCCCGCACATCGGCAACACCGGCGTGAACGACGAGGACCCCGAATCCACCCGCATCTGGGCCGCCGGCTACGTGGTGCGCGAAGGCTCCCGCCGCCCCAGCAACTGGCGCAGCGTGCGCACCTTGGAAGAGGACCTGATCGCCCACGACGTGGTGGGCATCGAACGCATCGACACCCGTGCGCTGACCCGCCACCTGCGTGAGGCCGGGGCCATGAAGGCCGGGATCTTCTCCGGTGCGGCCGCCGCCCGCCCGGTCCAGGAGCTGGTGGACCAGGTCAAGGACCAGCCGGCGATGGCCGGACGCAACATCTCCGCCGAGGTCTCGGTGGACGAACCCTACTTCGTCGAACCGGCCGACCACGGCTGGAGCGGGGAAGTGCGCCACACCGTGGCCGCGATCGACCTGGGCATCAAGGCGATGACCCCGGTGCGCCTGGCCGAACGCGGCATGCGCGTGCATGTTCTGCCCCATGACGCGACCCTTGAGGACATCAAGGCCTCGGGCGCCTCGGGCGTGTTCTTCTCCAACGGCCCGGGCGACCCGGCCACCGCCACCGAGCAGATCGAACTGGTGCGTCAGGTGCTGGACGCCGGCATCCCGTACTTCGGGATCTGCTTCGGCAACCAGATCCTGGGCCGGGCGCTGGGGCTGGACACCTACAAGCTGCGCTTCGGGCACCGCGGCATCAACCAGCCGGTGATGGTCAAGGACACCGGCAAGGTGGAAATCACCAGCCAGAACCACGGCTTCGCCGTCCAGGCCCCGCTGCAGGGCAGCTTCACCGCCCCGGTGGAACGCTTCGGCCAGGTGGAGGTCTCCCACTTCTCGCTGAACGACCAGGTGGTGGAGGGGCTGCGCTGCCTGGACATCCCGGCCTTCTCCGTGCAGTACCACCCTGAGGCCGCCTCCGGGCCGCACGACGCCGCCAACCTCTTCGACCGTTTCGCCGACGTGCTGGACAGCACCGCAGATAAGGACAACAAGTAATGCCAAAGCGCACCGATCTGAAATCAGTTCTCGTCATCGGTTCCGGCCCCATCGTCATCGGCCAGGCGGCGGAATTCGACTACTCCGGCACCCAGGCGCTGCGCGTGCTGAAGGAGGAGGGCCTGCGGGTCATCCTGGTCAACTCCAACCCCGCCACCATCATGACCGACCCGCAGTTCGCCGACGCCACCTACGTGGAGCCGATCACCCCCGAGGTGGTCGAGCAGATCATCGCCAAGGAGCGCCCGGACGCGGTGCTGCCGACCCTGGGCGGGCAGACCGCGCTGAACACCGCGATCGCGCTGGACAAGAACGGCGTGCTTCAAAAGTACGACGTGGAGTTGATCGGCGCGAACATCGAGGCCATCGAGCTGGGTGAGGACCGCGAGAAGTTCAAGGGCGTGGTGGAGCGCTGCGGCGCCGAATCGGCCAAGTCCATCATCGTGCACTCCATGGAGGAGGCCTTCGCCGCAGTCGAGGAGCTGAAGTACCCGGTCGTGGTGCGTCCCTCCTTCACCATGGGCGGGCTCGGTTCGGGCATGGCCTACAACGCGGAGGACCTGCGCCGCATCGCCGGGGCGGGCCTGCAGTACTCGCCGACCACCGAGGTGCTCCTGGAGGAGTCCATCCTGGGGTGGAAGGAATACGAGCTGGAGATGATGCGCGACAAGAACGACAACGTCGTGGTCGTGTGCTCCATCGAGAACTTCGACCCGGTGGGCGTGCACACCGGCGACTCGATCACCGTCGCCCCGGCGATGACCCTGACCGACCGCGAATACCAGAAGCTGCGCGACATCTCCATCGCGGTGATCCGCGAGGTGGGCGTGGACACCGGCGGATGCAACATCCAGTTCGCCATCGAACCGGACACCGGGCGGGTGGTCGTGATCGAAATGAACCCGCGCGTCTCGCGCTCCTCCGCCCTGGCCTCCAAGGCCACTGGGTTCGCGATCGCCAAGATCGCCACCAAGGTCTCCCTGGGCTACACCCTGGATGAGATCCAGAACGACATCACCAAGAAGACCCCGGCCTCCTTCGAACCGGCCCTGGACTACGTGGTGGTCAAGGTCCCGCGCTTCGCCTTTGAGAAGTTCCCGGCCGCCGACGCCACGCTGACCACCACCATGAAGTCGGTGGGCGAGGCGATGAGCCTGGGACGCAACTTCACCGAGGCGCTGCAGAAGGCGCTGCGCTCCCTGGAGCAGAAGGGCGCGGAGCTGTCCTTCGAGCCGCTGGAGCAGGAGCAGATCCCGCACGTGCTGGAGCAGATCAAGGTCGGCTCCACCGAGCGCCTGGCCCTGGTGCAGCGCGCCCTGCTCTCCGGGGTGTCGATCGAGCGGCTCTATGAGGCCACCGGCATCGACCCATGGTTCCTGGACCAGCTGGCGCTGATCAACGAGACCGCGGCGATGATCGCCGCGTCGGCGAACCTGGATGAGCAGATGCTGCGCGAGGCCAAGCGCCACGGGTTCTCCGACGCGCAGATCGCCAAGCTCACCGGCAACGCCGAGGCCGTGGTGCGCGGGGTGCGCCACGCGCTGGAGATCCGCCCGGTGTACAAGACCGTGGACACCTGCGCGGCCGAGTTCGAGGCGTACACCCCCTACCTGTACTCCTCCTACGACCAGGAAACCGAGGTGCCGGCCCATGAGAAGCCCTCGGTGATCATCCTGGGCTCGGGCCCGAACCGGATCGGGCAGGGCATCGAGTTCGACTACTCGTGCGTGCACGCGGTGATGGCGCTGCGCGAGGCCGGGTACGAGACCGTGATGGTCAACTGCAACCCGGAGACCGTCTCGACCGACTACGACATCTCCGACCGGCTGTATTTCGAGCCGCTGAGCCTGGAGGACGTGCTGGAGATCATCCACGCCGAACAGGCCTCCGGCGGGGTGCTGGGCGTGTTCGTGCAGCTGGGCGGGCAGACCCCGCTGAAGCTGGCCGCCGAGCTGAAGGCCGCCGGGGTGCCGATCCTGGGCACCTCCCCGGAGGCGATCGACCTGGCCGAGCACCGCGGCGCGTTCCAGCAGGTGCTGGACGCCGCCGGACTGGTGGCCCCGAAGAACGGCACCGCCGTGTCCTTCAAGGACGCCAAGCGGATCGCCGACGAGATCGGCTACCCGGTGCTGGTGCGCCCCAGCTACGTGCTGGGCGGGCGCGGCATGGAGATCGTCTACGACGAGGCGAACCTCTCGCGCTACATCGAGAACGCCACCGAGATCACCGTGGACCACCCGGTGCTGGTGGACCGCTTCCTGGAGGATGCGATCGAGATCGACGTGGACGCGCTGTTTGACGGCACCGAACTGTACATGGGCGGGATCATGGAGCACATCGAGGAGGCCGGCATCCACTCCGGGGACTCGGCCTGCGTGCTGCCGCCCATCACCCTGGGCCACGACGTGCGTGAAAAGGTGGCCGCCGCGACCCGCGCGATCGCCGAGGGCGTGGGCGTGCGCGGGCTGATCAACATCCAGTTCGCGTTGGCCGGGGACATCCTCTTCGTCATCGAGGCGAACCCGCGCGCTTCGCGCACCGTGCCGTTCACCTCCAAGGCCACCGGCGTGCAGCTGGCCAAGGCCGCGGCGATGATCGGGGTGGGCCGCAGCATTGCCCAGCTGCGCGGGGACATCCTGCCGGCGCAGGGCGATGGCACCCACCTGCCGGAAACCGCCCCGGTGGCGGTGAAGGAGGCCGTGCTGCCCTTCAGCCGCTTCCGCACCCCGCAGGGCAAGGTCGTCGACTCGCTGCTCGGACCGGAAATGCGCTCCACCGGCGAGGTGATGGGCATCGACAAGTACTTCGACACCGCCTTCGCCAAGTCCCAGGCCGCGGCGAACAACCCGCTGCCCACCGCCGGGAAGGTGTTCGTCTCGGTCACCAACCGGGACAAGCGCTCGATCGTGCTGCCGGTCAAGCACCTGTCCGACAACGGGTTTGAGATCGTCTCCACCGGCGGCACCGCCCAGGTGCTGCGCCGCAACGGGATCCCCACCACCGTGGTCAACAAGGTTCACGAGGGCGGGGAAACCATTGTGGACATGATCACCGAGGGCCAGATCGGGCTGATCCTGAACACCCCCTCGGGCTCCGAGGCACGCGGGGACGGCTACGAGATCCGCGCGGCGGCCACTTCCGTGGGCACCCCAATCATCACCACCGTGGCCGAGTTCGGTGCCGCGGTGCAGGCCATCGACGCGCTGCGCCACTACAGCTGGGATGTGACCAGCCTGCAGGAGCACCCGGACCTGGTCTCGGCAGGCGGCCGTGGCTAGCGCCGGGGCGGGACACGCCGCGGCCGGGAACACCGAAATGGATCATTTCGGCAACCGGCTGCGGGTGGCGATGGAGGCGAACGGGCCGTTGTGCGTGGGCATCGACCCGCACCCCAGCCTGCTGGCCTCCTGGGGGCTGGATGACAGCGCCGACGCGGTGCGCCGCTTCTCGCTGGGCGTCATCGAGGCGGTCGCCGGCACCGCGGCGATCCTCAAGCCGCAGGTTGCGCTGTACGAGCGCTTCGGCTCGGCCGGCTTCGCGGCCCTGGAGGAAACCCTGGCCGCGGCGCGCGATGCCGGGGTGCTGACCCTGGCCGACGCCAAGCGCGGGGACATCGGCTCCACGATGGCCGCCTACGCCAACGCCTGGCTGGCCGACGGTTCGCCGCTGGCCGCCGACGCGGTGACCCTCAGCCCCTACCTGGGCTACGAGTCGCTGCGCCCGGCCATCGACTTGGCCGGGCAGACCGGGCGCGGGGTGTTCGTGCTCGGGCTGACCTCCAACCCGGAGGGCCAAAGCGTGCAGCACGCGGGGGGAGCGGCCTCGGTGGCCAAGCGGATTATCGACGCGGTCGCGCAGGAGAACGCGCACGCCGCGGACCTGGGCCATGTGGGCCTGGTCATCGGCGCCACCGTCGGGGATGCCCCGCAGCGGCTGGGCATCGACCTGTCCGCGACGAAGGCGGCGCTTTTGACCCCCGGGCTCGGGGCGCAGGGCGCCACCGCGGGTGATCTTGCCAACAGCTTCGCCAGCAGCCACCGCCAGGTGCTGGCCAGCAGCAGCCGGGACATCCTGCGCGCCGGACCCGGGGTCCAGGCGCTGCGGGACAAGGCCCGCAGGGTACGCGACGAACTGCTCGCCGCCGGTTAGTAAAGTAGTCGGATCGCGCTGTGGATACTAAGGTTTCTAGTAGCCACAGCGCGATTACTCTTGCAAATGCCGCGTTTGGTGGTTATGTTCACAACATGGCCTTAGTCCACAACTGATGAAGGATGGCTGAACGATGGTACTGCGAGAACTTTCAGACGAAGACCGGATCCGCGCCCGTGCCAAGGCCCTGGCCGCCCGCACCCGTCGGGCTGAGATCAAGTCCCAGTTCAGTAGCGGAAAAATCTCCATCACTGAGGTACTAGACTTGGTGTACGAAGATGAGGCAGTCGGTCGCATGCGTGTGATGGACCTGCTCGAATCAGTGCCCGGCGTCGGCGAGGTCCGCGCCGCGAACCTGCTCGAACGCCTGGGGATCTCCCCGTCACGCCGCCTGCGCGGCCTGGGACGCAAGCAGCGGGTGGCGATCACTGAACACTTCAAGCAATCTCCGCCCAAGACGAAAGCGTAGTAAATGACCCCAGCGTCGGTAACGGTTCTGGCCGGCCCCACGGCCGTAGGCAAGGGCACCGTCTCCACCTACATCCGTGAGAACTATCCGCAGGTCTGGTTGTCGGTTTCGGCCACCACCCGCGATCCGCGCCCGGGGGAGGTGGAAGGGGTCCACTACTACTTCGTTGGGCCCAAGCGCTTTGGGGAGCTGGTCGAATCCGGCCAAATGCTTGAATGGGCGGTCGTGCACGGGCAGAACAGCTACGGCACCATCCGCTCCACCGTGGAACAGGCCGTGGCCGAGGGCAAGAAGGTGCTGCTGGAAATCGACCTGCAGGGCGCACGCCAGGTCAAGGAGTCGATGCCGGAGGCGCAATTCGTGTTCCTGGCTCCGCCCTCCTGGGACGAACTGGTGCGCCGGCTTGTGGGCCGCGGCACCGAATCGAGCGAGGAACAGCAGCGCCGGCTAGAAACCGCTAAACTGGAACTTGCGGCCGAACCGGAATTCGACGTGACCATTGTCAACGACAGTGTGTCGCGGGCCGCCGAAGAGCTTGTGTCCCTCATGGGGCTAGACGAAAAATAAGGGGAGTCCTGTGACCGAAAACCTTGAAGGAATCATCAACCCTTCAATCGACTCGTTGCTGAAGACCGATGAGTCCAAGTACGCGCTGGTGCTGAATTCGGCCAAGCGCGCCCGCCAGATCAACGCCTACTACGCGCAGCTGAACGAAGGCCTGTTCGAGTACGTTGGACCGCTGGTGGAAACCAAGCTCAACGAGAAGCCGCTGACCATCGCCCTGCGTGAACTGAACGAGGGCCTGCTGAAGGTCACCCCGGCCGACGCCGAGTAAGTCGACACTTCAACGAATGGCGCCCCAGTTAGCACCGGTGGCGCCATTCGCTGTTTAAGCCTGCAGGCCGCCACCCAGTCCCACATTGTGAGGTAGAAGTTGAAGAGAATCGTGCTCGGGGTCTCCGCCGGGATCGCCGCCTACAAGTCCGTCCTGCTGCTGCGCCTGCTGCGCGAGGCCGGGCACCACGTGGATGTCATTCCCACCGGCAACGTCGCCCAGTTCGTGGGCAACGCCACCTTTGAGGCCCTTAGCGGCAACCCGGTCACCTCCAACGTGTTCGACGCGGTGGACACCGTGAACCACGTGCGCCTGGGCCAGGAGGCCGACCTGGTGGTCGTCGTTCCGGCCACCGCCGACCTGCTGGCCAAGGCGGCCGCCGGGATCGCCAACGACCTGCTCACCGGCACCCTGCTGGCCACCCGCGCCCCGGTGGTGATGGCCCCGGCCATGCACACCGAAATGTGGCAGCACCCGGCGACCGTGGCCAACGTTGCCACGTTGCGCCAGCGCGGGGTGCACGTGATCGACCCGGCGGTGGGGCGGCTGACCGGCAAGGACAGCGGCCCGGGCCGCCTGCCGGAGCCGGAGGAGATCTTCCAGGCGCTGCAGGTCCACCTGGGCGAGCCGCTGCTGGCCGGGCGCAGCGTGCTGATCACCGCCGGGGGCACCCGCGAACCGCTGGACCCGGTCCGCTTCCTGGGCAACCGCTCCTCGGGCCGCCAGGGCGCGGCGCTGGCCGCCGCGGCCCGCGACGCCGGGGCGAGCGTCACCCTGATCGCCACCCACCTGGAGGTCCCCGCCCCGCACGGGGTGCAGGTGGTGCACGCCTCCAGCGCGCTGGAGCTGCGCGAGGCGGTGTTCGCCCACGCCCCGGGCAAGGACGCGCTGATCATGAACGCGGCGGTCGCCGACTTCCGCCCGGCCAGCGTGGAGGCGGCCAAGATCAAGAAGCGCGACGAGCATTCGGCGCCGGTGATCGAACTGGTGCGCAACCCGGACATCCTGGCCGAACTGGTCGCCGCCCGCGCCCAGGACCAGATGCTGCCGCGCACCGTGGTCGGCTTCGCCGCCGAAACCGGGGACGAGCAGGGCAGTGTGCTGGACTACGGCCGGGCGAAGCTGGCCACGAAGGGCTGCGAGATGCTGGTGGTCAACGAGGTCGGGCAGAGCAAGACGTTTGGCGCGGAAACGAACGAGGCCACGATCCTGTTCGCCGACGGGCGCGAGGCGGTTTCGGCCGCCGGAAGCAAGCTGGAAGTGGCGCGTCGCGTCATCGAACAGCTGGCCGGCGCAATATAGCGTCATCGGCCCGTCACATGGTGACCAGCACCATGTCACAGCCATTCCCCAAGGACGCAACGAAGGACAAAGGGTCGACACGACCAGATAGAGTAACAAGGTGACTTCAACAACCCCTGAACTACGCCTGTTTACCTCGGAATCAGTGACCGAGGGACACCCGGACAAGATCTGCGACCAGATCTCCGACGCCATCCTGGACGCCATGCTCGCCCAGGACCCGAACTCGAAGGTGGCGGTGGAAACCCTGACCACCACCGGGCTGGTCCACGTGGCCGGCGAGGTGACCACCAACGGGTACGTGGAAATCCCGGAGATCGTGCGCCGCACCATTCTGGACATCGGCTACGACTCCTCGGCCAACGGCTTTGACGGGGCCCGCTGCGGGGTGTCGGTCTCCATCGGCCAGCAGTCCCAGGAAATCCACGACGGGGTGTTCAACTCCCTGGAGTCCCGCCAGGGCACCGCCAAGGACCCGCGCGACATGCAGGGCGCCGGGGACCAGGGGCTGATGTTCGGCTACGCCTCGGATGAAACCGAGTCGCTGATGCCCACCCCGATCTTCCTGGCCCACCGGCTCTCCGAGCGGCTCACCCAGGTGCGCAAGAACGCCCGGCTGCCTTTGCTGCGCCCCGACGGCAAGACCCAGGTGACCATCGGGTACGACGGGGACAAGCCGGTGTCGATCGACACCGTGGTCGTCTCCAGCCAGCATGCGGCCGAATACGAGCTGGAAACCCTGAAGGCCGACCTGCTGGAGGAGGTGGTCACCCCGGTGATCTCCAAGTCCGGGCTGGACACCTCCAACACCGAGATCATCCTGAACCCCTCCGGGCCCTTCATCATCGGCGGGCCGGTCGGGGACGCCGGGCTGACCGGACGCAAGATCATCGTGGACACCTATGGCGGCTTCGCCCGCCACGGCGGCGGCGCGTTCTCCGGCAAGGACCCGTCCAAGGTGGACCGCTCGGCCGCGTACGCGATGCGCTGGGTGGCCAAGAACGTCGTCGCCGCGGGCTTGGCCCGGCGCGCCGAGGTCCAGGTCGCCTACGCCATCGGCGTGGCCACCCCGGTGGGCCTGTACGTGGAGACCTTCGGCACCGAGACCGTGGACCCGGCCGAAATCACCCGGGCCATCCGCGAGATCTTCGACCTGCGCCCGCTGGGCATCATCGAGGACCTGGACCTGAAGCGCCCGATCTACCAGAAGACCGCCGCGCACGGCCACTTCGGCCGCGACGACATGGACTTCACCTGGGAGAGCACCGACAAGGTGGATGCGCTGCGCTCCTGGTTCAACGCGTAGCCCGCAGGCCCCGTGGAACAAGAAGCCCTGATATCAGCACCCGAGCCGCAGCGCATACCGCTGCTGGCCCGGGTGCTGATTGATTCCCCGGTCCCGCACCTGGACCGGCCCTTTGACTACAGCGTGCCGGCCTCGCTGCGCGACAGGGTGCAGCCCGGGATGCGGGTCAAGGTGCCCTTTGGCGGGCGCCAGCTGGACGGGTTCATCACCGAGCTGATCCCGGACGCGGACCCCGGGTTCAAGGTGCGGGAACTGGGCAAGCTCATCTCCGAAACCCGGGTGCTCTATCCCGAGGTGCTGGCCACCGCCGAACTGGTGGCCGAACGCTACGCCGGCATGCTGTGGGACGTGGTGCGCCAGGCCGTGCCCCCGCGCGCGGCGCGGGTGGAGAAGGAGGACCTGGCCGCCGACGCCCTGCCCGCCGGGCAGCTTACCCTGCCCGAGGTGCCGGTGAACCAGCTCTCCCACTACACCGGGGGAGCGCAGGCGCTCAGTGACTGGGGTGAGGGCAGCCTGCACCGGGCGGTGGCCACCTGGGTGCCGAACTTCCCCGGCTCCTGGCCCGGCTTCCTGCTCGATGCCGCCCGCCCGGTGCTACAGCGCGGCAAGCGGGTGCTGGTGATCGTGCCGGACGCGGCCGACCTGGAGCGACTGGGCACCTACCTGGACGAGACGATCGGGCCCGAGTTCTATGCCCGGCTGCAGGCCGAGGACGGGCCCACCCCGCGCTACCGCAACTTCCTGCGCGCCATTTGCGGACACGTGCCGGTGGTGATCGGCACCCGCTCCGCGGCGCTGTGCCACATCCCGGATCTGGAGCTGGTGATCCTGTGGCAGGACGGGGACCAGTCCCACCGCGAACTGCGCGCCCCCTACCAGCACAGCAGGGAGGTGGCGCTGCTGCGCAGCCAGCACACCGGGTGTTCGTTGCTGATCGCCTCCCCGTCGCGCTCCGTGGAGGCCCAGCGCCTGGTGGACACCGGCTGGGCGCAGGAGCTGAAGCTGCCGCGCGACCTGCTGCGCCGCCAAGTGGCCCGGGTCGCGGCGACCACCACCGACTTTGAGCTCGAGCGGGACCCGGTGCTGGCCCGCGCCCGCATCCCGTCGCTGGCCTGGCGGGAGGCCAGCCGGGCCCTGGAAAGCGCGCCGGTGCTGGTGCAGGTGGCCCGCACCGGGTTCATGCCGGCGCTGGCCTGCCAGGACTGCCGCAGCTTCGCCCGCTGCCCCCACTGCCAGGGCCCGCTGCAGCTGGGCGGGGCCGGTGGCGCGGTCAACTGCCGCTGGTGCGGCACCTACTACCGCGACCACCGTTGCGCGAACTGCGGCTCACCGCGGCTGCGGGCGGTAGCGATCGGGGCCGAACGCACCGCCGAGGAGCTGGGCCAGGCGTTCGCGAAGGTGCCGGTGATCTCCTCCACCGGCGCCAAGCCGGTGCGCCAGGTCCCGGACAAGCCGGCCCTGGTGGTCGCCACCCCCGGGGTGGAGCCGGTCGCCGCCGCAGGCTACGGGGCGGTGCTGCTGCTGGATGCGGATAAGATGCTGGCCCACGATTCTCTGCGCAACGCCGAGGAGGTGATCAGCCGCTGGTTCACCGCCGCCGCGCTGGCCCGGCCCGACGGGGTGGTGGTGCTCACCGGCAACCCGAGCCCGGCCGGCAACGCGCTGGTGCGGTGGGATCCGGCCGGCTTTGCCGAACGCGAGCTGGCCGAACGCCATGAGATCGGCCTGCCTCCGGCGGTGCGCTCGGCGATCGTCACCGGTCCGGGCGCCGAACGCTTCATCGGGCAGCTGCAGCTGCCGGTGACCGTGCACGGGCCAAGCATTGATGAGCAGACCCGCGAACACCGGTACGTGCTGTTCTTCTCCTACGCCCAGGGCCCGGCGGTGACCGCCGCGCTGCGGGGCCTGCGCGCGAGCATGTCCGCGGCGAAGGACCCGCAGGTCACCGTCCGGGTGGACCCGGACGAGGTGCTCTAAACCCCGCGTAGCCCGTGCGCGGTTAGCGCAGCCGGCCGGCGAGGAACTCGCGGATCGCCCAGGCGGTCTCCTCCGGCTTTTCATAGTGGATCAGGTGCCCCACGTTCTCCAGCATCACCAGCACCGCCTGCGGGAAGCTGGCCCGCAACTGCTCTTGGGTGTCGGGGCTGCCCATCTCATCGTCCTCCCCGCCGACCATCAGCACCGGTTCGGCGATCCGCGGCGCCCACTGCTGCACCGTATGGCTGATCGAGGCCCGGTAGGCCTGGGAGAGGGTTTGGCGGTTGTGGAAGCCGGAGAAGTAGGCGCGGTGCTGGTCCCGCACATAGCGGCGCAGCTGCGGATCCCGGCTCTTGGTCATGAACCAGCTCATCGCATCGGTGATCAGCCCCGAGCGCAGGATCCGCTCACCCACCCCGGCCGGCAGCTTCGCGCAGGCCTCGTAGAAGAGCCCGGCGCCGGCGGCGATCAGCCGCTGGGAGGACTGCAGGGGCGGCTCGGAGATCGGGTTGAGCAGGATCAGCGAGGAAAAGACCCGCAGCGTGGCCAGCTTCGCGGCCACCAGGGAGCCGAAGGAATGCCCCAGCAGGATCACGTGCCCGCCCAGCTGCAGCTCGCCGGCCAAGTCATCGAGCACCCGGGCGTAGCCGTCCACGTCGTGTTCGGTGTCCATGGGGCTGGAGGCCCCGAACCCGGGCAGGTCCGGGACGATGAACGTGTACTCGGGCAGCAGCTCGGTGATCCGGGCCAGGCCGTGGTGGTCCCCGCGGAAGCCGTGCACCGCCAGGATCACCCCGGACGGGGCGTCGGTGCTGGCCGGGTAGGTGAAGACCTTCATGGTGGAGTGCCGATGGTGGTGGGTGGAGATCAGTTCATCACGAAGGCGCATGGGTTAATGCTACCCACCGAGCAGGGCCAGGGCCGCTCCCTCATCGATGATCAGATCGGTGATTAAGCCACCGGCCAAAGCCCCGCGCACCGCCGGAATCTTGCTGCGTCCGGCCACCACGCACAACCGGCGCGGCACCGCGCGCAGCGCGGCCAGGCTGGGACCGGTGGAGCGGTTGTTGATCTCAATGTCCTGGCTGCGCCCGGCGGCGTCGAAGAACACGGTGGCCACGTCCCCGACCACCCCGATCTCGCGCAGCTGGGCGTTCTCCGCCTCGCTGAGGTAGCCGCCGCGGTACACCTGGGAGGCAACCGCCGCGTTGGCGGCACCTAGGGAGAAGACCGCCAGGTTCATTTCGCTTTGCACCTTCAGCACCCGGCGCACCGAGGTCTCCTGCCACATCGCCTCCCGGGTGGCGGCGCGGTCAAAGAACGCCGGGACCGGGAACTGCTCGACCCGGGCGGTGAACGCCTGGCCGAAGCGGGTGAGGATCTCGCTGGCGTAGCCGACCCCGCTGGTGTTCGGGTTCGCCGCCCCGTTCAGCTGCACGATCACCGTGTCATGGGTGGGGTGGCTGCCCAGCGCCGCGGAGAGCGCCTGCATCGTCGAACCCCACGCCACCCCCACGGTCATGGAGGATGAGACCATGTTGCCCAGCACGTAGGCGGCGTGCGCGGAGACCCGCTGCAGCACCTGGGTGTCATCCAGGGACCCGTCGGTGGGCACCACCTGCACCGAGATCCCGTACAGGTCCGAGAGCTGGGCGGCGGCCATCACCGACATGTTTGCCGCCGGGTTGATCTCCACCGAGACCATGCCGGTGCGCTTGGCGAAGGAGAGCAGGCGGGAGACGGTGGAGCGCGAGGTGCCTAGCTCCCGGGCGATGCTCTCCATCTTCATGTCCTGCACGTAATACAGGTGCGCGGCCCGCAGGGCATCACGGGACTTTGGGTCCACTTGCACGGATGTGTCAGATTTGGGTCGGGCCCGTGCCGTGCCGCGCACCGATTCCTGCATCGAAACCACCTTTTTCGCACACTTGTGCAAATCATTTGACCTGTTTGTTCCTGCGTGACAAGACTAACCGTATAAAGACCAAAGGTTGAGATACAAGGGGGCGGTGACCGTGCAACGGGACCAGCTGAAACTACTGCGCCAACGGCCGAATGCGCAGGTACTGGTGGTCGGCGGAGGCATCAACGGAGTGGCGACGTTCCGCTACCTTGCCATGCAGGGAATCGACGTTGCGCTGATCGAGCGCGGGGACTACAGCCAGGGCGCCTCCGGCGCCAGCTCGCACATGATCCACGGCGGCATCCGCTACCTTGAAAACGGTGAGTTCCGCCTGGTGCACGAGTCCGTGCAGGAACGCAACTCGCTGCTGCAGATCGCCCCACACTACGTCAAGCCACTGCAGACCACCATCCCGATCTTCTCCACCTTCTCCGGCATCCTCTCCGCCCCGATGCGCTTCCTGACCCACAAGTCGGGCAAGCCCACCGAACGCGGTGCGGCGCTGATCAAGGCCGGGCTGATCATGTACGACGTGTTCGCCGGCATCGGCGGACGCAACACCCCGTGGCACAGCTTCAAGGCCGGACGCAACGCGCGCAAGGACCTGCCGGCGCTGCGCCAGGACGTGAAGTACACCGCCACCTACTTTGACGCCTCGGTGCACAACCCCGAGCGCCTGACCCTGGACGTGCTGCGTGACGGGCTGGCCGCCAACCCGCAGGCCCGCGCCACCAACTACACCTCACTGACCGGCTTCAAGGACGGCAAGGCGCAGCTGCGCGACGAGCTGAGCGGGGAGCAGTTCGTGTTCGAGGCCGACGTGCTCGTGAACGCCACCGGCGCCTGGGTGGACCTGACCAACGAGGACCTGGGCCGGGACACCAAGTGGACCGGCGGCACCAAGGGCTCGCACATCGTGCTGGACCACCCCGAGCTGCTGGCCGCCACCGGGGGCCGGGAAATCTTCTTCGAACACGAAGACGGGCGCATCGTGCTGATCTACCCGATGCTTGGCCGCGTGCTGGTGGGCACCACCGACCTGGAGCACGACATGCGTGAACCGGCGGTGTGCACCGAGGAGGAAGTGGACTACTTCTTCGAACTGATCCACCACGTCTTCCCGAACATCAAGGTCGACCGCCAGGACATCGTCTACCGCTTCTCCGGGGTGCGCCCGCTGCCGAACCACGATGACACCGCCCCCGGGTTCGTCTCGCGCGACTACCAGGTGAAGGAAACCCGCCTGACCGACAAGACCATGATGCTCTCGCTGATCGGAGGGAAGTGGACCACCTTCCGCGCGCTGGGTGAGAACCTGGGCGGCAAGGTGCTGAACTTCCTGCGCGCCGAGCAGCGCCAGAGCACCGTTGGGGTGCCGATCGGCGGCGGACGGAACTTCCCGATGAACGAGGGCGAACTGGATGCCTGGTACGCCGCCCGCGAGCACCGGGCCGGACGCGAACGGCTGCGCGTGCTGCTCGAACGCTACGGCACCCGCGCCGACGCGGTGCTGGACATCGTGGGCGAGGATGAGCACCTGCTGGAGCACAGCGACCAGCTCTCCCACGAGGAGCTGGCCTACCTGGCCGAGCAGGAGCAGGTCGGTCGCCTGATCGACGTGTTCATCCGCCGCACCAACCTGGCCTTCCGCGGCCTGGTGACCAATGAATTGGTGCACGAGGTGGCAAGCAGCCTCGCCGTGCCCATGGGCTGGGATGGGGCCCAAACCGACGCCGAGATCAATCATGCGCTCTCGGTGCTGCGAACCCACCACGAGGTGATTCTCACCTAATCAGTGGCCGGCGGCAGTGGGCCGCCGGCGTCCACCCCAGGAAGGTCAGTGTTGACTCCGAATATATTTCTTGCCGAACTCACCGGCACATTCATTCTGCTGCTATTGGGCACCGGCGTGGTGGCCAATGTGAATCTGAAGGGGACGTTGGGCCACGCCGCGGGCTGGCTGACGATCTGTTTCGGTTGGGGACTGGCGGTCTTCGCCGGTGTCTGGGTGGCCGCCGCTTCCGGCGCCCACCTGAACCCGGCGGTCACCGTCGGTTTGATGGTCAACGCCGATGCCACCGAGCTGGCACCGGGCGTGGACAAGACCGTGGCGAACATGCTGCTGTACTTCGCCGCCCAGATGATCGGTGCCGTGCTCGGCGCCGTGGGCACCTGGCTGGCCTACAAGAAGCACTTCGATGAACCCATCGACGGCGGCAGCAAGCTGGGCGTCTTCGCCACCGGAGGGGCCATCCGCTCCTACCCCTGGAACATGGTCACCGAGATCATCGCCACCTTCGTGCTGGTGATCGTGATCAACGGCTTCGGCAAGACCCCCCACGGGTTGGGCCCGCTGGCCGTCGCGCTGATCGTGGTAGCCATCGGCGCCTCGCTGGGCGGACCCACCGGGTACGCGATCAACCCGGCGCGTGACCTCGGTCCGCGCCTGGCGCACGCCCTGCTGCCGATCCCGGGCAAGGGATCATCGGACTGGGCCTACTCCTGGGTCCCGGTTGCCGGACCGCTCATCGGCGGTGTCCTGGGCGGTCTTGGTGCCGCCGCGCTGTTCTAGAACCTTGAGCTATTAGCGGGGATCACACAAGCTGGTCTCAGGCAGGTGCCCGCACCGGCCGCGGCCGTGACCCCACTGCCCGGCTCCCTCACCCGAGGGGGCCGGGCATCGAGGAAAGAACAACGTAGTTTTTTTAGCGAAAAGAGAGTGAACCATGAGCTCGAAGTACGTCATCGCCATTGACCAGGGAACCACCAGTTCCCGGGCGATCGTGTTCAACCACGCCGGTGAGGTCATCTCCGTGGGCCAGCTGGAACACGAGCAGATCTTCCCGCAGGCCGGATGGGTGGAGCACGACGCCACCGAAATCTGGAACAACGTGCGCGAAGTGATCGGCCAGGCCCTGTCCAAGGCGAACCTGACCCGCCATGACATCGAGGCGGTGGGCATCACCAACCAGCGTGAAACCACCGTGGTGTGGGACAAGAACACCGGTGAGCCGGTGTACAACGCGATCGTCTGGCAGGACACCCGCACCCAGCAGATCGTCGACGACCTGGCCGCCGACGGGGGAGTGGACCGCTACAAGGACAAGGTCGGCCTGCCCCTGGCCACCTACTTCGCCGGCACCAAGATCAAGTGGATCCTGGACAACGTGGACAACGCCCGCCAGCGCGCCGAGGCCGGGGACCTGCTCTTTGGCACCACCGACACCTGGGTGCTGTGGAACCTGACCGGCGGCACCGACGGCGGCGTGCACGTCACCGACGTCACCAACGCCTCACGCACCCTGTTCATGGACCTGCGCACCCGCGCCTGGGATGAGCAGATCCTGGCCGACTTCGGGGTCCCGGCCTCGATGCTGCCCGAGATCCGCTCCTCCTCCGAGGTCTACGGCACCGTGCACACCAACCAGCTGCTGCGCGAAACCCCGGTGGCCGGCATCCTGGGCGACCAGCAGGCCGCCACCTTCGGGCAGGCCGCCTTCACCCCCGGCTCGGCGAAGAACACCTACGGCACCGGCTGCTTCCTGATCTTCAACA
>Ga0153920_1000165_pt1 | contig 25830 bp, 29 predicted proteins | sample TSNJ004MetaG_FD_104713 | JGI IMG/M metagenome (GOLD analysis project Ga0153920, IMG submission 104713) | Attine ant fungus gardens microbial communities from New Jersey, USA - TSNJ004 MetaG | ecosystem: Host-associated > Fungi > Mycelium > Unclassified | place: USA: New Jersey, Brendon T. Byrne...
CACCTGAAGATGGAGGGGAAACGGTATTCGGCGATGAAGGACTAGACGTAGAACCCGGATTGACAATAGGAGTCCCTGTAGGAGTCGCGGTAGAGACACTGGAAGTGCCTGGACCCAAAATCGCACTGGTGACACCGCCAAGCAAACTGGTGATGGGACCGATAAGACCTCCGCCATCGCTTGAGCTAGGAGATGGAGTCACGGCAGGTGTCGAATGTGTAGGAGGCCTATCGAGAGAGGTAGTACTGTCACCTGAAGATGGAGTAGAAATGATGGTCGGCGACGAAGGACTAGACGTAGAACCCGGATTGACGATAGGAGTCCCTGTAGGAGTCGCGGTAGAGACATCGGATGTGCCTGGACCCAAAATCGCACTGGTGACGCCACCAAGCAAACTCGTGATGGGGCCAATAAGGCCTCCACCATCGCTTGAGCTGGTAGATGGAGTCACGGCAGGTGGCGATTGTGTAGTAGGTCCATTGGAAGAGGTGGGAGTAGCATCATCCGAAGATGATGAAGTGGTATGTGGATGAGGACTGGTGTGCGGGGGCAAGATGGCACTGGTGATACCTCCGAGAAGACTCGTGATTGGGTCGAGAATCCCACCATCTGACGAGGTTGTTGGAGATGCCGAGTGGATCGTCGTTGTTGGGACATCAGAGGGGCTCGTGTCAGTGGTAGTGGTGCCAGGGGTAACAGTATGGGAGGAACTTGATGTCGAGGGAATTTCAGTGGGAGGGACATCAGAGAAGCTTGATGGTGAGCTTGTGCTCGTGTCAGAGGAGCTTGATGAAGTAGACGGCTCTGAAGTGTGTGGGAACGAGCTGTGAGTAGCAGCGGGGGTGGAAGACGGAGCGTCGCCACCACCAAGAATACCCGTCAAGAGGCCTCCAAGGTCAGAGGTCAATCCGCCCAGAGTGTCACCCAGGAGGCCACCATTAGTTGTCACTGGGGCAGGAGCGGTGTCTTTACCACCGAGAACATCTCCGAGGTCAGAGGTGACACCGTTGAGAGCACCACTGAGGTCATCCAAAAGGCCGCCACTACGGGCAGTCGGGTCTGTCGTGAAATTGAGCAGATATTATGATTTGAAAAAGAAGAGACGGACGAGCACCGGAGTGATCTCCCAGGTTACCAAGGACGCCCTGACGGCGGATAATAGCCAGAGAACGGCGAGTATGGGCGTGATTAGCATAGGCAGAGACGGCAAAAAGCACAAAAAGCAGAGGAAAAAACATGGCTTGCTGATAAGCAGGACGCGGGCACGGGCCGCTGCAGACAAAAGAGCGTACAGGTTCGGACAGAGCAGAAAGAAAAATGATATTTCATCATTACAACAAACAACTCCCACGCTACAGAACACGTGCTACCTAGATCTAGATGAAACCGATCTGCAGAGCCATCAGAAAGGGAAGAGACACGTGACGAGTTGCGCACCTTATTGGCCACGTCGAGCGCATCGTGGTCGGCCGTCAGTCGCACATATGCCTTCTTTTTCCCATCAGGTCTGTGCCCTCCCATCAGCCCACGCTCTAGCCAAACACAACCACACTCACCGGATCAGCGTGTTTATCTTGGCCGCATTCACGTCGTAGAGTTTCTTCACGGCATCCTTGATCTGGCGCTTGTTCGACCGGATATCCACAATAAATACCAGTGTGTTGTGTTCCTCAATTTTCTTCATTGCAGATTCAGTGTTCAACGGCCTGCATGTCACGTGAGCCTCCTCAACACCCAATTATTTCCTCACTCACGAAACAATCGTACGGAACTGGTCCATCCGCGGCGCATGGGGAATCGACTTGCGCGGGTACTTGGGATCACGAGCAAGCCTCAGCGTCTTCGGCCGATGGAACGATACCGAGAACCGCTCCTTTCGTACGCTATGTGAGCGCGTGCCTTGCAGAGCTGCTTTTTTGGCCGCCTTGGCTTTCGAGTCTTTTCCTGATACTGCTCACACCTTCATCAGCATAAGTTCCCAGAACAATACAACAAACACACCCTTGGCAGCAGCCTTGCCCTTGGTTGTTTTTGTGGTGGCCATGACGGGTCTGTAAGCAGCCAAGTCAGTACGCTCATCCAATTCGCTTCTCATGCATCCATCCATTCCAACCCATAATTCCACACCAGCAACGCCCTCAATACACCTCCCAAGCCACTACAGTTGGAAAATCCAGCACGCAAACTCACCTTGAGGACGGCAGAGGTTTGGGACGATAGTGGATGTGTGCAGTTGCGGTCTTCTTTCCCTTTTCGGATGCCTTCGGCAATCTCGGCACTATTAGCAAGATTTCTTGTATTAGGTAATTATTCCATGACAATATAACACCCCGCTGTTATTTTCTCGACAAAGTAGATCGACGACTTCCCAATCTCAGCTGACAGCGTGACACCAGCGAGCTTTGTGCTTGGCAGACTAAGGTGGCTTGATTTTCTACGACGTACTTCGGGTAGGGGTTACACATCAGGCGTGGCAGGATCAAGCTTCTTCCCAGGTGCATCCGCGCGACGGCCGCTGAAAAATTACAGGTCAGAAAAGTCAACATTGTATACAGCTTCACGGACCTGTAGTAGTGTTAAGTTGGATCGGCACCAAGTAGTGATCTTACATAATATGTTCCGTCATGGCAGCAGCGCAGAATCCTCCTTAAATCTGTTCTTCCATCATCTCTCTCTGAGTGGTCGACCTACTTGAGGCGACATGTTGTCCAGGCGCATTGTCGGCCGTCTCTTCCCCCTCATCCGTCCCTCTCTCCGTTCCCTTCGTCCTGTCTCCCCCAAGCTCGTCCGAAACTATGCTCTTGCCCAGGGCCCATCTTCCAATGACCCCTTTGCAAACGGAACAAATGCCTACTATGCTGACGAGATGTACAGACTCTGGAAACAGGACCCAAAATCCGTGCATCCGTCTTGGGACGTCTATTTCTCTGGCCTTGACAAGGGCTTGCCTAGCTATCAGGCTTTCCAACCTCCCCCTACGTCTTTGCCCCCTCCAGCAGATGGCGCTCCAGCTCTACATGGAGGTGGTGGTGCAGAGCTCGATGATCACTTGAAGGTACGCGCACACCAGCGAGGAAGCTTTCGTTTAGCACAGACTTATTTTAACCCAGGTCCAACTACTTGTTCGCGCGTATCAAGTGCGCGGTCATCATCTCGCAGAGCTTGATCCCTTGGGTATCCTCGATACTGATCTGGCCGACGTCCGACCCGCCGAACTCGAGTTGAGCCGGTATGGGCTCACGGAACGTGACTTAGACAAGGACATCAGTCTAGGCCCTGGTATCCTCCCACATTTTGCCACAGAAGAAAACCGCACGATGAAATTGGGAGACATCATTAAGGTCCTCAGACGCATCTACTGTACGTCGCTCTAATTTTAGACCTGCAAAGCCATCCCATCTGATTGGATGCAATAGGTGGAGCTGTCGGTATTCAGTATATTCATATTCCCGACAAGGAACAGTGTGACTGGATTAGAGCGCGCGTTGAGACTCCCAAACCATGGAATTATACTGTCGAGGAGAAGCGTATGATCTTGGACCGACTCATTTGGTCCGAATCGTTTGAAAAATTCATTGCGAGTAAATACCCCAATGAGAAGCGATTTGGTCTCGAAGGTTGCGAGTCATTAATCCCGGGAATGAAAGCTCTCATTGACCGCTCAGTCGACAATGGAGTTAAGCATATCACAATTGGTATGCCTCATCGTGGTCGTCTCAACGTCCTCGCCAATGTCATTCGCAAGCCAATCGAAGCTATCCTCAACGAATTCAAGGGTGGCGAAGATAATAATTGGCCTGCTGGTGACGTCAAATATCATCTCGGTGCCAACTATGTCCGTCCCACACCTTCTGGCAAGAAAGTTTCCCTTTCCCTAGTCGCCAATCCCTCTCACCTTGAAGCCGCTGATCCTGTCGTGCTTGGAAAGACTCGTGCCATTCAGCACTTTGAAAACGATGAATCTTCGCACACAACTGCTATGGGTGTTCTGCTTCATGGTGATGCCGCCTTTGCCGGACAAGGTGTTGTTTACGAAACGATGGGTCTGCATAGTCTGCCTGCGTATGGAACCGGAGGAACTATTCATCTGATTGTGAACAACCAAATTGGTTTCACCACTGATCCTAGATTCTCCCGTTCGACTCCTTATCCCTCTGATATCGCCAAGTCTATAGATTCCCCCATTTTTCACGTAAACGGTGACAACGTCGAGGCCGTTAACTTTGTATGCCAGCTCGCTGCTGACTATCGTGCCAAATTCAAGAAGGATGTTGTGGTCGATATCGTATGTTACCGTCGATATGGTCACAACGAGACCGATCAGCCTAGTTTCACTCAGCCCCGGATGTATGAAGCTATCAAGAAGCAGCCCACTCCTCTGACAAAATACAGCAAGTTTTTAGTTGGACGCAACACGTTCACCGAAGCGGATATCGAGAAGCATAAGGAATGGGTGTGGGGTATGTTAGATAAGGCTGCTAATGCCGCCAAGGATTACATCCCCACCTCCAAGGAATGGTTGTCTGCTGCTTGGACAGGTTTTCCTTCACCCAAGCAACTCGCCGAGGAGACTCTTCCTACGCGTTCAACCGGTTCCGATGTCGATACTCTCCAGCGCATTGGCAAAGCTATTTCTCGTACTCCACAAGGGTTTACTGCACATCGTAATCTCTCTCGCATCCTTTCCGCTCGTGGAAAGACCGTAGAGGAAGGTACTAACATTGATTGGTCGACTGCTGAAGCCCTCGCCATCGGCACCCTTACATTGGAGAATAATCATGTCCGCATATCTGGACAGGATGTTGAACGTGGTACATTCTCACAGCGTCATGCTGTTATTCACGACCAAGTGAATGAACAGCAATACGTACCTCTCAATGACCTTGGTACCAACCAAGCTCGTTTCGTCATTTGCAACTCGTCGCTCTCGGAGTACGGTGCCCTAGGTTTTGAACTTGGTTACTCTCTCGTCTCGCCAGACTCCTTGACGATCTGGGAAGCACAATTCGGTGACTTTGTCAATAATGCTCAATGTATCATTGATCAATTCATTGCTGCCGGTGAACGCAAATGGCTCCAGCGCACTGGTTTGGTCGTGAACTTGCCTCATGGTTATGACGGTCAAGGTCCTGAACACTCCAGTGGGAGGATTGAACGTTTCCTTCAGTTGTGTGATGATCACCCACATATCTATCCTTCACCGAAGAAGATTGAGCGTCAACACCAGGATTGCAATATGCAAGTAGTCTACCCCACGTGCGTATCGGCACTATCGCTTTTCTTTCAATCTTTTGTGAACCTGACGTTTGGCCATCAGGACCCCCGCCAATTATTTCCATGTTCTCCGTCGCCAGATTCATCGCGATTTCCGCAAACCTGTGAGTAGATTATGTGAAGTCGGATATGTCTGTTCATTTGTTGACATTTTTTTCATGTAGCTCATCCTTTTCTTCTCGAAGAGTTTGTTGCGACACCCACGTGCTCGTTCGACTTTGAATGAGATGGTTGGCGATACTCACTTTGAACGGTATATCCCTGAGAATGCCGACTATTTGGTTGGGCCTGAGCAGATCAAGCGTCATATTCTTTGCACAGGTACTTCTACTTTTACACATGGACTCCTTTGATTCAATGAAATTTGCAGGTCAGGTGTACTTTACTCTCTTACAGGCTCGTGAAGAGCGTGGAATCAAGGACGTCGCAATCAGCCGCGTGGAACAACTTTCGCCTTTCCCTTATGACATGGTGCGCTAGAGCTGCTGCATTTTGATCGCTTGGTTTGGAGCTAACTGATGAGTCTAGATTACTCCCCATCTTGATCAATATCCTAATGCAGATCTTCTCTGGTGTCAAGAAGAGCCTTTGAACAATGGTGCTTGGAGTTACATTGGCCCTCGTATTTATACTGCTGCTAGCAAGACGCAGTACCACAAGAACAAATATCCTTACTACGCTGGACGTGAACCCACCAGCTCTGTTGCCACTGGTAGCAAGGTGATTTGTCTACTCCGATCACATCGAAAAGCGGATTTTTTTTCTGATTCTCTCTCTTTTGTTTCGTAGGTGCAACATAAAAAGGAGATTGAAACAATCATTGATACCGCGTTTGATACCTCATCGGAGATGCACCATCTCAAATAGATTTTGAGGTGATCATCAGTTGATGGTGGTGGTGTTGCCCCTAACTGCGTATCTGTATCTACTCGCTACCACTTCCGCCTGACTGATTGTTTCCTTTCTCTTGTCTCTCTCTCTCTCCTGTTTCGGATCTTTTGATTAGTATTTGACATAATATGTAATCATCAGACTTGTCCTCTCTGATTGATTGATATATTTATTTGATCAAGAACGTTGAGATCTATCTATCTATGCCTCATAGTCATCACTCCCACTCTGGCCAATTCTGCAAACATGCAGTTGGGACGTTAGAAAAAGTGGTCCAAGAGGCTATTTCTAAGCGATTTTTAGTTTTTGGGTTGACGGAGCATGTACCTCGATATCGCGAAATTGACCTTTACCCCGAGGAGGTAAAGTAGCTTGGACACCCTATCACACACCCTATTGGAACTGATGGATAAGCCGCCTTTTTTTTTTTCCAAATGTGGTTACAGCAAGGATTATCTCTCGCTGCAATCAATCAGCAATTCATTTCATTCCTCGACGAAGCCAAACGACTCAAAGCACACTACGCTTCTCAAATTACGCTCCTCGTAGGCCTTGAGACTGAGTTCATCACGCCAAGAGATCTCGAAGAACTTGAGTGTATTCTCGAACAGTATCAGCCGCACGTCATCGAGTATATCGTCGGGTCTGTTCACCACGTTCATGGTATTCCTATTGATTTCGATGAAGCGACTTATCGGCGGTCCGTTACGAGTTTCGGTGGTGGTGGCACGCGCGACTCGACAGAGGGTGATCGTGGACAGCTGGAAGCGTTTTTATTGGCCTATTTCGATGCCCAGTACGAGTTATTACAGAGGTTCAAACCGGAGATCGTCGGTCATCTCGATCTCTGTCGACTCTACACCCCTGATCTCAAGTTTACGGATTTTCAAGAGGTCTGGAAACGAATTGAGCGAAATGTCGAGTACGCAATAGCGTATGGTGCCTTGTTCGAAGTCAACGCAGCTGCTTTCCGTAAAAAATGGAAGACGGCTTATCCTGGACCGGATGTAGCTCAAGTAGGTTTTTTTCCTTCCTTGACATTTCTTATTCTTTTTTTTTTGTAGCTTATACTTCAACGTGGCGGGAGGTTTGCATTGTCGGACGATAGTCACGGACCCCACGCAGTCGGGCTCAACTATAATCGAGTACATCACTATCTCAGATCATTAAATGTCGCCGAACTCTGGTTCCTCGAACCTTCGGAGGAGCCCAACGCTTCCGGAAGAAAAGTTCGTCCCGTGAAGCTGAAGATGTGGTGGGAAGACCAATTCTGGCTTTCACTACTGACAGAAAAATAAAATCGATATGCACGGATTCTAGTACGAAATGGCGGGTGTGTACACACTCACACACTCTGTCTCTCACCAGTTGGGTGAACAATAAGCTCGTGGTGCCTGATTCTCAGCGCTATTAAATCGCCCGCATTCAAACGTGTCATCATCGCAGCAGTTTTACCAATGCTCTTTTACCGGTAGTCCACGAGTTAATTCATACATTACACAGTCGGATGATTTCGGCTTGCCTCACAAAACTCTTTTCGGAGATTGACGATATATGGAAACCACGTCTCAAGTTAGTTAACAGTAATCCATAACGCCGTGTGGCTTCTCCTTGTTGTCGTTCTTAAGGTTTTACCAAAAATGAGGCGCCAGAGTCAGCTCGGGTACGGTCCAGCCCATTGGAGCAAATCTGGCTGGCGCAATTATCTGTCTCACTAGCTACATCATATTTTTTCCTCCTCAATGACGGAGCTAAGATTATGCCCCTGTACGTACATTGTACCTTCTGTCATTTGCTAACGCCACGCCGAGGGCTTCAGTTTGTCTGGAGGTAGTAAAATCCTTTGTATATGCCCAAGCGTTGCGTTATGTCTGACATGGACCAACGAAAGAATTTATGCGAGTTATATCCGTCATCTCGGGCCCATGTTCTGCAATTTATCTCCGAAATCTGATAGACATCTGGTCCTATCTTTGTACGCATTTCTTGTCAAAGCGCCGCCCGTTAATAACATTTAACCTTCACTTCTGCAAATTCAATTCCTTATGGCAGGACCTCAAGTCTCAGGCATGTCACCACAAGGTAGTAGCCATTTATAAGTCATTCAACTACTCAAGCCCTAAATCCATGATGTGGAAATAGGGCAAGGATCAGCCTCAAATGTCCGAGGTAATACAACGTTCTAACTCCCTGTGACGCACAACTACTACAGCAATGACCATGCTGGCATCAACGAAGTATTGGCGCTCTTTAACTCTCATAAATCAACATCCGATCCGCCATTCTGGAAGCATGACAGCAAAGGGGATTGAATCTCAATTTTGAAAACCTAGTAAAGATGCAATACACACCAAGACAGAAGAAATGAGAAAGTAGAAAAGTGAAGCAAAAAGGAAGAATAATAATAATAGTCACCGTCCAGGATATAATGCATGATGGCATAGGGCAGGGGTGGTGGCGAGAAGAACAATTACAGGTAATAGCTATATCAAACAAACAAATGTGAGTTTGATTTGGGGCGAAAGTGAGGGTGCAAAAATTAAGTACAAAAGAGCGAAAAGGGATCTGAAAGGAACGGACTGAAATAGGAATGAGAAAAGGAAGACTCCCAGCGACTGTGAGAATTTCATCCAAACAGTCGACACGGGAATTAAAAAGAGAGCCAAAAACACAAGAGTTCAAGAAAGAGATACTAAACCAGGGGTCCCAAGGTCGGGAAGGGAGAGCAGGGAAAGGAAACGAAGAGGCGTAACTTAATGATATCTACATATTGAATATTTGTGAAGGTTCAAGGAGCAGGAAAAAAGGAACGGTGGATCAGACCTTCTGGAGGGGCAAGTTCAGGTATGGAATCTGTTGCAGGTAGCGCAAGGAAACATGAAGACTGCAAGTGAGACGGTGAAAGGCCATTCCAGACGAATTCGAGGTACAGAAGTCTTAAAGGACGAGAAGGTGGGTGGGAAATATTTGTCAAGAAACAAAAAACGGGTACAGTTCCGGAAAATGTGGAGAAACAACTCCTTCAGAGAGTACCTCCTCGCTGACCGAACGCAGCAGAACCTGCGTCACTCTCAATTGTTCCTGTCTCGACACGGACTCCACGTTCTGAACTAACACTTCGGATATCTCGACCTTCTTCAGCTAGTTCCCGACCAAGAAGACCTGCACTACTAGCACCATGCCGGTTGTTATCGTCCTCTTCGTTACCAGTATCGGGGCTATCATCACCTTCTTCCAGCCGCTCCGCAAAATCGGGTTTGCGTAACATTTTTCTAAACGCATCGGCCATGATAGCCGCATCAGCACCACTGAACGGTCCACTGTCACCAGCTGAGGTGTTTGACGCTCCATCATGGATGACGACACTCGGTGCATTTCGATCCCGTTCACCGAAAGCAGCACCGCCAGCCAGACCCGTGCCCACGGCAGCACCAGCATTTCCTGTTCCCACGGGTGAGTGAGGAGGTAACGAAGCAGCACCGAGCAAAGGTGAGCCTTGCTGCTGAACGTTTGCCATCATGGGCGATGACGAACCCATAGAATTCCTGTTGGAATCGAGCTCGTCATTCCTCCTACGCAGCCGACGAAGGATATAAAAGGCAAGAACGCAAAGAGATGCGATCGCCAGAAACCCGAGGACTGTTATGACGGCAATTGCCCAATGCGGAAAACCGGGACCCGCTCCATCAGGTTGGACCGATCCGGAAGCGGTAGACGATGATGAGGACGAAGTAGGCGGAAGCGAGTGGATGAGACTTGAGGATGCAGCAGCTGATGCAGCCGATCGTGACGAGACTACAGAAGCAGATGAGGCAGAAGCAGATGAGGCAGAAGCAGATGAGGCAGAAGCGGACGCAGCAGAGCGAGAAGAGATGACTGAGTCCAAAAAAGTTGTTTCTGTAACAAGATTACGTGTTAGAAGGATGGGACAAACAGGAGAGGTAGAGAGGTAAAAGCGGCTGAGTGATCCGTGAGGCGAGGAAAAGGCGAGGAAGGCCAAGAGGAAGGCAGGGGGAGAAAATGAATGTTACTCACGGACAGCAGAAAAAATGCTCTGTGGAATTTCGCTGCCATCAAGGCCTCTATCACTCCGGGCAATCACCCAGTAGTAAGGGAAGGATTGATTGGTGCCATTCCACGACAGACCCTCTGTACCGAACCACGTATCATTTACTTGCGCATTGAAAACACCGGCTTCGCCAAACGGGTTGGTGAGATTTCGTCTGTGGAGAATCTGCTGCTGTGAGTCAGCTCGGAAGAGAAAGAGGTCGACCAGATTTGTTTGTGTGAGTTCTGGGCGACGAGAGTTCCCTGTGACATCCCGTGTGAAATTAAAAATGGGCAGATAGAAAAGGTACGCACAGACAAACGAAGTCCACTCGCTTTGAGGGACAAAGGTATCAGCATTGGGGAAGCAGGAAATGACATCATTTCCAGAAAGCAATTGGCACTGAGTTCTTGCATCCTCTATACGGGATAAATAATAGCACCCGGGACAAGGAAAAAGAGGACAAAAAGAGGACGTACGTATTTCCTGCTGGTCAGCAATAACCTGGCGGGGAAAAACGAGATAATCCTTCAGGGTATCCCGCCGCCGCCTCCTTGTTGAGCGGCCATAGGAATTTGTGGGTGCTGGAAGTGGGGTCTGTATGTTGGTGACAGAGGTTTGTTCGGGCCATTGGTAGAGCCCAGGGCGTGCTGAGGACATTTTGGATCGAAAGAAAGTGTGACTTCTGTAGGACAAAAGGCTAATCGGCTAATCGCATTATCTAGTAAAACGCAAGCAGGATGTCCCGAGCAACGACAAGAAACTGTCAAGGACGCGGAAGACAGCGAGGACGAGGTGGTGGTCGGTGTTGAGAGAGGCGCCACAATAATGGTAAACAGTTACATCCGCATTCCCATGTCACAAAGTCACACGATTGTGATCACGGCAACTAGCCGTTTGCAATAATATACTATTTGAAATAATAATCTAGACCTAGGACCCCCTGCTCAGCTGCTGCATAAGCAACTCATATCTGCCGATATGTAAGCGAACATGAGCTAAGTGAGGACTAACGGCAACTCACGTCAACATCGTCACAGCACTATTGGGCACAGTCCGCACAAGATTCACAGACAGGCCTCGGTAGAGCCCAGCCCAGCCTTCCTTTTGCACCAATTTCCGAGTGGTATAGACAATTCCTCCCCGTTTCACCTGTCGTAAATCCTCTACAAATCGTGCCTGATTCGAGTCAAGATAGGGCACTCGCTCTGCGCTTGGATACCGTTTCACCATTCCATCGGAACTCATGTCATCCGCCAGCGGTCTTCTCTGAGTCTGCAAACGTGTGCGTATCACTTCGTGTGGGTATGTCGCTATGGATGCCGTCATCTTGGACGCAGCGCTAGAGATCAGTATTTCCTGTGGTGTCAGTTTCCCTGAATCGCGTGCTAATGTTCGTTGTTTAGTAACATTATCGCCGCACACATGAAAAGACGTCACATGTACCTACCCATCAATACCTTCAACCTCTCATAGAGTGGGAACTGGACTGCTACATGCAATATTCCCAACAAGCTCGGGACCAGACCCCGGTAGAAAGCTGCTACCCCCTCTGTCCGGTATATTGTTAGTGCGGCATCCCAAGTGTGGCGATACCGAACTTCTGCTCTCGATTGCGTCTAAAACAGCATGCATGAGGTTCTTAGTTCTGCAGGAATGAACGACACTCACCATAAACCTCGTCTTAATTACCCATAGTGGATTCGTCGCACATGTACTGGCTGCACCTGCAGTCATAGCCGAAAGGAGGTGGAGTGACCACGGATGTTCTCTAATTAATGGTTGATACCCCTTTACTTGTGCGGCAGGATATATTTGATCGCCCTTGGCATGCCCAGCTGGTTCTGGCGCCACACCGAGGGGTACTTCTCCAAAAGTAGTCTTAATAAAATCGTAAACTGAAAAATAAATCGCCCATGTCGGAAGGTAACCAAGAATGGTCGGGCCTAAGCCTCGATACAGGCCGTGAAGCCCATCATGGGAATGAATTGATTTGACAATTCCTGGTATGATGAATAAGCACAGAAAATACGTCAGGTATATTAATCACAATGTACCCCATATCCCAAGGTATCCCGACTGTCCCTGGATGGCTCTCTGTGCCTGCAACTTGGTCTTGATCACATCTAATGGGCATGTCGCAATGCTAGCAACCAAGCCGCCGCCTGCACCGGCTACTCTTCGAATATTGCGATAAAGACGTCATACGACATCGATTAGCATCTTGAAACCCGAGATCATGGTTGGACGTCGTCAGAGACAACGCCACACTTACCAATCATACTGTTAGTTGTCCATTTGCTCTTCTTGTGAGGTTCATCTCCCATATCTCTACCCCTAAAGGGGTCTCCTTCGTCGTCGTCGTCGTCGACCACTATACTGCTGGGAACGTATCTTCGTTCTTGGCTCACAAGAAATAGAACTACTTTAGAAGAGAAATGTGACCAGTGCAGGAGGAATAATAACTAGAACGGATTGGAGAAAAGCAAAGGACGATGAGAATGGCATAATTCTCTTCACTAAGCCTCCGGTTTCGGCCGGTCCTTGTCCGCATAGTGATCCGACAATGATCAATTCAACTATATATATATATCACACAGACGTGAGGTCATAGACGGTTTCTTATACACATCCAACATGCAATCCCGCGAATCACAGCTTCCAGAATCAAATAGGTTTAACAATGGTATTGTAGACGGCTGTCCCGAAGGTAACCAGATAGTCTCTCGTATAGTTCTCTTGAAACATCTCCACCAGGCGCAAACCCGTCTCCTTCCAGGGTAATCAGCGACATCATCATTGACACCGACGCTGGCAGAACAACTCCCAAAGCAGACACATCATCATTTAGAGGTTCAGAGCTCTCCACTACTAGTAAAGACGTCCATCAAGGCTTTGGCCATCCCGGAAGCGGCATGTCTTCTAAAGAAGTTCGACATGATGGAAAGCCTCACCGGAAGAAGGAAGGAGCTAGTCAATTAGGACATCCAAAAAATAAGGATGTCGAGCTAGATAGGGCTCAAAGACCAACAGGAAATAACGTTGGGCCTACATCCGGTGTTTAAATCCTGTCTACTTTGCAAGCGTATGAAAACCAACATAGGAATTTTTACAAGCTATCATGATGTCACCATATGTTTAGGACACACCACATGTGATTCGATACAATATATTGTTGAATTTTGTGACAGTCAGCGTTTGATATAGCCTTACAGAACCTGCTGGCGTTGGCTTTGACACAGCTAAGGATAAGTCTAGAACACAAAGTTCTCGTATCTGATAATTATTTGGACGTATTAGTGATCTACGTCAGTACTGCAGCCTTTAGCTTTATTGAGCAATCGAAACTCTGAGGCAGTGAGCGTTAGCACCAGTCATCCTTTAAATCGACGCAAAAAGATCAAGCCAGACGAGACTGTATGCCTCGTCTCGTACATTCCGAAGCACAAAAATTCATAGCCTAAACCATTACACGTCCGTAAACAGGCGGACATGACAAGTGGACAGATCGTGCAGTATCTGATTGATAATTTCCAATATTCCTCCTAGGCATCGCCGAGCTGGCTAAGTATTCGACACTGGAACTCCGTTTCATGTCAACCCACATATATCCCAGACTCCCATTCCTACCACATCACTACTCCAGATGTCCCATTCTGTCCACTTCGCAGGTAACGTTACAGAGAATATTTCTTGTCTTCCGCTCCTCTTTTCAACTTGAGAATTGACTTCCATGCCCCTCGATGATGATATGTTTGCATCCCGCTCGACAACTATGAATGCTTGAACGGTCTTTGCCCACCTATCTACAGCCTCATACTCTACTTTCACTCTCTCAGCCTTCATATTTGCTCTTCTCGCATTAAAACACAATGTCGTAGCATCCGGAAAATTCTCCCTTGTTGAGTATACCCCGGTGCATAAACGCACCTGTGTGATGCCCCACGCTTTGTACTGGATTCCCTTCTCCACAACCATAAGTGTAACCCTCCCACATGTCTTTGCTAACAGTCCTCCATTCACAGCGTGTGCAAGAAAGTACTCTCCACATGCAAGAGAACGCAAGCGAGTAGTGGCACCTATGATGTCCAACCCCCAACTCAGCTCTTCATGGTCCAGTTTACCCGTCCCTATCCATAGATGCCGTACAAGACATCCTAGTTCTGGCTTTTTGAGCAATAACTTTCGGTATGAGGATATCCCCTTTTTAGACCACAATGCAAGCGGTACGTGCGGCAGACATGCTATATACGCTTCCTGTTGTAATGTCTTCGACACACCTAAGAGTTTCAAGAACGTATCAAGTGAATTTGGCCCCTGCCGCTCCGAAGGTATAGGCGCACAGTGCCGAAGAATTAGTAATCGAACCTCCACAGGCAGACTCATGATAGAAAGAGATTCTCGTAGAGAGCAGGGCTGAACGCTTGTGGACATTTGTCTGACAGCAACATTTGGCGGGGCACTGGATTTCATCATCCTACAACCCCTCAACACTATCTGCTCTTCCTTCCTATCTTGAACCAGAGCAGGGGACGGCGCACGAAAGGTGGACATAAAGTTTGCCCCTGGTGGGGTAGAATTTTTTGTATATCCAGGAATCGAATGGAACTTGGGGTCTGAGAGATTCTTGATCATCACGATGATCATCACCGAAAGAGGGAGGAGCCAGCTGAACGAGGTGATGAACTCTTGGAGGATATCCATGACAGCAAGGCCAATCTTGGTGCAGGTTGTGCTTATTTATGGTATTTCCTGAGATCCAAGGTCAGTCCACGTTTCCCAGTTTCACATGAGGCTACCACGCCTTATAAGAGCTATGAATTCATAAAGCTCCCGTAGTCCCGACGGCTCATTGACGACAGCTCTCTTACTTCGTAAACCAAAAAACACCCCTTTTGCTGTCGATGGAGAAGAGGCGAGTCGGGATGGCGGTTCTTGGAAAGTGAGATGAGCAAAGCCCCGAAAATATTTTAACGATCAACAGAAGGCAGTGCGAGCGCTTGATATTTGAGTAAGATGCTAAGTAATAATAACAAGCAACATACAGTTGATGATGAGTCATGTAACACTTGCCTCAGTCATCATATGAATGACAAGAGGTTCTGGGGATATTCTGCTGGATGAAGTGAGCTTAGTGGAAATTGATGTAGAATGGCTCTTTATATCCCCAGCCGAAAACTCGAGATGTAACCTCACGTTGCACTGTGAGAACTACAACCTCAAGACAGCAGCAGCACAAATGGCACGTTCATTGATTGAGTTAACGCGGCTTGCGGCTGATATAGATACCTATCGGAGAGTTCATTTTAGATGGGAAAATCCTAGTATCGCTCCTTCCTTGTGTGGTTGAGGACAACCGAGGCGGTTTTCAACCTTACGGATATGGAGTATACAAGTCCACGAGCCAGGGTCCCGAGTTGCGAGAGATGAGCATTGTGTACTGGAATGTAGGTATTTTTAGATTTCCAGTGATATCTTACATAAGTGTCATATCCGGGCAAGCGTGGGCGTGGCTGTGTCATGGATCGCGCATACACAAATCTGCTTGCGCACCTGCGCAGTGCCGATCCAATTTTGCCACTGACTACCATTCAGAGTGCTTTGGCTCATTATCTTGCTCACATCTCTCCTCTACCTACTCCTCTGGCTGCTTCGGCAGTTTCGTCTACTCTCTACCTCGTCCAGCCGTTTACCAGTGACAGGCTGCAGTCCCTGCTCACCGCATTCCGTCATGCAACGCATCTGCGGTACAGCAAAAAGAAGAATGATATAAAAAATGGCTCCCGACTTGTGAATCTTTTCTCTAGCTCTATCAACGCCACCCTAGGTCAGTGGATAGACAATGTCGTCAAAGGTATTCAGGGTGGACACCCTATTCTCAGGTTATCTTCTCTGTCCGGCTTACTACTGGGTATACTCGACTTGGAAGCCAATTTAAAGGAGAATCAGTCAGACGAGGCTTTTTCCTTGTATCTTGGAAACTCCAAGAACGGTGTTGAGCAAGAGTTAATGATGGCAGTAGCCGAAATCATGGACACATATCCTTACGGACTTACCTCTGACTTAGCCAGTGATTGGGAGAAGGAGTTTCAGCCTGCGGGTCAAGGTGAGTATCTCATTTCATTCTTGTTTGATGCCATTTTGAAAAATGGAATTCTCTTCCTTCAAGATGTGCTCACTTTGGCCTTGATCATCGCTGCACAGTCTCTTCCTCTCATGTCCCAAACGCAGTTCAATATTCTCCCTCTGCCAACTCTGAATCATTTGGTTCTCATGACCCTTTCACCGCTTTTTTGTGGCGGCAGGTTTCTACACGACTTGTCGACCTCCATCATGCAACAAGACGAATATAAAATTTCCATACCAGTAAGCTGGGACTCTTCTCTGGTTCGGACTGTCAATCAGTATTGACCCTCAGCCTTGTATATAGCCAGCTTCTCCTCTAGCACGAACTCTACATATGATTACTGGATCTCCGGCCTTCTCATCCGCCGCTTCATTGTCTCGCCTAGCAGCGAGGAGTCTGCGTTCCCGGCTTGAAAGTTCTTCCGACTCCAAAAAGTCCGAGGGATTACGTGCAGCATCGGAAGCACTCCAGCTCTTGCGGGACATGGTAAAGCATCTTGAGCACGATTGGAGTATTGCACCTCTCGCCGACGCCACCGAGGATGATATAGGTGAGTAGATGAGTATGCTTGGCTGATGAAGCTCTGCCAACATCTTCTTAGCACCTGACTCGCGTCCAATCACACAAAAGATCTGGTCTATCCTGAAAACTATGCTATTCTCGTCAATCATGTTGTCGGATGCCATCTTGGCTTCTATCGTCTACATTGAGCCAGGATCAATTTCTTATGTCCAGGCCTCAACCAGTCCCTCCGAGCTTGCCCTTCGCGTTCTTGAGATTCTGTCCTGCTCTGCATTCGTGATCTCCCAGTTTGGAGGTGTCACCTCTACCTCGCAAGGCTTTGAGCACTTAAAAAAGACTTTTTACCTGGCCCTTGATATTTTAGCCCAAGAAACCCACGAAACACATGACGATTTACCAAATACGTATGTGAAAGACCAATGCCTCATACTCAAGTCCCCCTCATTTGCAAGAGGTAGTCAGTTTTTGAATGCGATTCTTCTCTGTTTTCTCACAATAGTCTTTGAAGCTCCCACCTCTTTTCGAAATGCAAAAACAGCGCTTGTCCTGGCAAGCATTGAACAACTCGTTCCAGTGTTGGATGAAAGCAATGTCTGGGGATATGTTTTTGACGCTTGTTTACCGTAAGTTACCTTTCCCCTTACAAACTTCGGACCAATCTCCTCTTTCTGCTTTGTGTCAGTACCGGGTGACTTGACCTGGTTTCCTACTTTTGAGATTACTTTTTGCTCTCATTTCTATCCCGGTACTCAAACTGCCGCCATCCTCGGAGCCGCAGATGTTAGCGCGAACTAGAGTTAAACTTTGCCTATGACCAATCTCCTAATTTCGCTGATACTTTTCTTGTTTCCATATAGGTACCTCTATGACTCTTCGCATAGAGAGACATATGAATCAGCTCACTCTGTGATCCTTTCTGTTTTTGCATCTCGCGCGCAACGACTACAACGTCATCCCGAATCCTTAAACCCTCATTACAGGTCAGGTAAAGTCAATCCACATGCCGACAGCAGCGGAACAATACACAAAGATTTAGAGAACCTGGACCCAGTCATGAAATTGGTCCCGTTCTATGCTCACTGTTTGCTCGAGGTGAGTTACCCAACACGTGAAGTAATTATTATTCCCCGAAGAAGTCTGTCGTATTGGTTTGGATAAATTGACAAAACTTCCGACGTGATCATGTCGTCTCATCTTTCTCTCGCTGCGTATTGATGTGCCGGTCGGTTATAATTCTCACAAGTCGTCAACATTCTCCGGTGCTGCTGCACGTATAGATACTGACTGCTATCCTCTTTATCTGACAGAATTCAGCTGATGGGCGACTGAGTACACCCCAGCTCCGAATGGCTTTTGCTGCACTTGTACGATGTGCTGGAGCAAATACATTGAACGTGGGTGATACTCCCGAAGAACCTCCGAGTCTCTCGTGGTATTGCATACAGTTGTTGTTGGATGCTATTTGTCCCGACGAACAAGTATGCAACGTGGGAAAAGAAAAGGGAACCGATACGTCTATCCGAAGCGATATGGGCGAAGCACGCTTAAATCGGTTGCGATTGACACTTATATCTGCTGTCTCCTCACTTCCTCTTTCCCTCGTACTTCGAGCCCTCGAAAGAATTAAAATAATCATCACCTCCATCCCGATGTCCTCGTCAAAGTCAACGTCATCAGAGTCAATTCTATCTAACGATGGAGATAAGGAAAAAAAAGATGGCACTAGGGATGAATTGGTTGAGGCTCTGTTTCAAGAAATTATGAGTCAGGTTGGCTATAGAGAAAAGGGGGTTGTGATGCATTGGTGGTATGAGAATCGAGTAGATCTTCAAAGGATCCAGATTGCCTCAGTAGGCAAAGATTGTACAGCGCCAACCACATAAAAAGTTGATGGCTGTCCATGTCTATAAAACAGTTTACATTGTAATAATAGACTTCCACTACAATGTGTACAATTATATCCAAGTGGTCTACTCTGCAGTATACATGTAATCTGACTTCTCATAGGCAATCTAGGTGTCACAAACTTCATTTGGACCATAACTCCAGGGATACTCAACTGATTTCAACAATCTAAATGGCCACCAAAAGCCCTTAAGAAGACCTTTCAAATGGTACCCAAAACGTCTGAAGGCAATCAGTATTCACTGAGTTATTAGCAGATCAGTCTGTGATCACCAAGTCACCAGACACCAAATTGCTAATTTCTCAGGAACTGCTTGACATAATTGTTTGCTTCAATGACCATTGTGAAGCTCTCTTTGATGTGCTTCTTTCAGCTATGAAAAGAACCTGAGGCAATAAGATCCTATGGAGATACAAGGTCCTCAATATTTGCACATAACACTAATCTTTACCTATAGATTATTATCTGTTCTTGAATAGAACAAAGGACTACCCTAAGATGGTTAGGTTATCTCTATTTCAAGAACAATAGCACTCCTATATATAGAATAATAGATAGTGATCATATAGTAGGCTATCCTGGTGCACAGACCACCACAATTATGTATTTAAGGACTGTATGTCTAAGGATAAACCTCAAACTTAATAACATCTTTTGTCACTTGTCTAACTTCACTTTTTTGAGTCTTTTGATTACCAAATCAGCAAATCACAAATCAGTAAGTGGCTATTTGTGATACTGGGGAAATCTGAGTACCTAGATCTCCTAGAATAGATGCTGAGCTTCTGGCTTGGATTTCAAATCTGAGAGATCTTCTTCAATGTTGTAATCTGATAAGGGGTTGGGAGGCCTTGTTAGAATTCACTTGGTATTTTATAAATGGATTAGATATCTGGACTTTGTCTTGATGGTATTATAAAAAATAATAACAAATATAGGCTTACTATTTATTATGCTGATGGTATTCTCCTCTATCATGAGCTACCAAAGGTCATATAGCAAAGTTTTTTTTTTTTGAAAGATTCAACAATTTATTATGTGGTGTATGTATACATACAATGAAGCTATTGTTGGAATATCAAATGCTATACTAAAATTAGTCTTATATCTTAGACTATTTCTCTCTTATTGTCTCATGTCTTATTGTTTTGTATAGGATAAATAGTCTACATAGTAATGAAGAACATTGTATATTTGCAACAAGTTCTCCTGTTATTTTGCATTGCTCGTTCCCAACTCAACAGCTATTCCCCAAGATAATACAAGTCAAAGATGGTAGGAATCTGAATTATCAAATGTGTTAATAACTTCTGTCATATGAAAGAAGCTTCAAGTTGTAAATGAAAGACTTTATCATAAGATATATTGGCAAATAAAAAATTTACTATCTAGTAGAGGTGAATTTAGAGTATTTTTTAACATTCCATGTTAATTGTTGCATATCATATACCAGAAAATTTGGTATGAATTAATATTAATATTTATATTCTTTATTATTATTTATCTCCTATAGAAATATTGTGTTTCAGACTAGGAGTATTTTGTTTTAGACTGGCTCTCTTCTACTCCAGTTGGTATATATATGGAGTAGATATATGGTAGTAATCTAGTTTGTAGATTAAAGTCCTAAAGTCTCAAAGTTCTAGAGTCCTAAATCTACTCTCCTCCATATTCTTGTAGCACTCTCTACTATATAACTCCTTACTCCTGAATTTACCTCTCTCTTGGATGATGTTCCACTACTTTGAAATAAGCAACCACACATGCAACAGGAGATTGAGACACAGTGCACAAGCTGAGGCTAAGATCATTCCACTTCTACATTATTATTGTATTTTCTCCAGACTAGCGGTAAAACTACAGAACCAGAGAGTAACATCTTTTATTTTATTTAGTAGTGTATTCTACTCTCCAACTCCACTTATTGTGTCACTTTCCAGAACCTAGAGTACACACTCATAGTATATTCATAGTAATTTATATTATATTATAGTCTTCCTATGCTGCTATCTCCTTCCTACTTGATATTGTGTTATATTCCAGATCCCTATGGGAAGTCATCTACCACTCTCAAGATAGACCAGGAGATCCTTATTCAACACTGCTAATACCCTAATGCACATTGCTATACCCATTATCATGATATCTGATGGTTACTGTCTTACTATGTTTCTGAGTGCACCAAACATTCTATCATATACTAATATATACATATCATATATAATTGCTTGTATGCAATTCTCAGCTCTTATAACTCTGAGTACTGAATTATATCTGTATTTTATCAAAAAGGTATTCTGAGATGACTGCTATAAGCATTAATACCATTTAGAAGATTCAGAAAACCAAAGATTTCCAAAGTTGTACAAGTTAAACTTATCATAGCAGAGTAACAGTGGACATTGGAATATTTAGAGAATATTATTATACTCAAGTCAACTAAGACTAGGACCAAGTGTCAAAGACTAGGTCAATACAAAGTAAGTAAGCCAAAGAATAAAGAAATACATACCTAGGATTAAGTGTCAAAAACTGGGTCCTGGTGAAAACTTAGCCACAGCTTGAGTACAAACATTGTGTACATGTTTGTATAGGAAGGTAGTGTTGGAAGTAACTATAGAAATATAATAAGAAACAACTAATAGTGGAAAGAGAGGAATGGAAATAATAAAGTGATGATGAAATGAAAATGCTCATATTTCAACAACCTTAGGGTATTGTACTATGGCATATGGATGTAGTTTATTGTTATATGGTCAGGATTAAGGATGAGTACAAAAACAAAGTGCTCCTTGTGCTATTGATTGATGCCAAGAACTAAATAACTGAGAACCCTACAATTTCATTAAGATTTCAAGAAAGCATAAAGAAGGTTAGCTTATTTGGTTACCCTGAATGATCTTACCATAACACTATAGGCAAACAACTGTCAAATAAAGTCACAAGGTTTGATATTAAGTGATCTATTAGATTAATCAGCTATGCTAGTTATATACATGACACTTGTCACACCAACCTAATTTTTTTAAAAATCAACAATTTATACACTAATCTAATTCTCAACACTTTTCACCTATACTACAGATCCTGATAACCTTTATATATATACACCTGGATACCCTCTCATTGATACACAGTATCTTTAGCATATTGAGAGTCTTTTTCAGTCTGAGGTAGTAGCAATAGAGGAGACTTAAGGGTCAGCTTGATACAAAAAAACTTGAGTGGTTGAAGCAACAACAGTAGAGTACTTCACGAGAGGCAGTACTGCAGAACCAAATAGAAGATTTAAAACTGAGACTCAAACAAGCAAAACTTTGGTATGACGATAATTTTTACTATTTTTTTTATTTTTTATTTAATTTTTAATCAATGATTTTTAATACAAAGTCTGTAGTAGTCTACTAACTACAGAGGCTTAGTACCTCTAATAAATATACAAGTAGAATGAAATAAAAGCAGAATAAGATAGAAGCAGAGAAAAATATATAGTAAAAGAGGCAGTATAAGGCTAGAGACAAGGTAGATAGTAGAGCATGGGTATAAATAGAGCTCTATACATTAATGTTTGTCTTCTAAGAGAGAAGGCAGAGTAGGGAGTATGTTTTGACTGATTTGAGGAGCTATGGGGGCTCTCTGGGTTGTGTGAAGGCAAATGTGGTAGAATTGAATATAAGAAACTTGATAAGGTTACCTAAGCATAGAAAGAGAAGTGTTACTCAGGTTTTTGTAGACCTAGAGTACTATATAAGGATATGAGTTCTGGTCTCAAGATCTTATTTACTGTATGGGCATGTAATCAACTCTTGGAGGTGATATCTTGCTCTATACTCATCAATAGAGATGTAATTTAGAATTGTTCTGATTGCTCTTACAATTAGGGTAATAGAATAACCAAAAATGGATAGACATGTTCCTCCTTTTATATATGTTGATCAGGCTTTGTCATGTTTATTTATCCTGGTTATAGTGACTTAGCCTGAGGCGACTTAATCATCCTCCTAGTCTAAGTTGACAAGGAGAACTCAATAGAGTTCCTATTCAATTGTAGTACACTACTTATACACCTCCTGTGTTTACTTCTATTTATAAACTCCTGCATGTCTCCTTTTAGTTGTTTTACATGTCCACAGATTTAAAAAGAAAAGAAAAAGAAAAAGAAAATAAATAATGACTTAGCCATTTTGGCCATATCATAACACCACCCCCCTCTTAAGTTTCCTCATCCCAAGGATTTCCCTATAACTCATAGTATGGGTCAACCATGTTGCCCATTTCCTCGTTATCTTCTTTTGTCCACTCTCTTACCCCTGATTTGTCTTCTTCTTCCTTAATTGTCTCCATAGTTCTTTGCCCTCTTGTCCTTCCTCCTTTTTTTGCTTTTTTACATCTTCCATATCTCGTTGATATTCCTTTTCATATTCTTCAATCACCTCTCTTGCATTTCCTAAGTTTTCCCTCCCTTCTATCGTACCAGGTACTTGTCTTTTCCTTGTATTCTCTGCTTATTCAGGATTCTTTCCATCTCCCATTCCTCTTCTCCCTCAATTATTACTGGAGCTGGTTGCTCCTTTCTCTGCCCCTCTACTTGCCCTATATATCTTTGTATTCTGACAATATTAACTACCAAGTGTATTTTTACTGTACTAGGTAGTTCTAATTCTACTGCATTCAATGATACAATTTTCTTTATCCTGTAAGGGCCTACAAACCTCTCCATTAACTTTTCTGTCCTCCTTCCAACCATCTGGTATTTCAGATCCTTTATGCTCAACATCACTAAGTCTTCTACTTTATAATCATCGATCTCTCCTCTTTTTTTATCTGCGTATTTCTTCATCTCCTCTTGTGCTTTTCCCAGTGCTGCTTTTGCTTTCTCCTGGATCTCTTTTATTTTTGTTACAAATTTCTCTGCTCCTTTGTATTTCCCCTTTCTTCTCATCTCAAACTCCATTCTAGGATCTTGTCCGTAATTTGCCTTGAAGGGCAACACTTTAGTACTTGAGTGCATTTTGTTATTGTAGACAAACTCTGCCATTCCTAACCAGTCAGGCCACTGCTCCTGCCTATGGTCGATAAACATCCTTAAGTACTGTTCCAGTTCCTGATTAACCCTCTCCGTCTGTCCATTGGTTTGAGGGTGGAATGCCATTGACAACTTACTCTCAATCCCTAACATCCTATTCAACTCCTGCATTATTCCTGCTATGAACTGTGGTCCTCTGTCTGAGACAATGCTCTCAGGTAACCTATGTAGCTTCCACATATTGTCTCTAAACAACCTGGCTAGTCCTTCTGCCAACATTTTCTCTGTAGTAGGGATAAAGTGGACCATTTTTGTTAATCTGTCTACTACTACTAAGATTGAGTCGTATCCCTGTGCTATTGGCAGTTTGGTGATAAAGTCTGCTGATATATATGTTCAAGGTTTTTCAGGTATCGAATTGGGCATTAATTTGCCTGCTGGCTATTCTGTATGGTTTTTGTTCCTCTAACAAGAATCACATCCTTCCATATATTGTTTCACCTCCTTAGTTACTTCTGGCCACCAGAAGTTTCAGGTGACCAACTCCACCATCTTCCATTGTCCTCCATATCCTCCCACTGGTGTATTGTGGTGTAGCCTAATTATTTCTACTCTCAGTATGTTGTCTTTGGGTATATACACCTTTCCTTCCTTATACATTATACCATTCTCTTCCTTCTACTCTTTATCTCTCAGCATCTTTACTCCTGCTTGTTTTATTTCTTCCACTGCTTTGACTACTTCATTATCTTTTACTTTCAACTTCCTTACTTTCTCCAATAGATCCACTCCTTCCACAATTATTTCTACCCTTTCTGTTCTCCTAACTTCTAGCCACTCGGGTTTTACTAGTGTTTTATTCTCATTGTCCCTTTCTACTTCTACCTCCCAATCTGGCCTCCTGCTCAAGCTATCTGCCTTTTCCATCTTACCCCCTGGAATGTGCTTTAGTGTAAAATTGAACCTCAATAGGTATAATGCCCATCTTGCTTGTCTTTTATTCAATTTTTGCACCTTCATGAAGTATTTGAGGTTTTTATGATCTGTCCATATCTCAAACCTTGTCATTGTTCCTTCTAGGAAATACCTCCATGCTTCCAGGCATCTGACTACCGTCAACATTTCTTTGTTATGGATCTTGTAGTTTCTTTCTGTGTCACTCAGAGATTTAGAAATAAAGGCAACCAGTCTCTATAGCTCATCGGGACCCTTCATTGATAATACCCCCCAGTAGCATAGTTTGAAGTGTCTGCTTCTACCCTGAATTCTTTGTCTAAGTCTAGTGCTGCTAGTACTGGCTTAGTTGTAAAGATCCTTTTGAGCTTGTCAAATACTTTCTGCTGCTCCTCCCCCTACTGCCACTTTACATCCTTCCTCATCAGCATATTCATTGGCCTGGCTACTTGAACAAAGTCCTTAATAAACCTCCTGTAATAGTTTGCAAGGCCTAAAAATTTCCTAACATCTTTCATATTCTTTGGCTTTGACCAACTCAGCACCCCATTTACCTTCTCTTTCTCCATCTCTATTCCACCAGGTCCTATGACTACACCCAGGAATCCAATCTTCCTTACTTTCCATGCGCACTTCTCTGGCTTGACATACAAGTCGTTCTCTTCTAACCTCCTCAGGACCTCCTCTACTATCTCATCATGTTCCTCCTCTGTTTCTGTCCCAACTAGCACATTGTCCACAAATACTGCTACCTTTCCCTCATTAATCATGTCTCTCAGAATTTCATTTATCATTACTTGAAATATGGCTGGTGAATTCATCATTCCAAAGAACATGACTATCGGTTCAAAGGACCCCACATGGATCGTGAATGCTCCCTTCCACTCATCTCCTTCCTTGATTCTTATATTGTTGAACCCCCACTGAAGATCCATTTTTGTGAATACTCACTTACTCCCCATGTTGTCAATTAAATCTGTAATTAATGGAAGTGGGTAGTTATTCTTCACTGTTTGGTCGTTTAGGTTGTGGTAGTCCATCACCATCCTCTTACTCCCATCCTTCTTGCCTACAAAGAATAC
>Ga0153920_1000169_pt1 | contig 25569 bp, 24 predicted proteins | sample TSNJ004MetaG_FD_104713 | JGI IMG/M metagenome (GOLD analysis project Ga0153920, IMG submission 104713) | Attine ant fungus gardens microbial communities from New Jersey, USA - TSNJ004 MetaG | ecosystem: Host-associated > Fungi > Mycelium > Unclassified | place: USA: New Jersey, Brendon T. Byrne...
AACAGCCTGGCAGCATCCGGTCCAGTATAATCAGATCTGCGGCGTGCTGTTCCATATAATTCCACGCGTCCTCCCCATTCATACAAGAATCAACCTGATATCCTTCCCTGATCAGATGGTAGGCAAGTGTTTCATTTAAGTTTTTATCATCTTCAACAAATAAGATTCTCACATTTTCAACCTCCTGTCTCTTACCGGATATGAATATACTTATATAGTACCATATAAATCTCTAAAATACCTCTAAAAGTATTATACCACCAATTCACTTATTCGTAACAGGAACTGTTAATATTTAAAGACTTTCAAAAGTATTTTTAAGACTTTCAAAATCTGTATAAAGACTTTCAAAAGTACTGGTCAAGATACTTTTTTTCATGTATAATAATAAAAATGTAAGGATTGTCAAATACTTGACAATTTTACATAGTTGATATATGCGAGGAAATTTTAATATAGTTAAAGGAGGTTTTTCATGTATTTTTGTAAGAATTGCGGTGAACCATATGTGACTGACGAAGCGGTCATGTGTGTGAAATGTGGTATGGCAAAAGGAATGGGTGCAAATTACTGCCACTGCTGCAGCACACCTCTTCCGCCTCAATCTGTAGTCTGCATGAGTTGCGGAGTAAGCGCGCAGGGACCGGTACCTGCTGATGCCAAGTCAAAGATTGCTGCCGGTTTGCTGGGGATCTTTTTGGGATCTTTTGGTGTTCATAATTTCTATCTGGGTTATACGCAAAGAGCAATTGTTCAATTGGTATTGTCAATTGTTGGTATAGTGCTGTCATGTATTGTTATTGGCGCTTTTTTAGTATTGGCAGTATATATATGGGGCCTGGTAGAGGGCATTATGATTTTGGCAGGTAAGATTAATACTGACGGCAGAGGAATGCCGCTAAAGGAATGATCAGCTTATAGGAGAGGTAAATGGACGAACATAACAAAGAGACCAGCCAACCCAGCCTGAGCAATAATCAAAATGTATATGACAGTCAAAGTATCAGTCAGGACAGCAGCCAACAAGACAACCGGAATAATAGCCAGTACGGTTATCAGGACAATAACCCGTACAATATTCAAAACAGTAACCAGAGGTTTAGCGGTAATACCTTTAACATCCGATATTCTTCTCCCCAGTCATACAACAGTGCCGGACAGGATTCTGTAAATATACTGGCAATTGTCAGTATGATACTTGGTATATTCTCACTTGTCATTGTGTGCTGGCTTAATGAGGGAGGTATACTACTGGGAATCGGCGGAATTATTTGCTATATACTTTCCAGAAAGACCGGAAAAAGCGGTATGGCAGTGGCAGGGCTTGTATGTTCAATCATAGCAGTTGTATTGGGAGCTATACTTTTTGCTTTATCTGTTATTTTGTTATTGTTTGGAGGCACAGGCTCATATAACTGGCTGAAGTATATCTAAAGTATATTTACAAATCTTTTAGAAAATAAACAGGAGGACAAATCATGGATAAAAGAACAACAGATATTGTATCATATTTAACAATTATAGGTTTTGTAGTAGCATATGTGGCAGGAGAGAAAGAAGCATCCAAGTTTCATCTGAATCAGGGACTGGTAATCGGGCTTGGGTATCTTGTTTCCTATATTATCGGGTATATTCCCCTTATAGGCGGGCTGGCATCATGGATATTAAGTATTTTATTATTTGTTTGCATGATTATCGGACTTATAGGGGCTGCAAAGGGTGAGGAAAAAGAAATTCCTTTACTGGGAGCATTAAAATTATTAAAATAATATGGGAAGAAGCTATGCTGCTGCAAGTACCGCAGACTTCATAAAAAAGGAAACAGCTGATAATCAGCTGTTTCCTTTTTTATCTTCATATTCAATGCTTAAATCCGCATCATCTGGTTCTTCTCCATGAAGAAAAGTAATAATAATCTGTACCCGCTTATAGGCTCTGGAATAGTTTGCATGAGCATATTCTGCTGTATTTTCATTATATGATTGATTACTGTAAGCTTCATGGTAATAGATAACAGCTTCTGTCATATAATCACTTGACTCCTGCGCCAAATCTTCCAGATAGTCAAATTCCGCTGGGAAATCAATTTCCGCCAGATGCTGGAATTCCAAATCAAGTTCATCAAGATATCCCAGCAGCTCCTGTGTGGCATATTCAGATTCAGCATCAATTGAGTTAATTGCAGTATCCAAGGTTGAAATATTGGTGCAAAAATCATCTATATCCTTCTTGAAACGTGTTAACTCTTTATCCTCACCGCAGCCGGTACACAACAGCAAGAGAAGTGCAGTGATTGCCAGAATCATTCCTTTAGATTTCAAATATATAACCCTCCATATAATTATTCAATATTAAAAACTTAACATATTCTGTCATATTAATCAACTTAAATTGGCGAAATATCTGCATTATTTTATACTGGCGGTAATAAGTCAGGAATGATATAATAAAAAATATTCAAACATTTCTGCAGTCGGATTAAGAAAGGATAATAAATGATGCAATATAAAGAAATCGTGGAAGCAATTGAAGCGGCAAAAGACGCCCTCAGTAGTCTTGAGCGTGTAGAGACACAGCTTGGCAGTGCCCGTAACTGGGGAATCTGGGACATGCTGGGAGGAGGATTTATCAGCAGTATGGTAAAGCATTCCAAACTGGATGCGGCGCAGCAGGAGATGGAATATGCGAAAAGTGCTCTGCGCAGGCTGCAGAGAGAGCTTATGGATGTGGATAATATACCGGATGTGAATATTCAGGTTGGTGATTTTATGCGGCTTGCTGATGTTTTTTTTGATGGTCTTATCGTGGACTGGCTGGTGCAGTCCAAAATCAATGAAGCAAGGTCACAGGTGGAAAATGCCAAACAGAATGTATCGCAGATATTGAACCAGTTATATCGGCTGCAGGCAGAGACTCCCGGAGGGCAATAATATATGAGCAAGACAGTGGTAGTGGGGATGTCAGGCGGTGTTGATTCTTCCGTAGCGGCTTATCTGCTGAAGGAGCAGGGATACCGGGTGATAGGTGTCACTATGCGGATCTGGCAGGAGGAAGAGGACAGACTCAGGCAGGAAAATGGCGGATGCTGTGGTCTGACAGCTGTGGATGACGCACGAAGAGTTGCGGAATGTCTTGATATTCCATACTATGTAATGAATTTCCAGGAGGAATTCAAATACCATGTGATTGACTATTTTATAGAGGAATATTTAAGAGGTTATACCCCTAATCCCTGCATAGCCTGCAACCGCTATGTGAAATGGGAATCATTATTGAAGCGGAGTCTGGAGATCGGTGCGGACTATATTGCCACCGGGCATTATGCAAGGATACGAAAGCTTGAGAACGGACGATATGCAGTGGCTAATTCTGTAACGGAAGGAAAAGACCAGACCTATGCTTTATATAACCTGACACAGGAGCAGCTTAGCCATACGCTCATGCCTGTTGGTGATTATACCAAAGATGAGATACGGCGTATTGCAGCTGAGCAGAATCTGCCCATTGCCCATAAACCTGACAGCCAGGATATCTGCTTTATACCTGACCATGATTATGCTGGTTTTCTTGAAAGGGAAACAGGAGGAAAGGTTCCGGGGCCGGGTAATTTTGTGACAAAGGATGGCACAGTACTTGGCAGGCATAAAGGTATCACCCATTATACCATAGGACAGCGTAAAGGGCTGAACCTTGCATTGGGACATCCGGTATTTGTAACACAAATACGTCCCGAAGCCAATGAGGTGGTAATCGGGGAGAACGAAGATGCCTTTACCACAAAGGTGTTATGCGGTGATGTCAACTATATGGCAATCACGGATTTGACAGAACCAATGCGGGTCCTGGCCAAGATCAGATATCAGCACAGAGGCGATTACTGCCGGATAGAAAAGCAACCGGACGGCAAAGTGCTTTGTACCTTTGAGGTGCCGGTCAGGGCATCCACACCGGGTCAGGCTGTTGTCTTTTATCAGGAGGACCATGTGCTGGGCGGAGGAACGATAGTAAAAGGATAAGATTGGACACTCACCCCAGGAAAACCGTTGTTTTGTGTGATGTACCTTAACCGGCGGCAGCTCCTTTAATCTATGTCAGGAGATGGTGTGTTATGACCATGTAAACAACATGGTCATATTTTTATAAAATCGGGGTTTCTCCCGCTGAAGACTGTATAATAACGAAAGCCGCAGGATTTTAATACTTCAGCGGCTTTGTCAAACGCATCGGCAATGTGAGTCGGTTCATGGGCATCCGAACCTGTGGTAATGATCTCGCCGCCCAGCTCATGATAACGCCTGATCACATCGGTGCAGGGATGCAGTTCCCGCAATCCTTTTTTCACCCCGCCGGTATTGACTTCTATACCTTTGCCTTTTTCAATGAGCAGGGTAAGCATTGTATCGAAAAGATCCTTATATTTATCATAGGTGTAGTATTTATCCAGATTAGGTCCATAACGCAGCACATAGTCAAGATGCCCGTACACATCAAAATCGGTAAACTTTTTTATATTTTCAATAATGGAGGAAAAATAATCGCGGTATGCCTCTTCTTCACTGCGTCCCTCAAAATAAGACGGGTTGTAGGGGTCCCGGAAGTCACAGACATGTGAAGAAGCTATGATAAAATCAAAATCAAAGCTTTTTGCATATGCAGAATTTCGTTTTGCCAGATGAGGCTGCAGTCCTAATTCCACACCAAAGTACAGATTGATCTTATCGTTATATTTATCCCGGAAGCGTAACAAGTCATATAGATAAGCATCTGTATTCAACAGGTACGAATCCTCTGGCATGTCCTCATCTGCCGGATAATCAAAATCATTGTGTTCGGTAAAACACATGGACCTGAGTCCGATTGCAATTCCTTTTTGTATCATCTCTTCCATGGGCGTTGTGGAATCCCCTGAAAAAGAAGAGTGTAAATGATAGTCAGCTAATATTGCCATTTCTTATTTCCTTTCCTGTATAATATAAGTAGCATTATACCAAAAAAATGGAAAAGTGGAAATGAAATCTAAACAAACTGTAAAATTTTACAGAATTGGTAATTATTTTTCAAATACATCTTGAATTATCAGGCAGAATTAGGTAAAATAGCAGTGTTGACAATATTTTGACAATGTCATGTATTTAACAAGGATTGTTGATCTCAGACAGTTGTCGTTTGACTGAAGGCTGAATGGAACTGCGGACAAGCCGATATTGTCAAAATGATATAAAATTATATTTTTTAGGAGGAAACGTAATGGCAGTAAAAGTAGCAATTAATGGTTTTGGCCGTATTGGCCGTCTTGCTTTCAGACAGATGTTTGACGCAGAAGGATATGAAGTGGTGGCAATCAACGATTTAACAAGTCCCAAAATGTTGGCACACTTGTTAAAATATGATTCTTCTCAGGGTAAATATAAGTATGCAAGCAGTGTAAAATCCGGCGATGACAGCATTACCGTAAATGGCACAACCATCACCATTTACAAAGAAGCAGATGCCAGCAAGCTTCCCTGGGGTGAGTTAAAAGTAGACGTTGTTCTGGAATGTACAGGTTTCTATCTTTCAAAAGAAGCTGCATCTGCACATATTAAAGCTGGTGCACGTAAGGTTGTTATTTCCGCTCCTGCAGGAAATGACCTTCCTACAGTCGTATACAATGTTAACCACAATGAACTGAAAGCAGAAGATACTATAATCTCCGCAGCTTCCTGTACAACAAACTGCCTGGCACCTATGGCTAAGGCGTTGAATGACTGCAGAACCATAATGAGTGGTATCATGACAACCGTACACGCTTATACAGGCGATCAGATGATCCTGGATGGTCCTCAGAGAAAAGGCGACTTAAGAAGAAGCCGTGCGGCTGCCTGCAATATCGTTCCCAACTCTACCGGAGCAGCTAAGGCAATCGGACTGGTAATTCCTGAACTGAACGGCAAATTGATCGGATCTGCGCAGCGTATTCCTGTTGCTACCGGTTCTACCACTATCCTGGTAGCTGTAGTAAAAGGCGCTGTAACAAAGGACGAAGTCAATGCAGCTATGAAAGCAGCAGCAACAGAGTCTTTTGAATATAACACAGACGAAATCGTTTCTTCAGATGTAATCGGAAGTACCTATGGTTCCATCTTTGATGCAACACAGACCATGGTTGCACCTATGGAAGACGGCAATACACAGGTTCAGGTTGTATCCTGGTATGATAATGAGAACAGCTATACAAGCCAGATGGTTCGTACGATTAAGTACTTCAGCGAGTTGTCATAATTATATGTAAATTTGTAAGGCCTGCGGGTCCGGTCCCTGGGACCGGACCTTGTTATATTAAATGTGTGATTATAAGTAAAACGGCTAAGAGCCGGGAAAATGGAGGTCATGGATAATGGGTTTGAATAAAAAATCTGTGGATGATATTAATGTGAAAGGACTGCGTGTTTTATGCAGATGCGATTTTAACGTGCCGCTTAAAGAAGGAAAGATTACGGATGAAAACCGACTTGTAGCAGCACTTCCTACCATTAAGAAGCTGATTGCTGACGGCGGAAGGGTGATTCTATGTTCCCATCTGGGAAAACCAAAGGGAGAGCCAAAACCGGAATTGTCACTGGCACCTGTGGCAGCACGTATGACTGAATTATTGGGACAGGAAGTGAAATTTGCTGCGGACAATGAAGTGGTTGGTGCAAATGCCAAAGCAGCAGTGGAAGCAATGAATGACGGTGATGTAATCCTGCTTGAGAATACCCGCTACCGGGTGGAAGAGACCAAGAACGGGGAAGCATTTTCTAAAGAACTGGCTTCTCTTTGTGATGTATTTGTAAATGACGCATTTGGTACCGCTCACAGAGCACACTGTTCTAATGTAGGCGTGGCACAGCTTGTTGATACAGCTGTTGTTGGCTATCTGATGCAGAAAGAAATTGACTTCTTGGGCAATGCGGTTGAGAATCCTGCAAGACCATTTGTTGCTATTCTTGGCGGGGCAAAAGTAGCTGATAAATTAAATGTAATCTCCAACCTGATTGATAAATGCGATACCCTGATCATCGGCGGAGGTATGGCTTATACCTTTTTAAAGACACAAGGCTATGAAGTGGGCGATTCCCTGGTTGATGAAGAGAAAATTGATTACTGCAAAGAAATGATAGTAAAAGCAGAAAAAGCCGGCAAAAAACTACTGCTTCCTGTGGATACCACAATTGCTGCTTCTTTTCCCAATCCCATTGACGGACCGATCGAAGTATCTCATGTCTCTTCAGAAGAGATACCGGTCAATATGCAGGGCCTGGACATTGGACCAAAGACTGCTGAATTATTCGCAGATGCTGTAAAATCAGCAAAGACTGTTGTATGGAACGGACCTATGGGTGTATTCGAGAATCCTACCCTGGCAGCCGGAACCATAGCAGTGGCCAAAGCCCTGGCGGAAACCGATGCAACCACCATTATTGGCGGTGGAGATTCTGCAGCTGCAGTTAACCAAATGGGATACGGTGACAAAATGACACATATTTCCACAGGCGGCGGTGCCTCCCTTGAATTCCTCGAAGGCAAAGAACTTCCCGGCGTGGCGGCAGCAAATGATAAGTAAAGAATGTTTATAAGCCACGCCGTGAGTGGCAGCGGCGAATGATAAGTAAAGAATGTTTATAAATTTAGATTGGAGAAAATCATGGCAAGAAGAAAGATTATTGCTGGTAACTGGAAAATGAATATGACACCCAGCAAAGCAGTGGATTTAGTGAACACCTTAAAACCTCTGGTTGCTAATGAGGATGCAGATGTTGTATTCTGTGTACCGTCAATTGATATTATTCCAGTAATAGAAGCAGCAAAAGGCTCAAATATCCAGGTAGGTGCTGAAAATATGTACTATGAAGAGAGCGGAGCTTATACTGGTGAAATTTCCCCGGAAATGCTGACCGATGCAGGTGTAAAATATGTTATTATCGGCCATTCCGAAAGAAGAGAGTACTTTGCAGAAACCGATGAAATCGTTAACAAAAAAGTATTAAAAGCATATGAGCACGGAATTACACCAATCATATGCTGCGGTGAAACCCTGACCCAAAGAGAACAGGGCGTTACAATTGACTTTATCCGCCAGCAGATAAAAATTGCTTTCCAGAATGTTACGGAAGCACAGGCTGCATGTGCTGTAATTGCTTATGAACCGATTTGGGCAATTGGAACCGGCAAAGTAGCAACAACCGAACAAGCTCAGGAAGTGTGCAAAGCAATTCGTGATTGTATAGCAGAAGTGTATAGTGATGCTACAGCAGAAGCTATCCGTATCCAGTACGGTGGTTCCGTTTCTGCATCCAGCGCACCTGAATTATTCACACAGCCTGATATTGACGGCGGATTGGTAGGCGGCGCCTCTTTAAAACCGGATTTTGGCGCAATTGTTAATTATAATAAATAGTTTTTAATCTAATCTCCCGCTGACAAGAGGTCAAGCCAGTCCATTTTCATAGGAAGGTGGAGGGAGCCGAAGTGCCCCATGTCATTATGGGCAGCCGCATTATTTATGATGTGGATTGAAATAATGCATAATTAGGAAAAGCTCACTTACTATAAGATCTTGTAAAGTGGGCTTTTCTTCTGTTCTATGACACAAACTGACAATTTAGAATCCGCTGATTATGATTGTCTTAATAAGTGGATAACTGTGATCATTACTATTCATTAAATCTTACCTTAACTGTTCAGGAGTCTTATGCTTTCAGGCAATGTTTTCTCCTTAACCGCAATAAGAAACAGAATACTCTTTTAAAGCAATATTATGGCTGATGTCATTAGGGCACTTAGGACCAGCCAGAGGACTGGCCAGTATCAGAGATTCTGATGACTGGTTTTAAGCTCTCTGGCTCTTAATCTAAGAACAGAGAAGGTATCGAATTAATAGAATCTTTCTTTTTCATTAGTAATAAATAATATGCAAACAATATCCTTTGTGTGTATATCTTACATACAGACGATGAGTATTACATGTAAATGTAAGATTAAATACAAGTGGAAACACCTACAAGTCTGGACGCAAAAAACATACGATCTGTCGCCTGCTACCCTCGCAAAATATGCAAAAAAAGCACAACGAATATTATTTCCTTTATATTAAGTTTATGATAAAATATATCCTTAAACAAAAGAAATAAATGCAAATGAGACATAAGTACTTATTTGCTATTGTAAAAGGAGTTGATGGGTATCGATGAGTAAATTATTACTGGGGATATGTGATGACGAGAAGAGAATCTTACATCAGATGAAGCAAATAGTGGAAAGAATACTCAAAGAAATGGATATTGAATATGAAATATATTTATGTCTTACTGGAGAGGAACTTATTGAGCTTGTAAAGATTTTGCATTTGGTTTTTTTGGATATTAATATGCCAAATTTAGATGGTATAGAAGTCGGGAGAAGAATACAGATGAAAAACCCACATTGCAAGGTAGTAATGGTAACCAGTAATAGAGAACGTATTAATGAAGCATTTCAAATCAAAGCTTTTCGTTTTATTACGAAACCGCTTGAGCAGAAAAAGATAACGGAGGCAATTTCAGATTATTTAAATCAGAATATAGGGTTGGATGAAATTGATATGTATCTTGATAGAATACAATTTAGTATTCCACAAAGGGTGATAAAGTACATACGTGCTTATAATGGATATATAACTTTTAAAGTGAAGGATAAAATATACAGAAAAGATACTTCGTTGTATACAATCAGTAAAATTCTGGATAAAAGATTTTTTGTAAAGGTAAATAATAGTTATTATGTTAATATGTTTTGGATATTTAATTATAAAAACGGTATGGTGTCAGGAGATGATTTTGAAATAAAGGTCTCCAGAAGGAAACGAAAAGAATTTGAGAAATCTTTAATCAATTTTGATTTACATTACAGCTAAGGAAACGCTTATGATTATTTATTTATTAGAATTTATAGTAGAGGTCTTAAAGTATTCTTTAGGTTACTTTATAGGATTTTCACAAACGGTTATACGAAGATGGGTTTATTTAGTAGGGGGAGTTATTTACTTTATCTTAATGCTGATACTTGAAATAAATCATAATACAGCAATTATACTCATGGTTTTTCTTGTTGTGGTGCTTACATTGTTCTGCATGGAGGGAAAAGGACACAATAAATTAATGCAAGTATTGATACTTTGCTTTATTATTGTTTGTTTAGATGAGTTTATTTTGGCATTGGTCAAACATATTCATATAATTGTAATGAAGACAGATTTCGTATCAGTTACGAGTTACCTAATTAATAGCAGTTTAAGCTGCATTATTATTTTGGTGATAGCATTAATCAAGAAGAAATATATTAACTATACGATTAATAATATTCTATGGGTAAAAAATGGAATGAATTTCCTTGTCATTATCATGGGTATCAGTATGCTTTTTACGATTGCAGGACTAGTGTATGCAGGAACTAAAATAGATAATGACGAGTTTGCTTTACTGGCAACAAATATAAGCATGATTGCATATTTTAGTACTGGGATGTTAGGAATAATATCAATAATTATTAATAATCTAAATGAGCAGCTAAAAAGACAGGCAGAAATTGAACATAATTTAATAACCATGCAGAAAAGATATTATGAAGCATTATTGGAAAAAGAAGCGGATACCAAGGGATATAGACATGATTTAAATGGTCACTTAACATATTTATATGATAATGCGAGTGAAGGAAACTTGGAAGAAGTAAAAAAATATATAGTATCCATGCAGGGAGAATATGAGATCATTAATAGTAAAGCTTATTATACGGGAAATAAAATATTGGATACTTTTATTAATTATTATGTACCCATGTTGGATAATGATACATCTTTTATTTTCAATGTGAGATGTAAGTGTGACCTGGAAATAAGCGATATTGATATGTGTATCATTTTTTCAAATCTTATGCAAAATGCATTGGAGAATATAAGCAAAAATAATATGCATGAAAAATACTTGAAAATAAATATTCAACAAGGTAATTCATATATCAAGATTCAGATAGTAAACACAACGTTAAGAACTACAATAGTAAAGAGAAAGGGTTATACAAGTAAGATAGATAAGAAAAATCATGGATTAGGATTGGAAAATGTAAAAAAGGCAATAAAAAGGAACAATGGTAAGTTTATGACTGAGTGTAACACTGGTGAATTTATCGCTACTGTAATATTAAAATGTCAATCATGACTACCACATAAAGAGTAAATTGACCAAGAACGGAGTTTATATTGAATCTCAAAATACAATCTGCTATGTTATTTAGGTAATAGCTAGAAATCAATGGGTAATTTAACAAGTACCGACTATGTTATTGAAAAGGAGGGATGTGCTATGGGTGATTATATTATATCGGTATCAACTTTGGGTTTGTTTGATGAGATATATAAGTGGTTATTTGGCTGATAATTTTTCTTGGTTTAAAGGTGTCAATTTCTCAATCTGTATTCCTTGTCCTAGGACTTACATGTGGAATTATGTGGATGATTTAGGGTTTTGTATTATTGAGGATAATTTTACTATGCAACATTATATCAGATATATAACACAAAGCATATAACAGTAGATGAGATTAGAAATTATTACACTGCTGTAAAAATGGTTAGAAAGATTTGTAAAAAGACAAAAGAGCAGGAGAATAGGTAGATATTTAACTATGTTTAATAGAGTATTATTTGTTGTTTTTGATGGGTTCGGAATTGGTTCTTATGTAAAAGATGAATCGTATAATTCCCTAGAAAATGCACTTAAAAGATATGATAAGTCCATGGTAGTAAAGTTAAAAACATTGAACAGTTGGGGATTGTCGCCGTTAAGAAAAAAGAAGGGCAATAAAGAAATGGTGTGTGCTTGTTACGGGCGTACGAGACAACAATCTATATTTTGTGATTCGTTTACTGCTCATTGGGAAATGGCTGGAGAAGTAGTCAATGAAGGCGTGACTTTTGCAAACGGTGTTCCAGAGAAATATGTTAAAGAAATCAAAGATTCGATTGGTCTTACATTCATTGGTAATGAGACATGCTATGAAGATTTATCTCTGCTTGATCCTAAACTTTTAAAACGGCATAGAGAAGAAAAAAAACCAATTCTTTTAACCATTCCAAAATGTGAACCAATTTCTACTGTTAGTATCATGGCGTATGAGGATGTTATACCATTTGAAAAACTTGATTCTTACGCACGTAGAATGGCGGAAGTCTTAAAGGGTGAAAACGAAATTGGAAGAATTGTTGCAAAGACGCTAAAGGATTGCGATGGCTATCTAAATGACGGTGAAAAGCGAGCAGATTACGCGTTATTTTCACCACCAGATAATAATTTACTACATGCGTTGCAGAATGCAGGAATTAATACATACGCAACTGGTAAAATAAATGGATTATTTAATGGGGAAGGTTTTACAAAAAGCAAAGTCAGTTGGGATAATAAAACAGTATTAGACGATACCTTGCAGTATTTTCATGAGATCGAAAAAGGTTTAGTGTGGGCGAATTTTAACAGTCTTGATCGTCCATACGGTCATAAAGGTGATGTCTCTATGTGGCTTGAGACACTTGCAATGTATGATGATTTCCTGGCAATGATGAAAATTAATATAACAGAGAAGGATTTATTAATATTAACAGGAGATCATGGTTGTGATCCTACAGGTGAAGGGAAGCACACAAGGGAATGGAATCCATTATTTATCTATAATCCATTCATTATTCCAAGAGATTTGGGGGAACATATGCATAGTAATATTGGCAAGACAATTGCAGAAAATTTTGGCGTAAATATTTCTTCAAATGCAAACAGTTTCATGGACAAGATTGTATTATATAATAAATGAAAATGTTGTCCGTAGCTAGTACAGCGTTACTCAAATATTTAAGTAATATTTATGTAGTTAATGGAACACCTGGTCCATTTAAATGCTTTGACTGTAATGTTTTTTGGATAGCAATGGAGGGTTAATAAATGAATCATGTAAAAATTGAAGAGCTTGTTTGCAAGCACATTGCAAAAATTAAGAGAATATATCCTTATGAAACAAATTCTTCTCATAGCAAATTTGCTATTATTGTATGTTGTGAAGACAAAAAGTATATATGTAAAGAAGTGTTTGACAAGACATTATCTGGAACAGATAAATGTGTGCTATACGAGTACCGAGCATTAAAAATAGCATGTAAATTAGGAATTGCACCTGTTCCGATAATATATGATGAAAGTTGTAATATTATCGTTTCGGAATTTATTGATGATGTCGCTAGCCCAGATATTTCTATGCAAGGTGTTCTCAATAGGGCTAAATATGCAAAAATTCTAGCAAGTGCTACGTATAAAGAACAGGATTTTATTGTAAAGCATCAAGAATTTGCCTTAGATTATTTAAATCATAAAAAATTGTTGCTTAAAGCATTAGAGTTTGATTCAAAATATAAAGAGGAAATATTTATGTTTTTAGATGAGCTTAATGAAGTTTGTAGCCTTAGTTTATTAATGGACAGGGATCTTAATGCATTACATCCTGTTCTTTCTCATAATGATCTTGTGAGTGAAAACTTACTCAGGACACAAAATGATCAATATTATATGATTGATTTTGAAACTGTTGGTATTAGCAAATATGATTTTATAATAGGTCAATTGGCAGTCGATGCGGAAATTGACTGGAATTTAGCTTCAACGAGTTCGGAATCGTTACAAGCGTTGTATGAGCAACTCAACAGTGTATTTGATGGTGTTGTTACATATCGACTTTTTTTGGCACGCATTATGGAGCGTTATGTACAGAACATATGTTATGGTTACAGGCAATTAAGTGTCGGACATGCATATAATTATACGATAGCTTATCTGTTGCAAAAGGAGAGAATCATTAGCTTTTGTAAAAGCAGGCTAGCATTTGTTAAGGAGATATTTGTTTATGAAAGTAGAGTTTGAGAGTATTTTGAACAAAATTGTTGATTGTACTGTTTCTAGTGGAGAGAAATGTTTAGACAAAAAAGGGTTGAACGTGATTCAGAATTTACTTGGAGAATACGGTGACGAAGATATACACATTAATTTAATGACACAGAGTATTCTCTTGTTTTCAGCACTAACGCATAAGATATGCATAGAGCAAATCACCAAAATATCTAGTGAATATATTTCTTATTTAAATGAAGAACTGCTAGATGCATATTTAGAAGAGACAACAGGTACAATACAAGAAAATGAAGTCATGTGCCTTACAACGTATTTGTCAGATAAAGCATTTCAGCGTTTAGAACAGATAATTCAAAGTATGGATTCTTGCAACAATTTACGTAACAAAACTATGCATGTGCTTTCTTTTAGCGAAAAAGAAAAATGTATCCGTCTGTTAAAGCAATTAGAACCATCGGGTTATATACTCATTCCTGCCGGAGAATTTATCTTTGGAAGCAGTAACAGTGCTGACGAGGACTATAAGGGGAAAGTATGGTTACCATCTTACTATATTTCGAAATATCCAGTAACTCAGAATGCCTATGAAAAAAATGAATTATCCCTGCCTTCTGATTTCATGTCAATACCATGTCATGGTGTGTCATGGTATGAAGCTCATCATTTCGCAACAGAGCATAGCGTGATGCTTCCAACTGAAGCACAGTGGGAAAAGGCTGCCAGAGGAGTAGATGGACTGATGTATCCTTGGGGAAATATATTTAACAAAGATGCAGTAAATTCTTTTGAAGCAGACATTAGCGGTTTTACGTCTGTCGGTACATATGAAGTAATTGGCAAGTCTCCATTTGGGGTGGTGGATTGTGTTGGTAATTGCTGGGAATGGACCGGTAATCTATACGATAAATATAATACAATAAACTTTATGGAATCGATAGATGAAAAAATACGTGGCGACCGTGTGCTAAGAGGAGGTGCCTACGATTTTGACCGTTACGGGGTGACATGTACGAATAGATACCGTTGCAATCCAGAAAATGGATGGGATACACATGGTTTTAGAGTTGTTATTAACTTATAGTATTTTAATAAAGAATGGAGTATGTGTAAATGGAAGATAAGATTTTATTAGAACATGGTTCTGGAGCTAAAAAAACAAGAGAGCTTATTGAAGATTTATTTGTAAATAAATTTAATGACGAGAAGATTGTAGATGAAGATGCCGCATTAATTTATGATGGTAAGCTTGCATTTTCCACTGATTCGTTTATTATTGAACCGGAATTCTTTATAGGTGGAAATATTGGTAAATTGTCTGTATGTGGAACAGCCAATGATTTAGTAGTACGCGGTGCAAAGCCTAAGTGGATGAGTGTTTCTTTTGTTATATCGGAAGGGTATCCGATGGATAAGTTACAGGCAATCACTGATTCAATGGCCAAGACTGCAAAAGATGCAGGTATCGCAATTGTAACGGGTGATACGAAGGTAATCGCTCGTAAGGATTTTTCTGGTATCATGATTAATACGAGCGGTATAGGAGAAATTATCCATGCAACATCAATTAAGACTATAGAATGTGGGGACGTTATTATTATATCAGGATCTCTCGGTGATCATTCTGCTACAATCTTGGCATTGAGAGAGGGAATCTATCTTGAAAATTCTGTTGAAAGTGATTGTGCTGTTCTTTACCCTATGCTTGAAAGTATTATAATGCAAGATATAAGAATGTTTATCCGTGATATTACAAGAGGTGGTCTGACTTCTATTTTATATGAAATAAGTATAGCTACTGGTTTTGGAAGTGAAATTAGCGAAGAGAACATACCAGTAAAACCAGCAGTTAAGGAGTTATGTGATATCATGGGGCTTGATTATCTAGGAATGGCTAATGAGGGCAAAGTTATCATATGTGTGAAGCCTCAGTTAGCAGATATAGTTTTAGATGAGTTACATCGTTCAGAATTGGGCAAAGATGCTGCTATCATCGGACATATAACGGATGTACATAATAAGGTATTGTTACATAAAAAAAATAAAGAAGTCATTATACTGACAGAGCACACAAATATACCAAGAATATGCTAATTGATAAAGTTATATGTTTTATCGAAAGGAAGAATTATGAGTTATAAACCAGAAGAGTTAATCATTGGAAATATTACACTTTGTTTGGTAGAGGAAGGTGAATTTTTAAGAGGTAGTACATCTACGCAAGAGGAATATCCTCCGAGACAGATATTCCTTACTTGTTATAAAATCGGAAAATATCCTATTATGAACAAAGATTATTTGGAATTTGTGCGCGAGACGAATTACCGTATACATCCAACATACAATAATAAGAAGTTTAACGGTGATTTACAGCCTGTAGTAGCAGTAAATTGGTATGATGCATGTGAGTACTGCAAATGGTTTAGCGATAAGTATCATGTATCTGCATCTTTGCCCACAGAAGCGCAGTGGGAGAAAGCCTCCAGGGGAGTAGACGGCAAGACATATCCTTGGGGAAATTCAGCACCCACGTCTCGAATAATTAATGTTAATTCTTATATCGGAAAAACAACGGATGTGGGAAATTATGAAAATCAATCTGATTATGGTTGTTATGACATGCTGGGAAACATCTGGGAGTGGTGCGATGACTATTATGATGAAAATTATTATGCAAACTGTCCAGTTGAAAATCCCCACAATATAGAAGACGGTCGTTATAAGTCAATTCGTGGTGGTTCATGGAGAAGCGATTTGTTCAGAGCGACTTGCGCTCATAGATGTTTTTATAATCCAAATATAAGAAGCGATCGACACGGTTTTCGTATTGTGATTAATTGAAATATAACTTCTTTTAAGCAGGAGCAGAATAGAAATGCAAGATTATGGTATAGAATACACCGAATATTATGACATATACGAAAATAAATTTATATCTGGCGCATGTATTACAAATGAGGGACATTTGCTCTTGTGCGAAAATTATAATATTGTAAATAAGCTAATTAGAGATGAGGAATCAGGAACATATCATGTACAGAAAATAGATTATATAAAGAGAGAGCATATTAAGAGCATTGCAGAATTATTTGGTGATATTTTTATTTTAGATGAAAAAACAAAAAGTATTTTTAAATATGATACAAAGGGTATGGAAACAGAGCTATTTTCGCTAGAAGATTATTACGATCCTTTATTTTTGTACGTAAGTAAATATGGTATCGCCGTATCTTGCTTACCAAGTTGCTTGTTTCATTTTAGTAATAATGTACTTAGGAAGATTGATTTATCATTTGTAATAGAACCGATTCATGTAGAACAAAAAGATTCAGATGTTTTTCTTATTACAGATTGTTTGGGACATATAGTTTATGAAGTTAATGAAAACGGCCAGATTTGCTGGTCATTTGGTGTCAAAGACAATCCGGGTTGGTATAAGAACAATATATATATGCCTATGTGTGCTGTGTATGGATATGAAGATGACATATATATTGCTGAACAGAGAAATCATAGAATTATTCGAATTGATAGAGAAGGTCATCAGATTAACGAATACGGAAGGTGTTTGCAGGTTGGGCTTAATGATGGAAAGTTGTGGGCACCGAATTATGTACTAATTAGTAGACAAAACAAATGTATATATGCAGTTTTGTCAAAAAGTGGAACTGTTGTTGAAATAGCAAAAAATATGAATACTACAATTTACGGTTATAATATGATTGAGTATTCAATATTTAATTTTCAACGTTCATGTGAATGGAATGAAAATCTACGTAGATTACTTATCGCCGATACTGGACATAATAGAGTGCTTATAATGGATGAAATTGGTAATATTGTAAAAGAATTCTCTGAGTTTGATACAGTACCACTGAGATTTCCGCGTTGTGCTATTTGGCTTGGTGATGATTTAATCATTACAGATAGCCAAAATAAGAGAGTTTTATTAGTTAACAAAGATTATAAGGTTAAGGATCAGTGGAATTTTGCTGATAGACCTTTCTGCGCCGGAGCGCATTGGTTACAGGTAGGTCTTATAGATGATCGAAATGAACGTTTACTTATTGCTACATCATCTACAGTTATGATTTTTAACCTTGCTGATGGCGAAATGCAATGGACAAGCGATATATTCGATATGGACTTGACAGATATCCACTGTGTACAGTTTGATGAGAATGAGATAATTATTACTGACACTGGAAATAATAGAATTGTGTTTGTAGATTCTTGTAATAATGTGCGTTTTCTAGATGGAATAAATACAAAGGAAGGTTATTGTAAATTTAAAAGTCCAAGGATGGCAAAACGCACACCATGTGGGTTATTGATTGTTGATAGCGGGAATTCTAAGGTATATTTAATAGATGATGAAATTAAAAAAAATGTTATATATTGTGTTGGTAAAGGTAGAGGGTTGAAAAGAGGATTTTTCTCAGCACCTCGGTGGGCGTGTTTTCAGAAAAACAAGCTATTTATATCGGATACAGACAATCATAGAATTGTGTATGAGGAATTGCCCGTATAATATAAATATAGGGAATCATTTGATACAGTAAGTTTTAAGAAAAAACACTTGACTTATTAGGGAGGTAACATTCTATGGAGATATATGAGTATAGGATCTTAATTTCTGGTATTGTACAGGGCATTGGTTTTCGACCGGCTGTATACCGATTAGCAGTGGAGCGCGAGATAGATGGAGAAATTTCTAATACTTCGGACGGTGTTGCATTAAACATACAGACAACGCAAGAGAATTGTTATGACTTCATTGAAACGATTAAAGCACTTATTCTTCCCAGTATGCGTATTGATTGCATAAGTGTTTCGAAACAGGATAGTTTTGTGAAAAAAATGCAGGGTTTCCAAATAGTCAAAACTGTATCTAAAGGAGGGATGACAGAGATTCCAATTGATTCAGCCATGTGTCCAGAATGTAAAAAAGAGCTTCATGATGTGCAAGGGAAAAGATATCTTTATCCTTTGACTGCATGTACAAATTGTGGTCCAAGAATAACAATCATATATAAGCTTCCATACGATCGTAAAGATACATCCATGTCGTATTTTCAAAGGTGTGGAAAATGTGAAGAAAATTATTATTCTCCTCAATCATCCCGTAGATTTAATTTTGAGACGGATAGTTGCTGGGATTGTTCTCCATGGATTGGTTTTATTGCTGTAAAAGATAAGCGGTATTACAAGATGAAGACAAACAATGTCTCTGTAATTGAAAGGCAACTTATTAATGCTGGTTTTATATGTGAAGGCTCTTATGAAAATAGTGGTAACGAGATGGAGAAACTGTTAAAGACAGTAAGGCTTATTCTAGATGATAATGGGATTCTTGCTTTAAAAGGTGTTGGAGGTTACCAGTTGGTTGCTGATGCGACCAGTGTTAACGCAGTACAAAAGATTAGGGAGAATAAGAATCGTAAAAAAAAACCATTAGCAGTTATGTTTTCTGATGTTGATATGATTAAGAAATATTGCATTTGTAGTGAGGAAGAGGCACTACTTCTCGACTCAAGAAGTGCTCCCATTGTATTGCTTAAAAAGAAAAATTACGACACTTTTGCATATAATTTGACATTCGAGATTGATCATATCGGCGCAATGTTACCAAATTCACCAATGCACCATATATTTGTTGATCGTCCGCTCGTAATGACATCTGCGAATATTTCTGGGGAGCCGTTGATATATGATGATGACTTGATTAAATTAAGTAGTCTTGCAGATGGTATTTTCCTACATGATCGACCGATTAATATGGGGATTGATGACGCACTTTTGAAAAAGAGTTTGTTCGGTGATATTGTACTTCGTTATGCGCGGGGATATGTTCCTGGGTCATTTCCACAGTCTGGTGGTGCTATGGAAGGTATAGCATGTGGTGCTGATTTAAAAAGTGCATTTACTGTTATATCCAACAAAAGGATGATATTGTCTCAGTACATTGGTGATCTTTATTATGATAAAGTGCAGATGAGATATCTTGAGATCCTAGAAAAGTATAGAATTTTATTTAAACCTCGCATTCAAGTTGTGCTTGTCGATAAACATCCAGAATACTATTCTGTAAAGATTGGAGAAGACTTAGCGCAGAGATATGGCTGTCGTATTATAGCGTTACAGCATCATTATGCGCATGCCCTATCTGTTATGGCAGAACATTCTTTGAATGGAACGTACGCTTGTGTTATTATGGATGGTACTGGCTATGGAGATGACAATAAGATATGGGGAGGAGAAATCTTATTAGTCTCTAGAAAAGGATATACACGGAAGAACCATTTGGAATATATTAATCTCATCGGTGGCGAGAAGGCTATTAAAGAACCGTATCGACAGATTGTTAGCATACTTGACCGTTTAGACACTTTATGTAAAGAAAAGTGTGGCACTTCTTTTTCCAAATCTAGCATGGGTAAGTTAGTATTTAAACGTGAAAATATTGCAAAATATTATTCTGTATTAAAAGACATGTTACAAAAGGGAATCAACTGTATAGAAACATCTTCTGCTGGACGATTGTTCGATATAGTAGCGGCATTGATATTAGGTATAGAGACATATGAATATGAAGGACAAGCGGCTACTCTTGTTGAGCAATATGCTGAGCAATATATATTCATTCACAAATATCAGGCACAAGCAGATATAGCCAATTTTCATTTAATGTTAAATAAAGAAGTCAACTCAGATGATAGTGATATTGTAAAATGGATAAGATTTGGAATTAATGCTGTTAGGCAAGAAGAGATTATGTCTGTTGATATTCTTGGAAGTGTTATGAATATGTATGAGCAAACGAATGATAAAGCATATGCATTATACGGATTTCATGTTATGCTAGCTTCTGCAGTTGCAAAGGCTTCGTATGATATATATAAGAATGATGTTGCAGATGGATGTATTCTCTCAGGTGGAGTGTTTCAAAATGCTATATTGAGAGATTTGGTGATCAGTTTATTATCAGCATATGGAGTGATGAATATATATACCAATACAAAAACCTCATCGAACGATGGCAGTATATCTCTAGGTCAGGCATATTATGATATATCAAATGTAATAGAAACGTAATACTACTGAATGCTTCATGGAAATAATAAATAGAGAAAATTGGAGGAGTACAGATGATTAATGATTTAAAATATTATGGTGGTAGTAAAACCGTTCATGAGGGGGACTATACTACATGGCCAAATCCATGTGAAGAAGATCTAACAGCACTGAAAAGAGTAGTTAATGGGGAAAAATATCATCGTGTTAATAATCCGATTGTTGCTGAATTTGAAAAAAAGTTAAAAAAATGGTCGGGATTTGTTGGTTGCAGAGCTATTAATAGTGGTACATCTGCGATACACATCGGAATGGGATATTTTTCGAATAAACATAAAAATGTTATTGTTTCAGCATTAAACTGGCCAGGAGCCGTTGCTCCTGTTTATATGGCAGGAATGAACCCAGTATATGTGGATGTAGATATTAAAAATGCATGTTTGGATGAAACTAGTGTATTACAAAAACTCAATGACGGTAGCGCAAATTTGGTACTTGCCACACATTTATTCGGTAATGTGTCTTATTTGGATAATGTACGCAAGTTGATGGCAGATAATGATTACATGGACATTTTTGATGATTGCTCGCAGGGAATGGACATTAGCAGGATGTTTGCAACCGATAAGAAATCCTGCTATACAAGCGGAATCGCTTTTTCTGGTAATGGTGCAAAACACTTAGCTTCCGGAGAGCTTGGAGTTTTACTTACGATGGATAAGGAATTAATAGCTTATGTCGATTATATATCGTTATCAAGCTCTTCTAGAAATGGAGACCGTTTTTTCTCACCATTTACAAAAGGATATAATTTTAGACCTAATGTATTTTCTTGTGCTGTTGCTATTTCTAGGCTTTCATCACTAAAAGAACAGTTAAACGTCAGAAAGAAAAATGTGCTTTATTTAAACGATCAAATAAAGGATTTAACGGGGTTGAAACCATTATTTAATAAGGATGACGAAAATAGCAATTATTATGGTGCGCATTTTCGCATTTGTTTAGAAGAACTTGGTCTACCTACAAAGGCCGCCTATAGAGATTTTATTGTGAAGCTATTGTATGAAGAAGGTGTGCCAATAAGTGTGTGGTTAAAAAGACCTGCGTGGGAGTATATTGATTATAAAAGGACGAATTGTGATATTATGGATTTTCCGTGCACGAAACTTTTACTTGACACAATGTTTTATATAACAGAAGTTGCAGGGCCTAATACGGAATATACCATGAATTTGTTTGCTCAAGCGATTAAGAAAGTGTGGAATTTCATTGAAAATAATACGGATTTTATTATCAGTGATATAAAAAAATAAGAAGAAAAGAAATAAGAAGAGGTAAAAATGGCGATGGCAAAGAATCTTTTTTTTTATTGAGTTAGATGAATATTATAATATAAATGAAAGTGTCTGTTCTGTAGAGTTGAAAACAGTTTCTAAGAATATGTTTGGAGGTAAGATAAATGAAAATTTTATTAGTAAATGCATCTTTTAATATTAAGGCAGGTGTTGTTGGAGATAATGCTATGATTCAGCCGCTGGGTGTAGCATATCTGGCTTCTTATCTGCGTAGTTTGAAGTATTCAGTTGAAATTTATGAGCCAACATTATACGGAGGGTCAAATGAGGAACATTTTGAGAGAATTAAAAACTTTGATTGCGATGTCATAGGTTTTTCGCAATGTGCAGATGGATACAAGGATGTGGTGCTTCATATGATTACAAAGCTTCGTGATTCCGGCTATAAGGGATTTATAATTGTCGGAGGACATAGTCCGAGTCTTAATAGCTATGCTTATCTTAATGAATGTAGTGGGATAGATTGTATAATAGTTGGCGAAGGCGAGGTTACATTAGCGGAATTACTTAATTGCCTGTTGTACTGTTTAGATTGGCATATTGTAGATGGACTGGTCTATAGAGAGAAAGATTCTGGGAAAATAATTACAACCGCTCCACGTGCCTTGATTCAGGACATTGACACAATTCCTTTTCCAGCAAGAGACATTTTAGAATCACGAATCAGTATAACTGGTAATAAAAGTGTAGCTTATCTTTTATCTAGTAGAGGCTGTTATCAAAATTGTTCCTTCTGTTCTGTAGCGACATATTATAATATGCAATGCGGAAATCGCTTCCGTTTCAGAAGTATTTCCAATATTGTTGCAGAGATTAAAGAAATTCACAATTTGTATGGTGTTACGAAATTTTCATTTATTGATGATAATTTTATACTTCCAGGCTCAAAGGGAGTAAAACGTTGTAATGAATTCTATATACTTATTAAGGCGCTCCCGTTTGACATCACATTTGAGATCAATACACGCATTGATACCGTTGAAAGAAAGTCCATAGAGCTTTTAAAAGGAGTCGGTCTTAAAAACATCTGTATCGGTATCGAATCTTTCCTTGAAAGTGATTTAAAAATTTATAATAAGAATATTACACTTTTCCAGATAGAGCATACATTGTTAAAATTGTTCGAGGCAGGTTATAGCACAGAAGTTGGAAGTGAGTATCGTATTCGTACGTACATGATTGTCTTTAATCCTTATACAACGCTTGAAGGGTTGAAAGCTCATCTTGTATACTTGCGTAGATATCATATTTCACCAAAGAAAATGATTACTATCTTGACTGTGTTTGATCATACTGATATTAAGACACGTTTGATAAATGATGATCTTTTGTATGGCAAGAATGCATGGTATTTTAAGGATAACCGTATTGGTTATATCTATGAGAGTCTCGTAAAATATGTAAAATGTATTATGAATGTCAGAGAAAAAGTGCGTAATGTACAAAAGTATATAGAAAAGTACGTAGAAGAAGGTAATTACCAGCTTGATGAAAGTCTGCTTGATAAAGTAAGAAAGAATATTGATATTTCGTGCTATGATTTCCTTGAGAAATTAATCCAAATTGTTGAAGAACAATCAGGACAGAGTACATTTAATTTTGAATATATCTACACAAGCGAAATCAATAAGATAAATTCATATATTATGAAGATGTTAAATGGAAATGTTTTAAACGAATTTGAGGAAAAATATAAAATCAATCTTGATTGTTTTATCTATGACAATTTATAAAAAAATTTTCAGGTATAGTCAGATAAGCAGTTATTTTTATAATACATAACCTATGGAAGAATTCTATGATTTAAAAGGTAGAGGGAGAATAAATGATAGAGGCAAGAGACCTTACCAAGAAATTTAAAATACCAGTTAAACAAAATGGATTATCTGGCGCTGTCAAACAACTAATTTGTGGAGAGTATACAAGTAAAACTGCTGTGGATAATGTGAATTTTACAATAAAACAAGGCGAAGCTGTAGCTTATTTAGGTCCAAATGGTGCAGGGAAGTCAACAACTATTAAAATGCTGACAGGAATTTTAAAACCAAGCGGCGGAGAAGTTCTAATTAATGGAATCGATCCACAGAAAAAAAGAATCCAAAATACCAAAGGTATAGGAGTGATTTTTGGGCAAAGAACACAGTTATGGTGGGACATTCCTATAGAAGAATCTTTTATGTTATTAAAAGGAATTTATGAAATACCAAATAAAATTTATAATGAAAATCTTAATCTATTTAATGAAATATTTAAGCTTTCAGAATTTATGGGAAAGTCTGCAAGACGTTTATCTTTAGGACAAAGAATGAGAGCAGATCTGGCAGCGGCGCTTTTACATAATCCTTCTATTGTTTTTTTAGACGAGCCAACAATAGGTCTGGATATTGAAACGAAAGAATCTATGCGTCATTTAATACGGAATATCAATCAGAAAAAAAATGTATCTATTATCCTTACCAGTCATGATTTAAAGGATGTGGAAGACATATGTAAACGGATTATAGTAATTGATAATGGTAAAATAATCTGTGACAAAGATATTGTTAGTCTCACCGATGAATATTCTATGGAGAGGGAGCTGAAGATAACATTGTCTGCTGCATGCACTCATTTGTCAGAGGAGTTGAATACAGTAGAAGGAGTTTCGAGTATAAGAATCATAGATTCCCATACTATTGAGATTTATTTTATGCCAAATAAGCGTACAGCTTTTGAGCTAGTTAACCTGGTGAATCAATATATTAGGATTAAAGATTTTAAACTTACAGAACCAAATATTGAACAAATAGTTGAGAAGATTTATTACTCAGGCAGAAAGGAGCAAGCATGAAAAGTTTCTGGCGTAGATATTCAGGATTTGCCAGATGTGCTATGGAGAAAAAGCTTGCCTATAGGAATGCTTTTATTATTGGATGGATGTCTAATCTTGCCGGTATTCTGGTATCAATATTTCTTTGGAGGGTACTTTTTTTGGAACATAGTTCCATTCAAGGATACAACTGGGATCAAATGATTCTATATGCCCTTATTGTTGCGATGCTTAATGCTACACTTAGTTTCAGAACAGAGATGAATCTGTCTGAGAAGATTCTTGACGGTTCCATAGTTAGTGATTTAACCAAGCCCATAGATTTTCAAAATATGAGTTTTTTTCAGGCTCTTGGTGAATCTGCTATTGAAGGTGGGATTTCTATTTG
>Ga0153920_1000171_pt1 | contig 25507 bp, 18 predicted proteins | sample TSNJ004MetaG_FD_104713 | JGI IMG/M metagenome (GOLD analysis project Ga0153920, IMG submission 104713) | Attine ant fungus gardens microbial communities from New Jersey, USA - TSNJ004 MetaG | ecosystem: Host-associated > Fungi > Mycelium > Unclassified | place: USA: New Jersey, Brendon T. Byrne...
ATTAATCACGCTTTGCCTGATAATATCATTTTCACATGTTATGCAAATGTCTTCCGAAACGCCCATCACGTAAAAGTATACACCAATATCCCATTCTTGGAAATACCTTCCATAAATTATTGCTGTCATGGCAACCGGATCAAACTCCTCTTCTACTTCCCCAAATCCCGGAACACCATATTGCAGATAAGATATCACCTTTTTTCTAGGATTATGGGCCGCTCCATTGATCAGTAACTGCGCTTGCATCCTGGTCCAGCCGTCCACACCGGCACAGGTGACGCCATATGCTTCATCTATTATCTCTAACGTAAACACCTCATCTTCCTTTAAAAGACCGAATTCATTCAATACCAGTCCAAAAAAATCAAATCTGGAAATGGCAGCCATCCTGGCATGGTCTATTTTTCCCTCCTTCAGTACCTCATTGGCGGAATCCTGTACCAGATAAGCACCGTAGAAACTGTTATAGTACGGTGAATCCTGGTCAAATAACCTGCTGCATCCATTGGCAGCAGAAAAAGAAGGAAAATTATACAGAATGGTCAGACGCGCATCCTTTTCCCCGATATATCTGCTGTAAGAAGCATCTGCATTAAATGTCATAACAAAGGGATACCAGTCATCTTCAGTTGTACTGCTCCCTCCCGGAATGGCCAGCTTTATTCCATACTCTTCCAGAAGACTGTCCTTTTCCTGGATCTTATTATAGACTCCCATTACTATCATAGAACGCAGACAGGCAGAAATAGGCGACAAGAAAAAAATGATTGCAGCAATCATGCTTATTATGATATAAATGCTTCTTCGCTTTCGTCTTTTGGTATTTGATTTTATTTCTTTCATACGGCTCCCTTTATTTGAATAGAAGGATGTGATATACGAATACCACTACTTACCAGTTGAGAATATTAATTTTTCTTTTATAATATTGTCATGATGATTTTAGTATAGACTATTGGACACTACGATTTCAATAGAACAAAATAACAATAAATATAGTATTGGTAGTTTACATATAGTTTATGGAACCGGGGGATTTACATACATGGATAAGAACAGAAAAAAAATTTTGGGCGAATTAAGAGGATATCGGGATTATCTCCTGTGGGAAGCACCGCCCGAAGAAATCAACCAGAGGGAGCTAGACTCTGTTTTCCGGCTTATCGATCTTCTTGACCCTGTGACACGCAGACAGAATATCATAAAGGAATTAAAAAATACCGTCTGCTTTAATGCTGACGGTATTCAAGGGAAAACTATTTTTTTTATAAGTCCTGATGATTTAAGCTGATACATCTCTTTATGTTTCTCTAACGAATCAACATTATGAAAATATGCAACACGAATAAAAAAGAACCGCTGTTTATGCGGTTCTTAGGATGGAGTAGACGGGAGTCGAACCCGTGTCCAAAAGCCCATTCCCTGTACTTCTACTATCATAGTCCGTTATCGTGGTTAACCCCATTCCCTCCTATGTCAGGAAACGAACAACCTGGCATATTCAGTAGCTTCATATTACGCCCATACGTGCAAAGCTTAGCGCATGTCGTTTCTCACATAATCGATGCCCGGATTCTAAAGTGTGAGTGCCTTAGAGCGGACAACTGCCATTAGGCAGCGATTGCTAAATTATCTTCAGCGTTTAATTTATTTGTGTGATTAACGTGTCACAACGGATAGCTTCTCCAGCTGCAAGACCCCTGTCGAAACCTTTACTACCCCGTAGTAAGGTTTGATGACATTTGCTGTCACTTCCTAAAGTATATCGTATGATAAGCACTAAGTCAATCAGCAAATTGCGGATTTAATTCTTTTTTTATCCATTTTTTATACCCCATGCGCGCTTAATGCGAACTTGTTCGCAATGCGCGCGCTTACAAATTACGAATTTTGAATTCTTTCTCCGCATCTCTTTTTTGATCTTTTTTGGCAATATCATGCCGTTTGTCATATAATTTCTTACCTCTGGCCAGTCCAATCTCCACTTTTGCCTTGCCCTCTTTAAAATATACTTTGAGCGGAACCAATGTATATCCCTTTTCCGCTACCTTCCCTGACAGTTTATTGATCTCATATTTATGCATAAGCAGCTTTTTTACACGCAGCGGGTCCTTGTTGAAAATATTTCCTTTTTCATAAGGACTTACATGCATGCCATATATAAATACCTCATTGTTTTCAATCTTGATAAAGGATTCTTTGATGCTGCATTTTCCCATGCGCATGGACTTTACTTCCGTTCCGTGGAGTGCAATTCCCGCTTCATAGGTTTCGTCAATAAAATAATCATGGTATGCCTTTTTGTTATTTACAACAAGCTTCTGCACTTCCTTTGCCATACCTGTTTCCTTTCCGCTCTTTTCATGAGCTTACGGCATCATTTCCGTCATTTCATCTTCCTCTTCAGTAACAATATCAAAATCTATGGTCCTGGTGTATAAATCCGCTCCGGCTGCCTTTACTCTTATAGGCATACCAAGCTTATAAGCCTTTCCGGTGGAACGTCCCAGCATCTCATATGTTCTTTCGCTGTAGTAAAAGTAATCACCGGGAAGTTTTGAGACATGTACCAGTCCTTCTATTGTATTGGGCAGCTCCACATATATACCCCAGGATGTAATCCCGGAAATCATCCCTTCAAATTTTTCTCCTGTATGGGCTGCCATATACTCTGCTTTCTTCAGCTTGTTTGTTTCCCGTTCCGCTTCCTCCGCACGGCGCTCCAGTTCAGATGAAGTTCTGGCAACTTCCGAAAGGATCTGATGATAATGTTCGATCCGGTCTCCCTTCAGTCTGCCTCTAATGTGGTCCTTGATAATACGGTGGATCTGCAGATCAGGATATCTGCGGATGGGCGAGGTAAAATGGCAGTAATATTGACAAGCCAGTCCAAAATGGCCTACGCTTTCCGTACTGTATTTTGCCTGCTTCATACTCCTTAAAGCCAGCCGGCTGATCAATGCTTCCTCCGGCGTACCTGCAACCTTGCTTAAAAGCTTCTGGATTTCCTTGGGATGGATTTCTTCACTGCTAATCTTGCTTTTGGCATATCCGATGGATTTCATATAGTATCCGAAATTATGGATAAAGGTGGCAAGCTTCTGTATCTTTTCGCCATCCGGTGTATCATGTATCCGGTAAACAAAGGGCAGCTCCAGCCAATAAAAATGTTGTGCCACTGTCTCATTGGCAGCCAGCATGAATTCTTCAATAATATGGGTTGCTGTATTACGTTCATAAGGCATAATGGATGTGATTCGCCCATCTTCTCCAAGAATAATTTTACATTCCGGAAAATCAAAATCAATGGCACCCCGCTTTTTACGTTTGGCAGATAATGCCTGTGATAATTCCTCCATCTGTCGAAGCATCGGCAGCAGGCTTGCATATTTTAAGTATTCCTCATTTACTGTATCCGGCATGTCTTCCAGAAGATGCTTTACCGCAGTATAGGTCATGCGGTGTTCCACGCATATCACTGATTCACAAATCTCATAATCTATGATCTCCCCGTAAGGATCTATTGTCATCAGACAGCTTACTGCCAGCCGGTCAACTCCCTCATTCAGAGAGCATATGCCATTTGACAGGGCATGGGGCAGCATGGGTATTACCCGGTCAACCAGATATATACTGGTTCCTCTCTTCCTGGCTTCTTTGTCCAGGGCTGAGTTTTCCTGTACATAATTTGTGACATCCGCAATGTGTACACCCAAGTGGTAATTACTTCCGTCAAAGGATACACTAACTGCATCATCCAGGTCTTTTGCATCTTCCCCGTCGATGGTAATCATCTTAAGTTCCCTGAAATCCCGGCGCCCTTCCCTGTCAGCCTGTGAAACCTCTGATGGCGTCTTCTCCACCTGATTCATGGTTTTCTCATCAAAGGCTTCAGGTATTTCATGGCTTCTGACAATGGATAAAATATCCACTCCCGGATCATTTATATGTCCCAGAATCTCTACGATCTTACCTTCCGGGCTTTTGGTATTTGTTCCATAGCCGGTTATCTCCACTACTACTTTATGGCCGCTTACTGCTCCCTTAGAATGCTCCTTGGGGATGAATATATCCTGGGGAAGCTTACTGTTATCCGGTATAACAAAGCCGTAATTATTCCTGGATTTCTCATACACCCCTACAATCTGTGTGATCCCTCTGCTGATAATCCGGATTACCTGCGCTTCCTTCCGCTTTCCGCTTCCTGCATCCAAAAGGCTTACCTGTACCGTGTCCTTATGGAAAGCACCGTTTGTCCTGTCCTCCGGAATATACAGATCCTCATCACAGCCTTCCATTTCCACAAAACCAAATCCCTTGGCATTGCCGATAAAGGTTCCTGTCAGTATCTTTTCGTTTGCTTTCCTATATTTTCCCTTGCTGGTCAGCATCAGCTTTCTATCCAGCAGCAACTCCTCCAGAATTTTATGAAATTCTTCCCTGTCTTCCTTTTTTACCTGCAATAAAATTCCCAGTTCCTTTTCTTTCATAGGAACATAAATTTCATCATTTACCAAATCGCAGATGATTTTCTTACGTTTATCTCTTACTTCCATATAATAATTTATTCCTTTCCGCTGGACGTTACTATTCAGTCGTACCGCTGCGCAAGTGCTGCACAGGAACACCTTGCGAGATAACAGACACTGGACAAAAACAAAAAAACACTCTATATCACAAGAGTGTTTTGTCTTACGTCGATTAAAATACGTTTAGATTCAGTATAGCCGCAAGGACGATAAAGCATACCGCCAATATCTTGGTAATCTTTACTAACAACCCTTCCATGGAACGTCCCTTATTTTTACCCCAATAAGTTTCTGCTGCTCCGCCTATGGCTCCCAGTCCTGCCGATTTACCTTCCTGCATCAATACCAACACTGTCAGTGCAATACATACTATAATAAAAATTACTGTTACTACAATTCGAAGTACTCCCATTTCTACACCTCCCAGTGCATCTATCTGTAAATTAGTTTAAATTTTGTAATGGTATAACCACAAACCGTTGTAATTGTACCATAGCTGTAAAATATTTGCAATATATTTTTTTAATGGTTGACAATATATTTTTTTTATGTTGACATAGGTTTTTTCTGACGCAGCAATCTGGCAAAAAGACAAGGAAGATGTATAAGTTATTTATCGGCAGTTCCTAAGATACAATTATATATGTAATTCCAGAATAGCATATCCATCTATCTTAGGAATTACAACTTTTCCATTCATAACAGGCAATTCTTCTTCATCCATAATCGAATATACTTTACTTATAATCTGAGGCAGGGTAAATTCCATTGTTATGTTATATAGTGTCGTACGTTCTTCGATCACATCAATAGTTACAGACTTACGAACAGGCACATAAGAGAGCAAATGTGCACAGTATCTGCACTTATCCGGCTGGTACAGAATCTGAACAGATAAATATGATGGTCCATTATGACGAATCATTCTCTTTTTTAGAAGCAGATCAATCCCATTCTCTATTAATTTTTTACACCAGTAAGGAGCACATTCTCTGTATATACTAAATAATGGGTGTGCAAATAATATGGTTTGGTTCCCCATAATTGCTGCTGGAAATGTTGGACCTTTTGCCGATGGAGTATAGATATGGGAACAGAAATGCTCTTTTTCCCTTTTAAAATAAGGACCTCCTGCCTCTAAAATCACCTCTCCCGTTTCTCCTGGAAGGATTATTTCACCCCGAAAATACATAACATACTCATTTCCGCTTTCTAATCCCTTAGCCATAAGACCTTTGGGAATTGCAAAATTGGGATAAATATTTTCTTCTCCGACATAATTAACTGAAAAGCATTTTAGATAAGACATATCTCCGGACAATCCGCCTTTTCCACAACTTAAGACGGATCCCCCGCTGTCGATATATTCATCCAGCTTTTCCTGAAATTCCTGTTCAACAATCAAATCATCAGTTAATATAACCAATCTGTACCTGAGTAAATCCGCATCATGTCCAACGATGTCAAATTGAAGGCTGATTTCTTCCAACATTTGAGATGCTCCCATTATACTTTCCGGGATTTGTAATTCATACATAGAATTCTCTGAGGTTACCAATGCCGCCTCTGCTATTGGTACAGATGGCATGGACCATTCTTCATATCGTTCAATTTGCTCATACACTTTTCCGATCAATCGATAGGTATATTTATTTAAAGCTCCGGTTGGTTCCAGTTGATCTCCCACAGAGCAGGCAAATCCATAGCTTAACATGCGAAAACATTCAAATTCCAATGCTGCCTGGTTCTTTAACGAATGGAAATCACCCCACTCTTTATGAAATTTTCCGGTCATCCCAAGGCATTCTTTTCCTAATGTTCTTGCATATCTGGCTGTAATTGGAAAATGCAGATATCCCCATTGTCCGGAAGGAATGCTCTCCAATTCGAAATGTGTATATGCATTCCTACTCTCCAGGGTACATGGACCTATATGACCTGCATTATAAAAGACAGTACAATCCTTATTATAAATACGTACTGCTTCCGTCATTTGTATTTTAAAACGATCCATTACCGTTTTAGCGAAACGGCGTACTTCTTCTTCCTTCCACATATCAATTCCCAGATCTTTCATTTCCGCTCTGCATGCTGCACAGTAACATGGTCTGATACCAACCATATCAAAAAAGAGTCCGTCTAAATCCGGCCCTAATAATTCACAAATTTCTATCGTATGTTCAACCAGAAAATCATAGTAGGCAGTATTTACACACAATGATTGATTAAATCCCGGTTCGATAAAAGGGGCTCCTTCATGAGATCCGTCTTTTTTACGAATTAACCATTCCGGATGTTTATTTGCTGTATATCTGTCCCATTGTACCGCTATATATACAGGAGCTTTTATTCCTGCTTTATGTAATGCCTGCACCTGGTCTGATAACAGGTTATGATTGATCAAATGCGGATGAATATGTTCTTTAAATTTGAGGGAGGGATAGTACATAAATCCATGTACACATCGGGCAAATACAGTTACGGAATTAACATGGGCCTCTTTTACCATATTAGTAAATTCATCAGAATCATAAAGAGCAGCAATATTTTCAATATACTCTGACGTATGAAAATCAAGATGTACCTGTCTTGTTGGAATTTGTTTCATGACTCCTTACCCTTTCTTCTTTCTCTATCATACTCCCATACACTTTCAAACCATTGATCCAGACTCACAAATGGCTTTACAGGTGTAAAATATGAATTCACATGTGCAGCGTTATAGGTCGTAATCAGTTTTTTATTTTCCTTTTCAAACACAACGTCTTTAGACGATATATAATTTTCTAACTTTATAAAATCCTGATTTTCTGCATATACAGCCCCACCGCCTGTGATATTTTTTGCATCCTCCAGCATGGCTGACAATACAGAAAATTGAGTAATAAAAATATCACGGTTTTTAATTGCTATAGGCAGCAGCGTAATATTTTCCAATGTTATTCTGTTATTCATCCTGATTATGATACTTTTTAATTCTTCCATCAAAGACTGCATGTTATTAACATAACGAATATGACCTGCACATACGCTCATCTTACGTGAAATTATTTCTCTTTCATCCATCAACTGCTGTTTTGTCATTCCTTGGTTTTCTATATGTACTCTTTGTCTCCACTCTTGAACTACAGCTGTGGATTCAGTCCGGATTATTATATTATCAGTCAGACAATCGTTTGTATTCCATGCAATATCATATGCAGCTCTCATTGATCCAACCTGGCCTGCATTCAGCGCGCTTCCTCCGGGACGTTTCCTGCCAAATGTTCCCGCTGCCTCTCCAACAACATATAATCCCTGAATGCATGACTGCCAATTCCTGTCAACATTAATACCTCCATTATGATGTTGAGCACATATGCATACTTCAAGAGGAGTTTTATACAGATCAATTCCATGACTTTTGAATAACTCTATTGCTAATGGATTCATTTTTTCCAATCTTTTTATTGGTCCCATAATAAGCGCATTTGAGTTTTTCAGATATTCCAAAACTTTTGTATCTAACCCGTCAAATCCTTCGGAAACACCTTTAGGTTCACTTCTGAAATCCATATAAGCTCTTCGCCCATATAGGACTGTTTCTCTATATACTAACAGATCGATCATTGAAGAGCCTCTTATTTTCTCTGAATCAAAGGGCCATTGATAACCTTTTAGAAACACCAACCGTACAACTTCCTTCGGATCCGCGAAGTAATCTTCCAGAAACTCCCGCTCTACGCCATCTGAATCAATCGATATATACCTTGGCAGCACTTGCTGGTAAGAACCTGATACATTCCATCTGAACCTGACAGATGCCAGACCGTACTGCCACTCATGCAGATTTGCTCCCCAGGCACCAGCTTCCAATAACATTCCTGTCATACCAGTCTGACTTTCCGGATATACACTATGATAATAACATCCCGCCGGTCCGCCGGTTGCCGCAATCACCTTTTTTGCATAAATTATGCATAACCCTATAGAAGACTCCTGTAGTTCTTTTATGTTTATACAGAGAACCCCATTAACTTTCCGCTGAACGCAGTAAGGGGAACTTTCCTCTGCCTTCACTTTACTTGTTAAAATTTCAACAGCCATCCATTGATCCAGAATATCAATCTGCTTCTTTAATACTTCCTGTTCCAGACATTCTGTCATCATTTTACTTGTAAGCGGTCCTGCGCTGGTTGCTCTTTGTCTTGTTTCATGATCAGTTTGATATCCAACGTATTCACCATATTCGTTCATAGGAAAAGGTACGCCAAGATTCACCAGCTTCATAAATGACTGTACTGAGCCAGCTGCCTGTGTCCATGCACTATCTCCATCCATACCGCCCCCATGAAAAAGATCTGCTGCTACATGTTGTATACTGTCAGGTAAGCCTCCGCTTAGAGAAAGTTTATAATAGGTCTGCTTATCACTGCCTGCATTTCTGCTTGTTCCCATCTTTAAGCCTTCCGCAGCAACAGCCAGGTTGGTTATTCCCAGCTTATACAGCCAATCTGCCGCATTAAAAGCAGCGCTTCCTGATCCTATAACCACGCAATCATATGTTAATATCGGAATGGAAAGGTTATCAACAACCAACTTATCTTCTAACATAGAACCTCCTCATAATCTCCTGATATGAAATCCTCCGTCTGCATGCAGCACTTGTCCTGTAGCAAAATCCAGCTGACCACTGACTGCCGCCATCACACACTTTGCCACATCTTCCGGTTCTCCCATTCTCTTAATCGGCGTAATTCCCTCTTCGATCATCTTTTCATACTTTTGCGTTACTGCCCTGGTCATATCTGTTCGAATAATTCCCGGGGAAACCTCGAATACAGGAATGTTATATTCACTCAGTCGGGCTGCGAACAGTTTTGTAATCATTGAAATCCCGGCCTTCGCAATACAGTATTCTGCACGATCTACAGAAGAAGTAAAAGCGGAAATGGATGATATATTAATAATTCTTGGTTTATAATTCTCCAGATCGGATTTCTGAAATTCTATCATCAGGTTTGCGGCCTGCTGGCACATAAAAAAGGTACCTTTTGCATTAACATCCATTACATAATCAAAACTTTCTTCAGTGGTTTCTAAAATATCAACTCTCTCTTTTGGTGCTGTTCCGGCATTATTAACATGAACATCCAACCTTCCATAGTTCTTTTTAATGTATTCAATAAACATGTCCCTGTCTTCTTTTTCCCCAATATTGCAGGGTACATAATCAACAAAAGCTCCCTGTACTCTTAACCCCTCTATGATTTCCTTTGTTTCTTCTTTTGCGGTAACTCCTGACATAATCACATGATAATTATTACTAATTAATTCTTTTACAATTCCATATCCTATCCCTCGTCTTGAACCTGTTACTGCTGCGATTTTATACATTTTTTATACCCCATACGCGTGGTGCTCTTGTTCTTAAGGTTTCACTTTATGGATAATATCTATCTGACATCTGCGCTTTATAGATCGGCATGTAGGTGTCTTTGTCTCTGATCACACAACCTGTAACGCTTCCTGCTCTCATGAGCTGTGTGCATTTACTGCATGTTACACATGATTTTTTTGCATCTAATTTACCCGTTTGTAAAATATCCTTTGCAAATTCCGGATAAGCTATAGATTGTCTACCAAATCCAATAATATCTGCTTTCTTTTCTTCTACCATAGCTGCTGCCATATGTACCGCATATTCTCTCAGATAAGTATTTCCGGAACTCATGATGATCATATCACTGCTGGCTTCTTTTATCTGGGCAATAAGATTGCACAGGCGCGCAACACCTTCCAAAGGATGCTCAGGTGCTTCATAAGCTCCTACATCATATGGCCTGTTTATATGCGGATTAAAATAAGGATTTCCGATAGAAAGATTCAATAATGAAATTCCATATTTACTATGCAATATTTTTACTAATTCAACAGGTTCACTCATATCCGGCTGTGTCCCATTGCCTTCTTTTACTCCAAATCCATAGGGATATTCCAGACCGTCATAAATATTCATTCTGGAGGTAACCAGCATATTGTCTGAAACAGAAGCTTTTACGGATTCTACAGCGTTACACAGACAACGAATTCTATTTTCGAAGCTTCCTCCATATTCTCCATCCCGTTCATATGCTCCAAGCAATTCATTTAATAAATAGCGGTGACACGCTTTTATATCTACACCGTCAAAACCTGCTTTTTCAGCTAAAGCAGCGGATTTACCATATAATTCTTCTAATTTCTTCAGATAATCATCGGAAACAATAACGGAATCGGATAAGGCTTGATTCTGCTCTAAAATCGGAATATGACAAGCAATCATCGGCTCTGCTTTTCCATTTGGTTTACTATATCGCCCCGCATGAGTCTCCTGCATAATAATAATTGGTTCATAACCAAATAATTTCATACTTGTCTCTTTTATATGATTAACCAACTCTTTAAATATATCCAGATTACGCTCTGTCAGCATAAGATGTCTTGGATTAGCTCTACCTTCTTCTGTAACTGCAACTGCCTCTGCCCAAATCAGACCTGCTCCGCTTCGTGCAAAACGACCGTATCTTCGAAATGTCATTTCCCCCGGTGCGCCCTCCTGCGTTCCATCACATCCTTCCATTGGCTGAATTGCCAGACGGTTGCAGATCTTATGTATCCCTGCCTGCAACGGATTCCTTAATACTTCAATATTTTCAGAAAGCGGTAATTCCACTTCCAATTCTTTGATTTTACTCTTTACATCCTCCAATGATTTATAATTGAATTTTTCATGCTTCATATTTATACCTCCCGTCCGCTTCAGCGGACATCAATTCAATATTTGAAAGTGACCTTCTTTCAAAATTATATCTCCAATTTTAATAAAGATATGCCGTATCAGGCGCTGGTGGCTGATCAAATGCTTCCGGCTGATGCGTACACACTTCTTCTCCATATACAAAATACTGCCTTATATGATCGATATATACAGGAATTGTCGCATAATAACTTACCGCTGTTCCTTCGCATCCTCTGTCAGGCAAGTATTTCATATGCATCTCTAAATACTGCTTACTCAAGTCCAATGCTTTACTGCATTGATACAATACATATTCTTTCTCCTGATTACTGATTTTTTGCTGATTATGATCATCAAGCTTATCACATAGATCCGTCAGATTTTCGATACATTTAATTTGCAATATACTGCATTCCATTCGATTAATCAGAAACCTCAATTGATTGATTCCTGCGGTGGTTCTCGTGCTTTCCAGACATTGTGTTAAAATATCAATGACTTCCTGATACATTGTGACTGATTCTTCCATATCTTTTTTCTTCCATTCACGAATCCACCCAAGTCCCGGATACATAAGCCAGCATCCCAGATAACAGAATCCTATATTAAATAAATTATCCCTGTTAAAGCAATCAATAATTTCTAATTGTTTCATTGCACTGCAAAAATTTCCCACTTTATTTATTTTGAGTGTACGTGCATATGATTGATAAAATCTTTTGGTATCAACATATTGAATTACCGCATTTGACATATACTTGGCGACAATTTCATTTTCTCCTGTTCTCCAATGATTGAAGCACATACCAAAAATGGACTTCCCTTCCGAAATCTTCAGAGTCTGTTTTAATAATACATCAATGCCTTTACTGCTACATTGCTGCAAGTACATGTTTCCATCAAATTCAATCCACGAGTAAATCAGAATTCTTTGTAATTCTTCTTTCGTAAATTCCATAAACTCGATATTTTCTGCTACGGCTAAAGAACCATGTGCCGATAAAAATGTCAGAATAACATGTTCCGGTAAGACCTTTGCCATTATATTTTTAAGAACTTTTAAGGTATGTCTGCACATAACATAAAGACCAATGCAGATATCTTTTTTTTCTAATCCATCAAATATTTTATCTTTTAAATGATATAAAGAAACTGCTCTTTTTAAACTATCCATAGTACCTGGTAATGATTCCGGCATGGTATCGGGTATATAGGGTAATCTTCCATCCTCAAACACTTTTTCGCCAAAATAATCCCGAATCCTTTCTTCCAGCTCATCCAAAGTAAATTTACTGCCGTCTCCTCCACCTTCCGGACTAATCCACTCAATTGCATCGATATAAGGATAGGATATCAATACGTTTCTTACTATCTGAACCAAGGAATCCTGCGTCTCATCGTTTGGAAGCTCTATAGATAAAGTAATACGCATCCCCACTTCTTTTGCTGTTTCCATAAGCTTACCCAGCCATCTGACAGCAAATTCTGATCGCTCCGGTTCTTCTGCCAACTGGCTCTCTATTTCAGGAATACAATAATATTTTTGATTCCTTATACTTTTGGCAACCATCTCATATTCTGGAACCGTATGCCGCTGTCCATAAAAAAAATTACCTGCATATACTTTCTTCTCACCGCTTTCATAACCATGCCATTGTCCTGTATAGCTGTGAAAAGTAATACAATTCATTTTCATTCTGGCCAGATTACGAATATACTCCTTCGCTTCCATTATCGAATACGAAGAAATATCCATCGGAAAATTAATATGCTGGCGAATTCCGCGAAAACGGCAGATCGGGGTAATCATTGTATTTACATTGTCACATGCGGTTATATCAAAAGCGTCTGCAGCAAAGGAAGAATTCATTTGAAAAGAAATACCCATCCGCTCTAATGCTTCATAAACAGCATATAGTATACCGTTCTCTTTTTTTCCTCGCAAATAAGTATACAATACATTCTCTTTTTCCTCTGTCTTTACTTGATAAGAAGTATCTTCTACATTTTTTTCCGAAATGGTATCCAAGATAAAAAACCTTTCCGCCTCATCAAAATCGCCGATTTGATGGTTTGTATACTGTTCCAGAAATTTTATTAATTCCTTTGCTGCATACTGGGATATTGCTGATTTATAATAATCTCGCACTGTTATCTTCATGTCGTTTCCTCTTTCGCCTGCTTTTTTTCTAACCCAATTTCACTATATCCACTTCCTGCAACTAATGCATTTCTTGCTCTTAATGCCATTCTTGTAGGATGCACCAAATATTCCGCAGAGATTGGTAACCCTGTATTCTCTGCTATGCTTTTTAATAATATTTTAAATAAGCTTTCCTTAGTTTCCGTTTCAAATCTCAAATGTTCAGTTTCAGTATAAAGATGAACGTACCTCCCTTCTATATCTGTCCGTAAATAACCTTTTGTTCCGAAAATACGCAGTTCCTCATTTCCCCATATTCCTGTTGACGGCTGATTTAAATAATTCGCTATCACACTGGCCAGACCTCCGTTCTTTAAAGTCATCTGCAGGGAACATGCCATGTGTAAATCTCCCACTTTCGGATTGCCCAGATTAGTTTCCAGGGCACTGATGGTTTCAACTGTCTGATTCGCTATGTGTTCTGCAAATCGAATTCCATAAACAGCATTTTGCAAAATCAAACCGCCGTCTATCTTTTCATCCTGTGGTCTCCATTCACAGTAAGGATATGATTTCTGCGCAAAAATCTGAACTATTTCACCCAAAAGATTTTCTTCAACAATTTCTTTCACTTTATAGTAAGGAGCTTCATATATTGATCCAGCCATTTCACATAATATAACACCCTGCTCTCCTGCCAGTAAAAGTAAATCATCCAATTCTTTTTCTTCCATTACACATGGCTTTTCTGCATACACGTGCTTTTTTGCGGACAATATCATCTGAATATCCTTAGCCTGTTCGCTGCGCTTTTGGGAACACACACAGACCAGTTCTATCCTTTCGTCCTTCAGCATCTCTTCCAGTGAATCATATTTTTTTACACCTGAATATTTAAGATCATCAAAGACATTGCAAACTCCGACCAAATATGCACCTTCATTGATAATCATTTCCCCTGACAGCTGATGCCCGTTATCTCCGCACAATCCAACTCCTATTTTCCTCATAATCGCACCCAGATGTTTATATCTTTTCTTTCATAATCTCCAGTATTTTAATGACAGAAGACACATGTTCCGGCGAAACTGTAACCTCAACAGTTTCTCCTTTAACCGCCCGATAAAAAACTTCCCATTGGTAACCGGCACCTTCGTTTTCCACCATATACTGTTCGTTTACTAATTTACCATCCACATTCGCACTTAAGCTTAATGCAGTTTCTTCTGATTCCTTTGGTCCGATATTCTTATATATTGCACCTTTTTCAAAATTTAGTTCAAAAGAGCAGCGATAATATTGCAGATCGTCAATACAAAAAGAAGCATATATACTTCCAATCGTTCCATCCTCATGTAAAATAGATAATTGAGCATTATCCGCAGTCGGCCTTTTTGTAAAGATACGTGATTCAAGAACCTGAACCTTATCTGCTGGTGTTAAAAATCTGCATAAATCATTTAACAAATAGATTCCCAACCGATAGATCGGGGCTGCCGGGCATAACTTCGGATCATCATACCAGCTTCCGTCTGCCTCTTCCCGGTAAGAACACCAGGTGTTTGCCCGATATCCTATGATCCGCCCCAAATTGTATTTATCAATCCATTCTTCTATCTTCTTTAATGCTCCTGCTGCAATGGGTGACGGAGAGTTCATAAATACGGGAATTGAAATCTTCTCTGCTCTTGTTAAAACAGAGAGTGTTTCTTCGCTGGAAGTATCAAATGGTTTTGTTGTCATAACCGGTTTTTTGGCATCTAAAATCTTATGAATCAACCTGGCTCTCCCATATGGTCCCGTAATAAGTACAACTGCCTCCACATCGTTATCCATTAATAAATCATCTAGATTATGATACCCTTTTACATGATATCGTTTAGCAAATATATCTGATTTTTCTTTATTTACATCACATACTGCAATCATTTGCATGTATACAGAACCGGTTCCATGAAGCAATTCATTTTCAATCACCCATTCACCAAAATTAAGACCAACAACCGCAATTTTAATTTTTACAATTTTGTTCATCTGCTATCCCTGCCTTCTTATGTTAAAATCATATAAACCAAATGATATGATAAATGCACCTGCAGCAAATATAAGAGAGGTGAATAATAAATGCTGATAACTATTGTATTTTATTATCTGTCCTGCAATTACCCCTGCGAAAGACAATGGTAAGGTTACTACACTGTTAATCAGCATATATATGTATGTATTTTCTCCTTTTGACAAATCAATCATTACATTCATGAAGCCTGCCCATGCGGCAGATGCAATGCCGGAAGTCAACACCATAATCAATATATTCAAGTTCCTGCTGCCAATGTTATGTATCGCAGCCAAACCGCATCCACCGCACAGCATACTCAGGAAGCAATAAAATGTTACGATTATTCTGTTACCCAGTCTGGGCGCCAGGAAAGCACTTATTCCGCCGCCAAGCAAAGTTCCCAGCACCTGAACATTTAACATGGAAGATATCAGTTCGTCCTTCATTTGAAACTGTTCTTTACACATAATCAATACATAAGGGGAAACCATCGCAGCTATTGTAAAACATATCTGGCAATACATAATTATTCTTAAGGAACTGCTGTTACGCAAATATTCCGGTATTTTCATAAGATGTTCCTTTAATGAATATCTGTCTGCCGTGTGCCTGTATTCTACATCTTCAGCAAAAAACATAGAAACAGCTCCTAACAGTAAAATACCGGCACCAATGGAAAAAATAATAATATATTTACTGGTGATCGGAATCATTTTTAAGTCCAGGATCTTTTTAACTATCATCGCTCCTGCCATAGCTCCTAACCCTCCGAATAACTGCTGATATCCCAATACCCTGGCTCGATTTGGAGGGGTTATGATACGTCCTAATAAATCATAATATCCAATTACCATTAATCCATCACATGTCCACATTACGGCTACTGCCAGGAATACTGTTATAACCAACAGGTTACCCGGCCACCTGGCAGCAAGCGGCAGCACTGCCAGCAGAGGCATTGCGTAACCTATCATTAAACAAGTGCCCAGGTAACGCGGTACTTTTTTCACTTTAACAATATATGTTCCTAATAATATCTGAACGAACAGGGTGGAAAACTGCCGGATGGTACTTGCAATACCTGCGAGTTCTACTTTTCCTGTGAAGGTTTGAATGAAAACCGGAATTACTGTATTCACATCAAAGAAACAATATCCGATGAAGAAAAAAATCCCCTGCATCGTAAACGCCAACATTGTTTGCTTTTGTTTGTCCCATCTTTTCTTAATCATTCACACTGACCTCTCCGAGTGTTCCATAAATTGGTGTTATTTCATATGTAATTCTTCCCTCTTCATCGATTTTTTGAGAATAACATCCCCAACTTGTGCCGGTAGAGTAAAAACACTGGAACGCTTCTTTATTTATCCTCGGATGAAAGGCAATCTTCCCCTTTGGCAATTCATATTCATATCCGCACAAAGCTAAATACACCCCATAGCTTGCTAATGAACGTGCATAGTGATGACCGCATTCAACTTCATTCCATGGATTTCTGGCAATTCCGTTTTGACGCTTACGTACTGCATATACAAGAGTAAGTCCTTCTTCTATATATCCCTCATAGATCAAATTAGTCGCAACCTGATATTCTATGCCTGTCCATACTTCGTCAGAATATGGAAATGGAAATCTTGGTCTTTCTCCTTTTTCCCAACTGCATAAAACCAGACCTTTTTCTTCATTTAGTACATAGGTTCTCTGCGGATTGCTATGCTCAATAAAATTCTCTTTAAAATTAAGATCAAATATCGATTTGACAGCTGCTTGTACATGCTCCTTCGGCAATACATAGCCAAGATTGGTTATATGTGCCAATGTCTGTCCAAAAATCTGGTCGGATAAACATCCTTTCCCATATTGATAGCGATACTCATTTATGTCAGATAATTTTTGAATATAGTATTTTCCTCCCCAAAGCATTTCATCCATATGAACGCTGCCCTGCTTAAATGCTTCTTCATAACGTTCAGCACTTTTCGTATCTCCCAAATATTCCGAAATGTTTTTTCCTGCCTTTAAAGCTGCCAGAAAAAGGGAGTTTACCATGGAACTTGGTCCCTGAAATGCAATATCGTAGGTATTAAACTGGTTTGTATCAAAAACGAAATCTTTATCGCTATCCCAATAATCAAATGCAAAATCAAGTGTTTTTTTTGCCGTTTTCCACATTTCTTTTAAGAACTCATCATCTCCGGAAAACAACCACTCCCGGTATAGCCGTACGATAGTTCCCATCTGTCCATCAGATGCCGGGACATGGTTATGTCCCGGCATCCCCATTAACTGATAAGCTCTGAAATTCATTTTCCCGTCTTCATTGGTTTCAATCGTATATTCTACTCTACGCATACTCTGTTCTAATCCGGGAAACAGAAATGCCAGCGTTTGTGCGTAATTCCACACATGAGTACAGGTCCCCTCACAGCATCCTTCATCATCAAAACATCCTTCCCATGCCAGAAAGGTACCATCCTCAAGCCGAAAACAGGTATTGCTTCGGATAACAGTAATATTATCAGCTATTGCTTCAATTACATAGTCAGGGATAGTAGAGCCATAAAGGGTTTTTGTAAACTCTCTTGAATAATATTCTAAGCGTTCTAAATTTTCAAAAGTATATCTGGCAGCTTCCCATGCCGACTTAAATTTTACTGCATAATATTTCTTTACTGTTGGATAATCTTCATTTTCCCGATTCACAGATTCATTCCTCTGGGAAGCTGCCCAATTATCATATATGTATTTATTCCAATACTTAACACGATTAGGAAAATACCAGCTGATTTGAAATTCAAATACCTTTTCTTCCATCGGTTCTAATAATTCGTGAATTGCCAGGCTTCCTGTCATCTCCGGATTTAATGTGTCAACATCCTTCTGGGTATACACAGATTCTGCTTCAAGACGGCCGTCCTGTGTAAAATCATCCCACATATCTTGAAAGCCATCCCACCAGCCTCCGTTTAGCCATGCACGTTTATAACTGATATTGGGATGTCTTGTTGTTAACGCCATAGTTCCATAATATAGATTATTGTCCGTTATTGTCCTGGGGCGAAAGTATAATCCTCTTAGGTCTTTCTCTTCTCTGAATTCATTGATCCCCTCATCTGCCGACTGATAATTATCCCAGGTATGTTTATCATATTTCTTTAGTGAGGTGAGATTAGATAAAGAACCGGTGACTGACACTTCAAGTAGATTATTCGTCTTATTTTTCACACGATAACGAATCAATGCAGTTGGAATGCCCGAATCGTCCTCATTCAAAGGGATGAATGGTGTAAAACTTTCCATCACAACTTCATAAGGCAAATCTGATTCTTCTAATTCCACCTGAAAGAAGGGATACTTACCCTGACATCTGGAATGTGCAAATCTTGGCAGTCCTGCTGCTTCATAATCCAGATAACCCCTCGCTTTTGTGAAAGGTGGATGTAATCTTGATTCCAAAACACGGTACACAGGTTCCTTACCCTTTTCTTTACCCCAGATTGCAAAAAAAGTATTCGGCATATAATTACCTTTTCCCGCTGATCCAAATATCTCCCAATCCTTTAATTGACCTCTGGCACCTACGGAAAAGTTGCCGGTACCGATTCCGCCTAATAAAAATGCCACTTCCGAACAGTGATCCTCATAGATCGAAAATTTCCCATAACGAAACAATTCTTCTTTAGAATATACAGAGTGATTTTTTTGCTGCATGATATCCACCTTTCTTATTTGAGCAATACTTCAGTAAAATCTACTTCTGCGCATACAAACATTGGTTTTTGTCTGTCTATGTTCTCAATTCCCGACATATGGGCTGCTATCTCACCAAAATGAGTCACAATCGAACCGCTTCCGCCGTGATATAGCTGCTTTCCATCGTATCCGCACATATTGACAGCAGCAATACACCGATTATGATGAATGCAGTTTAAAATATTTTGACCCGGAAAAAAATATTCATTATTACACAAGCTGTAATATTTTTGTATCCCTTCTTCTGTCTTTAAGTCTGCATTCGTTATTTTCCCTTCCCGCTTTCCGCCTGCAGCAACAGGTAAAAATACAACTTTAACGTTTGCTTCATCCAAAATTGTGTGTAAATTACGTATACCTGCATCAGCACATATAATAACAACACATTTTACATTATTAATATAGAAATATTGAAATTGCTCCATACCTTTAGGAACATGACCTATTTCTTCGGTCTCATCGTAATACAGCGATACCGATGAACTTAATGGATATTCCAGTGGTGTAATTCTATGCTTTCTCTGCACCGCATATCTGCCATCAGGATAGATAATATAGTGAGCCAGGTATTTTCCGAAATCCTCTTCCTCTACAAAACCTGCCAGCAAAATCATTTGATTTTTCCTTGAAATCTTTGATAGTTCCCTATAGATACTTCCCCGACCTGCTATCTCCGAACAGCGAAGGACCTCTTCATATCCTCCATACCCTGTCACACTTAATTCCGGTGTGAGTAATACATCGCATTTATTAGCCTTTGCCTTTTCTGCAAAATATTCAATTTGCTTTAAATTACCCTGAACATCACCAGGTATGGAACAAGTAGATAATAAGCCGATATTTAATATTTTATTCATCCTAAACCTCATTGGAATTACTTTATCAATCAGCGTTTAATCTCCTGATTGCTTTCCTGGCTTCTGTCTGTACACACCACTCATCTATTTCCAAGGCTTTTTCCAGATAAGGAATGCTTCCTTTGTGTCCAATTATTCCCAGAGTCATAGCACTGGCAGCACAAACAGCATAATCTTCTCCGGGCCTCTGCAAATAAGTATGCAGAATTGTTAATATTTCTTCTACGGATATCCCTATGTCTCGAATTGCAAATAAACAAGCTTGTTTTACCCGTCCACGACAGCGCCAATCTTCACGTAGCTCTTCCGGATAATCCCGGTCAAAAATCTCTTTAATCGGGACCAGCTGCTCCGCCATTCTGGTATCATCATAACTATTCTCAAATCCCTGGACAGCCGGCTGACTATATAGATTTCTCGTATCTTCAAACCGTAGAATCTCCGCCAGATAGGGCAGCCACTTTTTATCTTTTGTTTCACCCATAGATATTATGGCTGCATAACGAACCCTCCAATCCGAGTGGTTTAGATAATTTTCTATTTCTTCCGGATGAAGCAGCACCTGTTCCATAATGTCATAATTATTTACCATCTTCATCCCCCTTTCCATCTGCTTTGTGCTGCAGCAAGTGATAAAACCCTGTATATTTGTTTTGGTTTGTTCTCACTTCAATCTGTCCATTCCTGTAACTTACATTCTCAATTACCTCTTGTTCCATCGGATAACATAACCATACGCCTCCCGTCATTCCAACGGTACCGTCGCCGCCGCCATCATAATGACCTACCGGTACTTCTACTTTTATAACAACATTCAGCTGTGTTTCTTCATTGTATTGTTCCGGTAATTCCACCCTTGGGGCAATCAGCTCGCCAGAGACGGCAAACGAAGCTAAATCAATTTCCATATCGTTTACAAATAATCTTGGTTCCCACATACCCACCGGGAGTTTGATAAAACATTTCCCAGGTTTTTTCTCTATCTTTTTTTGATACCACCATGTTTTATAATTGGGCAGTGAAGTTTCCATATATGCAGGCAGATTCATCGGCACTGTCATTGATGATGCATCCAGCTTTTTAACCGCCTCTTGATAATCAAGGATTCCTTCCTGGTCACCAATCACTTTAAAATCAACTATCTGTGTATCCTCTTTTAGAGTATTTGACATAAATACCAAGAATAATCGTCTTACTTCGTTACCATTTATACTATAATCTACAAGTTCCGAACATCCGTCCGGTTTAAACGGATGATTCATGATCCGCCTTGTTGTAATACTGCTGTTCCCCAGCAATTCCATAAGCTGAAGTACTACACCTTCCGGCGTTCTTACTTTCACAATTTCATCCTTCACTTCCACATTGGGTCTGAAAAGAAACCTGGAAGTAATCTTATGTTCATTTTCTCCTTTAACATAATCTTCTATTAAATAGAACCTCTGGCAATGAAACGAGGATTTTCGAAATACTTTATGTATGTCCGTAAAATTTTCTTGATAAATAGGTGTCACATCTGCATAAACATAATGTTCTTCACCCACCTGATACCCGGTATCTTCAACCTGTACATATTCTTTATGTGCTCTCATTCCTTCACAATCATCAATTATAATTCCCGAGTGAGCACCACAACAGCCATCTCCATAATTATACCTGGTCTCTGTGTTAATCGAAATAAAACCCACACTTCTCCACGTATCCTCGAATTGGAAGCTATGCGCCTTATTCGGCATGGGAGAACCATCTGCCGAGACAGGCACTTTATAACCGTTCAGTAATACAGCATTGGGATTGACATGAGCCCTGGTCGGAATGTTTGGAGTACTTTCATCCCACATTTGTATTAAATAATGGTTTGTATCTCTTGAAACCAGGGTTCCCCCTGCTGCAGGTTCGAACCAATTGCTTCCATCTTCTTCATTAATCGGCTGATTCTTTGGCCACCAGCACAGCGTCCAGACTAAATCATCATATGCCCATCCGATTCCTATATCATAAGTCCAGATACACTCTTTTTCTAAAATATTGTAAAATATCTTTTCACCCGTCTTTAAAGCCCCATATGCTAATGTGCTTCGTACTCCGAATTGATACCCATAATTATCCCAGGGCAGCAGCAATCCGCCCGGCATGAATTCTCTGGCTACCATTTTAAGCACACTAACTGGCTTCGCCCCACTTGGCGCAAATTCTTTAAATAAAAGGTCTTTTTCACCGCTAATCCGTTCCAACACTTCTACTGCCAACGGTATAGCAGGTCCATTTACACAATCCATATACGAACTGCCTTCCCCGCTGTATCCGGATAAAGGCATATCTCCAATGACACCCGGCAGTCTTTTTTTACCTTCTCTTAACATGATTTCTGCCATTTTAGACGGATTTCTTCCCTGAGAGAATATGTAACCGACTATGGTAGTTGATAGACACAGGGAAAGCGTCTGATTATCAATACACTCCGGGTCCGGTTTTGTACGCATTCCATAAAAGAAGTTTACAAAATGGTAATTAATTAAGTGCTCCTTAATATATTTTTCTTCATCTTCCGAAAATGCTGTAATCGTACAAAGCCATTGAAAATAAATACACATTTTTGCATGAGGAAAAGCAAAACACCAGAAATGATATTGCATACCGGAACAAAAACTCATAGGATCCAATTTATCTATATATGTAAAAATTATCTTTCTTGCATTCTCCACATCTTCTTTTTCTTTTGTAATCAGAGCAACAAACGGTACGAACCAGCCAAAATCCATTGGCGCATTACGGGAAGATGTCCGGATCAGATTCCACAACTCTTCTTTTTTACCTGTAAGTTCTCCATTCATTATCTGCTTTCTTAATACATCTATGTCTTCGATTAAAAAAGGTGATTTCTCTATCATTTGCTTACCTTCCTACAATTTGATTGCTCCAGCAGTTAATCCACTCATAAAAGACTTCATCGAAGTGAAAAATGCAATTAATAACGGAAGCATTGCCAATGAATATCCTGCAATCATCATTCCATAATCCATTCCGGCTACAGAAGACAATTTGTAAATTCCAACTGTAAGTGTTCTCTTTGCCGGGTCTGTCAAGGTAACCACCGGCCATATAAAATCATTCCAAACAGAGAGAATTACATTAACTGACATCAGTGATACCATCGGTTTAAGTAAAGGCATTGCCAGATTGATAAATACTTTCAACTCGCTTGCTCCATCAATTCTCATAGATTCAAATAATTCCCTGGGTTGAGATTCTATAAAGGTTCTCATTACAAAAACCCAAAATGGCATTGATGTCCCCATACAGAATAATGAAATCGCAAATGAAGTATTTAAAATATCCAGTTTGTTTGCTAAAACAAATGACGGTACCAGACTCATTACTCCAGGTAAAAACATTTTTGAGAACATAATCATATATAGCAATCTCCTGCAGGGAAAACGCAAAACACTAAATGCATATCCCCCCAGCGTTGCCGCCAAAACAGTCAGTATACAGCTTTGTGCCGCGTAATATACGGTATTCACAAAGTACGGAGATAAATATTTAAAGGCCTTTACATAATTTTCAAAATGCAGCGGAAATGTGGGCAGAAAAAAATTATCTATAATCTGACCCAAATCCTTCACTGAACCTATTAGCGTAAGATATAAAGGAAAAAGCATAATTGCTATCGTAGCTATCATGTAACAATGTTTTATTATAGAAGCCGCCGATATTTTTCTTTTCTTCATTCGATTATCCTCTTCTCTAATCACTTGTTTTAATTAATTTCATGAATATTAATGAAATGGTAAGCGAAACAATAAACAGGATTAAGCCTAATGCATATGAGTATCCATAATCAGCAGCCCCGGCATTGGGAAAAGCCTTAAAATACATAAGAAGTCCAGGCGTTATGATACCTTCGTGAACAGAAGCATTGTAATATACCAACTGCTGCGTATATGAGGTAATGGATAATCCAACCACGCCAATGATATTCAATTTTAACTGACCTGCAATTAATGGCAATTCCAATTTGAAAAATCGGTTAATAGGGCCTACTCCATCCAGTGCAGCGGCTTCCCAGACAGATTCACTGATTCCATTCAGACCACCTAAATAGATCAGTGTGGTATTCGCAGATACAAATGGAATTCCGGTAAACAGGATTGTCCATTTAATATAATCTTTGTTACCAAGGAACATAATACGGTCAAATCCTAAATACTCTAATAAATTATTAATTGCACCAAAATCATATCCTAAAATAAAAATCCACATTAATGTAAAAACAAGTGCCGGTACTACCATCTGTAAGCAAAGCAATACTCTGTAAACATATTGTGCTTTGCTGTTCTTAATGCGAAACATGACAACACAGCAAATGATATTAGGAAACATCAGGATAATATTGGCGATAAAAAAGAACATCATATTTTTTAAAGATTCATGAAATTCCGGATCCGTCAGTATATTTAAAAAATTTTGCATCCCCACAAAAACCGGTTCTGGATTTTTTGTGGACCATGTAAAGAAGGATTTGACAATGCCATCAAGCATAGGCAGCCAGTCAAAGATCAGATTACTGAGAACAGCAGGCAGTGCAAACAAGAATCCAATGAAGGCTGCTTTAGAAAAAATCTTATTATACCGCAGTTTACGTGAGTATTCGTCATGATTGACATCAAGTACAACACATATTATCTCACGCCACACTTTTTTTCTTAATGTCATTTTTTCCGCCGATTGCTTTCTGTTATTACTCATACTTGTCACTTCCTTTTCAATTGTCAGCTTTATGACCTTATATCTTTGAATGATGCAAGAGATTTTGACTGGTGTAATAACAATCAAAATCCCTTATATCTTATTTATGCATAACTAATTAATTTCCGTTAAGCTCCCGCTCATTTCATAATAATATTTTGTATAAAGCTCCTGCCGAAGTAATGCATATCTTAAAGCCCGCTCTTTTACTTCTTTTTCTTCATCATCGGCTGAGTCTAATTCTGCCTGCGCAGTATCCACATATTCCTGCAGCACCTCTGGTGCCGGAATATCTCCCGCCCATACCGGTTCTGTAATTTTCTCTATTGTTTCCTGCAATTGGGCTTCGCCATTCAGATATTTAATTAAAGTAACAGGCCAGTCATTCTTCCCCCATTCAATTGCATAATAACCTAATGTTCTGGATGCATATCCCTGTGCAGGTTCTTCCACAATAAAAGCTTCCATAGAATCAATAATCTCCACATCTTTTACTGGTGACAATGAGTTTGTTGTTTCCACATATTTATCCTGTTCTTCTTTACATGACATAAATTGTAAAAAGTCTATTACTGCCGCTAACTTTTCTTCATCATCCGATATCTGGTTATTTACACAGAAACCATAATCGTGTCTGCCTGATCCACCGCCGTC
>Ga0153920_1000172_pt1 | contig 25468 bp, 21 predicted proteins | sample TSNJ004MetaG_FD_104713 | JGI IMG/M metagenome (GOLD analysis project Ga0153920, IMG submission 104713) | Attine ant fungus gardens microbial communities from New Jersey, USA - TSNJ004 MetaG | ecosystem: Host-associated > Fungi > Mycelium > Unclassified | place: USA: New Jersey, Brendon T. Byrne...
AGGCTATAAGCAATTCTACAAAGAAACTTCAAAAACTTATTCTATAGATACGGCGGCTGTAGATAATTATTTAAACAGTATGTATGAGACTGAAGCAGCGGAAACAGAGGCTGAGGGAACTGAAGCAGCGGAAACAGAAGCTGAGGAAACAGAGGCAGTTACGGAAACTGAGGCAGTTACGGAAACTGAAGCAGTTACGGAATAAACTGAAAAGAGAAACTTTGACACGGTATAGTCTTATGGCTGTACCGTTTTATCTGTGGATGTTTTCTTTGGTATTGAAGTGGGAACTTGCAAAATGGAAGAATGGGGAAGTGTCAGGGGAGGCTGTGAGTGTGGAAAAGAGTAGGCTGTGAGTGTGGGAAAGAGTAGAACCACGGTCCTACTCTTTTCCACACGCCGAGTTTGCTGGCTGAAATATACTTCGTTATGTTTTTTGAGAATAATAAGATAAGAGAGTTCTTTGCAGTAAGCAGTAGTTTTGAATGAAGCGCAAACGCTTCCCAGGCTTAATAAATAGGAGATCGATATTTATAAAACGGAGTTGTCGAACCTGAATATTAGTTCGACAACCCCGATTTCTATAAAAATTTTTTTAATTTTTGTTGATTTCCGCCATTTTCATTGCACGGACTTTTAACGGTAATCCAAACAAGGTGATGAAACCACTGGCATCATGATGGTCATATAAATCTCCGGTAGTGAAGCTTGCAAGGGATTCACTGTATAGACTGTATGGAGAAGTCGTTCCCGCTTTGATGATATTGCCTTTATAAAGCTTAAACTTTACATCACCGGTGACATATTCCTGAGTGACATCGACAAATGCCTGAATTGCTTCCCGAAGCGGAGTGAACCATTTTCCTTCGTAAACGATCTGTGCAAATTTGTTGCCCATATCTTTTTTTGCTTCATAGGTAGCCCGGTCCAGAACCAGTTCTTCCAGTTGATCATGAGCCTCCATTAAAATTGTGCCTCCCGGAGTTTCATATACGCCCCGGGATTTCATGCCTACAACCCGGTTTTCAACGATATCTACAATACCGATACCATGCTTGCCGCCCAGTTCGTTTAATGTCTGGATAATGTCGGCAGTTTTCATTTGTTTTCCGTTTACACTGGTTGGAATTCCTTTTTCAAAGGTCATGGTTACATATTCACCTTCCTCAGGTGCCTTTTCAGGTGATACACCCAGAACCAGAAGATGATCATAGTCAGGTTCGCTGGCCGGATCTTCCAGTTCCAGACCCTCATGGCTGATGTGCCATAGATTACGGTCACGGCTGTAACTGGAATCAGCGGAAAACGGCAGGTCAATGCCGTGCTGCCTGCAGTATTCGATTTCGTCTTCCCGGGACTGCATGGTCCAGATATCAGTCATTCTCCATGGAGCAATGATTTTCAGATCAGGAGCAAGTGCTTTGATGCCAAGCTCAAAACGTATCTGATCATTACCTTTTCCGGTAGCGCCGTGGCAGATGGCAGTTGCTCCTTCTTTGCGGGCTACTTCAACCAGTCTCTTAGCAATGCCGGGGCGTGCCATGGAAGTTCCCAGCAGATATTTATTTTCGTATACGGCACCTGCTTTCACACATGGGATAATAAAATCATCACAAAATTCGTCTGTGATATCTTCAATATATAATTTGGTGGCACCGGACAAAGCGGCTCTTTCTTCCAGGCCGTCCAGTTCGTTTCCCTGACCACAGTCGATGCAGCAGCAGATAACTTCGTAATCAAAATGTTCCTTCAGCCATGGAATAATAGCAGTAGTATCCAGACCGCCGGAATATGCCAGAACAACTTTTTCTTTCATATGTTTTTCCTCCTATTATAGTTGTTATTTATATATGCTTTTTACTACAAAATACTATACATCATTTGTCATAATTATGCAAGTTTATTTTTGCTGATTATTGCATAATTATTCTAATTAATTTTTATTTATATAGGTAAAAATGTATAAAAAACACAGATTTATGTTAAAAACAAAATAAACAACTTGCATAATATTCATTAGCAATGTATAATTATACAACGAGATATTGTAAAGGAGAGAAAAAGATGATTAAAGTGGGTATCATAGGAGCAACCGGTTATGCAGGCGGCGAGATTGTAAGACTTCTCATGGGGCATAGAGAAACGGAGATTGAATGGTATGGTTCCAGAAGTTATATAGATCAAAAATATAGTCGCGTGTTTCAAAATATGTTTCAAATCGTAGATGCTGCGTGTATGGATGACAATATGGATGAACTGGCAAAGGCAGTAGATGTGATTTTTACGGCAACACCGCAGGGTCTGTGCGCCTCTTTGATAACAGAAGAAATTTTGTCCAAAGTAAAAATGATCGACTTGAGTGCAGATTTTCGAATCAAGGATGTAAATATCTATGAAGAATGGTATCAGCTTACCCATAAGTCTCCGGAATTTGTGCAAGAAGCCGTTTATGGACTTTGTGAAATTAACAGAGAGGCTGTAAAACAGGCAAGATTGGTGGCAAATCCGGGGTGTTACCCGACCTGCAGTACACTGGCTGTCTATCCGCTGCTGAAAGAGGGGATTATTGATCCGGCAACGGTTATCATCGATGCGAAGTCCGGCACCTCCGGAGCAGGGCGTGGAGCCAAGGTGGATAGTCTGTATTGTGAAGTAAATGAGAATATCAAGGCTTATGGTGTAGCGACGCACAGACACATACCGGAAATTGAGGAACAACTAAGTCTTGCTGCACAGGAACCGATTTATATAAACTTTACGCCTCATCTGGTGCCTATGAATAGAGGTATTCTGATTACGGCATATGCGAATCTGAAAAAAGAGGTTAGTTATGAAGAAATAAAGGCAGCCTATGACAAATATTATGAGAATGAAAAGTTTGTCCGTGTTTTGGATAAAGATGTATGTCCTCAGACAAAATGGGTGGAGGGCAGCAATTATGTGGATGTGAATTTTAAGATAGATCCCAGAACGAATCGTGTGATCATTATGGGCGCCCTGGATAATCTGGTGAAAGGCGCAGCAGGGCAGGCGGTACAGAATATGAATTTAATGTTCGGACTGGAGGAAAGTCTGGGTATTGACCAGGTGCCCATGTTTCCTTAGCTTAATGACATGATACCAGGGTCAAAAGGTCATGCGTTTCATGCTTGCATGAAAAAGCATGATGTTGGGACCCGCAAAACATGATATTGGGTATTTGACCCTTGCGGCAGTGGAAAGTCCCTCTCACCTGTATTCGACGGAAAGTTTCGCCAGATGCAGGAGAAAAGCATTCCTGCGCTTGGATCATTGCTCGCAGGAATAAAAAATTTTGTATAACAGGGAGGTTTAACTATGAATATAATAAGCGGCGGAGTAACTGCTCCGAATGGATATCAGGCAGCCGGTATTTTTGCCGGTATTAAGAAAGAAAAGAAGGATATGGCTCTGATTTACAGTACTGTGAGTTGTGTCGCAGCCGGTACTTTTACCATGAATGTTGTAAAAGCGGCACCTGTCAAATGGGATCAGGAAATCGTATACAACGGAAAGAGCGCGCAGGTGATTGTAATTAACAGTGGTGTGGCGAATGCATGTACCGGGGCAAAGGGCTATGAATATTGTCTGGAAACGGCCAAAGCAGCGGCAGAGCTGCTCGAAATTTCCGAGCAGGAGGTATTGGTGGCTTCCACAGGGGTTATCGGACAACAGCTGCCTATGGATATTTTAAGAAAAGGGGTACAGACCATGGTACCTTTGCTGTCTGGCAGTCCGGATGCAGGCAAAGCTGCGGCAGAGGCGATTATGACAACGGATACAATAGAGAAAGAGGCAGCAGTGACCATTCAACTGGGCGGTAAGAACGTGACCCTCGGCGGCATGTGCAAAGGTTCCGGTATGATTCATCCCAATATGTGTACCATGTTAAGCTTTATCACTACGGATGCAGCCATTTCGAAAGAAATGCTGCAAAAGGCGCTGAGTACCGATGTGCAGGACACCTACAATATGGTTTCCGTAGACGGTGACACTTCCACAAATGACACGGTCTTGCTGTTGGCAAACGGTCTGGCGGGTAACCCGGAAATTACAGAAGAAAATGAAGATTATCAGCTCTTTTTAGAGGCATTGAATTATATTAATACAACGCTGGCAAAAATGATGGCAGGAGATGGAGAAGGGGCCACGGCACTTTTTGAAGTAAAAGTGATCGGAGCATGGTCCAAAGAGCAGGCTGTTAAACTCAGCAAGTCCATCGTCACCTCCAATCTTACGAAAGCTGCGATCTATGGGCATGATGCGAATTGGGGACGGATTCTTTGTGCTATGGGTTATTCAGGTGCTGAATTTGATCCTGAGCAGGTTGATTTATTCTTTGAAAGCGCCGCAGGAAAATTGCAGATCATTGAAAATGGTGTAGCCACGGACTATAGTGAGGAGGAGGCGACTAAAATACTCTCAGAAAAAGAAGTAACCGCTATCGCCGATATAAAAATGGGATCAGCGTCGGCTACCGCCTGGGGGTGTGATCTGACTTATGATTATGTTAAGATTAATGCAGATTACCGTTCTTAGCGCATGTTTGAAAATTGCTTGTTCCTGGTGGGAAATATACCGCCAAATCGTGCAGGTTATTTCCAGACAGCTTCTTAAATGATATAAATATAAAAAAGAAAGCAGGAAGATTATATGGAAACTATGGAAAACTGGCTGCAGAAAGCCAGCGTATTAATTGAAGCATTACCCTATATACAGCGGTTTCATGGTAAGACTATCGTAGTGAAATACGGAGGAAGCGCCATGGTAGATCATGATTTGAAGAAAAATGTAATCCGGGACGTGGCACTTTTAAAGCTGGTTGGATTTCGGCCAATTATTGTTCATGGCGGTGGGAAAGAAATTACAAAGTGGACGAAGAAGCTGAATATCGAAACAGAATTTATAAACGGATTGCGGGTGACGGATAAGGAGACAATGGAAGTTGCCGAGATGGTGCTGAATAAAATCAACAAAGGTCTGGTTTCCATGATGGAAAAACTGGGCGTGCGGGCAGTTGGGATCAGCGGAAAAGACGGCTCTGTCCTGAAGGTAAATAAACGTCTGTCTGGTGGAAAGGATATCGGTTATGTAGGAGAAGTCAGGGAAGTGAATGCAGAGCTGCTGAATAAACTCCTGGATAATGATTTCATACCGGTGATTTGTCCCATTGGGGCGGATGACCAGTACCATTCCTTCAACATAAATGCGGATGATGCTGCCTGTGCCATAGCTACGGCCGTGGGTGCGGGGAAGCTGGCATTTTTGACTGATGTGGAGGGAGTTTACCGTGATCCGCTGGATACATCCAGTCTGATATCGGAATTGACCGTACCTGAAGCCGAAGAATTGTTGAACAGCGGTAATCTGGGCGGAGGAATGCTGCCCAAAATCCATAATTGCGTAGAGGCCATAAAGTCCGGCGTATCCAGAGTACATATACTGGATGGTCGAATCGAACATTGCCTGCTGCTTGAGTTTTTCACAAACAGGGGCGTAGGAACTGCGATTATTGGTGATGAAGAGGAGCGATATTATGAAGAGCATGCATGAGTATATAGAGCAGGCAGAAGGAGCGGTGTTGCATACCTATAACCGCTTTCCGGTAGTCCTTGAAAAAGGGGAAGGTGTCTACCTGTATGACACAGAGGGTAAGAAGTATCTGGATTTTGCCGCGGGCATTGCGGTATTTGCGCTTGGATATCACTATCCGGGGCTGGATGAGGTTATGAAGGAACAGATTGATAAGCTAGTGCATACTTCCAACTATTTTTATAGTGTTTCTCTGGCAGGGGCGGCAGAGAAGCTGACGAAAATCAGTGAAATGGATAAAGTGTTTTTCACCAACAGCGGTGCGGAAGCGATTGAAGGTGCAGTTAAGGCAGCCAGGAAATATGCTTATGAAAAGGATGGTTGTACAGATCATGAAATCATTGCGATGAATCATTCCTTTCATGGACGGAGCATGGGGGCATTGTCCGTGACCGGAAATCCCCATTATCAGGAAGCTTTCAAGCCGTTGATAGGTGGGATTAAATTTGCAGACTTTAATGATCTGGAAAGTGTGAATGAGCAGATAACAGAAAAGACCTGTGCGATTATTTTGGAACCTGTGCAGGGAGAGGGCGGGATTTATCCTGCGACAAAAGAATTTATGGAAGGTATTTATGCTATTTGTCAGGAGAAGGATATTTTGCTGATCCTGGATGAAATTCAGTGTGGGATGGGCAGGACCGGAAGTATGTTTGCCTGGCAGCAGTATGGTATAAAGCCGGATATTATGACTTGTGCAAAAGCACTTGGATGCGGCATTCCGGTAGGGGCGTTCCTGTTGAATGAAAAGACGGCGTCAGGTTCACTGGCGGCTGGGGATCATGGCAGTACGTATGGAGGAAATCCTTTTGTTTGTGCGGCGGTGTCTAAGGTACTGGATTTGTTTGCTGAGAATCGCATTGTAGAGCATGTAAATGAAATTACTCCATATTTAGAAAAAAAGCTGGATGAACTGATAAAAAAACACGATTTTCTTACCGCTCGTCGGGGGAAAGGCTTAATGCAGGGGCTGATAGTAGAAGGCCGGTCAGTAGGTGAAATTGTAAAGAAGGGTCTGGAAAACGGATTAATTGTGATTTCCGCTGGCAGCAATGTATTACGTATGGTTCCGCCGCTGGTGATTACGGAGGAACATGTGGATGAGATGATTGAGAAGCTGGAAAAGAGTTTTTGATAGTTAAAAAGAGATTAATGAATTTATTTCGAGTATAGTATATGCCGAATTTTCTAAAAGATGGAGGTTCAGTATGACGCAAGAAAAACAAATAAAATATGGGAAACGGCTTCAACGTATGATGAGATTTTTCACTAAAATACAATCCCTTGTTACAAAGCGAATAGGCAAGGTGCGTTTTGTTGAAACATCGCAAGGTCGAATTAAGGTATTGGAATATGGATTTGACTCTACGGAAACCGCGCCGCTGTACATAGACATGCACGGTGGAGGGTTTATTTTGGGAAGTGCCGATATGGATGAGGTCATGAACCTTTATTTCAAAGAAAAAGCAAATGTAAAAATCATCAGTATTGATTATCCGAAAGCACCTGAAAAACCGTACCCTTCCGCCATTGAAGCGGTTTACGAGGTAATCACCCACTATATTGGCAACGCAGCCGAGTATGGTGTAGATAAAGAGCGTTTTGGCATCGGAGGACACAGTGCTGGCGCCAATTTAGCCACGGTAATATGTATGAAAGCGAAGACGCTTGGGAATTTTACATTCAAATTCCAATTGCTGGACTACCCGCCTCTGGATTTAAAAACCGATCCATTAAAAAAACCAACGCCAGGAAAAGCAATCTCCCCTAAGATGGCGGCGGCGTTTAATGCATGTTATGCGGATGCTGAAACGGCAAAATCACCCTATGTTTCCCCTGTTTTTGCAAAAACGGAGCAATTGGCGGGAATGCCTCCCACACTGCTCATCGTCGCGGGACACGATTCGCTGCATGACGAAGGGGTGCGTTACCGCCAAATGCTGCAAGAGGCGGGCGTTCATGTTGAATTTCATGATTTTCTGCAATCCACGCATGGGTTTACTTATGAAAAATCAACGGACGCACTAAAAGCACATGCTCTGATGGCGGATTTTATCGGTCGGTACATATAAGGATATGGGAGACTTGAGTTAGGGAAAGAAGTGTGTGGAAAAGGTTGTGAGTGTGGAAAAGAGTAGAACCACGGTCCTACGTCGGCTTTACCGCTGCGTCTGCACTTTCTAATTTCCCTGACCCTGCTCGAACCGGAAAAACCGCTCACAACTCGCACCGTTTCCTGATGGAAACGCTGCTCAAACAGTGTTTGCTTGAGCCGCAAGGGCTCATTTTCCCTGACCGCAGGATCAGCGAAATAAGAAAGTGCAAGACTCGCTATATGCCGACTTCGTACCGTGGTTCTACTCTTTTCCACACGCCGAGTTTGTTGGCTAATAGCGTACCTCGTCACGTTTTTTACGAATGATAAGATAAGAGCGTTTTTTGCGGTAAGTAATGATTCAAATGAAATGATTTCAGACGTAACTTTTACGAAGCCAAAGTCAGCTTTGGTCGAAAACCTTGGCTAGAGGTAAAGATGGGAACCATGGTGCCGGACTGCATAGAGCGAGGATAGAGTTTTCTTATTTCGCTGGTTCTGCGGTCAGGGGAAATGAGCCCTTGCGGCTCAAGCGAACACTGTTTGAGGAGCGTTTCCATCAGGAAACGGTGCGAGTTGTGAGCGGTTTTTCCGGTTCGAGCAGGGGCAGGGGAATTAGAAAACTCAGACGCAGCGGTAAAGCAGACCGGCGCCATGGTTCCCATCTTTACCTCTTTCACACACCTTCCTTCCAAAGCGTTCTGTCTCCCCCCCCCTCGAATAAGCGTCTGCCCTCCCCTCTCATTCAAAATTTCAAGTATAAAACCATCCTCCCTGCACATAATAAAAAGAAAAAAGCAAAGGGAGTTTTTATGACCGGAGTAATCATAGCATTAATCTCAGGAGCTTTAATGAGTGTCCAGGGCGTCTTCAACACCGATGTCACAAAGAATACAAGTCTGTGGGTGTCTACCAGTTTCGTACAATTTTCTGCACTGGCAGTATGTCTGGTAATCTGGTTTTTTACCGACCGTCAAAGCTTTTCCACCATTTTAGAAGTACCCAATAAATATTCATTGCTTGGCGGCGTAATCGGAGCATTTATCACGATCACCGTAATTAAAAGCATGGAGTCTCTGGGACCTGCCAAATCAGCCATGCTGATCGTGATATCACAGTTGGTCGTAGCCTATGCCATTGAATTATTCGGCATTTTTGGAGTGGAAAAACAGCCTGTTGACTGGCGCAGAGTAGGCGGAATGATCATCGCAATCATCGGAGTGATAATATTTAAGTGGTAATTTTAAAAAAGATGTTGTAATAAAAGAAAAATTTAGATAGAATAGTAATATGACTGTATAAAGGGGGCTTTTTGTCAGAAAGACGAAAAGGAGATTATACAAGATTGAAAAAGTTAATTTTTATTTTATTGTTATGCTGGCACAGCCTGTTTTGTTGGGGATGTACCGCAAAAGAAGGACAGGTTATATATGATATGGAAGATAGCATTTCAGCTCGGGAAACAGATTCCGGTACGGAAACACAGCATGTTTCGATGTCGGAGACAGAGCAGAAAGGTCCTATTTATGTATATATTTGTGGTGCGGTTCAAAATCCCGGTGTAATAGAAGTAGAGGCAGGTGCGCGGCTGTTTGAAGCCCTGGAAAAAGCAGGCGGGCTGACGGCGGAGGCAGCATTGTCATCCATCAATCAGGCGGCGGTTTTGAGCGATGGGCAGCAGATTACCATATTAACGGAGGAAGAAGCGGCGCAGCAGACGCTAAACACTACAGCAGATGGAGACGATATCCAGGCTCAGGAAAAACTGATAAATATTAACACGGCCACGGCAGATGAACTTATGACACTGCCGGGGATCGGTCAGGCAAAGGCGGCTGATATTATTCGATATCGGGAAACTGCCGGAAGTTTTCAGAGTATTGAGGATATTATGAATGTCAACGGAATTAAGAATGCTGTTTTTGATAAAATAAAGGATAAGATTGTAGTCGGATAAGGAGAATAAGATCATGGAAAAAAAAGTTCTGGTTGTTGATGATGAGAAACTGATTGTAAAAGGCATCCGTTTTAGCCTGGAGCAGGAGGGAATGGAAGTAGATTGTGCATACGATGGAGAAGAAGCGCTGAAAATGGTAAAAGAAAAAGAGTATGATATGATCATACTGGATGTCATGCTGCCGAAGCTCACCGGATTTGAAGTGTGTCAGCAGATACGTGAATTTTCCAGTGTACCCATAATGATGTTAACTGCAAAGGGCGAAGATATGGATAAAATCCTGGGTCTGGATTATGGCGCAGATGATTATCTGTCCAAGCCATTTAATATTTTGGAAGTAAAAGCCAGAATCAAGGCCATTATGCGCAGAACCGAAAAGAAAGCAGCGGCAGAGACGAAAAGTAAGATTGTAGAGGTTGGCGATCTAATATTAGACTGTGAGGGAAGGCGCGTCAGCATAGCGGGAAAAGAAATCAATCTGACGGCAAAAGAATTTGATATGCTGGAGCTTTTGGTGTTTAATGAAAACAAAGTGTATAGCAGGGAAAATCTGCTGAATATCGTATGGGGGTATGAATATCCGGGAGATGTGAGAACGGTTGATGTGCATATCAGAAGACTTCGAGAGAAAATCGAGATCAACCCCAGTGAGCCTAAGTATGTGCATACCAAATGGGGCGTTGGTTATTATTTTCAGCGTTAAAATGGTTAGGCAGGGGCGCAGCAGAGGGGAAGAATAGTGCGTAAATACTTTGATAAAACATTTATTAAAAAATATTTTAAAAGTCTTCAGTTTCGCTTTTTTATATTATTTATTGCTGTAGGTATTATGCCAATCATTTTGATTAAGTATGGAATACTGGTAAGATTTGAAGAACAGTCAATTAAGCAGCGTGGTGAGATGGTACAGAATCAGTGCGCTATAATTGCGGATCAGCTTGGTGATATGTCATACATAAATGAGGATTTATCTGAAGTAACCGAGATGAAGCTGGAAATGCTGGCGAATTTTTACAATGGGCGTATTGTTATTGTAAACAGTGAATTTCAGATCGTTAAGGATACTTATGGACTGGATGAAAATAAGACAATCATTTCTGAAGGGGTACTGAGATGCTTTGCAGGAGAGAGTATTCTGCAATATGAGAAAAAAAGTAATTTTATAGAAATGACCATACCGGTAAGGGATTCGATCAGCAAAGACATGATTGGTGTTATGATTGTCAGTACGCCCACAGATGATATTGACTCCAATAAAGAGGAGTTGAGCAGACAAGTGTTTGTGCTGCAATTCGCAATGGGGATTGGGATTTTTGCAATTGCATTTTATATGTCCAGGTTATTAGTAAGACCATTTGGAAAAGTTACCAGATCGTTGGAGGAGATTACGGGGACCGTTCTGGAAGAAGACATATCTATTCTGGACTATACGGAGACTCAGCTTTTATCGGATGCGTACAATCGGATGCTCAGCCGTATGAAAGTGCTGGATGATTCACGGCAGGAGTTTGTAGCCAATGTCTCTCATGAACTGAAGACACCCATTACCTCTATGAAAGTATTGGCAGATTCCCTTTTGATGCAGGATGATGTTCCGATCGAATTATATCAGGAATTTATGAAAGATATTGCGGAAGAAATCGATCGTGAGGATAAAATAATCAATGACCTTTTATCTTTGGTCAAGATGGATAAAAAGGCAGCGGATGTAAATGTCAGGGAAACGAATATTAATGAGCTTCTGGAACTGATTGTAAAGCGGCTGAAGCCAATTGCGGCAAAGAGTGGTGTTGAACTTGTATTTGAAAGTTTCAAGCCGGTAAACGCAGAGGTAGACGAGACAAAATTGACACTGGCTCTTTCCAATCTGGTAGAAAATGCGATCAAATATAACAAAGAAGACGGATGGGTGCATTTGTCTTTGAATGTGGACCATAAATATTTTTATGTCAAGGTGGAAGATTCCGGGCTTGGTATTTCGGAAGAGGATCAGGAACATGTATTTGAACGGTTCTACCGGGTAGATAAATCTCATTCCCGGGAAATCGGTGGAACAGGTCTGGGTCTGGCCATTACCAGAAGTGCAGTCCTTATGCACCGGGGAGCGATTCGGGTTTACAGCAAGGAAGGGGAAGGAACTACATTTACCGTTCGAATTCCTCTGAACTATATGCCATAACGGGAGGTCTTTGGATTGAAAAAAACAGGGTGTATTATGATGTTCATTCTGTTATCCTTTTGTTTCTTCGGCTGTGCCGGGAGGACGGATGAGATAGCAGGATATCAGATCAGTTATAAAAGTGAAGATGGTTTCAAGCTGACAGGGCAGAATTATGTTCCGGAAGCGAAAGAGGGAGACGCACTGATCCGGGAACTGCTGGACGCAATCCGCTATCCTTCCGGCATTACGGTAATCAGCTGTATTCCGGAAGCAGTCTCCATTTTAGGGTTTGAGCGAAACGAACAGCATCTTACTGTGAATCTGAACAAGGAGTATTCCAAATTGGATCCTATGCCGCAGGTACTTTTGCGGGCGTCGATTGTCAAGACCCTGGTACAGATACCGGAGGTGTTGGATGTCACTTTTCAAGTGGATGGTAAACCGATGCTGGACGCAAAAGGAAATGAAGTAGGCACCTTGGATGCCGCAAGCTTTATTGATGCAGAAGGCGAAGGAATTAATTCGTATCAGTTTGCATCACTGGCTCTTTACTTTTCTAATCAAGAGGGAGACCGGATCGTCAAAGAAATGCGCAATATTTATTATTCCACCAATACGTCTCTGGGAAAAGTAGTAGTGGAACAGCTCCAGAGCGGACCGGTAAATGAAAAACTAGAGCCGGTTATTCCAAAAGCGGCTAAGATCATTGATATTTCTATTAAGAGTAATGTATGTACGGTAAATTTTGACGCAGAATTTAACCGGGAAATTTCCAATACCGAAACGAAACCGGAAACTACCATATACGCAATTGTGAATGCATTGTGTGATGCATGTGATGTCTCTAAGGTACAGATACAGATAGCAGGGGATTCCAATGTAAAATACCGTGATACGGTGAGTCTGGCAGAGCCTTTTGAGCGCAATAAGGATATCATTCTGACGGTAGAAGGCACGGCAGATACGACGAAAGAAACGGTGAAAGAGACCGCAAAGGAAACGGAAAAGGAGACTGTGGCGGAGGAACAGAATCGGGAACCTTCACTTGGAGTGGACCCGAATTTGAAGGAAAACGGTGAATCAGATAAGAAAGGCGAATAATTGAGGAAAAGACCACTTTGCCTGGTATGTTTGCTCTTGGTTTGCTGGATATTCATATTAGACCGGACAGGAAGGCTGAAACTTCCTTCCTGTCCGGAGCATATGAAACAGCAGTTCGTTCAGATTCAAGGGCAAGTCTATAAACAGGAAAACAAAAATCAGAATCATCTATTATATCTTAAAAACGTATCTATCATATCTAATGATGTATCAAATAAATTATATTCTTATGATTTCAATGTATTAGTTTATGTAATAAAGGGAGATGTCTCCTGTAAAATTGGAAACGAGGTAACGGTGACCGGAATTTGCATGATTCCGGAAAAGGCATCGAATCCGGGGCAATTTGACAGAAGGGCCTATTATCAACAGCAGGGAATTGGATTTTTGCTGCAAAAGGCAGAATGCAGGAGGACCCATGACAAGTACGACAGGTACCGGCAGGGCTTATCAATGTTTCGGCAGAAAATGAAAGAAACATTGTATTTCATAGCAGACGATGCCGATGCAGCGGTGCTCTGTGCTATGCTGCTGGGTGATAATACGGAGTTGGACAGTGAGTTGAAAGAAATATACCGATATGCAGGAATTTCCCATATTCTGGCTATTTCAGGGCTTCATGTTTCCTTGCTGGGAATGTTTATTTTCCGCAGTTTCAGAAAGGTGGGAGCATCCTATGCAGTGTCGGGGATCGTAAGCGGAATTCTGATGTTTAGCTATGGAATCATGGCAGGTATGAGTCCCTCCGCCTGTAGGGCAATTTTGATGTTCTTTGTATTTTTGGGAGCACAAATAGCAGGGAAAACTTATGATTTATTATCGGGGCTTGCGTTTGCGGCTATTTTGATACTTTTACAAAATCCGGCGTATTTGTTTCATGCAGGGTTTCTGCTCTCGTTTCTGGCAGTTTTTGGAATTGCATTGATATATCCCGGAATGAAAAAAGTCTTTTTGTCAGACAGCAAAATTGTGGACAGCCTGCTCATCAGCATTTCCGTACAGTTCATGATATTGCCTTGTATGCTGCATTTCTATTATGAATTTTCCTTATATGCAGTACTCTTGAATCTCGTCATTCTACCCGGTGTTTCTTTTGTATTTATGTCTGGGTTGTCAGGTGCGGTGGTGGGAACTGTTTTTACGAAAGGAGGTATCCTGGCTGCAAGTGCTGCCCACTATATATTAACAGGCTATCGGATTTTGGGTGAATGGAGTATAAGATTACCGGAAGCTATGCAGTTATGGGGTGCACCCTCAGCCGGAAGGATTATCAGCTACTATTTACTTCTTGGCTGTGTACTGTTGACACTTCGATTTACGGAGAAAAGGCCTAAATGGATAAGAGGATCTCAAATAGTGCTTGCCGGAGTTGTATTATTGATGTTGATGGCGGTAAAGCCACATAAAAATCTGGAAATAACATTTTTGAATGTTGGACAGGGAGACAGTATTTTCTGGCGGACACCTTCAGGAACAACATTTCTTTGCGATGGAGGAAGCAGCACGGTATCTCAGGTGGGTACATATCGTTTGGAACCGTTTTTAAAATATCATGGAATTGGAAAAATAGACTATGTAATACTTAGCCATATGGATGCGGATCATATCAATGGGATAGAGGAACTCTTACAGAAAGAACGTGGTGGTGTGGAAATTGCATGTATGATATTGCCGGATATTACGAATAAAGATGAAGCATACCAAAGGATAGAGGCGATTGCAAAGAAAAAGCAGATAAAGATCCTGTATTTTCATGCGGGAATGATAATTGAGGATGGAGAAATAAAGCTTGAATGTCTGCATCCGAATTTGACATATGACCGGTATGATAAAAATGAGGGTTCATTGGTATTTCAATTAGACTATCGTGATTTTTCTGTCTTATTGACGGGCGATTTAGAAGGAATAGGAGAAGAACAGTTACTTGCCGGAGAAAAATTAGAAACAATAGAGATTTTAAAGGTAGCGCACCATGGTTCAAAAGGGAGTACAAGTGAAGGGTTTTTGAATAAAACCGCACCTGAAATAGCAATTTTGTCTTATGGGGAAGGAAATACTTATGGACATCCGCATCAGGAACTTGTGGACCGTCTGACAAAATCCGGATGCCGTATCATTTCTATCGCAGAAAATGGTGCAGTTACTTTGATAACCAATGGAAGCAATTATACCTTGAAAAGCTTTGGCAATGAATAATAAGGTTTCTTAAAAGAAATTATAAAAAAATAAAGGAAATAATAAGTTTACGCAGAATATAATTAATAGAGAAGGTGTATCCTTTACTGTTACCACTGTAAAGAAAGTAGGTTATGTGAATGACAATTCGTGAAAAAGCGGAAATGCGGGAAGAAGAATTTTTTAGTGAATTTGCCTCTCTTAGTAAGAATTCCAGAGGGCGGATTACCTTTGAAGATCCCTGTGATATCCGGCCGGTATATCAAAGGGACAGAGACCGGATACTTCACTCCAAATCTTTTCGACGGCTGAAACATAAGACCCAGGTGTTTTTGAAACCACAGGGAGACCATTACCGTACCAGACTGACCCATACTCTGGAAGTATCGCAGACTGCAAGGACCATAGCAAAGGCTCTGCGATTAAATGATGATTTGGCAGAAGCCATCGCATTAGGGCATGATTTGGGACATACTCCTTTTGGACATGCAGGAGAAAGTGCTTTGAATGAGGTATGTCCCTGCGGCTTTGCTCATTATGAACAGAGCGTACGAGTGGTGGAACTGCTTGAGAAAAAAGGGAGAGGGCTTAATTTAACCTGGGAGGTAAGAGATGGTATCAGAAACCATCGGACGTCAGGAAACCCGTCTACCCTGGAGGGGAAAATTGTACGTCTGTCGGATAAGATTGCATATATTAACCATGATATTGATGATGCGCAGCGTGCAGGCATTTTGAAAGAAGAGGATATACCGCTTAGATATCGTGAAATACTTGGCTTTGGCATAAGGGAGCGGCTGAATACCCTGATACATGACATCGTAAAAAACAGTGAAAACAAGCCGGATATTGTCATGTCAGCGGATGTAGAAAAGGCGATGCAGGAACTCCGGGAATTCATGTTCCGAAATGTATATATAAATCCAAGGGCTAAGGGAGAGGAAAAGAAAGCAAAGAATATGCTGCAGCAGTTGTACCTTTATTATTCCCGGCATTTGGAACTGCTGCCATCAGAATATCTGAATCTGATGGAAGAAAAAGGACAGGAAAAGGAAAGAGTAGTCTGTGATTATATAGCAGGAATGACGGATGAGTATGCCGTGAAGGTATTTTCTGATATTTATGTTCCCAGGTCCTGGCAGACTTAAGGAGGAGTTGTATGTATTATCCGGATGACATCGTAGAAGAGGTCAGAGAGAAAAATGATATTGTGGATGTGATATCAGGCTATGTAAAACTGCAGAGAAAGGGAAGTTCTTATTTTGGACTCTGTCCGTTCCACAATGAAAAATCCCCTTCTTTTTCCGTAAGTCCTGATAAGCAGATGTATTATTGTTTTGGCTGTCAGGCAGGAGGCAATGTCTTTACTTTTGTAATGGAGTATGAAAATTATTCTTTTCCCGAAGCGCTGAAGATGCTGAGTGACCGGGCAGGCGTAAAACTTCCGGAGCAGGAATATTCAAAAGAAGCCAGGAAGCAGCAGGATTTGAAGACGCAGATACTGGAGTTGAATAAACAGGCGGCCAAATATTACTATTATCAGCTGCGTACTGAAAATGGCAGACAGGCTATGGATTATCTGACCGGTCGTGAACTTTCGGATGAAACGATCAAAAAGTTTGGACTTGGCTTTGCGAATAAGTACAGTGATGATTTATATAAATACCTGAAAAAGCAGGACGTATCAGATGAACTTTTGAAAGAGTCCGGTCTGGTGAATGTAGATGAAAAGCATGGAATGTATGATAAGTTCTGGAACCGGGTTATTTTTCCGATTATGGACGTAAATGGACGCGTCATTGGTTTTGGCGGTCGGGTAATGGGAGATGGGAAACCAAAATATTTAAATTCACCGGAAACAAAGGTTTTTGATAAAAGCCGTAATTTGTATGGACTGAATATAGCCAGGACTTCCAGGAAGAAATGCCTGCTGGTATGTGAGGGATATATGGATGTGATTTCCTTACATCAGGCCGGATTTAATAATGCAGTGGCTTCTCTTGGGACTGCATTGACTACGCAGCATGCAAGCCTGCTGAAACGGTATACGGAGGAAGTTATATTGACGTATGACAGTGATGAGGCCGGTGTGAAAGCGGCTCTGCGTGCGATACCGATTCTAAAGGCGGCAGGTCTGTCAGCCAGGGTCCTGCAAATGCAGCCTTACAAAGATCCGGATGAATTTATTAAGACCCTGGGTGCGGACGCATTTGAAGAGCGCATTGCACAGGCGGAAAATAGTTTTATGTTTGAAGTGGCGATACTGCAAACAAATTATAGTATGGAAGATCCGGAGAGTAAGACCGCATTTTTTAATACGGTTGCCGGAAAATTGGTAGAATTTGAACAGGAAATTGAACGGGAAAATTATATGGAAGCCATCGCCAGGAAATATCATATCGGATTTGACAGTTTGCGCAAGCTGGTAAATCATATGGCGCTTAGAGGGCGGCCGGCTGAAGTTCCGGAAAAGAGGAGATTTAAGAGGCAGGGTGAAAAAGAGAGTGGGATGCAGAAGTCGCAGCGTCTGATGCTGACCTGGCTGATTGAACATAAGGGGCTGTATGAAAGAATAAAGCCTTATATTGGACCGGAGGATTTTACAACGAGCCTGTATCGGGAAGTGGCAGGGATGCTGTTTGCCCAACTGGAGGAGTCAGAACTAAATCCGGCCAGAATTATCAATCACTTTACAGACACCCGGCAGCAGAGCCAGACAGCAGGTCTTTTTAATGCCTCTCTTCCTGTAGAAACGAAAGAGGAAATGGAGAAAGCGTTGAATGAAACGCTGCATCGGATTATGGAAAACAGTTTAGACTACCGAAATGCACATTTAGACCCTGCAGATATGAAGGGACTTCAAAAAATAATTCGGGACAAGCGAAGGCTGGAAGATGTGAAGACACTGCATATTTCTTTAGATTAAGGTAAGAATAGGAAACAGATACAGTTATGAAAGGAAGGTATCGGAATGGAACAACAAACAGTGAGTTTTGATGCAAAATTAAAAGAATTACTTGCGTATGCCCAAAAAAGGAAAAATGTTCTGGAATATCAGGAAATCCAGGATTTCTTTCATGACATGGATCTGACAGAAGAAAAATGTGATTATATTTATGACTATTTAGAAAATCAGGGAATTGATATATTGAAAATGACCGAAGATGATGAGCCTCTGATTTTAGTTGAAGAAGATGAAGTCGATCCTGCCAAGGAGGATTTGTCCGTACCGGAAGGTGTGGGGACGGATGACCCGGTAAGGATGTATTTGAAGGAAATCGGAAAGGTTCCCTTGTTGTCGGTGGAGGAAGAAGTCGAGCTGGCGAGAAAAATGGAAGAGGGAGATGAGACCGCCAAGAAACAGCTGGCAGAGGCAAACTTACGTCTGGTAGTCAGTATAGCAAAACGCTATGTGGGTCGTGGAATGCAGCTTTTGGATCTGATTCAGGAAGGGAACCTGGGGCTTATCAAAGCGGTGGATAAATTCGAATATCAAAAAGGATTTAAGTTCAGTACGTATGCTACATGGTGGATTCGCCAGGCAATTACCAGAGCCATTGCAGATCAGGCACGTACCATTCGGATTCCGGTCCATATGGTAGAAACCATTAATAAAACGATCCGGGTATCCAGGCAGCTTTTGCAGGAATTTGGCAGAGAGCCGAAGCCGGAAGAGATTGCAGAGGTAATGGGGATATCAACGGAACGTGTGAGCGAGATTTTAAAGATTTCTCAGGAACCGGTATCTCTTGAGACGCCTATTGGGGAAGAAGAAGACAGCCATCTGGGAGATTTTATACAGGATCATAATGTACCGGTGCCGGCAGAAGCGGCCGCATTCCTGTTGCTGCGGGAACAATTGGATGAGGTGATGGAAACATTAACAGAACGGGAACAAAAGGTCTTAAAGCTTAGATTTGGATTGAATGACGGAAGAGCCAGAACCCTGGAAGAAGTAGGAAAGGAATTTAATGTTACGCGGGAGCGCATCCGTCAGATAGAGGCAAAGGCACTGCGAAAACTGAGGCATCCAAGCCGCAGCAGAAAATTAAAGGATTATTTAGACTAGAGTGGGAGTTATCATATGCAGTTATCGAAGAGATTATCCGCAGTTGCAGACATGGTAACTTCCGGAAATTGTTTAGCAGATGTGGGAACAGATCATGGATACATACCGATTTATTTAGTAAAACAGAGTCGGATAGCAGGTGCGGTGGCCATGGACATTCATAGCGGTCCGCTTCAGCGCGCAAAGGAGAATATTAGAAACTATCATTTAGAGGATCGTATCCAGTCCAGGCTGTCTGACGGAGTTGCTGCGCTTAAGGAGTTTGAGGCTGACACAGTAGTAATCGCCGGTATGGGTGGCGGTCTGGTAATGAAAATATTGACAGAAGGCAGAAGAGTGCTGAAAACAGCCAGTGAAATTGTGTTACAACCCCAGTCTGAAATTGAAAAGGTGCGAAGGTTTCTGCAAATTGAAGGATATTGTATTTATGCAGAGAATATGATTTTAGAAGACGGGAAATTCTATCCAATGATGCGTGCAGTGCATGGACAGATGAAGTTAGAAAGACAAATAGAGTTCAAATATGGACCCATTCTTCTTAAAAATAAGAATGAATGTCTGAAGGCTTTTTTGGAAAAGGAAGAATTCCTGTATCGACAGGTAAGGAATACACTGCTCGAAAATAAAAATGAAAAAACAGTGCGGCGCCTGCGAGAAATTGAAGAGGAGCTGAAACTGATAAATGAAGCAAAGGAAGATATGCAATGAAATGTAAAGAAATTATAGAAGAATTAGAAAAGAAATATCCCCGTGCTCTGGCCGTGGACTGGGATAATCCGGGACTGCAGGCAGGTAGAAGGGAAAAGGACATAAGAAGCGTATACATAGGGCTGGATGCCACGGATGAAGTGATTGCGGATGCGGTCAAAAAGGGAGCAGACATGATTCTGACACATCATCCGCTGCTTATGAGTCCTATGAAACAGATAAATTCAGACAGTTTTATAGGAAGACGGCTGATTACGATCATACAGCAGGATATTTGCTGTTATGCGATGCATACAAATTATGATATCGTAACGATGGCTCCGCTCAGCGGAAGAATGATGAATCTTCAGCAGCCGGAGGTTATGGAGATTACATGGGAAAATTTAAAAACCGGAGAACGGGAAGGACTCGGACGCATAGGAAGCCTGCCAAAAGCCATGACATTACGGGAATGCTGTGAGTGTGTGAAAGAGGTTTTTGGAATAAGACACGTAAAAGTGTATGGAGAGCTGGATAAGATGATAGAGCGTGCCGCCATATCACCGGGATCCGGAAAGAGCATGGCAGCAGCAGCCATATCTCATGGTGCAGATGTGTTAATCAGCGGAGACTTCGGACATCATGATGGGATTGATGCAATGGCTCAGGGATTAGCGGTGATTGATGCAGGACATTATGGTCTTGAGCATATTTTTGTTGCGCAGATGGAAGCGCATATAAAAGAACATTTTCCGCAAATACAAGTCTATTGTGAGAAAATGAAGAATCCTTTTGAAATAGTATGACTGATAAGTGAGGGTATATAAATATGACAAATAAGATGGTTACAGTACAGATAGGGGAAGAAAGGCGGGAATATCCCGTAGGAACTTCTTTTGAAACGATTATTGGAGAGTTTCAGACAAAACACGATGTTTTATTAGTGTTGGAAAATGCCCGGTTGAGAGAACTTCACAAGTGCGTGACTGAGGACTGCAGACTACAGTTTTTGACGGCAGAAGATAAAATTGGGTTTGACACTTATCGAAGAAGTATGGCACTGCTGCTCTTAAAAGCAATATACCATGAGGGCAGGCATGAGCATGTTGAAAAGGTTGGTATTCATTTTACCGTGAGCGACGGTTATTACTGTACGGTAAAAGGCTCTGTGCAGCTGAACCGGGAATTTTTAGATAAAGTGAAAAAGTATATGCGAAAACTGGTAGCAGATGCGTTACCCGTAAGCAAAACAAGTATCAATACAGATGATGCCATTGCCCGTTTCAAAAAGCATGAAATGAAGGATAAAGAGAAGTTATTTCATTACCGCCGTGTATCCAAAGTAAATATCTACAGCATAGGAGATTTTGAGGACTATTTCTATGGATATATGGTTTCTAATACTTCTTATCTGAAATATTTTGATCTGGAATTATTTGACAAAGGATTTGTTCTTTTATTGCCAAATAAACAAAATCCTGAAAAAATACAGCCATTTGCTCCACAGAAGAAAATATTTCAAGTGCAAAAGGAATCACTGGAATGGGGGGAAAGACTGGAAGTTCCTACTGTTGGTGCATTGAATGATTATATTGTACAAAAGGATATTCGGGAACTGATCCTGATTCAGGAAGCTTTGCAGGAAAAGAAAATTGCGGAAATGGCACATGAAATCGCAGCGAATCATCAAAAAAAGATTATTTTAATCGCGGGGCCCTCATCCTCCGGAAAGACAACGTTTTCCCACCGGCTTTCTATTCAGCTGGCGGCTCATGGACTGAAACCTCATCCGATTCCGGTTGATGATTATTTTATTAACAGAGATAAAACTCCATTGGATGAATATGGGAAGCATAATTTTGAATGTTTGGAAGCGATTGACGTAGAACAGTTTAATCGAGATATGAATGCACTTCTTGCAGGAGAGGAGATAGAACTTCCGACCTATAATTTTAAGACCGGAAAACGAGAGTATCTTGGGAGATATAAAAAGTTAGGACCTGACGATATTCTTGTGATTGAGGGAATACATTGCCTGAACGATGCTCTTTCACATTCCTTGCCGAAAGAGAGTAAATTTAAGATTTATATTAGTGCGTTGACGCAGTTGAATATAGATGAGCATAACCGGATTCCGACTACGGATGGACGTCTGTTAAGGAGAATTGTAAGAGATGCCAGAGCCAGGGGGACCTCTGCGAAGAGCACCATTGCTATGTGGCCTTCTGTACGCAGAGGAGAGGAGAAATATATCTTTCCTTATCAGGAGGAAGCGGATATTATGTTTAATTCAGCTTTGATTTACGAATTTGCGGTTTTGAAACTTTATGCGGAGCAGTTGTTATTTGGAATCGGGAAATCAGAACCGGAATATCAGGAAGCGAAGAGGTTATTGAAATTTTTGGATTATTTTGTGGGAATTGCAAATGATAGTATTCCGGTGAATTCTATATTGAAGGAGTTTGTGGGGGGGAGTTGCTTTAATGTTTAAATTAATGCCTGTTAATGAAAGGCTAATAGCTTGACACTAAAGACTTTACGTGGTACAATGCGTGAGCATTAAGTAAAATAAATGATCGCGGATGGCGGACCGAAAGGTGCCATACGAGGAAAGTCCGGGCTTCATAGGGCAGGATGCCGGATAACGTCCGGTGGAGGTGACTCCAAGGAAAGTGCAACAGAAATGTACCGCCTGCGTTTTTGCAGGTAAGGGTGGAAGGGTAGTGTAAGAGACTACCGCCTTTCTGGTAACAGGAGGGGCATATGTAAACCCCATTCGAAGCAAGACCGAATGAAAGCATATGACGGCCCGTCAGCTTTAGGTAGGTCGCTTGAGCCATTTGGTGACAGATGGCCTAGATAGATGATCATTCACGACATAACCCGGCTTATCGTTTTGCTTAGTGCTTAAAAAATTAAAAATCTGCTTTTAATCCATTCATTTTTCGGAGTTTCTTTCCACTTTTTCTGTTACCAATGATAGTGATACGATTGTGAATTGTTATTGTCAAAACATTTACCCTATATTATGTATGATTTTTTGAAAATATTGAATTTAAGGTATTAAAATATTGAAAAATATTTTAGTCTGCCGTATAATAACCATATATATCATATTTATAATATGATATCGTTTTAAAGAAAGGAGAGATTGCTTTGAAACTGTATAAATCGAAGAAAGCGTTAGTCGTAATATTATGTGTTTGCTTTGTAATGGCATCTTTTCTTTCTAAGTTTTTTATTATCAACTATGAAAATCACCAATGTACAGAGAAAGCCTGTGCTGTTTGCTGCCAATTGGAAAATGCAAAAAGTACGCTAAATCAGTTGATAATAGCTGCCGTAGGAAGTGCATGTATTTTGCTTGTGCTTACTGTTCTGTTTTTATGTGTATGCAATCACATTTTTAATCAGGAAACGGTATCTTTGGTGACGCTGAAAATTCGAATGGATAATTGAAATAAACCTTCATAAAAGGAAATACTATGTCTTTTTTTATTTCCTTGTCTTTTTATGTCTAAAATTAAATTATGGAGGTTTATTTTAAATGAAACGTTTTATTATAACTCTTATGACGATAGTCATTTGTTTTTCTATGTTGGCAGGGTGTCAAAAGGATGCCGTCGATTCTGTTGATGATTATTCCACTGAAAAACTAAACGTTGTAGCTACGGTATTTCCACCTTATGATTTCGTACGTGAGATTGCAGGAAATAATGTGGAATTAACGATGCTCCTTTCGCCCGGATCAGAAAGTCATTCTTATGATCCTACTCCCCAGGACATTATTATGATTCAAAATTGCGATATTTTTATTTATGTTGGTGGAGAATCGGATGAATGGGTAGACAAAATACTGAATTCTATGGATACCGGCAATATGAAAATCATACCGCTTATGGATTTGGTCGATACGGTGGAAGAAGAAGTTGTAGAAGGCATGGAGGAGGAAGAGGAGCATGAAGAAGAAATCAGCGAAGGCGAAGCCCTTCCGGAGCTTGACGAGCATGTCTGGACATCTCCTGAAAATGCCATTACAATCGTAAAATATATAACGAATGCTTTGTGTGAACTAGACAGCTCAAATGCTTCCGCTTATGAAAGTAATGCGGCGGCCTATCTTGAAAAGCTTTCTGAATTGGACGAATCATTTCAGCAGGTAGTAGACAAGGCATTAAGAAATACAGTTATTTTTGCGGACAGATTTCCATTTCGTTATTTTGCTGACGCTTATAATCTTGATTATTATGCGGCTTTCCCGGGCTGCTCCACGGAAACGGAGGCAAGTGCTGCCACAGTGGCATTCCTCATTGAAAAAGTGAATGAAGAGAACATTCCCGTGGTGTTTCACATTGAGTTTTCCAACGAAAAGATGGCGGATGCGATTTGTGAAAGCACAGGAGCCGGAAAAATGCTCTTACACTCCTGTCATAATATTACAAAGGATGATTTTGAAAGTGGTGTAAGTTATCTTGAACTGATGAATCAGAATGTGGAAAACTTAAAGGAGGCATTGCAGTAATATGGCATTGATTAATTGTAAAGACGCTTCCTTTTCCTACGAAGGAAATGTTGTTGTCAGGGGTCTTGATTTTGAAGTCAGCAGTGGGGATTATCTCTGCATTGTTGGGGAAAACGGTTCCGGTAAAAGTACGCTTATGAAAGGACTTTTACGTTTGAAACAGCCGCAGCAGGGAAGCATTACCTTAGGCGATGATCTGAAGGTGAATGAAATTGGTTATCTTCCACAGCAAACAGAAGCACAAAAAGATTTCCCGGCCAGTGTTTATGAGGTGGTATTGTCAGGACGGCTTTCAGGCTGTGGGATAAAGCCTTTTTATACGAAGACAGATAAGCGGATCACAGAGGAAAATATGGATAAGCTGGGCATTTCCGAATTGCGAAACCGGTGTTACAGAGAATTGTCCGGAGGTCAGCAGCAGAGGGTCTTGCTTTGCCGGGCACTTGGAGCTACGAAAAAAATGCTTTTACTTGATGAGCCCGCAGCGGGACTTGATCCTTTGATTACGCAGGATTTGTACCGTCTGATCCAAAAAATCAATTTAGAAACAGGAATTACCATCATTATGGTTTCTCATGACATATATAGTGCGATGGAATATGCGGACCATATCCTGCATTTAAAGAATAAACAAGAATTTTTCGGTACGAAAGAAGAATATAAACAGTCTGAAATTGGAAAAAGGTTTTTGGGAGGTGGGGAAAATGATTGAAACGCTGATGCAAATGTTTTCTTATACCTTTCTGGTACGGGCGATAGTCGTTGGACTGTTGGTTTCTCTATGCGCTTCGCTTTTGGGAGTCAGCCTTGTTCTGAAAAGATATTCTATGATCGGAGACGGTCTGTCCCATGTGGGATTTGGCACTTTGGCGGTTTCCACAGCGGCAGGACTGGCACCCCTTGCGGTGTCCGTACCTATTGTAGTGCTGGCGGCATTTCTTCTTTTACGAATCAGTGAAAACAGTAAGATTAAAGGGGATGCAGCAATAGCTCTGATATCCACCGGTTCACTGGCCGTCGGGGTCATTGTGATTTCACTGACAACGGGAATGAATACGGATGTTTGCAACTATATGTTTGGCAGCATCCTG